>Ga0310695_10000453_pt1 | contig 107246 bp, 86 predicted proteins | sample RumenRJG_04DNA_FD_203882 | JGI IMG/M metagenome (GOLD analysis project Ga0310695, IMG submission 203882) | Bovine rumen microbial communities from Lethbridge, Alberta, Canada - RJG_04 (v2) (version 2) | ecosystem: Host-associated > Mammals > Digestive system > Stomach > Rumen | place: Canada...
AGCTGGATTTGTCATTGATGGATTTTATGAAGAATGTTTTAAAACCAACAAAGAAATTCCTATGGTAATGATAGTAAGGCTTAAGAAGGTAAAACGTGATAGCTTAAAATAAATTCAAGTTTGTCGTTTGCGTACCGGCACGTTCGCCGGAAACGCGCGGAAGACGCTCGTCGTCGACGCGCCGACCAACGCCTGCGAGGCGACCTTCGCCGTCAAGGCCGGCGGCGGCGCCGTCGTCACGGGCTTCGAACAGGGGTCGTTCGAGCTGCTTTCTGCGCGCGCGCCCGACGGACGCGACCTGCTCGCCGCCGCGCCCGGCGGCGGCCGTCCGTGGTCGTGCGAAGCGGTGCCGCCCGACCGCTTCCGCGTCCGCATCGAGCTCGCCGAACCGCTCTTCGCCGCGCCCGAGATGCACGGCCGCTTCGTCGCGCTCGTCGCTCCCTCCAACGTCGAGCGGCGCGCCGTCCTCGCCCCGCGCCCCGGCGAAAAGGCGCAGTTCGGGCGCTGCACCGTCCGCGTGAAGAAGGCGGAATCGCCCGGCGTGCTCTTCTCCGCCCTCGGCGCCGCGCCGTCGAAGAAGGACCTGGCGCTCGAAATCTCCGCGCGGGACGGCGACGACGGCGTGGTCGCGCTCGAAGCGGACGGAAGGGAGATCCTCCGCTCCGAGCCGGAGCTTTCGGATCTCGCCGTAGATCTCGCTTCGCGGATCGAAGCGGCGGCGGACTCGGTCGCGGGCGTCAAGACCCGCTCGAAATCGGTCCGCGTGTATTCCTCCTCGGCCGTCGGGAGCTTCCGCGCCGACGCCGGCACGACCGTCCGCACCGTGAACTTCGAGAAACCCGCCGCGGACGAGATGACCGTCGTCTTCGTCCATCCCGCCGCCCCCGCCAGCGTCCCCGCGGAATTCTGAGCCCGCTCCGCAATGGATCTTTTCCCGCCCTTCTCCGAACTGTCGACCGTCCGGCTCGTCACACACGCAACCGCGTTCCTCGTCGCGGAAGCCGCGCTTTTCCTTGCATTCCGGAAACGCCCGGTTCTTTTCGCCGCGGCAAGCGTTCTTGTGCTGTCTGCCGCATTGTTTTCGCTTCTCGCCGTTGACTGGGCGGGCATATTTTGATTCCCCGCACCCCGCCACGCCGTTCAAGGCCGCCCAACCCTAGCCCCCTCCGCTCCGCGCGGGCGCGGCTTCGCCGCCCCCGCCGCGGAGCGGCTTTCTCGGTTTCGATTCCTCCGTGTGTGATTTTGATCGAAATCGCCGCTTCCCGAGCGGATAATTGCACAAGTTTTGTACACGGTGGAATTGGAATCCGCGCCGGTCGTTTCGCGGTGTTGGCCACGGCTTGCCACGACCCGACCCATCCCGCCGGCGTGGCGGGGTGCGGACCCCGCCACGCCGGCGCGTGGCGCTTGACTCCGCGCGGCCGCTTCTGCTACTCTGACTTCCGTCGAAGCCCTCCGCCCCGGACGGACCGACAGGAATATCACGCCATGGAAAACGACCCCGCAAGTACGCCTGCGCCCGGAAACGCGCCTGCCGGTTCGCGTCGTTCGCCCCTCCGTTCGCTCGTCTGGACGGTCTGGGCCGCGGTGCCGCTTCTGGTTCGTCCGGTCTCTGGCTTTTCCTCCTTCTGCGCGATGGTTCTCCTCGCCCTGTGGTGCGCGGCGAGCCTCTATCTCGTGGCGGTTCCGAGCCGCGTCGACGACGAGTCGGATCCGGACGGTCGCCGCGCCGCCGCCAAGGTCGCGCTCGGGCTCTTCGCCGCCGTCGGCGCGTTTTCCGCCTGGGAATGGACGCTCGACCTGGTTTGGCGCCGGATGCCCGCGGACGAGCCGCCGTGGCTGCTCCGCCTCGACCTCGTTCCCAAGGACCTCGACCTCGCCATCAACCTGTCCTTCGTCCTGCTCGTCCTCGCTCCCGCGACCGGAGTCTTCGTCCTGAGCCAGCGCCGCTTTCTCGCCCGGCCCGAATCCGTCGCGAACCGGCTTCTCCTGTTTCTCGGCATTCCCGTCGTCTTCCTCGTCACCGCGGAAATCTGGAAGATTCTAAACGTTCTTCTGACCGTCGTCTGACCCGCCGCCGCGAATTCTCCCGTTCCCAAGCTCCCTCGAACCCTCACGTGGCCAACTCGCGAAGGAGAACCGAAACAACCCGCCGTAAAAAAACCGCCGCGGACGACTAATGCAGGGTGAAGACCCGTCCAACCGTCCATCCAATGAAACGACTCCTGCTTCCCTTCGTCGCCTCGTGGTGGCTTTCGCCGCTCTGCATGCTCCTTTGCGCCGGGCTCTGGTGCGTCGGCGGCCTGATTGCGGCCGAAGCGTCAAGCAGGACGATTCTTTCCGGAGCCGGCGTTCTCGGCCGGAGCGGGCTCGTCGGCTTCGCCGTCTTCCTGTCGCTCGGCCTGGCGGCCGTCGTCCGCGCGCTCGTCCTCCGTCGCTGGGGCCGGGCCGTCGCGGCGTTCCTCGCCACGGGCGCGTGCCTTCTCGTTTCGTTCGCCGCCGCAGGGATGGTGACCTTCATGCTCCTCTTCGCAGACAACGACCACTTCGCCGACGATCTCTCCGTGCCCGAAGGCATCGTGATCGCCGAGCCGGGGGAGATGGACCCGTGGCCCGCGCAGTCGGACCGCACCGGCGAGGACGCCTATTCCGCCGCCGTGACGAACGCCCTCGCCCGGCCCGGCACGGCGGACGCGACGGTCGCGGCGGCCGTTCCGTCGTTCGAGCGTCTCGCCCGCGGCCACCGGGACCTGCTGCTCGCGTACTTCTCCGCGCACCCCGGCTGGCGCGTGTTCGAGGAGAGGGGATCCCTCTATGCGACGCGCGCGATGAGGGCGGACGGCGAATGGTTCTATCCGCTTCACGGATATTACTCCGACTTTTCCCACCGGACCGATCCGGACGGCACCGGCGAGTGCCGGAAGGAACCCTACCAGGTCCGCCTCACGGTCGGCTTCCCCGATCCTTGGGCGAAGCGCGGCCCGTTCCGCCTGGCCTCGGGCGAAACCGCCGTCGTCCCGGTCGCCGGGGGCAACCCCGGAACGATGCAGAGCGACGTCGCGGTCCTCGCCGGTCCGGCGTGCATCGAGATCTTCGAGGAGTCGGCCACGCCCGAGCGTCGGATCACGAAGGCGCTGCTCGCCCTGCTCGAGGATGAACTCCGCCCGCTGGCCGAATCCCCGGACCCCGCCACGCTCCGCGCCCTTCTTCCGCCCGGCTCCGCCGTGCGCGGCGAGGAGCCCGGCGTTTTCCTGAAGGACGCGGGTCAGGGCGGCATCTACGGGGTCCGGGTCCTCGCCAACCCCGGCGAACCGGGGCTCGTCTACCTCAAGGCGTTCGAGGTCACGAAGGGGACGCCGCTCTCCGAAACGCGCCTGCCGGACCGGTCCTCCCTGAGGCTCGGCTGGTCGGACGACCCCGACGAGCTCTTCTCCGGCACGACCGAGATCACGATCTACGAGGGGAACTGGGAGCAATACTACGCCGCGCGCTTCGAGCTCTGGTTCCGTCCCGACGCCGCCGCCCCCGAGCGCAAGCTCGCCGAAAAGATCTACCGCATCCAGGGCTGGATGCGCTGAAGCCGCCACCCCTGCCTTCCCCCACATCAACTCCATCCCCCGCACCCCGCCCGTGACTCCCACGCCCGAATCCTCCCCCGCCGCGCCGTGCGCGGCGACCCAACGCCCGGCCGGGCGCGAGGCGCGCAACGCGCGCCGCGCGCTCCCGGCCGGACTTGCGCACTTCTTCGCCCTTGACGGCTGGTTCCGCGACGTCTCGCCGCCCGGCGGACGGCCGGACGGCTACACGTCGCTGTGCGAGCTGTTCCTCGCGTTCCTGTGGTTCCTCGCCGGGTGCGCGGCGATGCTGCTCGGCTACCTCTTCTGGTGGGGCTTCTACGCGGTCGTCCCCGTGGCGGGGTGGCGGCTGCTCCACCACTGGGCGCGAACGTTCTACCTGCGCCGGAACGGCGACCGGTGGGTGCGGATCGAATACACGCGGATCTACGCGGCCGCCGTGCGCGTCTTCGCGGCCGTCTGGACGGTCTCCCTCGCGACGACGCCGTGGCGCCCGCTCGCCGTCGAGCCGCCGCCCGCGGACCGGCTCGCCGCCGCGGAGGCCGCGATCCCGGAGGAGGAGCTCCCGCCGGACGTCCTCTTCGCGTGCGGCTACGGTCCGGCGACGATCGGGCGCGGGACGCAGCAGATCCTCGACAGCCGGGTCCTCGCGTTCCTCTTCGGCGACGACCGCGAGGCGCAGCGCCGCATCGTCGAGAACCGCAAGGCGTGGTGGCGCGTGCTCCGCGCCGCCGCGCCGGAGGACCGGCCGCGCCTGAGCGCCGCGGCCTCGCGCGCCGACCGCGCGCACCTGCTCCTCGGCCGGGGCGGCATCCCGCATCTGCTCGACCACGTCCTCTTCGGCTCGCACCAGCTCGTCGCCTACGACGGCCTCGTCCCGATGTGGTGGATCCTCTTCTCCGAGCCGCCGTCGGCGATCGGGAGCCGCTAGGGCGACGCCTCGCCGATTTCCCTTGCAGGACCGGCGGTCGTTCTGGTAGGGTTGCCGGCGATGGACGACACCTTCCCCGCGACCTCGCCGACGCTGCTGCGCGCGATCGCCGCCGACCCGGAGAGCCCGCGCTGGAACGACTTCGCGCGCCTCTACGGCCCGGTGGTCCGGCGCTGCCTGGCGCGCACCGGCGCGGCGGGCCGTCCGCTCGGGGCGGCCGACCGCGACGACCTCGTGCAGGAGACGTTCCTCGCCGTCGCGCGCGCGCTACCCGGCTTCCGCTACGATCCGGCGCGCGGCCGCTTTCGCGGATACCTCGCCACCGTCGTGCGCAACCTCGTCCTGCGCCGCCGCCGCGAGGAGGCGGCGCGGCCGGAGGTCGCCGTCGCGGAGACGGGCGAGCGCGAGGCCGCGCCCGCGACGACCGACGCCGAGCGCGAGCTGATGCTCGAATGCTGGACGCTCGCCCTTGCGCGCGTCCTGCGCGAGCACGCCTTCACGCCCAACGCGAAGGCCGTCTTCCGCGCGCACGTGCTTGACGACCGCCCGGCCGCCGATGTCGCCGACGAGTTCCGGATGCGCCCCAACGCCGTCTACCAGGTCAAGGACCGCGTCCTGCGCGCCGTCCGCCGCGAACTGGCCGCCTTCGGCCAGGGCCGCCTCCCCCTCGCCGACCTGCACGAGGCGCTCCTGCGCGCAAGTCCGGCGGGGCGTTGAATTCCGCAACGCCTCCATGCATGGGACGACCCGTCCATCGGTGCGAAATCTGCCATCGGAAACAAGTTTCCGCACGATTGGATATTTCATGCTTGCGGAATCTCCACATTTTGTGTATGATTCCGCACCAATGAACGCACCCCCTTCGCCTGACATGATTGGCCGGACGGCCGAGCGCGACGGACTGCTCCGCGCCCTCCGCCACCCGGAATCGCAGTTCGTCGCCGTCTACGGCCGCCGCCGCGTCGGCAAGACCTATCTCGTCCGCAAGACGTTCGGGAACAAGTTCGCCTTCTACCACACGGGCGTGTTCGACGGCCCGTTCCGCGAACAGCTTCTGGAGTTCCGGGATTCCCTCCGCGAATGCGGCCTCTCCGCTTGCCCGGACCTGAAGGACTGGCGCGAAGCCTTCGCGCAGCTCCGGCGCCTGCTCGAGTCCAAGCCGGACGGAAAGAAGATTGTCTTCCTCGACGAGCTGCCCTGGATGGAGACGCGCAACTCCCGGTTCGTCGCCCAGCTGGACAAGTTCTGGAACAAATGGGCGTCCGCGAGGGACGACGTCGTGCTCGTGGTCTGCGGCTCGGCGGCGTCGTGGATGATCCGCAACGTCATCGACGGCTACGGCGGCCTCCACGACCGGATCACCGACCGGATCGCCGTGAAACCCTTCGACCTGGCCGAATGCGAGGCGTATGCGGACCGGCTCGGCCTCGGCATGTCGCGGACCGAGGTCGCCGAGACCTACATGGTTTTCGGCGGCGTCCCCTACTACTGGAGCTTCCTGCGCAAGGGCGCGGGACTGGCGCAGAACCTCGACGAGCTCCTCTTCGCGGAGGACGGCAAGCTGCGGGGGGAGTTCGGGCGCCTGTTCCGGTCCCTGTTCAAGGACTCGCGGATGCATGTGGAAACGCTGGAATCGCTCGCGCGGAGGAAGGCGGGAAAGACCCGCTCGGAAATCCTCGAGGACGTCCCGTTCTCCGACGGCGGGAAATTCTCGGAATGCCTCGAGGCGCTCGAGGCCTGCGGGTTCGTCCGCTCCTTCGACGCCCTCGGCAAGGCGAAGAAGGACAAGCTCTACCAGCTGATCGACAACTTCACGCTCTTCCACATGAAGTTCCTCGCCGCCGGTTCCGGGACGGGGCCGGACTTCTGGACGTCCACCGTCGAATCGCCCCTGCAGTCCACGTGGAAGGGCCTGGCCTTCGAGCGCCTGTGCCTCCAGCACGTCCGGCAGATCAAGGCGGCACTGGGGATCGCGGGCGTGCGGACGAACGTCTGCTCTTGGGTCCGCGCGCCGGACGGGAACGGAAACGGAGGCGCGCAGGTCGACCTCGTGATCGACCGCGCGGACGGCGTGACGAACCTCTGCGAGATCAAGTATTGCCGCGGGCCGTACGTCCTCTCGAAGGAGGAATGCGCGAAGCTGCTCAAGCGGCGCGACGTCTTCAAGGCCGCCACGCGGACTCGCAAGTCCGTCCATCTCACGATGATCACCCCCGAGGGCGTGGCCGAAACCCCCGAGCGGCACTTCCTCCAGTCTGAACTGACGCTGGACGACCTGTTCCGGCCGTGACGGCCTGCTGCTGGAATCGCCCCCCATGGACCCCTTCCCACCGGACGCCCGCGTTTCCGCCCCGCCGCCGCCTGCGGCGGGGCTCGCGACGCCGACGCCCGGGCTCGTGCTCGGCGGCGAGTTCGAGCTGGTGCGCCCGCTCGGCGAGGGCGGGATGGGCAGCGTGTGGCTCGCGCGCGACCGTTCGCTCGGGCGCGACGTGGCGCTCAAGCTCCTGCGCGCGCCGGACGACCCCGCCGCGCGCGAGCGGCTGCGGGACGACTTCGAGCGCGAGGCGCGCATCCTCGCCGCGGCGGACCATCCCTCGATCCTGCCCGTGTGGCGGCGCGGCGAGGACCCCGCCACGAGGCTCGCGTTCTACGCGATGAAGGCGTGCCCTCTCACGGCGGCGGACGTGCGCCGCCTCTGCGGGGCCGTCTTCGGCTGCGCCCTGCCGCGCGGCTTCGCGCGCTGGGAGGAGGCGCCGCGCGCTCTCACGCTCGCCGACCTGCTCGCGGGCGGCAAGGCGCTGCCGCCGCGCGTCGTCGCCCGGATCGGCGAGGACCTCGCCGGCGCGCTCTCCTGCGCGCATTCGCTCTCGCCGCCCGTCGTGCACCGCGACGTCAAGCCCGCCAACGTCCTCTTCGAGCGCGACGGACGCGCGGTCCTCGCGGACTTCGGCATCGCGTCGCGCCCGGCCGGCGGCGGCGCCGCGCGCGCAGGCTTCGCCGGGACTCCGGACTACGCCGCGCCCGAGCAGCGCCGCGGCGGGCCGCCCGCCCCCGCGATGGACTGGTACGCGCTCGGCGCGGTCCTCTTCGAGGCGCTCGCCGGCGAGCGTCCGCGCGCGGGGGAGCGTCCCTCCGCCTACGACCCGCGGCGCATCTCGCGCCGCTGGGACGCGCTGCTCGCCGGACTGCTCGAGCCCGACCCCGCCCGCCGCCTCGCGGACGGCGCCGCGGTCGCCGCCACCCTCCGCCGCCTGCAGCTTCCCCGCCGCGAACGCGCGCTGCAGCTGGGCCTCGCCCTCCTCCACGCCGCCGCCGGCCTCGCGTTCCTTCTCGGGATGGTCCTCTGGATCGTCTCCAAGAAGCTTCTCTCCGCGCCGTAGCATCGACGTTCGCTTGCGGCTCGCAAGCGAAACATGGTAGGATTCGCGGCATGAATCCATTCGCCACTCGTCCTTGCAGCATGGACCGCGGAACCGGCTGCACCGTCTGGGACGGCGAGGGCGCCGACGAATGGCGCTTCCGCCCGGTCGCCGTCTTCCGCGGCGGCGGCGCGCACAAGTACGACACGCCGCGGCAGGGGTCGTTCGAAGGTGGCGCGGAGGGCGTCGTCGAGTTCGCGCCCGGCCGCAACTTCGAGACCGCGCTGCGAGACCTCGCGGGTTTCGAGCGCGCGTGGCTGGTCTTCGTCTTCGACCGCAACGCCGGCGCGTGGCGCCCCACCGCGCGCCCGCCCGTCGCGCCGGCCGAGGGGCCGGAGCGCGTCGGGGTCTTCGCCACGCGCTCGCCCTACCGCCCGAACCCGATCGGCCTCACGTGCGTGCGCCTGCTCGGCGTCGAGGGGTTGCGCGTCCGCGTCGCGGAGGCGGACCTGCTGGACGGCACGCCCGTCCTCGACCTCAAGCCCTACGTCCCCGCGGCCGACGCCTTCCCGGACGCCCGCGCGGGCTGGGTCGAGCACCAGGCGGCCGAGCGCTGGACCGTGGCGGAGTCCGCGCCCTTCCGCGAACAGGCCGCCGCGATCCTCGCGTGGCGGGGTCCGGATCTCGCGGCGACCGCGCGCCTGCAGCTCTCTCTCGACCCGTTCGACGGCACCCGCAAGCGCGTCGCGCGGATGCCGGAGGGCGGCACGCTCTCGCTGCGGATGTTCCGCGTCGACTTCGCCGCCGACCCCGCCGCGCGGACCCTGACGCTCCTGCGCGTCCGCTCCGGCTACTCCGAGGCCGACCTCGCCGACCCGGCCGACCCCTACGGCGACAAGGACCTGCACCGGCGGTTTGTCGCTCTCCGCCCGTAGCGCGGCCTGGCGGCGAAGATCGGGCTTGCCCGAAAACGTCCCCTGTGATAGGATTGCAACCGTTCCGCAACCAAAACGCAACCGGATCGAACCATGCCCGCACTGACCATCCGAAACATTCCGGAAGCCACGCTCGAACGCCTGCGCACCCGCGCGGCGCGCGGGCACCGCAGCCTCAACGGCGAGGTCCTCGCCCTCTTCGAGGAGGCCGTCGGCGCCGCGCCCGAGGGGCCCGTCTACATGCCCCCGGTCCCGCTGCCACCCAAGCCGATGTTCCGTTCCCTGCGCCCGGGGGAGGAGCCGAAGCCCCTCTCGCAGGCGGAACTGGACCGCCGGTGGACGAAGATCCAAAAGCTCCGCTGGGTCGACAGCCGGAGCACCGAAGAGATCATCGCCGACATCGTCGGTTCGCGCACCATGGGACGGGAGGTGAACCTGTGATTCTGCTCGACACCGACGTCTGCGTCGAAATCCTCCGTCACAATCCGCGCATCCTCGCCCGGTTCCGCGCCGTTCAGCAGGAGGCGCGGATTCCGTTCATGACGGCGGCCGAACTGCTCTACGGCGCCGAGAAGTCCGACGATCCCGACCGGAACCGCGAGCAGGTCGAAGAACTCCTCGGCTCCGTGGACATCGTCGAATCGGACGAGAACACCATCCGCACGTTCGGCTACGTGAAGGCGTATCTCGTCCGGGCCGGGCTGGCGATTCCCGACGCCGACATCCTCGTCGCGGCGGCGGCGCTCTCGCGGTCCTGTCCGCTCGCGACGGGGAACGTCCGCCACTTCTCCCGCATCTGGGGGCTCCAGCTCCAGAACTGGTTCGAGGCGGCGCCGTCCGCGCCGCGTCCGCGCACCGCGCCGTCCGCGCGCCGCGCCCGCCGCCGCCCGTGAGGACAGGCGGATGAATACGCATTCCATCGTCCTTCCGCTTCTGGCCGCGGCGGCGATCGCCGCCGCGGCGGAGCCGGACGGCGCCGCGGCCGGGTGCGCCGTTCAGGAGGGCTTCCGCGACCCGCCGGCCTCGTGCGCCCTGCAGTGCTGGTGGCACTGGCTGGACGACTGCGTGACGCGCGAGGGCATCACGCGCGACCTCGAGGCGATGGCCGCGGCCGGCATCTCGGAGGCCTGCGTCTTCGCGCCGCGGATGTCGAACCTCCCCGCCACGGCCGCGACGATGTCGCCCGAATGGCTGGAGCTCTTCGCCTTCGCGATTTCGGAGGCGAAGCGCGTCGGCGTCGCGCTGGGGTTCCACAACGGCCCCGGCTGGTCGGCGTCCGGCGGCCCGTGGATCGCGCCGGAGGATTCGATGAAGTGCCTCTCGGCGTCGGCGCTCGACGTGGAGCCGGCGTCGCTCGCGCGCGACGGCGCCATCGCCCTCCCGCAGCCGCCCTCGCGACTCGGCTTCTACCGCGACCTGCGCGTCTACGCGTTCCCGGTCGAGGCGCCGCCGCGCGTCGTCTCGGCACCGCTTCCGGAAACGATCCCGCTCGCGGGGACGGACGCGGTCGAATGGACGATCGAATACGAGGAGCCCTTCGCGCCGTCGGTCGCGGCGCTCGAAGCCGACGCGGAGTCGTTCTGCATGCGTGCGGAGGTCTTCGCCGAGGCCGGCGGCGCGTGGGAGAGGCGCGGCGGGCGCGACTTCCAACTGCACCGGGCGCTGGACGAGCCCCGGACCTTCGCGCTCGCGGCCGGCGCGCCGGCGCGGCGCTGGCGGGTCCGCTTCCTCGCGACGGAGAACCCGCCCTGGATCCCGCGCCGCGACATCCCGGTGCGCTCGTTCGCGCTCGGAAACGCGCCGCTCGCCGGCTCGCGCGCCGCCATCGCGCCGGACGCGCTGCTCGACCTGGGCGACGCCGTGCGCGACGGGGCGATCCGGGCGGCGGACCTGCTCGACCGGCTGCCGCCCGGCGCGGCTCCGACGTGGCGGCTCCTGCGCGTCGGCTACACCACGACCGGCGGCGGGCCGGCGCCGTCCACGCTCGGCGGGCTCGAATGCGACAAGCTCGACCGGCGCGGCCTCGACGCCCACTGGCGGGCGATGCCCGCGCGGATCCTCGCGCTGCCCGGCGCGCGGGAGGTCGTCCGCACCGTCGCGATCGACTCGTGGGAGGTCGGGCCGCAGAACTGGACCGAGTCGATGCCGGAGGCGTTCCGCCGCCTCGCGGGGTTCGAGGTCTGGGACGCGCTCCCCGCCGTGCTGGGCTACCGCGTCGGGGACGACGCGGAGACGGACCGCCGCCGCGGCGCGTTCGACGCCGCCGTCGCGGAGCTCGTCGCCGAGAACTACTACGACCACTTCGCCGAACTCTGCCATGCGGCCGGCGTCGAGGCGCTCGTCGAGCCCTACGGCGGGCCGTTCGACCCGGTCCGCTGCGGCCGCGCGGCGGACGTGCCGGCGGGCGAGTTCTGGCTGGGAAGCCCCCCGGGGCACTCCGTCGCCCGGGCGGTCGAGATCGCGCGGCGCCACGGGAAGAACGTCGTCGCCGCCGAGGCGTTCACGACCGAGGCCGCGGAGGGGCGCTGGCAGGCCACGCCGGCGCAGCTACGGCGCGCCGGCGACGAGGCGTGGATGGCGGGCGTCAACCGGCTCGTCTACCACTCCTACGTGCACCAGCCGTTCCCGGACCGCGCCCCGGGCTGCTCCCTCGGGCGCCACGGGACGCAGCTCAACGCGAACACCACATGGTGGCCGCAGATGCGCGTCTGGTCGGACTACGTCCGCCGCGGCCAGTTCCTGCTCCGGTTCGGCCGCATCGCGCGCGACCGCCACGAGATCGCGCCGGGCGCCGTCGACGCGCTCGTGCGCGAGGGCGACGCCGGGGAGCGCGTCTGGTTCGTCCGCAACAAGTCCGCGGAGCCCTTCTCCGGGACGCTGCCGCTCGACTGCGCAAACGGCCTGCCCGCCGCCGAGTTCGACGCCGCGACCGGGCGCGTGCTCGAGGTCGAGCGCGACGGAGACGGCGTCGCCGTTTCGCTCGAGCCGGGCGAGGCGCGCTTCCTCGTCTTCGCCCGCGGCCTCCGCCCGGAACGTCGGCCCGTCCTCTCCGGCAAGACGCTCGACCTCTCCCGCGACTGGCGCATCGCGGCGTTCGACGGCCTCGCCGCGCCGGCGGCGCCGGTGGCGGCCGACCCGCTCTTCGACTGGACCGCGTCCCCCGACGAGCGCCTGCGCTACTTCTCCGGCGCCGCGGACTACGTCCGGGAGGGCGCGTTCCCCGCCGGCGTGCTCGACCTCGGCGAAGTCCGCGACGTCGCGGAGGTCCGCGTCGACGGCGTCCTCGCCGGCACGCTCGCCTACCGGCCGTACCGGATCGAGGTCCCGGCCGGGCGGCGGCTCGAGGTCCGCCTCGTCAACACCTGGCCGAACCGTCTCATCGGCGACGCCCTCCGGCGCTCGCGCGGCGAGGAGCCCTTCTCCTGGACGAACTGGCCGGAGGCCTGGCGCGCCACGGACGCGCCGCTTCCGTCCGGCCTCCTCGGCCCCGTGGCGCTGCATCCCTTGCTTCGCTGAACAAGATTCCGGGCGCGCGCCGCGTGACACGCGGGCGGTCCGATGCTAGAATGCCCGACCCGTGAACCGCCTCCAGGCCAACCTCTGCCTTCTCTGCGTCACGCTCTGCTGGAGCGCGGAGATCATCCTGTACGCCTGCATTCCGGACGGCGTCCCGGCGTTCGCGACGACCTGCGTCACGGCCTTCGTCGGCGCGGCGCTCCTGTTCGTGCCGTTCCGTGCCCGCCTTGCCGCCGCGGTGCGCGCCGGAGGCCTGCGCTTCGTCGCCGCCGTCTTCGGCCTCGCCGCCCTGAGCGCGAGCTACAACACGCTCTACCTCTTCGGCTCGAAGGCCTTCGACGTCGCGTCGGGCGCGTTCACGTTCTGCATGACGGTCGTCGTGCTGCCGGTCGTCCTGCTCACGATGCGCCGGCGCGTCGCGCTCGAGACATGGATCTCCGTCGCGCTCGTCCTGGCGGGGATCGTGCTGGCGCTGGGGCCGTCGGTCCGCGCGGCGCAGGTGCCGGGCCTCGGCATCATGGGGGCGGGATGCCTGCTTCGCGCCGTGTCCATCGTCTGGCTCGCCGACACGGCCAAGAGGCACGATCCGATCGCGGTGACGATCCTGCTGGAGGGATTCGCGGGGCTGATCGCGCTCGGCGGCTGGGCGGCGAAGGACCCGCGCCTCTTCGCCGCCCTTCCGGCCTCGCGCACGCTCGTCGCCGCGTGGGCGATCTACGCCTACTTCATCGTCGCCTTCGCCCAGACGCTCAACGTCTTCGCGATGCGGCGCGTCACCGCGGCCAACGCGACGGTCGTCTACTCGGTGGAGATCGTCTTCTCGATCGTCTGGGGGATGATCCTTCCGGCGGGGATCGTCGAGCGCGTCGCGCTCACGCCGCGCATCGCGATCGGCGCGGCGCTCGTCGTGGCGGGGTCGCTCGCAGAGATCGTCGACTTCCGCGGCCGCCGGCGCGCACGGGAGAGGGAGCGCGGGCTCGAGGACGCGGAACGCGCGCCGGTCGCCGCCGCGGGGAAGGGGGCGGAGGCATGACGCGCCGGACCCTCCTGCGCTTCGCCGGGCTCCTCGCGGCGTATCTGGTCGTCGCGATTCCGTTCAAGGCGATGAACCTCATCCCCGGCTTCACGGACGTCCGGCCCGTGATGGCGCTCGGGCCCGTCTACGGAATCTTCTTCGGACCCGTCGGCTGCCTCGCGTGCGGATTCGGCAACCTCGTCGCGGACGCGGTCGACCACGCGATCCGCTGGACGTCGATCGCGGGCTTCGCGTCGAACGCCCTCGGACCGCTGCTGGTGTGGTGGTTCTGGACGCGCGTCTCGCGGACGCCGTTCTCGCTCCGGACGCCGCGCGACCTCCTGCGCCACTGCCTGCTGCTCGCCGCGATGGGGGCGTTCGAGACCGCGATCGTCGCGCCGGCCGTCGCGCTCGTCTACCCCGAAGTGGACGCCGTCTTCCTCGCCTGGGCCGTCTTCGGCAACACGGCCGGCTTCCCGATCTTCCTCGGCATCCCGCTCTCGATCCTCCTGCAGGAGGAATTCGGCTTCGAACCGTCACGCCGCCCATGAAACCCGTCCGCCTCTCCATCCTCGGCGCCGGACACATCGCCGGCAAGACCGCCGCCGCGGCCGCCCACCTCGCCGCGCGCGGCGAAATCCGCCTGCGCGCCGTCGCCGCGCGCGACCCCGCCCGCGCCGCCGCGTTCGCCGCGCGGTTCGGCTTCGAAACCTCGTTCGGTTCCTACGAGGAGCTTGCAGCCGACCCGGAGACGGACCTCGTCTACGTCGCCACGCCGAACACGCTGCACGCGCCGCATTCGCGGCTCTGCCTCGAGGGCGGGAAGCACGTCCTGTGCGAGAAGCCCTTCACCGCCAACGCGCGCGAAGCGAAGGAGGTCCTCGCCCTCGCCCGGTCGCGCGGGCTCTTCTGCGGCGAGGCGATGTGGCTGCGGTTCCTGCCCGCCTCCGCCGCGATCGGCGAGGCGCTGCGCGCGGGGCGCATCGGGACGCCACGGATGATCGAGGCTGTCTTCGAGGTCCCGATATCGGAGAAGGAGCGCATCCGAGAGCCCGCTCTCGGCGGCGGCGCGCTGCTTGACCTCGGCGTCTACCCGATCGCCTTCGCGCTGCTGCACTTCGGCGAGGACTACGCGGACGCCACGGGGCGCGCGACGCTTCTGCCGACCGGCGTTGACGACCAGTCCGCCTTCTCGCTCGGCTGGGCCGACGGCCGCATCGCGGCGCTCGCCTGTTCGGCGACAGCCGCCGGCGGCGCGGGCGGGCGCATCATCGGCACCGAGGGCGCGATCCACGTCCCGCAGCTCGTGCGCTGCGATGGCTTCCGCATCTCGCCGTTCAGCGGCGGCGAACCGGAGGACTTCTCCCTTCCGTTCGAATGCAACGGCTACGAATACGAGCTGCGCGCCGCCGCGCGCGCCATCGCGGATGGACTCCTCGAATGTCCCGAGGCGCCGCATTCCGCCACCCTTGCGGCGCTCCGCGCAATGGACGCCCTTCGAGCCTCCTGGGGCGTCCGCTTCCCCTGCGACTCCTAGGCCCGCCCGCGCCCTCAGGCCACGAATTCTCATTCAAGAGCTATTTACTAAGGGGACAGACCCCTCAAAAAATGTCGCCTGCCAGGCGACATTTTCGTCGGGGCGTTGTGGCAGTCTACGTTCCCAGGCCGCGGGAATGGGTCCTTCGGCTCGGAAAACAACCCTCAAACAAGGAGTCAACGATGAAACAAGAACATGGACAAGTCGATGCAATTCTGGAGGCGGAACGGTCTCGGCATGGCCGCAGGGCTTCCATTCGGCCAAAGAAGGATGGCTCGGACATTCTGAAAACGTCCGTCACTGCCGAACGCCAGATCCGATCCTCGGTCGCCACGGAACCCATTCGTTCCCCATTCGCGATCCTGGTTCGGGAGGACGTGCGTGCGATGCGGATGATCGAATGCGATCACGACGGGTTCCCGGCTTTCATGCTGAAGCTGCTCCGCGCCTGCTATCGGACTCGCGACGAGGCGCTCGCGCTGGTTCGCGCCGGCGACATGGTCTCGATCGACTTCTGCCTCGACTTCTGCGAGACGAGGGAGTCGCCGGACGGCTCGCCGGGGACGAGCCGCGCCGTCCCCTACCGGACGGACGCCGTCCTCGCCGCAGCCGCCGGATGCGGGCACATATACGCGTTCGACGACGAAACGCGCCTCTGGCACGTCTGGACCTCCGACGGCTGGCGCGTGGATGAGGATCCCACCGCTCCCGATCTCGCAGACATGGTCGAACACCTCTGCGCCCGTTCGGAGGGCCTCGGCGACGCGGATGTCCTCCCGTTCTAGCGCATCCCGAATCCCGGGTCCAGAAGCGCGTCGAGCGCCGCCCGCTCCGACAGGAGGGGGCGGCGCGAGGCGCGCCCGGGCGCCGCGGCGTCCGCGGCGGAGAGAACGTCGACGCGACGCCTCGCCGCCGCATCGAGCGCGGCGACGCGCCCGAGCAGGACGCGCGCCTGCGCCTCTCGCGCGGCCGGGGACGAGCCGCCGAGGAAGCATTCCCACACCACGAGGAGCTTCCAACCGGCATCCAGCAGTTCGCGAACATGACGAGCGTCGCGCGACGCGTTGCGACGCAGCTTGGCGACCCACCACGCGTGGCGCGAGTGTGGGATCGTCGCGGCGGGACAGCCCGGATGGTGGTGCCAGAAGCAGCCGCGCACCTCGATTGCGAGGCCGCGGGCGCGCAGGACGACGTCCGGCCGTCCCGGGAGGTCGCCGCAATGAAGCCCGTAGCGGTATCCTGCGCGATGAAGAACGGCGCGCACGAACATCTCCGGCTTCGTGTCGACGCTCCGGATGCGCGACATCAGCCAGCTGCGATGTTCGGGCGTTAGAGTGTCCATGTGCTCGAAACGGTTTCGACATCGGATGTCTTAGGACGCCCCGCGGACGCCGGCCGCGGAATTCAGTCCGAGGAACGGACACTCGTCGAAGAGCCCTTCCGCCCGTCGGCGCATGCGCGGCGACAGACACCCCGCCACGCGGTGGAGAAATCGTTCGCCGCCGAGCGCGCCGCCGTGCAGGAACCCCGCCACGCGACGCCGTAGCAGCCCGCGCACCGTCTTCGGCGGTAGCATCCGCCCCTTCTCGTCCCGCTCGATGACCTCGTCAAAGACATTCTCCTCCTGAGAAGACTCGGATTCCTTCTCGCCGTCCTGTGCGGACGAGGATGCTCCCACGGAGGACGGCACCTTCCCCCCGATCGCACTAGCGCACGCCTCGCGAGCCTGCTCCCATGACGAATCCTCCGCGCGATAGGCGCGCGTGACGAGCGCGCGGAGGCCGTCCTGCGCCGCGAAGTCGCCGTGGCACGCCGCCCCATAGCCGGCGTTCCGGGCATCCTCCGGGGCGTCGACCATCGCCGCGCGGACGGGATTGAGGTGGATGTAGCCCGCCACGGTCATCAGCGCGCGGAACGAGCCCTCCAGAAGAATGCTCTTGAATCGGCCCTCCCAGATCGTCCCGGTGTTCTCGTGGCGCTTGTTGTAATCCTGCGTGTAGGCCTCCTTGAACGTCTTGCAGAACTGGGAGAGATCGTACATCCGCGCGCGCATGCGGTCCCGCTCGTCCGCGACCCGCATCTCCAGGCCCTTCTTCGTCCACTTCTCCCACTTCTCGAGAATTGCGGCGAACTTTCCGGGGCCGTACCAGGCGAGCATTCTCCGCTCCAGCTCCCTGTCGGACACATCCTTTCTCCGCGGAACGCGCACCAGCAGATGGAAGTGGTTGGACATCACCGCGAACGTATAGAGCTCCACCCCGGAGAACACCGCCGCCCCGCGGATCATCCCGAGCAGGATCGCCTTCTCCTTCTCATCGATGAGGAACCGCTTCCCCCCGATCCTGCTCACCACATGGTAGAACCCCTCGCCCTCGACCTTGACCCTCGGCCTTCTCATTTCTCGCCTCTTTCCGTTATTCGTTGGCTTTCGCTCCGCACAAGCCGCAATCTACCATACTCACCCCGCCGTTGCAAGAACATTTTAAGGGGACAGACCCCTTTATTTTACCCGGCGAGGATTCCGCTTGCCTTTCGGAAGCGAAGTTGGGAGAATGGCGGCAACTCCGGAGGATACAACGATGAACAAGCTCGGGAAGACGGCGGTTGCGGTTCTGGCGCTGGCGGCGGTGGCCGTCGCGTCGTCGCTCGTGACGATCGCGGTGTGCGGCGATGGGGATAGCACCAACGCCGCGGAGGCGCGCGAATGGCACCGGCAGAGGCTCGCCGAGATGACGGGGGCGAAGGGCGGCCGGGCGGGCGCCACCACCCCCGCGCCGAGGCGCGCGGGGCGCGCGGGCGCGTCGCTCGTCGCGTTCCGCGACCCGAAGGGCAACTTCACGATGCAGGTGCCGAAGGGATGGGTCGTCTCGTCCGGCGGGTTCGATCTGCTCCACTGGATCCACGCCTGCGATCCGAAGCGCCCCGAGCTCGGCGTCTTCACCCTCCTCAAGACGGAGTGCCTGCTGATGAACCGCGCCTCCAAGCAGTTCTACTGGGACAAGCGCGGGTTCGGCCTCTACGCGATGTTCGCCGACATGATCGTCGCGGAGAAGGTGGAGGACCTCTACGCGCAGTTCCCGGCGTTCTGCGCGTTCGCCGCGAAGTGGGAGAAGAGCTACGCCGGATTCGCGTTCCCGCAGATCGCCGACTTCGAGCTGCTGGAGAAGAGGCCGGCGCGGACGGCGATGTCGCGCGTGGCGCTGGACGACGCCCTGCTGCGCGGGACCTTCACGGACCCGCTCACGAAGCGCCGCGGCGAGGGGCTCTTCACAGGAACGCTCTGCCGCGGCATCGTCCTCACGGGCAACGTCGGGTGCAACGTCATGTACAACATCTCCGGCGTCACGGCGCCGGAAGGCGAGCTCGGCGACTGGGCCGCGACGCTCGCGAAGGTCCTCGGCTCGGTGCGGTATTCGGAGGCGTTCGAGGCGACCGCGGCGCGCGACGCGCAGATCCGCGCGGCCGGAAACGCCAAGCTCGCGCAGACGCTGCAGCAGACCTCGGACCTCGTGGTCCGCGGCTGGGAGGAGCGCCAGAAGGGCTTCGACGCCCGCGTGGGCAAAAGCTCGGACGCCACGCTCGGCTACGAGCGCGTCGTCGAGAAGGACAGCGGCCGCGTCTACCGCGCCTACAACGGCTTCCTCGACGCGTCCGAGAACCAGAGGCGCTTCGAGGCCGCGCCCGACGAGGCGTATTCCCGCCCGATCGACGGCACCATCGACCGGTAGCCCCGCCATGGACGCGAGATCGTTCCCCGACTTCCGCCGCGGGATGGGCTTCGGCGGCTGGCTCACGAACTACAAGCGCTTCAACGTCCTGCCGCAGGAGTGGCGCACCCGCCTCACCGTCGGCGACTTCGAGCACTTCCGCTCCTACCTCTCCGAGGCGGACGCGGAGAACGTCGCGGCGATGGGCTTCGACCACGTCCGCGTCGGGTTCGACCAGATCGTCCTCGAGGAGGCCCCCGGCGTCTACCGCGACGAAATCCTCGACCTGCTCGACCGCTTCTGCGGCTGGTTCGAGTCGCGCGGCCTCGGCGTCGTCCTCAACCTCCACAAGGCCGTCGGCAACTACTGCGACATCCACGAGGAGAACGCGCTGCTCGACGACCCCGCGCTGCAGGACCGCTTCGTCGCGCTTTGGGAGGCCGTCGACCGCCGCTTCGCGCACCGCCCGGCCGTCGCGTTCGAGCTCCTCAACGAGGTGCTCGACGTCCCGCCGGAGAAGTGGCTTGCGCTCGCCCGGCGCACCGTCGCCGCGCTGCGCCGCCTCGACCCGGGGCGCTGGATCGTCGTCGGCCCGACCTGCTGGAACAACCCGTGGGCGCTCCGCGCGCTGGAGCCCTTCGACGACCCCCGCGTCGCCTACACGTTCCACATGTACGAGCCCTCCGCCTTCACGCACCAGCGCGGCGTCCTCCAGCCCGCGCACTGCTTCTACAACCGCGACATGCCGTATCCCGGCGACCCGGAGCGCTACCGCGACCACGCCCGCGAGACCGGCCGCGACCCCCGCCGCTTCGACGGCTTCGCGGAGATCGGCCGCGACTTCCTCGCCGACGTCCTCCGCGACGCGTTCGACTGGAAGGCCGCCCACCCCGGCCGGATCCTCTGGTGCGGCGAGTTCGGCACCATCCGCCACGCCAGGCCCGCCTGGCGCGAGGCGTGGATGCGCGACGTGACGTCGCTCCTTCGCGAGCACGGCGTCCCGTGGTGCGTCTGGAACTACCTCTCCACCCCGAACGACGGAAACCGCTTCTCCCTCGTCGACGACGACACGCGCCGCATCCTCTCCCCCGCCCTCCTCCGCGCCTGCCTCGGCGAGGGCTAGGGCCGCCTCCGGCTACGAGCCCGTGATCGCCGGCCACGCGCGGCGAATCGCGAGGCGCGAGATCCAGCACGCCGCCGCAAGCCCGACAAACGCCGGGACGGGCGGAACGCCGTGGCCCCAGAAGCACAGGAACCCCGTCTGCATCCAGAGCAGTCCGCCGATGGCGCGCCCCACCGCGCGGCCGCGTTCGCGCGGTCCGTGCGGCTCACCGAGCGGCCAGACCGCCGCGCACCACGTCGCGGCCGCGGCGAGGCAGCCGAGGATCGGGACGAGCGGGCCGAAGGACGGCAAGCTTCCCCGCAGGGAGCCCGGATGCAGGATTGCCGCCGTCGCGGTCAGGACGAGTCCCAGGCACCAGAATGCGACCGGAACAAGGGCGAACAGCGCGGGGGCGTATCGTCGCTGCCCCATCGGGCCCGCGGCGCGCTCCTCGCCCGCGCCGAGTTTCGTCACGGCCGCCGTGTAGAGCGTCCAGCCGACGGCCATCGGCGCCACGGAGGCAATCCACGCCACGTCGAGGGTCGACGTCGCGGCATCGTACCATTCGACCGACTCCGGCGGAACGACGCCCGCCACCGCCGCCGCGCCCGAGACAACCGCCAGCCCGCGGCACAGCCCCATCAGGAGGAATCCGAGGCGCGGCAGGCGTTCCTTGACGCGATCGTAGGCGAGGATCGCCGCGGCGACGCCGGCCGCGCAGACCCACCACCCGGCGCCGAGGCGGAACGCGAGCCCGACGGCAGCCGCCGCCGCGAAACAGGCCGCGCGCGCGACGCGGACCGCGCGCCGCGACAGCGCGCCCGTCGCGAGCGGGCGGGACGAGCCCGCCGCGCGGTCGGCCTCCTCGTCCACGAGGTCGTTGTCCGCGAGCCCGCCCAGGTAGAGCAGCAGCTCCGCCGCGCCCGCGGCGAGCGCGGCGGCGACGACGGAGCCCGGAACGCCCTTGCCGAAGACGAGGAACGCGACCATCGCCCCGCCCGCGACCGCGTCGCCAACGGCGGTCGGGAGGTTCGGAACGCGGAAGAGCTGGAGCCAGGGCTTGATCACGCGCCCCATTCTTTCACAATCGCCCTGGCCCGTCAACGCGCGCCGCGCGGCTAGCGCGCGTAGAGCTCGGCCGCCTCGACGAGGCGGATGAACTCCGCGCGCCAGCCCTCGGGGTCGGCGCCCTTCGCGGCGCGCGCGCGGGCGAGGACGTCGGCGAAGGAGGCGTCGCCCTTGAACTTCGAGTCCTCCAGCAGCAGCGCGAACTCGGCCACGGCGGAGGCGAAGCGGAAGTCCTCGGAGGGCGTCTCGGTCGCCGCCGCCGCGGCGAAGGGCGTCTCGGCGAGCTCGCTCGCGTCGCAGTCGGGCGCCTTCCACCGCAGTTTCACGGTGAAGAGGTCGCCGCTTTCGACGCCTTCGGTCCTCTGGTATTTGAGCGGATCGACGCTCGCGACGGCCTCCTCGCCCGACCCCGCCGGGACGATCTCGTAGAACGCGGTCATCGAATGGCCGGAGCCGATTTCGCCGGCGTCCTTTTTGTCGTCGTTGAAGTCCTTGTCGGCGAGCCTGCGGTTCTCGTAGCCGAGCAGGCGGTAGGCGGCGACCTGCGCCGGGTTGAACTCGACCTGGAGCTTGACGTCCTTGGCGACGGTCTGCAGCGTGCCGCCGAACTCGGTGAGGAACACCTTCTTCGCCTCGAGGAGCGAGTCGACGTAGGCGTAGTTGCCGTTCCCGGCGTTGGCGAGCTTCTTCATCGTCGCGTCCTGGTAGTTGCCTTCGCCGACGCCGACGACGGTGAGGAAGACGCCGCTTACGCGCTTCTCCGCGATGAAGTCCTCGAGCTCCTTCGGGCTGGAGATCCCGATGTTGAAGTCGCCGTCGGTGACGAGGACGACGCGGTTGTTGCGCTTGGCGTCGAAGTTCTTCCTCGCCTCCTCGTAGGCGAGCCGGATGCCCGCGCCGCCCGCGGTGCCGCCGCCGGCCATGAGCGAGTCGATCACGCCGAGGATACGCGCCTTGTCGGTGCCGGGCGTCGAGGGCAGGCGAACGTCGGTGCCGTTCGCGTAGGTGACGATCGCGACGCGGTCCTCGTCGCGCAGCTCGCCCACGAGCATCGAGAGGCCCTTCTTCGCCATCTCGATGCCGCCGTGCCACGACATCGAGCCGGAGACGTCGACGAGGAACACGAGGTTGCACGGCGGGATGTTCCCCTTGTCGAGCTTCCGGGCCTGGAGCGCGACGCGGGCGAGCCTGTGCGCCGGGTTCCACGGGCACGGTGCGGCCTCGCACGAGACGGCGAGCGGTTTGCCGTCCGCCGGCTGCGGGTAGTCGTAGCGGAAGTAGTTCACGAACTCCTCGAGCCGCACGGACGTGCGCGGCGGCAGGCGCCTGCCCTCCGCGATCTCGCGGCGCATCAGCGCGTAGCTCGTGGTGTCCACGTCGAGCGAGAACGTCGAGAGCGGCGTCGCCTTCGGGTCGAGGAACTCGTTCTCCGAAAATTCCGCGTAGCGCTCCGCTGCGGGCACGGCCATGCCGGCGGCGGAGACATCGTAGAGGGCGCCGCCGTGAATGTCGAGCCCGACGCCGGCGGCGACTCCGGAATCCTTCTGGCCGTCCCACTGGCGGACACGCCAACGGCCGTAGGTTCCGTCCGGCGCGGCCGCGGCGATAGAGCGGACCATTCCGCGCTGTCCGGGCGCTCGCGCCATGACGATCGGCGACTTCACGTTGACGACCGAAGTCGCTTCCGCGGGCCTGGGCGTGATCGAGGACGCATCCGCGCACGCGGCCGCGGCCGGCGCGGGTGCCGCCGACAAGCCGTGAGTAACCTCCCACGCATCGGGGAGCCCATCCTGATCGCCCTCCTCCTCCGCATCGCACTCCTCGATTTCAGCATCCTCCCACGGATCTCCGTTCGACCCGGACCCGCCGTCGGCCACTACCCCCGCGTCAGCGGCGGGCGGCGGCGCAATCTTCGCCGTCCTGACCGTGTCTCCCACCAGGACCGGCGCGCCGGCCTCGCCGGCGGGCCGGTCCTTCGTCCCCATCTTCGCGGCGTAGACCGCGAGCCCGCAGCAGACCGCGAGCGCGGCGGCGGCGCGGAAGGCGGGACGGAGGAAGAGGGAGCGCGCGGGCTCGCGCCGGAAGAGCGGCACGAAGCTCCCGCCCGCGACGAGAAACTCGCGCTCGTATTGCGCGACGGCGCTTTCGCCGTCGGTCCGCGAGAGGCGCCCGGGCGCGGCGCGCTTCGCGGCGGCGAGGAGGTCTGCGAGGTCCGCCTCGGCGAGCGCGTCGACGCGCCAGCTGCGCTCGACGAAGCGGCGCGAGGCGGTGCATGCGTTCCAGAGCTGGAACACGCGCTCGCCGGCGAGGCGTTCGCGCGGCGAGGCGGGGACGGTGAAGGGCGAGACGGGGACGAGGAGCCAGCCCGGCGCGCCGCGGTCCTCGGCGACGAGGGCGGCGAAGGGCCGCCTCATGTCCGCGAAGAGCCGGATCTCTCCGGCGCGGACGGGTGCGTCGAACGCGCCGCCCTCCGCGGGGCGGCGGTCGGCCTCGAAGGGGCGGCGCGCGCCGCCTTCGCGGTAGAGTTTCCATTCCTGCTCGAACGTGGTGCTCATGCGTGGTTCTCCCAGCGGACGCGCGTCGCGGCGGGAACGGCCGCCTCGCAGACCTCGAGCAGCAGCCGTCCGGCGAGGGGGCTTCCCGCCTCCTCGCCCAGTTCCGACAGTTCCGCCTTCATCCGTTTCACGACTTTCTCCCGCAGCGCGTAGGCCCGCGATTTTCCGGTTTGCAGCCCTTCGAGGACCGCCGCATCCGTCAGCGGCACGTCCTGGGCCGTCGCATACAAAAGGAGCGCGACCGCCGTTTTTTCCACGCCGAGCCTCGCGGCGGTGCGGGAGAGGGCGCCTTCGATCTGGCGGCGGAGCGGCTCCGCGTCGAGGAGGTCGGCCGCGTCGGGCGCGGCGTCGCCGGCCTGCAGCGCGGCGGCGGCCTCGTCCGCGGGCGCGCCCTCCCAGACGAGGCGGCGGCGGCCGTCGGCGCCGCGCAGCGTGCGGGGCTTCCAGCCCTTGAGGGCGGCGATCCAGTCCACGACGATGTCGTGCACGCGGCCGGACGCGGCGCCGAAGAGCGTGCCGCAGACGAAGTCGCGCATCGCGAGGCCCTCCGCGCGGATGCGGTGGGCGAACCAGAGCTTGAGCGGCTTGGCGCCCTCGCGCGAACCCCTGAGGCGGAAAAAGGCGTCGAAGAACGCGACGGGGTCCTCGCCCTGCGTCTCCTCCGGCGAAACTCCGCAGGCCGCGAGCCGCCGCATCATCGCGGGGACGATCTGCGCGCGGAGGCGGCGGGCGTCCTCCTCGCCGCACCCCGCCACGGAGCAGATCTCGAACCACTGCCGCCAGGCCCCGTCGCCGGCGTATCGGTCATTGGTGTCGTCCATCGTGGAATTCTCCTTCGTCCGCCCCCTAAAGGAACCGTCCTTCGCGTTTTTCCGCGCGCGGCGAAGGATCCTCCGCCGCGCCGCCGAGTCTAGCGGAAACGGAAGAGGGCCGCAAACGGGTCGCGGCGCTCCGGCGAGGGCCCGGCCCGACCTGGCGGAGGGCTACGGCGCGGGGGAGTCCGGCGCGGAGAGGAGGGCGTCGAGGCGGGCGAGCTCGTCGTCGGCGAAGGCGGGGCCGTCGAGGGCGGCGAGGCTCGCGAGGAGCTGCTCCGGACGGCTGGCGCCGACGATGACGGAGGTCGTCTCGGGGCGGCGCAGGATCCAGGCGAGCGACATCGCCGCGAGCGTCTGCCCGCGTTCGCGGGCGAAGGCGTCGAGGCGAGCCACGCGCGCGAGCAGCGCGGGCGTGAGGCTGTCGGCGCGCAGGAAGGCGTTGCGCGAGGCGCGGCTGCCGGCCGGGACGCCCTTGAGGTAGCGGTCGGTGAGGACGCCCTGCGCGAGCGGCGAGAAGACGATCGTCCCGGCGCCGGACTCCGCGGCGGCGCCGAGCCAGCCCTCGGTCTCGGCGCGGCGATCGAGCAGGTTGTAGCGCACCTGGTGCAGGATCATCGGCGTGCCGTTCGCGCGCAGCGCGGCGGCGGCGCGGCGGACGCCCGCCGCGTCGTAGTTCGAGACGGCCGCGTAGAGCGCCTTGCCGCGGCGGACGGCGTCCGAGACCGCGCCCATCGACTCCTCGAGCGGCGTGTCCGGGTCGGGGCGGTGGTGGTAGAAGACGTCGACGTACTCGAGACCGAGCCGGCGGAGGCTCTGGTCGAGGCTCGCGAGCAGGTACTTGCGCGAGCCGTGGTCGCCGTAGGGGCCGGGCCACATCCCGTAGCCGGCCTTGGTCGAGACCACGAGCTCGTCGCGGTGCGCGCGCAGGTCGGTCGCGAGGATGCGGCCGAAGTTCTCCTCGGCCGAACCGGGCGGCGGGCCGTAGTTGTTCGCCAGGTCGAAGTGCGTGACGCCGCGGTCGAACGCCGCGAGCACCATCCGGCGCATCGTCTCGAAGTCGTCGCCGCCGCCGAAGTTGTGCCAGAGGCCGAGCGAGATCTCCGGCAGGCGGAGTCCACTCGCGCCGCAGCGGCGGTAGCGCATCCGGTCGTAGCGGTCGGGGGAGGTAGCGTGTTCCATGGTCAGTCGGGGGCTGGAGCGGGATGGCGGGGATCCGGATTTCGCGCGATCGCGTCCTTGGATCGGCGCTACTCCGCGCGGAGCGCGAGGAGCTGCCAGGGCCGGAGCGCGAGGGAGACGGCGCCGTCCGCGCCGGGGGCGAAGGTCTCGCCCGTGGCGGGGGCGACGAGGCGCTGCACGCCCTCGGGGAAGCGCACGCGGACGTCCGCCTTCGGCGTCCAGCCGGTGTGCACGAGCGCGTAGTAGTCGCCCGCCTCGCCCGCGTCGATGCGGCGCAGGACGACCTCCGCGTCGTCGCACGCGCCGTCGAGGCGCGCGGAGGGCAGCGCCGGGAGCGCGAGGAAGTTGCGGTTGAACTCCTGCACCGGCCCCGGGAAGCCGCGCGTGAAGTTGGAGCCCATCAGGTAGCCGAGGTTCACGGGGTCGCCGCTGGCCATCGCGTTCACCTCGGCCATCATGCAGGCGCGGCCGGCGCGCTCGAAGTCGGCGATCGCGTAGCCGAGGATGCGGTTGCCGTCGGCGTCTTCGACCATGTTCTCGTTGAGGCCGTAGTGGCGCACGATCGTGTCGGTGCCGTTGCCGTTGCGGAAGGCGTCGAAGGCGAGCGGGTCGTTCACCGTGAAGAGGCGGTGGAACGCCATCGAGATCCACACGTTGGTGAGCGCGGCGTAGTGGTGCGGGTCGTCGCCCGGGCAGGCGTGCTGCCACTCCCACGGGCCCCACGTGCCGGCGGGCGAGACGACCTGCCGGAGGTAGAGGTGGCTCGCGAGGATCGCGGGGTCGTTGAGGTCGACGACCTTGCCGGGCAGGAGCTTCTCCCACGCGGCGGGGTCGTCCGTGAAGAGCCCGCCGCGCCCGGCGAGGCCGGGGCCGCCCTCGGACGCGTCGTTGTCGAGGATTGCGATGGCGTCCTTCACGCCGTTCGTCTCGAGGTAGGCGCGAACCGCCTCGAGGAAGGCGGCGCGCTTCTCGCCGTACCAGTCGATGTAGCGGGCGTAGAGCGCGGGGTCCGCCTTGAGGCGCTCGCGCGAGACGGGGCGCCCGCCGTTCGCCTCGGCGGCGAAGCGCGCGCGGGTGGCGTCGGCGAAGCTCACGGCCCACTGTCCGGGGCGCGGGCGGAACCATGCGCCGGCGAAGCCGCCCTTGGCGACCTGGTCCTTGAAGCGCAGGATCGTGCCGTCGAGGATATACTTGAGCTCGACGAGCGTGTCGGGGTCGGTGATGTCGACGCGGAGCTTGCCCTCGCTCCACCAGATGTGCGTGTAGTTGGCGCCGCGCGTCTCCCGGTCGGGCTTGTTGTCGAGGTCGAGCGGCTCGGCGCGCTTCTGCGGGCCGAGGGACTTCTCCCAGTTGCCGTTCACGCCGCCGTATTCGTAGTAGGGCAGGATCTCGAAGCCGTACTTGTCGACCGCGAGCGGTACGGCGCGCGACCAGACGTCCCACTCGGGCCCCTGGCTCTTCCACATCCACGAGGTCTGGCCCTCGGGGTAGGAGCCGTCGTCGTGCTTGCGCCAGTGCGGGTCCCAGTGCTGGTTGTGGCCGAACTCCAGCAGGTCCTTGCAGAACGTGTTCTGCCCGAGGATCTTCATCGCGCGCATCTTCTGCTCGAGCCAGTCGAGGCCCGCGTTGCCGGGGCAGATGTTGCCCATCGCGCCGTCGCTCATCTCCTCGCGCCAGAAGATCCTGCGGTGCGGCAGCGGGGCGGGCGGGAGCGGGAGGTCCGCCCAGAGCGCCTTCTCGTCGGGGATCTCGCAGAGCAGCACGCGCGAGACGGCGAGGCCGGCGCTCTCGGGGTGGTTCGCCTTCGGATACTGCGCGAGGATGAAGTCGAAGCCCTCGGTCGCGACATCCGTGACCAGCGCGTGGCCCTTTCCGTCGGGCCCCTTGGCGCTCTCGGCGCGCTCGGAGGCCTTCTCGCCCGGGAAGGTGAGCGAGGTCCAGAGCCGCCACTCGCCGCTCTGCGGGATCCTGAGCGACTCGGGATGGTGGTCGACGTAGCGCGCGGCCCACGCGTCGCCGATCGCGGCGCCGGTGTAGAACGAGCGGCGCGAGTTGTTCGCGTTGTTGCGCACGAGGTAGTCGCGCGGGAGGTCGTCGGGATACTCGACCACGACGACGTAGGCGCCGTTGGGCTTCACGCCCTTCCCCTCGCCGAGCCGCCACTTGAGGAGAGAGCTTCCCTTCTCCTGCACCGGGAGCGCGCGGCACGCGCGGCCGAGCAGGTTCGTCGCGACGCTCGCGCCGGCGGGGATGTCCTCGAAGCGGTGGTCGCCCGGCGCCGCGGCGGCGCAGTCGACCGCGTCGACGACCTTCACGGCGCCGAAGAACGGCAGCTCGACCGTGTCGCCGGGCGCGACGGCGTCCGGCAGCTGCCGCGCGAGCGGATCGGCGGGCGCGACGGCGTCCGGCAGCTGCCGCGCGAGCGGATCGGCGGGCGCGACGGCGTCCGGCAGCTGCCGCGCGAGCGGATCGGCGGGCGCTTCGTCGGCGGAGGCGGTGGCCGCGCAGAGCGCGGCGGCGGCGAGGAGAAGGGGCGTGGTCCGGTGTTTCATGGGTTGGCTCCGGTGGCGGGGTTGGTTTCGGTGGCGGGGTCGGCGGCGGGGTCGGCGGCGGGATCGGCGGAGGTCGCGGGCGCGGGCGGCGCCGGCAGCGCCGCCTCCTCGCGCAGCGCCGCGTCGAGCAGCGCGCGGAAGTCGGGATCGACGTTCAGGCGGGCGACGGCGACGCCGGCGACGAGCCGGCCGCGCTCGACGTCGCTCGCCCAGTGCACGCCGCAGACGAGGCGGCTCTCGCCGGCCTCGAAGCCGCGCGCGAGGACCGCCTCCGCCGCCGCGGGGCGCACCTCGGAGAGGATCAGCGCCGCGGCCCACGCCGTGGCGGCGTGGCCGGAGGGATACGAGTCCGCGCCGAGCTTCGTGTCCTCGGGCCGCAGCGGCGGCTCGCCGAGCTCGGCGAATGGACGCGCCCGCGGGTAGGTGCGCTTTAGGTCGCGGTAGGCGCGGCGCGTCGTGTTGATCCCGAACCGGAGCGCCGCGCAGAGCGCGGGCGTCTCCGCGTCGGAGATCGCGCGGCCGTAGGCGGGCGAGAACGACTCGAAGAGGTTCTCCCAGGTGAAAACCGCGTCGCGCGCCGCCAGCTCCGCGCGCGCCGGGTCCGCGGTGCGGAGCGCCTTGGCCTCCTCGTGGCGCGCGCGGTCCCACGCCTTCGTGGCGGAACCCTCCGCCGGCGGCGGCGGGACGTAGAGCAGCGGGTTCGGAAGCTCGTCCTTCGGGATCCATTCGCGCGAGGGCGCGGGGACGGACGAGCATCCCGCCGCGACGAGCAGCGCGGCGGCGGCGGCAAGGAGGGGGCGTTTCGTTTTCATGGGGGTTACCATTCCGCGCGGATGCGGTAGAACTGGACGTTCTGCCCGGCGGGGATCGGCGCCGCGAGCTCGATGGGTTCGCCGTTGGGATCGGCCTCGACTTTCTCCTGCGAGGACGTCCAGGTCGCCTTCGGGCCGTCGACGGGCTTCCAGTCCGCGTCGTCGCGCGAGAGCTTCGCGGAGGAGAGCAGCGTGTAGGTGACGCCGGCCTTCTTCGTGCGGAAGCGGACGACGAAGCCGTCCGCCGCCGCCTCGACCGCGGGCGGGTCTCCGTCGACCAGGCCCTCGCCCGGCTCGACGGCGGGCGGCGTCGTGTCGAAGACGACGACCGTTCCGGCGACGTCGCCGATCGATCCCTGCCCGGTGAACGAGAGGTAGCGGACCTGGCGGTTCGTCGTGGCGAGGGGAAAGGCGGTCTGCTCCGCATTGGTCGCGCTGAAGAGCGTCGCGTCGTCGATCTTGAACGAGACCGTGGCGGGGTCCTTCGTGTAGTCGAACGAAAGGGTCGCCGTGACCTCCGCGCCGTCGCCGGCGGGCGTCGCGCCGGCGAGACGGAACCACACGGGGACGTCGTTCGTCATGGCGCCGGCCCAGCCGTAGTAGGCGGCCGACTCCGCGCCGGCGGGCCTCGCCGCGGTGATCGAGGCCTGGTGGTCGGGGTTGGCGGAGGCGGGGAGAGACGCCGCGACGTGCAGCAGCGCGTTCGAGACGACCACTTCTGCCACGCCGTTCGTGGTGCAGACGGCCTTGGGACGATACTCGAGGGACTGGCCGGCGCCGAGGACGAACGAGAGGCGGCGGACGCCGTTCGACGTCGCGACCGACGGCTTCGCGGCGCCCTCGGTCCACGTCCAGGACCCGTTGGGGTCCGTGTAGCCACCGGCCTCGAACGAGTCGATCGTGCCGGTGATGAACGTGACCGTCCCGGCGCGGGCCGGAACGGCGAGGAGCGCCAGCGCGGCGGCGAGCGCCGACGCCAGGCGGAGACAGGGGGAGGAGGAGCAGCGTTTCATGTCGATCGAGAATCCGTCCGCGCGGCGGCTTGCCGCGCGGACGGACCGGATTGTAGCAGAAGCCGGCGCGGCGCCGCAAGCCGGCGCGCGCGGGGGCGGAGGAAGGAGGCCTACTTCGCCCAGAGGGTGAGCAGCTGCCAGGGCTTGAGGTCGAGCGTCGCGACGCCCTTCTGCACGGCGTAGCGCTTGCCGTCGATGTCCGTGAGCGCCTTGACGTCCGCGGGCACCTTGATCTTCACGCCCTTCTTGCCGGTGTAGCCCGTGTGCACGACCGCGAAGTAGCGGCCCGCGCCCTTCGCCGAGCAGTCGATCAGGCGCACGGTGACGTCGGGCTTGTCCGCCGCGCCGTCGAGCCGCTTCGACGGAAGCGCCGGCAGCGCGAGGAAGTTGCGGTTGAACTCCACGACCGGGCCGGGGAAGCCGCGCGTGTAGTTCGAGCCCATCAGGTAGCCGATGTTGGCGGGGTCGCCGTTCGCCATCGCGTTCACCTCGGCGATCATGCAGGCGCGGCCCGCGTGCTCCCAGTCCGCCATGCAGTAGCCGGTGCTGCCGGGCTCCTCGCCCTGGATGAGCGTGCCTTCGTTGAGGTCGTAGTGGCGGATGATCGTCGAGGTGCCGTTGGCGTTGTCGAACGCCTTGAGGCAGGCCGGGTCGGTCACGGTGAAGAGCGCGTGGAACGGCATCGCGATCCAGACGTTCCTGAGGTCCTGGTAGTGCTCGGGGTCGCAGAACGGGGAGGCGTGCTGCCACTCCCAGCAGCCCCACGTGCCGCTCGGCGTCTTGAGCGCCTGGAGGTAGCGGTGCTGGCCGACGACGCTCGGGTCGTTCACGTCGACGATGTTCTTGCCGGGCAGCTTCGCCTGGCAGAAGGGCAGGTCGTCCGTCGTCATGCTCCCGCCGTCCTTGAGCGGGTAGCCGGTCTCGGAGTCGTCGTTCTCGAGGATCGCGATCGCGTTCTTCACGCCGCCGTCCTCGAGGTACTTGCGGATGTCGTCCATGAACTTCGCGCGCCGCTTGCCGAACCAGGCGATGTACCTGTCGTAGAGCGCCTTGTTGGCCTTGAGGTCCTTGCGCGAGACGGCCTGGCCGCCGTTCTCCTCCTTGGCGAAGCGGGCGCGCGTGGCGTCGCCGAAGCCGATCGCCCACTGGCCGGGGCGCGGGCGCATGAGGACGCCGAGGAAGCCGCCCTTCTCGACCTGCTCCTTGAAGCGGAAGACCGTGCAGTCGAGGATGTACTCCAGCTCGGCGAGCGTGTCCGGGTCGGTGATGTCGACGCGGAGCTTGCCCTCGGACCACCAGATGTGCGTGTAGTTGATGCCGCGGTCCTTGGGCTTGTTGTCGATGTCGAGCGGCTCGCAGCGCTTCTGCGGGCCGAGCGGGGGCGTGGAGCAGTTCACGTCGCCGGCGGCGCCGCCGTACTCGTAGTAGGGCAGGACGTCGAAGCCGTACTGGTCGACGGCCATCGGGACGATGCGGCCCCAGATGTCCCAGTCGTGGCCGTTGCCGCCCCACATCCAGTTGGCGTGCTTGGCGCCGGGCAGGTTGTTGCGGCGCTTCCAGTTCACGTCCCAGCCCTGGTTGTGGCCGAACTCCAGCAGGTCCTTGCAGTAGGTGTTCTGGGCGAAGATCTTCATCGCGCGGAACTTCTGCTCGATCCAGTCGAGGCCCTGGTTCGAGTCGCAGAGGCCGCCTTCGCCGGTGACGCCGTCGGCCATCTCCTCGCGCCAGAAGATGTGGCGGCGCGGGAGTCCCTTGGGCGGGAACGGGATCTTGGCCCAGGCGGCCTTCTCGTCGACGATCTTGCAGAGCAGGATGCGCGAGACGGCGATGCCGGCCGAGAGCGGGTGCCATTCCTTCTTGTACTGCGAGATCGCGACCTCGAAGCCCTCCGTGGCGATGTCCATCTTGCCCTTGTCGTTGCGGGTGGCGGCCCGGAGCCCGAGGAACGTGAGCGAGGACCAGGTCGCGAACTTGCCGCTCTGCGGAATCTTGAGCGACTCGGGCTTGTGGTGGACGATCGGCCCCTCGAAGGCGTCGCCGTTGGTCTGGCCCGTGTAGAACGAGCGGCGGGAGTTATTGCCGTAGTTGCGGACGTGGAACGCGCGCGGCTCGTCGTCCGGGTACTCGATCACGACGACGTAGGCCGCGTTGGTCACGAGCCCCTTGCCCTCGCCGAGGCGCCAGTCGACCCAGGAAGCCGTTTCCGGCTGCACGTCGAGCACGCGGCAGGGCTTGCCGAGGATCGTCTCGACGCGGCTCGCGCCGGCGGGGTAGTCCGCGAAGCGGTGGTCGGTCTGCGTGCAGTCGACGGTGTCGACGATCTCGCATACCCCGTAGACGGGCAGCTTGATCGTCGCGGGCTTGTCCGCCTCGGCCGTCGCGGGGGCGGCGGCGGTGCAGAGGGCGGCTGCGAGGAGCGGGAGGATCGTGGTGTTTCTCATGGCGTGGATGCTGGGCTGTGGAAGGGTTTACTTGGCGCGGACGGCGACGAGCTGCCAGGGCTGGAAGTCGAGGACGGCGACGCCGCCCTTGAGCGGGAGCGGCTTGTTGCCCGCCGCCGGGAGCACGGCGGCGGTGGCGCCGGGAAGCTTCACCTTGACGCCCTTCTTCGGCGTCGCACCCGTGTGCACGAGCGCGTAGTACCTGCCGAACTTGCCGGCGTCGATGACGCGGACGACGACCTCCTTGTCGGAGGACGCGTTGGGGACGACCTTGGAGGGCAGCGCCGGGAGGGCGAGGAAGTTGAGGTTGAAGTCCCGCACCGGGCCGGGGAAGCCGCGCGAGAACTGCGTGCCCATCTGGTAGCCGAGGTTCACGGGGTCGCCGTTGGCCATCGCGGTCACCTCGGAGAGCATGCAGGCGCGGCCCGCGCGCTCCCAGTCGGCGATCGGGTAGCCGGTCCCCTCGAGCGTGCCCTCGTTGAGGTCGTAATGGCGGATGATCGTCTCGGTGCCGCCCGCGTTGCGGTAGGCGGAGAAGCAGCCCGGGTCGATGACGGTGAAGAGCGCGTGGAACGGGAGCGCGAGCCAGACGTTCCTGAGGCCCTGGTAGTGCTCGGGGTCGCCGCCGGGGCAGGCGTGCTGCCACTCGAACTGGCCCCAGGTCGAGGACGGGGTCTTGAGCTGCTTGAGGTAGAGGTGGTCGGAGACGATCCGCGGGTCGGCGATGTCGGTGAACTCCTTGCCGGGGAGCCGCGCCTTCCAGCCCTCGACGTCGTCCGTCACCATCCCCTTCGTGTCGGCGAGGCCGGGGCCGGGCTCGGAGGCGTCGTTGTCGAGGACGACGATCGCGTCCTTCACGCCGTTGTCCTCGAGATACTTGCGGATCGTCTCGCAGAACTCGGCGCGCTTCTTCCCGAACCAGTCGATGTACTTGTCGTAGAGGGCGCGGTTGTTCTGCAGGTCGGCGCGCGTGGGCGTCGCGCCGCCGTTGGCCTCCTGGCCGAAGCGGGCGCGCGTGGCGTCCGCGAAGCTCACGGCCCACTGGCCGGGGCGCGGGCGGAACCACGCGCCGGCGAAGCCGCCCTTGGCGACCTGGTCCTTGAAGCGCAGGATCGTCCCCTGGAGGACGTACTCCAGGTCCTCGAGCGTGTCGGGGTCGGTGATGTCCACGCGGGCCTTGCCCTCCGACCAGTTGATGTGCGTGTAGTTGGGCTGGCCGTTGAGCGTCTGGGCGCGCTTCTCTGGGCCGAGCGAGCCGGGGACGGCGCCGATGCCGCCGGCGTATTCGTAGTAGGGCAGGATCTCGAGGCCGTACTGGTCGACGACGAGCGGGACGAGGCGCGCCCAGAGGTCGGAGAGCGAGCCGTTGGTGCCCCACATCCAGCGCCAGGACTTGGCGCCGGGCTGGCCGGCCTTCCAGTTGGGGTCCCAGTGCTGGTTGTGGCCGAACTCGAGCATGTCCTTGGCGAACGTGTTCTGGCCGAAGATCTTCATCGCGCGGCACTTCTGCTCCCACCACGCCGTGCCGGCGCCGGCGGCGCCGCCGGGGCAGAGGCCGTCGTCCGCCGCGGCGCCGTCGCTCATCTCCTCGCGCCAGAAGATGCGACGGCGCGGAAGCGGGTCCGGCGGGTAGACGATCTTCGCCCAGGCCGCCTTCTCGTCCACGATCCTGCATAGCAGGATCCGGGAGACGGCGATGCCGGCCGAGGCGGGGTTCCAGGGCCGCTTGTACTGGGAGATCGCGATGTCGAAGCCCTCGCGCGCGATGTCCATCTGGCCCTTGCCGTCGCGGACGGAGGCGCGGGTGCCGAGGAACGTGAGCGCGCACCAGCGCTGCATCTTCCCGGTCTGCGGGATCCGGAGCGACTCGGGGTTGTGGCCGACGATGGGGCCCTCGAAGGCGTCGCCGGTGGCCGCGCCGGTGTAGAAGGAGCGGCGCGAGTCGTTGCCGTAGTTGCGGACGTGGAAGGAGCGCGGCTGGTCGTCCGGATACTCGATCACGACGACGTAGGCGCCGTTCGGCTCCAGATTCTTGCCCTCGCCGAGGCGCCAGTCGAGGAAGGAGGAGCCGCCCGGCTGGACGTCGAGGACGCGGCAGGGCTTGCCGCAGAGCGTCTCGACGCGGCTCGCGCCGGCGGGGTAGTCCAGGAAGCGGTGGTCGGTCTGCGAGCAGTCGACCGTGTCGACCACCTCGCATTCTCCGTAGACGGGGAGCTTCAGGGTTTCCGCCTCGGCGGCGACGGCCGCGGCGCACAGCGCGGCGGCGAGAAGGGGTGTTTTCATGGACGTTGTGCGGATGGGTTTCCGACGCCGGCGCGGGACGCGCGCGGATGGTCCGGATTGTAGCACGGCGGGGGGCGGATTTCAACCGCTTGCGCGCGGGGCGCGGACGGGCGTATACTGGGCGCGTCCGAACGAAAGGCACCCCGACCATGCTCAACCTCCGCTTCCTCGGCGCCGCGCGCACCACCACCGGATCCCTCCACTGCGTCGAATACGACGGACATCGCGTCCTCCTCGACTGCGGCCTCCTGCAGGGCCACCGCAAGGAGGCGTTCGAGGCGAACCGCGCGATGCCGTTCCCCGCGAAGGAGATCGACGCCATCGTCCTCTCCCACGCCCACATCGACCACAGCGGCCGCATCCCCGCGTTCGTGAAGGCCGGCTACCGCGGCCCGATCTACGCCACGCCCGCCACGCGCGACCTGTGCGACGCGATGCTGCGCGACAGCGCCTACCTCCAGGCCAAGGACGTGGAATACGTCAACAAGAAGCGCCGCGAGCAGCGCAAGACGCCCTTCGAGCTGCTCTACGACATCCCCGACGTCGAGAACGCGATGGCGCTCTTCCGCACGCTCGACTACGGCGAGACGCGCGAGATCGTCCCCGGGCTCTCGATCACGTTCCGCGACGCCGGCCACATCCTCGGCTCGGCGTCCGTCACGCTCGACTACCTCAAGTGGGGCAAGCCGCGGCGCCTGCTCTACACGGGCGACCTCGGCCGCGGCGGCGAGAAGCCGCTCCTCCGTCCGCCGGAGCCGGTCGAGGGCGTCGACGCGCTCATCACCGAGAGCACCTACGGCGACCGCGACCACCCGGCCGACGAGAACGTCCGCGGGCGCCTCAAGGACTACGTCACCTTCATCGCGCAGCACCACAGCAAGCTCGTGATCCCCGCGTTCTCCGTCGGGCGCACGCAGCAGGTCCTGCGCTTCCTCGACGGCCTCTTCGCCTCGGGCGCCGTCCCGCAGGTCCCGGTCTACGTCGACAGCCCGCTCTCCGCCAAGTCGACCGAGATCCACAAGCGCCACCCGGAGTGCTTCAACGACCGCATCCGCTCGATGCTCGAGCGCGGCGAGGACCCGTTCTCGTTCCCCGGGCTGCGCTTCATCCAGACGGTCGAGGAGTCGATGGCCCTCAACAGCAAGCCCGGCCCGATGATCATCCTCTCCGCCTCCGGCATGTGCGAGGGCGGCCGCATCCTGCACCACCTCAAGAACTCGATCGGCGACCCGCTGAACCTCGTGCTCTTCACCGGCTTCCAGGCCGAGGGGACGCTCGGCCGGCGCATCGTCGACGGCGCGACCGAGGTGAAGATCTACGGCGAGATGTATCCGCTGCGCGCGACGGTCTTCACGATCAACGGCCTCTCCGCCCACGCGGACCGCACCGGCCTCACGGAATACGCCCGCTCGCTCGGCCGGTCCGTGCGCCGCGCCTTCTGCGTCCACGGCGAGGAGAAATACTGCGAGGCGCACCGCGAGAACCTGCTCTCGCTCGGCATCAAGCGCGTCGACATCCCCGTGAAGGGCCAGCTCTTCGAGGACGTCTAGCGCGCCTAGTCGAGGTCGCGCGGCGCCATGTCGCCCTCCTCGAGGCCGAGGAAGTGGCCGAGCTCGTGGAGGAAGGTGCGCTCGACCTCCTCGTCGAAGGCGTCCTCGTCGCCGCCGCACCAGTCGAGGATGTTTTCGAGGAAGAGCGAGACGAGCGGCGCCTCGTCGCTCTGGCCGGCGTCGGCGTCGCGCATCGAGGGGCCGCTGAAGAGGCCGAGCGAGTCCGGCTCGACGCCGTCGTCGAGCCAGTGCCGCGGCACGCGCCGGTCGAGGCGCACGGCGACCGCGGCCGCCGCCTCGCGCACGGGCTCCGGAAGGGCCGCGCGCACCTCGCGCACGATCCGTTCCGCCCGGTTCGTCCGGGCCTCCCACGCGGTCGTTCTCGGCATTCTGGAAACCTCTCCGGCAATGGTGGGGCAGGCGATCCGTCTGTGTGCCCTTGCCGCGGAGACGGATTCTTTCATATTTCCCTGGTTATTGCAATCATCGGCCGTTTCGAGGGTCGGCGGATATGCATCGAGCCTCGGCGGGCGGGGATACGGAACCTCCGTTTTCCGGCACCCAACCCGCCGACCTTCGTGATGTTTCGTCGGTTGTCCGGCGTCTGGCGTTCTGCTAGACTACGCCGCATGAAACGGATTGCATTCCTTCTCCTGGGGCTCACCTTGCTGTGGCGAACGCCATCCGCCGCGCAAACGCATCTTCCCGAGTCGCCGTGGGAGATGGCGGTTGCGACGGAACGATGGCTCGTCGACGGGGCTGGCGCGAGATTCCTTCCGGGCATGGAGGATCCCGCCCGTGATGGCGACTCGTTCGTTTTTGTCGACGAAACGTGGCCTCGCGCGTTTCAGACTCGCATCGGAGATTCGGTCTTTCTCCGCGTGTCGCCGACAACCGGTTGCTATGACTTCGAGGATGCCGACGGATCCGTCTTCTGGACCGTCGTTCCCTATGCGCCGCTCACCTGGAACTGGATCTCGCCATTCCGTTCGCCACTTCGCCCGGACACGCAGAACCTCTACTCCCCCTTCCGCCTTGTGCGCGAGTGGAGGCTTACAACTCCGGAGATCGAGGAGATGCGCATGGTCCCCATGCGCAGCGTCCCTCTTCGCTCCGCTCCACCCGGCCCCGTCACGAACCTGTGCTTCACGGCCTTCGCCATCACAAACGATGTTCTGTTCTTCTCCGTGAACTGGCCGACGAACACCGTTCTACCAGAGGAGATGCTCGATCTCTATGGAAAGTCGAATCTGCTTTCCATCTCTTGGATGTTCCTATCTTCCCACCTTGCCACGAACAAACCGGCGTTCTTCTCTGTCCCGATGACGGAGCTCCCATGGCACAACTCCGCCCAGCCGCATGTTCACGACGAAACCTGCGGCATTTCGACGAACATCGTGCTGTCCCCTCTTGACGGAACGACCGTCTACACCAACGTCGTGTACGAGTGCGGCATCTCCGACCCGATTCGTCCCCCGGGGTTCTTTCGGGCCGGAACGCGCGACGATACTGATGGAGATGGGTTGACCGATGCGTTCGAGCTGCTTGTTTCCAAGTCAGACCCCGCCATAACCGATACCGATTTCGACGGACTGTCCGATGGAAGGGAGATCGACATCGGCACCAATCCGTGTCTTGCGGATACCGATGGGGACGGCATTCCCGATTCGTTCGAAGTTTCGTGGATTGTCGTGGAGACAAACGGAATGTCTCGATGGATCGACACGTCGCCCCCCACCAACCGAACCGTTCTCTGGACGGAGTTCGACTATCAGTCCTCTCGCCTCAACGCCCCGATCCCGCTCCGGCTGTTCGAACATTCCCTCTCCAACCTCGCCGTGAACGCGAACGGCATCGCGCGATGGACAGAGCAACGCCGGTCGCTAAGTTCCGGCAGGAACTGGAACGATTCTGCGAACTACCTCCCGGTTGTCTCCGAGCCGTGTGTGACAGTCGCAGGGTTCTGGGACGACCTCTTCGCGGACTCGTTCATGACATCCTCCGTTTCGGTCGCCATGACGGAGACGAACGGCGTCCGAACCTCCGTCGTCGAGTTTCTCCGAGCCGGCTTCTACGGAGGCTCGACGAACGACATTGTTTCGTTCCAGATCCAGTTCTCCGATACCGAGTCCAACGTCGTCCACGTGGTGTTCTCGGAGGCGGCCGGCCTCGGGACGGGATCCTCGGCGACGCTCGGCTTCCGATCCTCGTACGACAGCGCCGCCGAGTATTCCCACGACGAAGACGGCGCCGTCTTCCCGGGTCTCGCGATTACGTATCATATCGGGTCCGGAACCGATCCGCTCGACCCCGATACGGACGCCGACGGACTGTCCGATGGCGAAGAGATCGCTCTCGGAACTGATCCCACCGACACCGACACCGATGGCGATGGGCTCACAGACTCCGAAGAAGTCGTTCTTGGGACCGATCCGCTTGATTCCGACACCGATGGCGACGGCCTTGGGGACGGGGACGAAATCGTCGCGGGAACGAATCCCCTCGACGAGGACAGCGACGACGATCTCCTGACGGACGGCTGGGAGGTTGAAAACGGAACCGATCCGCTCGATGGCCTGGATGCGCTGACGGATGGCGACGGGGACGGACTCACGCTCGCCCAGGAGATTGTGACCTACCGAACCGATCCGCAATGCTGGGACACGGACAGCGACGGTCTTTCCGACGGTGCCGAAGTGACGCTAGGCACCAATCCCCGGAACCGGGATTCGGACGGGGACGGCCTTCCCGACGGTCTCGAGGTCGAACTCGGAACCAGCCCGCTTCTTCGCGACTCCGACGGCGACGGCATCTCTGACGGCTGGGAATATGACCACGCCCCGTTTGATCCGCTCGATCCGACCGACGGTACTGTGGACGCCGACGGCGACGGGCTCTCCAATGCGTTCGAGATCGCCTGCGGCACGGATTGGCAGTCGGTCGACACGGACGGCGACGGGATATCCGACGCCGCCGAAGTCGCGGCCGGAACCGATCCGCGCCTGTCGGACAGCGACGGCGACGGCATCCCCGATTCGCAGGAGTCATCCCTCGGAACCTCGGCGACTTCTTCCGACACGGACGGCGACGGCTGCCCCGACGGGTGGGAGGTTCGATATGGATTCGATCCGTTTTCCGCCTCGTCGCCCGTTCTCTCCGCCGATCCGGACGGCGACGGCCTCTCCAACCTCGACGAGGCCCGCCACGGGACGAACCCCTTCCTCGCGGACACCGACGGAGACGGACTCTTCGACCGGATCGAGATCGGGTGGGTCGAAACGGTTTCCCCGTTCTCGTTCGATATGTCCGGCGCAACCAACATGCTGGATCAGTTTTCCAGCCTCGACTCCGGCAAGCGATCGGTCATCCTGCCGTTCCCGGTGGACCTCTACAACACATGGGAATGTCCGCGAATCGTTCTTGGCATCGACGGCACTCTCGCCCTCGCGACTGGCTCCGGTAACACCATTCCCTCCGCCCCATCGGCTGTGCGCCCTCTGTTCCTCCAGGCTTTCGCGGACGACCTCCAGGCTTTCCCCGACGAACTCGGAAGCGCCCTGTCCACTTCCGTCTTCGGCACGAACGGAGCCCGGCGCTTCGTCGTCGAATGCCGCTCCTTCGGATTCAAATCCCTCGACTCCACCCCGTCCAATTCGGTTTCCTTCCAGGTCGTCTTTTCGGAAGAGGCGCCGGATCAGGTGTCCGTATGCTACTTCCAGGCATTTCGCCCGGGCCTCTCCGATCGCGCGCTCGGCGGCGGCGCCGACCTGGGCGTCGTCTCGACGAAGACAGCGATCCCCTTTTCCTCGCACGAGCCCGTCGCGATCCCCGGCCTCGCCCTTCGCTACCGTTTCGGCACCGGGACCGACCCGCTCGTCGCCGATACCGACGGAGACGGACTCTCCGACGGCGCCGAGCTTGCGCGCGGAACGAATCCCCTCCTGTGGGACACGGACGGCGACGGTCTTTCCGACGGCGCCGAGGTTTCGTCCGGCATGGACCCTGTCACGCCGAACGAAGGCGACGAAACCTTCGACGCCGACCCCGACGGCGATGGCCTGACGAACGAGGAGGAAATGCAGCTCGGGACCGACAGGAACGATGCAGACACGGACGGCGACGGTGTCTCTGACGGAGCCGAATGGCGACAGGGCTCCGATCCGCTCGATCCGACGGACAGCTCCCCCCGCGACGGAATCGACGTGACCGTCACCTTCGGCGACTACAGCGGAAGCCATTCCGAGCGCTACGAGGCGACCGTCACACCGGTGAGCGGCGACTCCCGGCGGCCGTTCTCGCTGGCCAACGGCGCGTTCGGCGTTCCCGACGCCTTCACCGTCCGGCTATGCACGAACGCCCTCTACGACATCTCGCTCCGGCACGTTTCCTCCAGTCTCGCGACCCCCGATCTTGACTACACTCTTTCCGTCGTTCCGTCCAACTCCCTCTCCGGAATGGCCCCTCTCGTCCTCGATCCGGGAGGCCTGTTCGGCGAGCATTCCAACGTCTACGCCTCGCAGTTCGATTGCACCGCCCGCGTCGCCATCGTCCGCGCCCGCATCCTTCCGGATCGCAACCGCGACGGCGTCATCGACGAATACGACCGCTCGACACTTCCCCTCCGGATGTGGATCAACGACGACCGGGACAACGGATCGATTGCAAGTGGAGAATCCGATGTTCCAACGGGCGGCGAGTCGTCCTTCTGGAATCTTGTTGCCTGCAACGCCACGGATGGTCATGTGAACGGAATGTCCGATCTCGAGGATTATTTCCCCGTCTGGCTTGACGTCTCCGACGCGATCTCCATGTTGCAATCGATGTATCCCGATTCGCGGGTTTCGATCCACCTGTCCCAGCGCGATGCGGCGCTCGGGATCGTCAACACGGATCTGACGCGTACAACGGCCGGCCAGTATCTTCGAAATCCGGCCATCGCCGCCGGATACGCCTCCTCGGCCGATATCATCGTCGGCTCCGCCGGCGTCGAGTATCCGGCCTCGGACCTTTCCCGCTTGACCGGTAATCCTGACAAGGGCGTTTCGCTCATTGAAGGGTTGAAGGACTCCGACGATCCCCTCGTCCTCGAATTGCGGCGGGACGGCAAGACTGTTCTACAAACGGAAATTGCGCTCTTGATCACGCCCGTCGAGGAATTCTACGACTGGATCAATCTGCGTCATATCATCGATCCCGATTCCGAGCACCGAGCAACCGATCGGTCAGAGCCAAGGAACTATCCCGCTGACCAGACGAACGGCTGGAACGTCGTATTCGTCCACGGTTTCAACGTGACCGAGAACGAGGCTCGCGGCTGGCACGCCGAAATGTTCAAGCGCCTCTGGCAAAGCGGTTGTCGGGCCGCCTACCACGCCGTCGTCTGGCGCGGAGACGTCGGCTTTCCGAACGGGTTGTTCTACCACGATGACGTTGGAGCCGCCTTTGATACATCCCTCGCCCTTTCCTCGGCCCTCTCCCGGCTTTCATCCCAGACAACGATTCTTGCGCACAGTCTCGGAAACATGGTTGTCTGTTCCGCCATTCAGGATCATGGTTATCTTCCGGCGCAATACTTCATGATCAATGCGGCCGTTCCGGCCGAAGCTCTCGATGTGACCCAATGGGACGATGCGCCCCTTTTCAATCCGATGCTTCACGAGGAATGGGCTGGCTATCCGGACTATTCCTGGTGCTCCTGTTGGTACCAACTCTTTTCCGGCAATGACGCGCGGCAGAATCTAACATGGCTTGACCGCTTCGGCGACGTCCCCGACCGGACAGATCTTTTTAACTATTACTCCACCGGGGATCAGGTCTTATGCCTTTTCGAAACGCCGGATGTGGGCGGAACCGGGACGATTACCATCGAGGGCGGAACTGGCGGTGACGAAGGCTACCATTCCTGGCAGAAGCAGGAGCGGTTCAAGGGACGGTTCGGCGTCGATGCCTGGCTTGGCAACGCCGGCACGTCGCAAATGGGATGGGGCTTCTCGGAAATCGGGTTCTGGGAAGACGGCGAACCTCCGATGTATGACGATAGCATCGGGCTGGGCGCGCTCTACGGAATCCCGGCGCGGCTTTCGCAATACACCATCCCGCAGGCAACAAACGCCACGGCCGGACAGCTCGTCGCCGATCCCGTCTTCCGCCATTCGCCCGAGACCATCCTTGCGGGCGGGAACCAGTCGCAAGCCCAGATCAACGCCCTTCTCGCCCGCGGCATCCCGGCCCTGAGCGGCCCCGTCGGGAGCCGGGCGATCCTTGTCAATTCGTCAGTAGACAACACGGACATGAACTCAAGGAGAGATTCATCCGGATGGCCTAGAAATTCGGAATCAGAATTCAAGGGATGGCGGCATGGTGACATCAAGGCGATTGCACTGCCTTTCGTCCACAGGGTGTTTGACGACATTCTTCAGTCTTTGGAGGACAACGAATGAGTTTCTGTTTCTTGCGAAAGAGGTTGATGACCTTTGCGTTTCTTGCCGCATCGCTCGGCTTGGTTGTTTGGCTGGCAGTTTGTTCCTCCAATTGCACCGCTGTTGGGCCTACGAAGGATGAACACTCAGATTCCGCGCCTAAGGATCACGGGCGCGAGATGGGCGAAGTTGCTTCCATTCAGCAAAGTGAACCCCTTCGAACACCCGAATCGCCAGTTTTTCCGGACGCCGCATGCAACGGTCTGGTCAAGGACGATTTTCAATTATATCGCGAACTGATTAACCATTTTGAGACGAAAGGGGCTCTGGCCTCCATCGTTGTCATTGTCGTCGACGAGAACGGCAATCCCGTTCCCTCTGCGGATGTCCGAGTTTCCTTTACGCGCCCGGGCAGCGAGAGCGGGCATACCGTAAAAAGCGGAACGACCGACAAGAATGGACGCTTTCCGGCGGAGGGACTTTCCTGTTGGAATGTTATATGGGATGCCGAGAAAGACGGATTCTATTCGTATTCCTCAAATCTGCTGCTACGGCCATTCCTAAGCGCTAGCGGGAAAAGCGAAGGGCGTTGGTTTCAAGCGCCATATTCGGTTCGTGCGATTCTTGTGAGAAGGGAGACTCCGCATGAAATGCGCTTCCATGACGTGAAATTGCCGTTGCCACCGCCGGGGCAATCAATAGGATTTGACCTTCTGGAAGGAGTTCCTACGCCTCCGCACGGATCTGGAAAGCAGACCGATGTGGAGATTACGGCTATTTTCGATCCCGACGACTGGAAGCCGCGTTCCCGAAAAGATCGTGAATCGACCATTCGATTGTTCTTTCCCGGAAAAGACAATGGAGGCGTTTTGACACCAATGGACGAATCCTCCGAGTTACACACGCCGCGGCTTTCGCCGAATGATGGATACGCTTCCTCCTTGGAGAGCATAATCCGCGTGGCGGACGGAAGGTTGTCCGAACGAGATATGATCCATCCCGACCAATACATTCTTTTCAGAATCAGAAGCGAACGATCTCCGGATGGTTCGCCGACGAACGGGTTATTCGGTAAGATGAGAGGCGACTGGTATGTCAACGGCCCGAAGCGCCTTTTGCGCTTCCGGATATGGACGAACGAAGAGGTCGGGAACCGAAATCTTGAAGACACAAGCGGCTGGTGGTAGCCACGTTAATGATCAATATGAAGAACGAAACAGAACGTCGGCAATCCTTCTGTTGGATTGGTCTTGTGGTCCTCGGCCTTTTGCTCATTGCCGTTTCAGCTGTTCGTTCGACCAATGGGAACAGTCATCAGTCATCTGATCGTCGGACGGCTGGTCAGAAACGTTTTGAAATGGAGAGAGACGGTGCCGTCGCTGAAGTGGACATCCTTGTTAAGGACCGCTTCGGAATGCCTATCTCCGGCGCATCGGTCCATCTGTTCTTCAACCAGCCAAAATCCCGCCCGGAAAAGCATGGATTGTTTGACGGCATCACGGACGGGAACGGTCGCTATTTTGCAAGGGCGAAAACAACTTACGCATGCCATTGGCAGGTGTCGAAAGAAGGATTTTATCCAGCAAGAGGCATTTTGCCGTTTAGCAACCACTTTACGATTGAACAGGCAAAAGAGGGGCGGTGGACGGCGTCGCCACTTGCGCTTGAGGTTATTCTCGACGAGCGTAGCGGTGCAAAACTGCTTCATGGATTCATAGGCATCCGAGACCTTTCGTTTCCGACCAACACTTGGGTCGGATTCGATTTCGAGGCCAACGATTGCGTAGCCCCTTATGGCTTGGGAAAACATTCGCATCTACTCTTCCAATCCACTGGATCGGAAGAGATTCGGCATGTTTTTCAATTGGGAGGGATATGGACAAACCGTCTGGTCATAGCTGCGCCGGGCGGTGGGATGAAGCTCCTTTCCGAAAAAGAGGACACGGACATGCCCTTTTGCCACGAAGCGCCGGATTCATTTTCGTCCGAAGAACTCGAATTCACGTACACAAGAGGTCGAGATCGAATTGTCGAAGACACCCGTCCGGGAAAAAAGGAGTATATCGTATTCCAATCAACGATTCCGCCGAAGAATTCGACGGAGCCGCATTACGGCATCATTCGCAATCTGGAGTTCTGGCCCGGAGGACTTCGGATGGAATACTTCTTCAATCCGATTCCTGGTGATCGAAGAACAGATGCGGACATCCGGTCGGGACGAGATCTGACACGATGAAGAAGCTCATTCGAAGCAAAGACAAAGAACATGACGGCGTCCCGAATCAAACTGACGGTCCGACCTCCAACGCCGGACAAGGGCAGCCCCATTCATCGACCGATGAACCTTCTCCCGAGGACGAGGCCGCCGATCTCAAGACGTTGCGCATCGGGTGTCTTTCCATTTTCCTCGCCATCATCGTCCTCTATCTTGTTTGGATCCTTTCGGAGATTGCGAAGGGCGCGGACAACATGTACGTCCATCAGTCGAGAAGGTATTTGCTTCTGCCCGTGACGTGGCCTGCGTATCTGGGAGGTTTCTTTGCTGACCGAACCTTCTCCCGCTTGGCCGCCATGGCGGGCTGGTCCGCGTTCGTGTTCTTGGTCGTCCGGCTATTCACCGCCACAACGCTGCGTTCGTTCAGAAAGGCGGCCTTTCTCTTCGCCTTGCTGCTCCTCGCTTCGCTCGCCGGTTGTGTCGGCGCCGAATTGAACCGGTTCAACGCCGGATTCAATTAGCCCGACCGGTCGGCCCGACGCTGGATGCACCGTCTCGGACTCCCGTCCTGCGGCCATCGTCCTGCTGCCGTCCCGGACCGGACGACGGCGGAGACCGCATGACGCGGGGGCGGATGGTTCCGGTTGCATGGAACCATCCGCCCTGCGTGCTTCTCGCGCTAGTCAAAATATCTGTGACTGGTGGGACGGGCGGTCTATCCGCGAGCCCCTGCAACGGAGACGGATTCTTCCATATTTCCCTGATTCTTGCAATCATCGGCCGATTCGGGTGACTGCGCCAAAGGAAACGCCGCTTTGCCGGAGGAAACGCGAACGGGTGAAAAACCAGGCGGCGCTTCCCCTGCATTTCCCACACATTTCCCATAATTGCACACCCGGTTCTGTGATAGACTATGCCCCATCGAACCCCGCCACGGAGCGAACGCCACCCCGCCACCCGGGTTGGCAAAGCCGCTCGCCCCGCCAAACCTCCGCCAGACGACAAGACGACGAGATAATGACCGTGAAACCTGACGATAGCGAGCGGCGAAGCCGCGACACCAAGCCGCAGCCGGCGCGGCGGGGCGCGGACCCCGCCACGACGTGCAAGGCCGCGATCCCGATCCTGGTCGGGACGCGCGACTCCACCTTCGCGGAGGCGCTCCGCGCGGCGCTGCCCGGAGACGAATGGCGCGTCGCGGCGGCGGCCACGCCGCGCGCGTTCCGCGCCGCGCTTCGGAAGGGGCCTGCGCCGTCGTTCGCGGCGGTCGACGCGGACGCGTTCGGCGCGGAGGCGGCGGCGCTCTGCCGCGAGATCCGCCGCGCGGAGGCGGAGGCGGGGACGGAGCCGGCCATCGTCGAGGCGTGGACGCGCGAGGTCTCGCCGGAGGTCGTCCGCGAGGCGCTCGCCGCGGGGGCGGACGACTGCCGCGCGCCGGTTCCGCCGGACGCGCTCGCGCTGCTGCTCGCGGCGCGCGCGGCGGGGGACGCGGCCGCGGCGGCGAAGAGCGACGAGGTGCGGATCGACGCGGCGGGCTGGCGCGCGACGCTCGGCGGGCGAGACCTGGCGCTCACGACGTCGTGCTTCGCCGCGCTGCGCGTCCTCGCGTCGCACCGCGGGGCGCCGGTCTCGCGCCGGACGCTCCTGCGCGAGATGCGCGGGGTCGAGGCGGGGAGCGCCCAGCCGCGCGCGGTGGACAGCCTGATCTACGAGCTGCGCGCGCGTCTCGGCCCGGCGGGCTGGCGCGTGGCGACGGCGTGGGGGCTGGGCTACCGGTGGATCGACGGCCCGCGGCCGTCCCCGCGTCCCGGGCGCCGCCGGCGGCTGCCGGTGCGGCGCATCGGGGCGGGCCTCGCGCTGGTCCTGCTCGCGGCGCTCGGGTTCGCGGCGTTCCGCCACGCGGGCGGGGGCGGGCGCGCGGAGGTGCGACATCCGGCATCCGACATCCGGCATTCGGCATCGGAGGAGCCCGCGCGGGCGCGCGAGGTCGACCCGGTCGTGCGGCGGCTCCAGGCGCGCTTCCGCGAGGAGGCGGCCGGCACGGAGGGCGTCGGCGTCGCCGCGCCGCCGACCTTCGGCCCCCTCGAGCCACCCGTTCCCAGCTGGATCGGCCAGCCCGCCTCCACCGCCCCGGAGTCCGGCCCCTCCCGAACCCGAATGGAGAAGAACGCAAAGACCGCGACGCCCGGCGCGAATGCGTCCGCCTGCGCCCTCGCCGCGAAGCTTCAACCGTGAATGACGTGAATCGCGTGAATCCCGACCTCCAACCTCTAACCTCCAACCTCTAACCTCCTATGAAACGCCCGCTCTTCCTCCTCCCCCTCCTCGCGCTCGCGCTGCCCGCGCTCGCGCAAGACCCCGCCACGAACGCGCCGCTTGTCACGCGCAGCTATCGGGTGGCGCCGACGATTGAGGAAGCGAAACTGCCCGCCCTCTACGCAATCGGGGACGACGACATCACGATTTTTACGTCGCCTGACACGATATCCACCTCCGACTGGCTCAGGGAGTATGCGGCCGAACGTGGCGTTTCGTGGCCGGTGGGTTCGGAGTTGGCCTACCTGCCATCCATCGGCCAAGTCCGGGTACGCAATACGGAGACAAACCACACAATCCTCCGCGACATCCTCGCGCAGTGGTCCACAGACCGCATGGTCGCGATCGGCTTGCGCTGCCTGGTGTCGGACGCCGACACCGACCCGTTTGCCGCGCTGCCGACCGTCCGGGACGCCGACCGTCCCGCCGATGCGCCCGCCGTCCGCGCGCGAGTCGTGGAGACGGAGGCGTTCGCTCCGCTCCTCGCGGCCGCGAAAAGCATCCGTGTCCACGACGACATTCCGCACTTCACCTCCTGGGGCCGCCGCCAGATGGCCGCCACCGTCTCCCACGAATGGCGGGTCCCGAAGTGTTTCTCGACCACCGTCGCCTGGAACGTCGTCGCGGAAGAACCGGGCACCAACGGCCTCTCCCGCGTCAGCCTCAAGGCGACACTCTCCGGCAATCCCGACCCGGACGCCGAGCGCATCTCGGCGCACTACGCGGCGACCGCGTCGCTCGCGCTCGGCGGCACCGACCAGCTCCTCCTCGGCCCCGTCCCCGCCGGCAACATCTCCACCAACCCCAACGCCGTCGCCTGGTTCGCCGTGACCGTCACGCCGGCCTGGCTGGCGGACGAAGACCCCTTCGCGCCCGATTTCCACGCGGAGTCCGCGGACGATGAATCTCACGCAGAGAGCGCAGAGAACGCAGAGCCCAAACCCCACGCGGAGCCTGCGGAGGGCGCGGAGTGAGTTTTCGTGTGGCGTCTGGCGCCTTGCATCGGGCCAGACGAGAGACGAGAGACGCGAGACGACAAGACGACAGGACGACAAGAAAATGAACACGGAACCAAAAAACAGTGAGCGGCGAAGCCGCGACACCCGGCCGCTGCCGGCGCGGCGCGAGCCGCGCCGTGCAAGGCCGCTCGACCCGCCGCCGCCGCCGTGGCGGGGCGGACACCCCGCCACGGCGTGCAAGGCCGCCATGCTGGCGCTGTTCGCGCTCGTGGCGCTTCCCCCGGCGGCCGGCGCCGCCGACACGGCCCTCCCGGCGGGGGCCGCGCCGCCGCCGCAGGACGCCGACTGGGTCGCGGAGGTCGCGACGGGCACCGCGATGTCGGAGGCGGAGTTCCGGGACCGGTTCCTGATGCCGCTGCTGCGCGAGGAGGCGCTCGAGCCGCTCCTCGCGGGGCCGGACGCCGACGCGCCGTGGATCGACGAGGCGACGAACTACGTCGAGCGCGAGCTCCTGCTCGCGTGGGAGGGGCCCGGCCGGATGCCGTCGCGCCCGCACGCCGACTGGGGCCGCGCCTACGACTTCACGGTGAAGGAGGGGTCGCGCGACCCGCTGCTCACCTGGATGTCGGTGCTGGGCCAGAAGAAGTGGCACTGGGACGACAAGGCCCGCGCGCAGCTCGCGGGGCTGGAGGAGGCGCTCGCGTCGCTTCCCGCGGACGAGGCGGCGTTCCCGCGCCTGCTGGCGGCGCACGCGCGGCAGACGCTCGACCCGGCGCCGGAGCACCGCGTCGCGCTCTGCGGGGCGGCGGTGCGCTGGGCGGAGTCGCACGCCGGGCGCCCGGAGCGCTCGGAGGCGGTGCTGCGCGTGCTGGAGCAGTTCGTCGACGTGGAGGAGCCGTCGTTCGTCTCGGCGCTGCTCGAATCGGAGGCCGACCCGTGGATCGGGCTCGTCGCGGCGGGGCGCTCCTCGTTCGCGCTCCACTTCCGCGACCGCGACGCGGAGGCGCGCGAGCGGCATATCGACGACGCCGAGGCGGCGTGGGGGCGCGCCTGGGAGCTGCACCCGGAGATGCCGCAGGGGGCCGAGGGGCTGATGCGCGTCGCGTCGCGCCGGAGGGACCGCGCCGGCCTCGCCGCGTGGTTCCGGGAGGGCGTCGCCGCGCGCTACGACTCGCCGTCGCTGCACGACCGCTACGTCGCGTTCCTCCGGCCCGCCTACGGCGGCTCGATCGGCGCGCTCGTCGAGCACGCCTGGAGCTGCCTCGACGCGGCGAACCCGGGATGCTTCGGGGACGACGCCGCGCTGGAGAGGGAGCGCTCGATGCTCCCCTACGGCGGCGTCCTGGCGTTCCTCGCCGCGCTCGACGTCTCGGGCGAGAAGCCCGCGCGCTTCTTCGGGGCGGCGGGCGTGCTCGGGGAGATCTGCGCGGCCCTCGCCCCGATGCTCTCCCCGCGGGGGGCGGGGACGGGCCCCGGCGACTACGACGCGACGATGCACGCGCGGTTCGAGTCGGCGTGGTTCCTCGCCGCGCTGCTGTGGACCTTCGAGGACGAGGACGGCGCGCTGCAGGCCTTCGAGACGGTGAGCGGCGTCCCCGACTACTACTGCCGCCGCCTCCAGCAGTCCTTCCCCGGCACCTTCGACATCTACCTCTCGATCGCGGGCCTCAGCGGCCCGAACGCCGGGCTCGTCCGCCCCCTCTACGAGCGACTCCGCGCCGGCGACGCCGAGGGCTACCTCGCGCACTGGGAGGAGGCGTTCGCCGGCGGGCCGCCGGAGCGCCGCGAGACGGGCCTCCTCGAGCGCCTCGCCATCCGCGCCTTCCTCGCCGCGCGCTTCCCGGGCGGGGAGTCGTGGCGCGTCCCCGTCACGCCGCACCGCGAGTTCTCCTGCTGGCACGGCTACGGGATCGGCTGGCAGCCCGAGCCGGACGACGAGGGCGGCTACGCGTGGTTCACCGGGCGGCAGCCCTACGCCTGCTTCGAGTTCGGGCTCCCGCTCCCGACGCCGCTCGAGATCGAGACCTCCTTCGAGCTTACGCCGAACCCCGCCACGAACGCCCTCTTCGCCATCCGCCTCTTCCCGGCCGACCTGCGCTTCTCCAACCACAGGGGCGAGAGCCCGGTCCTCTCCGTCCGCGTCGGCCCCGACGGCACCGCGCTCCTGCGCCTCGGCGCCTCCGGCGAGCCCTACGTCGACAGCGGCTACACGCGGGGAACCATCGCCGAAGCCCGCGTCCCGCTCGGTCCGCAAGCGCGCATCCCCCTCCGCGTCGTCTATCTCGCGGACCGCCTCCTCGCCTATCTCGGCGACGACGAGACGCCCGCGATCGACGCCCCCTGCGCCGACTTCGCCCCGGAGGCCCTCCCGGACGGCGCCAAGCTCGTCTTCTACGGCGTCGACTGCAAGTTCTTCGGCTTCGCCTTCCGCAACCCCGTCCCCGACACGGACGCGCATCGTGCGAGATAAATTCGACTTACAACGTTTGACTTCCGACTGCCGCTCAGACGGCTCCGGGGCCTGCGGAGTCTCATCTGGGAGGAGCAGGAGCGGGAGCTCGGATTCGCTCCAGCCTGACACGCGTCGCAGACGCACACCCATGAGGCCGTCCGCGGATGAACGCGAGGCCCGCCAGTAGCGGGCTTGAGAGCGCACCGCCTTCGATGAGGCCGTCATCATAGAGACGGGGGTTTCTCGACGAGTCTGGTGGGACGTGCGGGAGTCGGACCCGCGACCCACGGATTAAAAGTCCGTTGCTCTACCAACTGAGCTAACGTCCCGTTGCGCGTCGCAAGGCCGCGGAACATACCACAGGGACGCGCGGAAAGTCAAACCGCGATTGACTTTGCCGCGCGGTTCGGAGATAATCACCCGGCACGCAACCGCAAGGAACCGCCATGCTCAAAGGCATCTCCCCCCTCGTCTCCCCCGAGCTGCTCTCCGCCCTCTCCCGCATGGGGCACGGCGACGAGCTCGTCCTCGGCGACGCCCACTTCCCCGCCGAGACCTTCGGCAAGGCCGCCGGAGCCGTCGTCCTCCGCGCCGACGGCATCCCCGCCGCCGCGCTGATGGACGCGATCCTCCCGCTCTTCGAGCTCGACTCCTACGGGTCCGACGCGCCGATGATCACGATGGAGGCGGTGCCCGGCGACGAGCTCGACCCCGACGTCGAGGCATCCTACCGCGCCGCCGCCGACCGCGCCGGCTACGCCTGGGCGAAGATGCAGCGCCTCGAGCGCTACGCCTTCTACGAGCGCGCGAAGAAGGCCTTCCTCATCGTCCAGACCGGCGAAACCCGCAAATACGGCAACATCATCCTCCGCAAGGGCGTCACGCCCGCCTCCTAGCCATGACCCTCCAGGACATTCCCCAGTTCCAGGCCGACGCGCTCGCCGCCGTCGCCGCCGCGAAGACGCCCGACGACGTCGAGGGCGTCCGCATCAAGTTCCTCGGCCGCAACGGCTCGCTCACCGCCCTCATGAAGGGCCTGCGCGACGTCCCGCCCGCCGACAAGCCCGCGTTCGGGCAGGCGCTCAACGCGCTGCGCGCCGCCTTCACGGAGGCGCTCGAGGCGCGCAAGGAGGCCGTCGCCGGCGAAGGCGCCGCGCACGAGGCGTTCGACTTCTCGATGCCCGGCAACTGGCGCGGCGCCGGCTCGCTGCACCCGCTCACGCTCGTCACCGAGGAGGTGACGCGCATCTTCGCGCAGATGGGCTTCACGGTCGCGGACGGCCCGGACATCGAGACGGAGTTCAACAACTTCGACGCGCTCAACACCGCCAAGCACCACCCGTCGCGCGACGAGCGCGACACGTTCTGGCTCGGCCCGGAGCTGCTGCTGCGCACGCAGACCTCGCCCGTGCAGATCCGGACGATGCTCGCGCGCAAGCCGCCCGTCCGCATCATCAACCCCGGCCGCTGCTACCGCCGCGACACGACGGACGCGACGCACTCGGCGAACTTCCACCAGATCGAGGGGCTCTTCGTGGACGTGAAGCCCGTCTCGCTCGCCGACCTCAAGTCGACGCTGGCGCACTTCGCGCGCGAGATGATGGGCCCGCAGATCCAGGTGCGCTTCCGCCCGCACTTCTTCCCGTTCACCGAGCCCTCGGTGGAGGTGGACTTCTCCTGCCACGTCTGCAAGGGCAAGGGCTGCGCGGTCTGCAAGCAGAGCGGCTGGATCGAGATCCTCGGCGCCGGCATCGTCGACACGCGCGTCTTCCGGCACGTCGGCTACGACCCGGAGTGCTACGGCTACGCCTTCGGCATGGGCGTCGAGCGCATCGCGATGATCAAGTACGGCGTCACCGACCTGCGCCACCTCTACACCAACGACCTGCGCTACCTGCGCTCGTTCGCCTAACGCGAGGACCCTTTCCCATGCCCACGATCCGCACGCTTCTGCTCGACGCCTACTCCCAGTCCCCCGACACGGTCGCCGTCCGCTGGAAGGCCGACCACGTCTGGCACGAATGGTCCTTCGTCGACCTGCACGCCCGCGCCCGCGCCGTCGCCGAGTCGCTCGGGAAGCTCGGCGTGAAGCCCGGCGACCGCGTCGCGCTCATGATGGAGAACCGCCCCGAGTGGATGTCCACCTACCTCGGCATCGTCTCCTGCGGCGTCACCGCGGTGCCCGTCGACGCCCGCCTCCACCCCCACGAGGTCTCGCACATCCTGCGCGACTCCGAGGCCGTCGCGTTCTTCGGCAGCGGCAGGACCGGCCCGCTCGTCCGCGAGGTGATGGGGACCCTGAAGTACATGCGCTCGGTCGTCCTGGCGGACGGCGCCGTCTCCGAGGACCGCCGCGAGAGCGGCGTCCGGCTCTACGACTACGACCGCCTCCTCGAGTCCGTCTTGGAGGCCTCCGGCGCCCCCGACTCGTTCTTCGACCGCAACGTCGCGCAGGAGACGGACGTCGCCTCGATCATCTACACCTCCGGCACGACCGGCCGCAGCAAGGGCGCGATGCTAACGCACGCCAACTTCTGCGCGCAGCTCTCCGCGCTGCAGTACTTCACCGTGCGCAAGGACGACAACTTCCTCCTCGTCCTGCCGCTGCACCACGCCTTCGCCTTCACCGCGAACTTCATCGTCCCGCTCGCCGCCCAGTGCTCGGTCTCGATGGTCGAGAACCTCCGCACGATCCCCGAGAACATGCGCGAGACGCAGCCCACGGTCCTGCTCGCCGTCCCGCTCCTCGCCGAGAAGATGCTCGCCGCGATCATGAAGAAGCTCGAGAAGAGCGCCCCCGCCCGCGCCCTGATGGCGATCGGCCTCTCCCGCGTCGTCGGCCGCAAGATCATCGCCCAGCTCGGCGGCCGCATGCGCATCATCATCGTCGGCGGCGCGGCGAGCGACCCGGACGTGCTCCGGCAGTGGTCGAAGTTCGGCATCACGACCCTCCAGGGCTACGGCCTCACCGAGACGGCTCCCATCTCCGCCCTCGCGCCCGAGAACGCCATCGTCTTCTCCTCCGTCGGCAAGGCGCTGCCCGGCCACGAGCTGCGCATCGCGGAGCCCAACGACGAGGGCGTCGGCGAGATCGAGGTGAAGGGCCCCTCCGTGATGAAGGGCTACTTCCGCAACGAGGACGCCACGAGGGAGTGCTTCGACGGCGACTGGTTCCGCACGGGCGACCTCGGGACGATGGACGAGAACGGCTACATCACGATCACCGGGCGCAAGAAGTCGCTCATCGTGAACCGCGAGGGCAAGAACATCTACCCCGAGGAGGTCGAGCTCGTCATCAACGCCTGCCCGCACATCCTCGAGTCGATCGTCCTGGGCTACCACGTCCCGGGCGAGAAGAAGGGCGAGCACGTCGGCGCGATCGTCGTCGCCGACCTCGACAAGATCGCCGAGGAGCGCAACAAGTCCGACTCCTCCTCCGCCTCGCCGCTCTCCGACGACCAGATCCGCGACCTCTGCCTCAAGGAGATCCGCGAGGCGATGAAGCAGATCTCGACCTACAAGCACCCGCGCCGCATCCAGGTCCGGTTCGAGCCGCTCCAGAAGACCAACACGCTCAAGGTGAAGCGCTACCTCTACTCGCTCGACTCGGGCGACGAGGAGGCGTAGGCCGGGCGCGCCCCGTCCGCGAGGAGGACCGGACATGGACGCGCCCCCGCCCCCCGCACCCCGCCGCGCGGCGTTCCTCCTCGTCGGCTGCACGGCGTCGGGGAAGACCGCGGTCGCCCACGCGATCGCCCGCGAGACCGGCGCGCTCGTCCTCTCCGCCGACTCGATGCTCGTCTACCGCGGCATGGATGTCGGCACCGCCAAGCCGACCGCCGCCGAGCGCGCGGGCGTCGTCCTGCGCGGCGTCGACCTCGCGGACCCCGACGAGCCCTTCAGCGCCGGCCGCTGGCTCGAATCGGCGCGCGAAGCCGCGCGCGAGGCCGCGGAGGCCGGCCGCGACCTGGTCGTCGCCGGCGGCACCGGGCTCTACGTCTCCGCCCTCCTGCGCGGCATCGACACGCGGGAGGCCGATCCCGGCCGCCGCGCGGAGCTCGAGGCGCTCCTCGCGCGCGAAGGCCCGGAGGCGCTCGTCGCGCGCGCGGAGTCCCTTTCCCCCGGATCCACCGCGGCCATCGACGCGAAGAACCCGCGGCGGCTCGTCCGGCTCGTCGAGATCCTCGAATCTCACGCGGAGTCCGCGGAGTCTTTTTCACACGCAGAGAACGCAGAGAGCGCAGAGCCCCGTTCCGGCGAAGCCGGCTCCCCCGCTGGGGGAGCTGCCGAGCGCAGCGAGGCGGAGGGGGTCGGTCACGCGGAGTCTTTTTCACACGCAGAGAACGCAGAGAGCGCAGAGCCCCGTTCCGGCGAAGCCGACTCCCCCGCTGGGGGAGCTGCCGAGCGCAGCGAGGCGGAGGGGGTCGGTCACGCGCCCCTCGTCGGCCTCGACTTCCCTCCCGACGTCCTCAACGCCCGCATCGAGCGGCGCGCGAGGGCGATGTTCGAGGGCGGGCTGCTCGACGAGGTCCGCGCGCTGTGCGAGCGGTTCCCCGGCTTCGAGCGCTCGACCGCTGGCGCGGGCATCGGCTACGCCGAGGCGCTCGCCGCGCTGCGCGGGGAGATCTCCGCGGACGAGGCCGTCGCGCGCACCGCGCAGCGGACGCGCCGCCTCGCGAAGAAGCAGCGCACCTGGTGGCGCCACCAGGCGCGCGTCGAATGGGTCCGCGGCCCCGCGGATGAAGCGGACGTCGCCCGCGCCGCGCGCGACGTCCGGGACCTTTGGAGCCACTATGGAAAAGTCCCCCTCTCCCTCTGATTCCCGCCGGGCCGGTTCCGTGCCCGGGGCTTCTGCCCCGGGAAGTTCCGCCGCACCGTCGCCGCCGCCGACCGGCCTCAAGGCCGCGTTCCGGGGCAGCGAGGACTTCCTCCCGCGCGAGAAGCTCGCGCGGCTCGGTCCGGGCGCGCTCTCCGACGCGGAGCTCGTCGCGATCTTCCTGCGCACGGGCCGCCCCGGGCGCAACGTGCTCCAGGTCGCGGACGACCTCCTGCGCGCCTACGGCGGCAACCTGCGCCTCCTCTCGCAGGAGAGCGCCGCGCGGCTCGAGGGGCTCGGCTCGATCGGGCGCGTCCGCGCGCTGGAGCTCACCGCGGTGTTCGAGTTCGCGCGCCGCATCGCGATGCACTCGCAGGAGGCGCAGCCGCTGCTGGAGACGCCCGAGCAGGTCGCGCGGTTCGTTCACGGGCTGGTCCTGCAGGACCCGACCGAGAGCTTCTACGTCCTGCCGCTCGACCGCAAGATGCGGCTGTGCGACCGCGTCCAGCGCCAGCGCCTCTGCGTGTCGCGCGGAACGGCGGACGCCTCGCCGGTCCATCCGCGCGACGTCTTCCGCGAGGCCGTCCGCGTCGACGCGTGCTTCGTCGTCGTCGCGCACAACCACCCTTCCGGCGACCCGACGCCCTCGCCGCAGGACCTGCGCATCACGCGCGCGCTCGTCGACGCGGGCCGCGTCGTCGGCATCCCGCTCGTGGACCACGTCGTCGTGGGCGGCCTGCCGGACCTGCGCGGCCCGGACGGCTCCATCGACACGACGCGCTGCTTCGACCTCGTCCCGCGCTTCCGCTCCCTGCGGCGCACGGGCGCGGTCGACTTCGACCTCGTGTAGCGCGCCGCGCCCGCGGGCGCTACCCGAGCGCGATCAGGACGACGCCGAGGAGCCCCATCGCGAAGGCGGCGTTCTGCAGCGCCGTCGTGCGCTCGCGCAGCGCGAGGCGCCCGTAGAGGAAGAAGCCGATCAGGCACGCGTTCACCTCCATCGGCGAGGCGATCGCGATCGCGCCGGCCGCCTCGAGGCGGTCGAGCGCGTTGAAGTGGAACCAGCAGCTCGCGACGAACCCCGGGATGAGCGCCAGCCCGCACACCCGGAGCAGGAAGAGATACTTGCCCCGCAGGTCCGGGTCGCGCGGCGCGGGCCCCTCCAGCAGGCGCTTCCCGGCAGTGAAGACCGCCCACGCGGCGAGCGTCCCGACGCCGCCCCAGAGCATCCGCTCGAGGTTCTCCGGGCGGACGTCCGCCGGCAGGTAGGAGACGAGGTTCACCGCGCACTGGTTCGCGCCGCAGAGGACGAACGCCGCGAGCGCCGGCAGGAACCAGCGCAGCGTCGACCCGCCCTTCGACGCGCCGCCCCTGGCGAAACCCGACACGACGACGTTCCCGACGATCATCGCGAACCCCGCCGCTCGCGCCCACGTGAGGTCCGTCCGCCCCGACAGCACGCCCATGAGGAACGGGAACACGAGGCCCGACTGCGTGACCGTCCACGCCAGGCCGTTCGGCCCGCGCGCCATTGCGCGGCCCATGAAGAAGATCATCCAGAAGTTGAGGAAGCCCCAGGCGACCATGCACAGCGCCGGCAGCGGCGCCGCCCCGAACGCGAACGCCCGCGACTCCGGCCACAGCGCCCGCCCGGCGACGAGCGCGACCGACACCGCCGAGAGCGAGAGGACCGTGCTCACGAGCTGCTGCCGGAACGCGCCGCAGCCGCGGCGCTCCGCCGACCCGACGATCGCGCCGGTGATCACCCACGTGAGGCCCGTGAGAACGGCGAAGAGCAGTCCGATTGCCATGGGGCGCGCAGTCTACCACGCCGCCCCCGCCCCCGCAATCGCGCAGCCGCCCGACGAAACCTTTTCCGGTTGACTTTCGCGGACGCCGGGAGGATACTCCGTCCTGTCCCGGCGCGGCGGTCGCCGCCCGGAAACGAGCATCCGCCATGAAGATCACCGCCAAGTCGCGCTACGCGCTGCGCGTTCTGCTGGACCTCGCCGTGTCCGGCGCGAAGGGGCCGCGCACCATCCGGGAGATCGCCTCGTCGCAGGGCATCTCGGAAAAGTTCATCAGCCGCATCGCCGTGCCGCTGCGGCGGGCGGGCCTCGTGACGACCGAACGCGGCGTGAAGGGCGGCCTGCGGCTGGCGCGGTTCCCGTCGAAGATCACGCTCCTCGACATCGTGGAGTCGACGGACGGCCCGCTCGCCCTCGTCCGCTGCCTTGCGCGCCCGGGCGCCTGCGGGCGGCAGGGCCGCTGCGCGGCGGAGAAGGCGTGGGCGGGCGTGAACGAGGCCCTCGCCGCCGCGCTCCGCCGCACGACGCTCGCGTCCGTCGCCGCCGACCAGCGGCGGCTCTCCCCTCCCCCGCCCTCCGAGCCGGACTACTGCATCTAGGGCGTTCCCGCAGAATGTGTGGCCGCCGGGACGGCGGACGCACTTTTTGTGGAACCGCCCTAGGGAGGTCCCTACCGGACGAAGGCCGCCGTGGCGGGGTCCCCGCCGATCGCGCGGACGAGGTCCTTGAGGCCGTCGGCGGAGGACTTCGGGCAGACGAGCGTCGCGTCGCGCGTGTGGACGACCACGAGCTCGTCCGCCCCGAAGACGGCGACGAGATGGCCCTTCTCGGCGTTCACGACGGCGTTTCCGTGGGACGCGAGCGTGCGCACGAGGCCGTGGACGCCGTTGCCCTCCGCGTCGGCGGGGAGGTGCGCGCCGGCGCTCGCCCAGGTGCCGACGTCGTCCCAGCCGAAGTCGCCGCGGACGGCCACGAGGTTCGGCGCCTTCTCCATGACGGCGTAGTCGACGCTGATCTTATCGAGCTTCTCGTATTCGCGCGCGAGCGCCGCGCCCTGCGCGGGCGTGCCGAACCTCGGCGCGACGCGGTCCATCGCCGCCAGGAGGGCCGGGCGATACGCCGCGAGCGCCGCGCGGAAGGTCGAGACGCGCCAGACGAACATGCCGGAGTTCCAGACGAAGCGGCCGCTGCGCACATAGGTCGCGGCGGTGCCGAGGTTCGGCTTCTCGACGAATCGGCGGACCCGGCGGAAGCCCTTCGGAAGCCCGGGGCCGGCGACGGGCGGTCCGAGCTCCACGTAGCCGTAGCCCGTGGCGGGGTGCGTCGGCCGGATGCCGATCAGCCCCATCACGGGACGCCGGGCGGCGATCTCCGAGGCGGCCGCGAGCGTGCGGCGGAACGCGGCGGAGTCCGCCATGAGGTGGTCCGCCGTGAGGATGCAGACGACGGCGTCCTCCCCCGCCCTCTTCCCGACCCATGCCGTCGCGAGCGCGCAGGCGGCCGCCGTGTCGCGACCCTGCGGCTCGCCGAGGATCTGCTCCGGCGAGAGCGCGGGCAGGGCGGCTCGCGTCGCGGGAACGAGATCGCGCGACGTGACGACGAGCACGCGTCCCGGCGGGACGAGCCCGCGAAGTCGCTCGACGGCGAGCGCGATGAGGGGCTTGCCGCCGAAAAGGTCAACGAACTGCTTGGGGCGGGAGGCCCGGCCGACGGGCCAGAACCGCTCCCCGCGCCCTCCGGCGAGGATGGCGGCGTAGAGGACGGGCTTCTTCGGTTTCGCGTTGCGCGTGGTCATGCCGCCGAGTATACCAAGCGCCAGGACGCCGCGCAAGGCGGTGCGGCGGCGTCCCGGGCCCGCAAGATTCCGATTAAGCGCATTTTGCTCTTGACTCTATCAATAGAAACACCTAGAATCCGGTCCCGCCATGAACGCACAAGAGAAACCTTCCACCAGCCCCGCGCACCCCTACATCGGAACGCAGCCCGACGCGGGCGGGCACTTCGGCCCCTGGGGCGGCCGCTACATCGGCGAGACGCTCGCCGCGCCCATCGACGAACTGAAGGCCGCGTGGGAGGCGGCGAAGAGGGACCCGACGTTCGACGCCGAGTTCCGCGCGATGCTCCGCGACTACGCGGGCCGTCCCTCGCCGCTCGACTTCTGCGAGCGCCTCACCGCGCACGCCGGGGGACCGAGGATCTTCCTCAAGCGCGAGGACTGCAACCACACGGGCGCGCACAAGATCAACAACGTCGTCGGCCAGGGCATCCTCGCGCGGCGCATGGGCAAGACGAAGGTCATCGCCGAGACGGGCGCCGGGCAGCACGGCGTCGCGACGGCGACGATCGCCGCGCGCTTCGGCATGGAGTGCAAGGTCTTCATGGGCGCGGAGGACGTCCGCCGCCAGGCCCCCAACGTGCTCCGCATGCGGATGCTCGGCGCGGAGGTCGTCGCGGTCGAGTCCGGGACGGCGACGCTCAAGGACGCGATGAACGAGGCGATGCGCTACTGGTCCTCGCACGCGACGGACACCTACTACGTCGTCGGCACCGCGGCCGGCCCAGACCCCTACCCGGAGATGGTCCGCGACTTCCAGCGCGTGATCGGCGACGAGGCCCGCGCGCAGATCCTCGAGAAGACCGGTCGGCTGCCGGACCTCGTCGTCGCGTGCGTCGGCGGCGGCAGCAACGCGATCGGCGCGTTCTACCCCTTCGTCGACGACCCGTCCGTCGCGCTCCTCGGCGCGGAGGCCGGCGGCGAGGGCGTGGAGACCGGCCGCCATGCCGCCTCGATCTGCGGCCAGCAGAAGGGCATCCTGCACGGCGCGAAGACCTACCTGCTGCAGAACGCGGACGGCCAGGTCCACGAGGCGTGGAGCATCTCCGCCGGGCTCGACTACCCCGGCGTCGGCCCCGAGCACGCGCTCCTCGCCGACATCGGCCGCGCGCACTACGTGGCGATCACGGACGCGGAGGCCGTCCGCGCGTTCCACCTGCTCTGCCGCCTCGAGGGCATCATCCCCGCGCTCGAGAGCTCGCACGCCCTCGCCGCCGCGCTGAAGGCCGCGAAGGACATGCGCCCCGACCAGCAGATCGTCGTGTGCCTCTCCGGCCGCGGCGACAAGGACATCGACCACGTCAACGCGTGGACGGCCGCGCACGGCGGCGTCGCCACCGCGTAGCGTCGCGGCCCGGGACGAGCGGGAAGGCGCCGGACGGAGGTCAGGCCTCGGCGCGGTAGCGCGCGTGCAGGTCGACGATCGCCTGGGCGCCGGAGCGGCACGCGGCGGCGTCCTCCGCGTGCGCGGCGGCGTTGAGCGCGTCGGAGAGGGCGCGCAGGTCCGCGGCGCCGACGCCGTCGGAATAGCCCTTGATCGTGTGCGTGATCCGGCGGATCTCCATCCAGTCCGGCGCGGCCGAGCCGTCCGCGAACGGCTGCAGCGCCGCCGCGCTCTCGTCGAACGAGGCCATGAACGAGTCCACGAACTCGCCCAGCATCTCCTCGGGGAGCCCGAGGGATTCCATCAGGTGATTCTTGACGTCGCTGATCATCGGTGTTCGGGATGGTCTGGATGGTCGGGATGGTCTGGATGGTCGGGATGGTCGGGATGGTCGGGACCATCGGGGCCTCGGTCGCGCTACCGTGCGTCCGGGAAGAGGTGCATCATCGCGAGCTTGAGCTTGGCGGCGGTGACGGGCTTGGTGAGGATCTCCGCGAAGAGCGAGGCGTCGAACGTGGCGCCGACGTCGTTGTCCGCGGTGACGGCGACGAGCGGGATGCCGTCCAGCTCGTGGTTCTTGCGAATCTCGGCGGCGAGGTCGGCGCCGCTCATGCCGGGCATCCACATGTCGGTGAGGACGACGTCCGGCCTCTTCTCGGCGATCGCCTTGAGCGCCTCCTCGGCGGAGGCGGCGCGGGCGATGTCCTTGACGCCGAGGCCCTTGACGTGGAGGTCGAGGATCTTGAGGTTGATCGGGACGTCGTCCACGATCACGGCGCGGAAGCTCTCGGGAAGCTTGAGCGCGGCGGTGCCGGCGGAGGCCGGCTCGGGCGCGGGCAGCTCGTTCTTCGGGAGGACGGGGACGCGGGCGATGTGGATGTGGACGCGGGTGCCCTCGCCGGGGGAGCTCTCCATCTCGATCGTGCCGTTGCACGCGTCGAGGAGGCGCTTGACGATCGGCAGCCCCAGGCCCGTGCCGCTGTAGACCTTGCCGCCGCGGGTGGCGCCGTCCTGGATGAACGGGTCGAAGATCGTCTTGAGCTTCTCCCGGGCGATGCCGACGCCGGTGTCGGTGACGTTGATGTTGAGCGAGACGGTCCCCGCGCCGTCCTCGTGCGCCTCGGCGGTCCATTCGACGAGCCCCGCGTCGGTGAACTTGACGGCGTTGCCGATGAGGTTGAGCAGGATCTGGCGGACGTGCTCCTCGGAGAGCTTGAGGACGGGGAACTCCTTGGGGATGGTGTGCTCGATGCGCAGGTCCTTGGTGACGGCGCGGTAGTGGAAGAGCGAGTCCATCTCGTCGAAGAGCTTCACCAGGTCGCAACGGCCGTTCATGTCGACCTTGCCGGCCTCGAGCTTGGAGAGGTCGAGGATGTCGTTGATGAGCGAGAGCAGCGCGTTGGCCGAGTGGGAGATGCCGGCGGTGTATTCCTTGATCTCGTCGGGCGTCACGTCCGGGCGGTTGAGGAACTCGCTGAAGCCGATGACGGCGTTGAGCGGCGTGCGGATCTCGTGGGACATCGTCGCGAGGAACATCGTCTTGGCGCGCGCGGCCTGGTTGGCGGCGCGGGCGGAGGCGACGAGCTGGCGCTGGTGCGTGTCGCGCGTCTCGAGGATCTTGGCGCGCAGGACGCCGATCTGCACGAGCGCGCAGGCCTCGTGGAAGAGCTCCAGCTCCTCGCGGCCGGGCGTGCCGGGGCGGTCGACGAGGAAGCTGACGTGGCCCCAGACCTCGCCGTCGACGCGGAGGGGGCCGGCGAGGAAGCGCTGGGCGCGGGACTTGCGGAGGATCTCGTCCCACGCGGGGTTGTTCCCGTCGGACTGGCCGAGGACGTAGCGGATGTCGGGGTGCTCGTCGAGGTAGTCGGGCGAGCCGATCTTCTCGGCGACGTTCTTCGGCAGGACGTTGTATTCGGGCGTGCGGAACCAGGCGTGGACGAGGGGCGTGGTGCCGTCCATCTTGTGGCGGTAGAGATACACCGCCACGGCGCCGAGGGCCTGGCCGGTCTCGCGCAGCGCCAGGTCGCGCAGCTCGTCGGCGTCCTGGTAGGTCGCCAGCTTGATCAGCGTGGCGCGGGAGCGGGAGGACTGCTCGAGCATCTCCTCGAGCTTGGCGACGGACTCGTCCGCCCGGGCCTCGTGGCCCTTCTCGCGGCGCATCTGCTCGTCGACGTTGGAGATGGCGCCGACGAGGTTGCCGGCGTCGGAGGAGGAGCGGATCGCGCGGAAGTTGTACCAGAGGTATTCGTCGTTGACGCGGAGGCGGTAGGTGATCGAGAAGACGCGGCCGTCCCGCGTGGCCTCCTCCATCGCCTCCCGGCGGAAGGCCTCCTGCATGCGCGAAAGATCGTCCGGGTGCATCGTGGAGGGCAGGAGCCGTTGCGTGACGCCGAAGAAGTCCTCGCCGGCCTTCTCGACCTTGAGCGTCTCGTAGAGCCCCTGCGAGCGGTACTGGTCGAAGTGGCCCGTCCGCAGATCGATGTAGTAGATGCACTCGTAGCCGCCGGAGAGGGCCTCCGCGATGTTGGCGTAGGCCAGGAGCCGGTCCTCGCCGGCCTGGCCGTCGGCCGCGGCGGGGGAGCCCGGCGTCACGCCGCCGCCGCCGATGCGCGACTCCATCCCGCGGCGGAACTTGGCGAGCAGCTCCTCGGCGAAGTCCGAGCGGGTCTTCTCGACGATGGATTCGCGCAGCTTGTTGCGCATGAAGAGGAACGTGGACAGCAGGCCGATGGCGAGCAGGGCGAAGACGACGAGCAGGACGTCCTTCGGGCCGATGGCGGCGACGAGAACGAGCGGGGCGGACGGAATCATGGAACGGTCTCCGGGCGAAAGGGGGAGGACGGGGAAAACGCAGGTTATTCTACACCAGGCGACCCGGCCGCGTCAATGGCCGGCGAAGCCGGCGCGATCATCGCGCGGAAGTAGTCGCAGACGCGGGCGACGCCGTCGGGGACGGGCGCGGTCGAGAGCCAGCAGGCGGTCGAGTCCTCGTCCGACGGGTCGAAGCCGTGCATGCCCGCGAGGGGCTTCACGCCCATGTCGGACGGGCAGAACTGCACCCCCGCGTCCGCCAGGAAGATCGCGTCGCCGAACTTGCGGTCCTCCCGCCACAGGCCGTGCCGCTCCATGTCCTCGCGCGTGAGCCAGCGCCCGGGGATCCCGCGCAGCGCGGCTTCGGCGCGCTCCTTCGCGCCGGGCTCGAGCCACCAGAGGCGCGCCATCGTCGAGTCGACCGCGCTCGCGTAGTCCTTCCCCCAGGCGAGCCCCGCGGCGGCGAGCGCGCCGGGGATGTCGGCGGTGCCGCGCAGCGGCGTCATCCCGTGGTCGGAGAAGACCGTGAGCTCGAACGGCCGCCCCGCCGCGACGAGCGCGGCATGCAGCGAGCGCACGAGCCCGGCGTAGCGCTCCACGGCCGGGCGCAGCGCGGCGTCGTCGCCGACGCGGTCGTGCTGCAGCGCGTCGAACGCCGCCGCGTAGACGAACGCGCGGTCGAGCGCGCCCTTCGCGAGCAGCGCCTCCGCGACGCGGAAGTTCTCCTCCTCGGGCTTGCGCCAGTCCGAGATGTGCCAGCGCATCCCCTGCCCTTCCCATGTGTCGGCGAGGTTCGGCACCGGCGCGAGCCCGCCCGGGACGAACATGTCGCGCTTCTCGCAGTAGTCGAGCTTCGGCAGGCGCTCCAGCGGCACGGCGTAGAGCTGGAAGTAGCCGGTGAAGCCGTAGAGCCTCTTCACGAGGCGCGAGAGGACGTTCCGCACGCGCCCGCGCCGCCAGAACGAGCGCGGCCGGAGGAAGGGCGCGATCCAGCGCATCGCGCGGAACGGGCTCTTCTCCGGCGCCCAGTCATAGAAGGCGAGGTGCCCGTGCACGGCGGGGCGCTCGCCCGTGAGGATCGTCGGGATCGCCGTGCAGCTGTATCCGAACTGCATCTCGATCGGGCGCCGGTTCGGCAGCAGGTCCCGCAGGAACCCGTATCGCTCGGCCTGCTTCCAGCCGAGTGCGTCGATGAAGACGAAGACCTTGACGGTCGGATGGTCGGATGGTTTCATGGCTTTCTGTTCTTCGACTCGTCGACTCGCCGACTTGACGACTGGTTGTTTTCCAAGTCGGCGAGTCGACGAGTCGTCAAGTCGTGGGGTTGCAAGTCGTCGGGTCGTCAGGTTGGCACATCGTGGAATCCAGCGCGGCTGCGAGGGCGGCGACATCGCCGGGGGGCACGAGCGTCGCCTTGCCGCCGCAGGCCTCGGGCAGGCCGCCGATCGCGAAGGCGACGACGGGCCGGCCGAGCGCGACGGCCTCCGCCGCGACGAGCCCGTAGGGCTCCTGCCAGAAGCTCGGGACGACGACGCACGAGGCCGCGCGCATCCACGCCTGCGGGTCGGCCTGGAAGCCGCGGAAGCGCACGCGGTCCGCGAGGCCGAGCTTTTCCGCCAGCGCGCGGAGGCGTCCCTCGAGGTTGCCCGCGCCGACCACGTCAAGCGTGCGTCGTGTCCGCATCCGCGCCATCGCGCGGAGCAGCAGCTGCACGCCCTTGCCGCGGATGAGCTGCCCGACGAAGAGAAGGTCGATGCCGTCGGGAACGGCGGCCGTGCCGCCGCCCCCGACGGGAATCTCAGGGGGCTGAACGACGATCTTCCCTTTCGGGATCCCGTTGGCGACGAGACGCCGCTTCATGAAGTCCGAGATGACGACGAGCCCGCGCAGCCGCGCAAGGTCGCGCTTGCGGCGCCGCTGCGAGAGGACGCGGGCGAGCGCGGGGCGCCAGGCGCGGCAGAGCGGCGCGCAGAAGAGGCACGGCCAGATCCCCGACGCGCGCGTGCAGTTGCGACGCAGCGGCGTGTAGGCGTAGCTCCGCGGGCAGATCGGGTCGTGGTCGTGGACGTAGAAGACCGTCTTCTCCGGCGGGAAGCGTTCGAGCGTCGCGAGGTCGGTGCACTTGTGCACGACGATCTCGTCGAACGGCGCGAAGTCCGCCGGCACCTCGTGCGCGATCTCGACCGCGCGCCCCGCCGCGCGGAGAGCCGCCGCGTGGCGCTCCGCGAAGATCTCGATGCCGCCGCGCGCGGCCGAGGGCTCGAGGTAGAAAAGCGTTCTCACGGGCGCAGGCTCCGCAGGGCGGCGACGAATTCCGTCCGTGCCGCGTCCAGTCGCGCGAGCAGCCGGTCGTAGGCGCGCGCGCGGACCTCCTCCCAGTCGCCCGGGTCGCGCAGCGCGGCCAGGACGTGCGCCGCGGCGGCGTCCCAGTCGCAGCCGTCGAAGCACCCCTCGACCGTCCGGCCGAAGTTCGCGAGCCAGTTGGCGACCTTGGAGCCGCGCGCGACGCCGAAGACGGCGGTCCCGACGTTCGCGGCGAGGATGAGCAGGTGCAGGCGGCTCGAAAGCACGGCGCGGCATTCGGCCGCCGCCTCGCACACGGCTTCGGGCGTGTCGCCCGGGATGCATTCCACGCCGAGCCCTTCCAGCAGCGCGCGGTCGGTCTTCGGGTTCATCGGGATGCCGACGACGCGCGCGCCGCCGGCGCGCACGGCCGCGACGAGCCGCTTCACGCCCTCCAGGTCCGCGACCCGCCGCTGCGTCGAGATGCATAGGCCCAAGGTGGTCGGCCGGTCGGACAGTCCGACCGTGTGACCGTCCGACCGTGTGACCGTTCGACCCTGGAGGATGGCGGTGTCGGCGGCGACGCGGACGCCGGGGACGCCGAAGGAGGCGAGGACGGCCGCGCTTTCGGGGTCGCGGACCCACACGCCGCGGCAGCGCGGGAGCGTCGCGCGGAGGCGCCGCCCGAGACGCGCGCGCAAGCACCCCTCGTAGGCGCCCAGGAGCCCGAGCGCGGAGAGCAGACGGCGCCGGCGGCCGTGGGCGCGGAAGAAGACGGGGTTGGGCTCGTCGTCCATCCCGACGCCCCAGACGAACGTCGGGACGCCGGCGCGCTGCGCCCGCTCGAGCAGGTCGAGCGCGACGTGCGGGTAGTCCGATAGCCCCGTCGCGCCGCACCAGACGTAGGCGTCGAACGCGCGGACCGCGTCGGAGAAGCCGTCGGCCGGCACGCCCGCGAAGCCGAACGGCGGCACGACGCGGACGCCGAGCCGGTCCGCCGTGGCGGGGTCCGCCGTCGCGACCGCGAATTCCGCGTCCGGCAAGTCCTCGCGCAGCATCCGGACGACGCACGCGACGATCGCCTCGTCCCCGATGTTGTCGCACCCGAGTGGGATGCCTCCGAGCAGGATCGAGAGAGGCGCGCTTCGCTCGCCGGAACCTTCGTCCACGCGGCCCTCCGAACCTTCGAACCTTCGAACCTTCGAACCTTCGAACGGCGCGGCGTGCGCGGAGCGCGCGCCGCGCCAGTGGGAGACGCGCTGGACGAACCGCCGCACGGGCGCGGCGGGAAACTCCGCCCACGCGCGCGGCCGCGGCAGCAGGTAGGCCCAGTCGCGCAGCGTCTCGCGGGCGGCGGAGGCGAGTTCGCGCGCGAGCGACGGCGCGGCGCCGAAGATCGCGCGGTCGGCGGCGCCCTCGCCCCGGAAGCGCCTCGCGAGCTCGCGCAGCGTGTAGTTGTGCGAATGCTCGACGCGGGCCGAGGGCCGGTAGAGGATGCGCACCGGATCGCGCTCGCGGCGGGAGTTGCGCCACGCCCACTCCACGTCCTCGGAATACCGGATCGATTCGTCGAAGGGCGTTTCGAGGAGCAGCGCGCGGCGGGTCGCGGAGCTCGCGAGCGAGAAGAAGAAGCGCCACGAGGCCTGCACGCGCCCGTCGCCGAACGCGCGTTCCGAGTCCTTGCGAACGAGCGCCGTCGCGTCCGCGCGCGGGAGCTGGTTCGCGAAGCAGAACGCGGGGCGGTCCGGCTCCTCCCGGAGCGGGCGGACGAGCTCCGTGAGCCAGTCGTCGCCGACCGGGACGGCGTCGGAATTGTTGAACACGACGATCTCGCCGCGGGCGTCGCGGACGAGCGCGTTGAGCGTGCGGCCCGGGCGGTATTCGCCCGCGGGGCGCTCGAAGAAGCGGACGGGGAAGCGCTCGGCGACCTCGCGGGTGCGGTCGGTCGAGGCGTCGTCGCACACCACGACCTCGAACGGGAAGTCCGTCCGCTGGGCGAACACGCCCGCGAGCGTGCGCCCGATCAGCGCCTCGTCGTTCCGCGCCCGCACGAGCACGCTGACCAGCGGCTTCCTCTCGCCGTTCCGTTCCATGCCGCCGAATTCTACCACACCGCCGAACCGAATCTCAACCCCTCGGCCCTCGCGCGACTGGTTGCCCCGGCGAAGGCGATGTGCTATCATCAGGGCCGTCAGCGGCAATGCGGCGCTGTCCGCCGGCCGAAACACCGAAATCCCGTGAAACTGGAAGACTACATCGGCGAGGCGACGGCCTACGACAAGAAGCTCATGCTCGAACGGAAGGATCCGACGAGCTGGCTCAAGAGCGTGAGCGCGTTCGCGAACACGCAGGGCGGCAAGCTGCTCTTCGGCGTCGCGAACGACGGTTCTCTCGCCGGCCTTGCCGACGCGCCGGGCGACGCCGAATTCATCAGCGAGGCCGTCAAGACCCAGATGGACCCCGCCCCGGAGATCGACCTCTCCATCCACGAAGAGGACGGCAGGCGTTTCGTGGTCGTCGCCGTCAAGGCCGGCGCCGAGACGCCCTACTACACCTTCGTCAAGGGCCACCGCGACGCCTACGTCCGCATCGGCAACGAGAGCGTGAAGGCCGACGCAACCCAGCTCAAGCGCCTCGTGCTGAAAGGAGCCGGCCGGTCGTGGGACAGCCTCCCGACCCGATTCGTCCGGACGAACTATTCGTTCGAGATGCTCCGCGCCGCCTACTTCGCCAAGACGAAAACGCCGCTTTCGGACGACGACTTCGAGTCTTTCGGGCTCGCAGACGCCGCGGGCAACCTCACGAACGCCGGCGCCCTTCTGGCAGACGACCCCCTCGTGCGGCATTCGCGCGTGTTCTGCACCCGGTGGCGGGGCCTCACGAAAGCGAACGGCGTGATGGAGGCCATCGACGACCACGAGTATTCCGGCGGGCTCATCTCGCTTCTCAAGGCCGCGAAGAGGTTCGTCATCGCGAACACGAAGATGATGTGGCGCAAGGCGCCCGATCGGCGGATCGAATACCCCGAGTATCCCGAACGCGCCTACGAAGAATGCATCGTCAATGGTCTCATCCACCGGGACTACCTCGAACTCGGCGGGGAACTGCACGTCGACATCTTCGACGACCGGATGGAGTTCTTTTCTCCGGGCGCCATGCCAAGCGGCAGGACGGCCGAAAACGCCGATTTGCGCCGCGTGTCGTCCCTGCGCCGCAACCCCGTCATCGCGGACCTTTTCCAGCGCCTGGACCTGATGGAGCGCCGCGGAAGCGGTTTCGGGAAAATCATCGACGCCTACGCCTTCGAATCCGAAAAGCGCGGCCGCGTCCTGAAGCCGACCTTCAGTTCCGACGCGATGGGTTTCACCATGGTACTCCCGAACCTCAACTACGGTCTCGACGCCAACACCCTTGCCGGTGTGGAGAAAGGTGTGGAGAAAAGTGCGGAGAAAAGTACAGAGAAAATCATCCGCCACTTGGCGGAGAATCCACACGCCACACAAAACGAATTGGCGGTCGTGACAGGACTTTCCGTTCGGGGCGTAGAGAAGAATTTGAGCCGACTGAAGGCCTCCGGCGTCATCCGCCGCGTCGGTCCCGACAAGGGCGGTCATTGGGAGGTCGTGAAGTGATCCTCGCCCGACCCGATCCGCATCCTGTCCGGTAGTTTCTTCCGCTCGACGGCGGTTGCCCCGCGCCGGAAGCGTGAAGCCGTGGCGGGGTGTCCACGCCGCCACGGAGGATGTTGGCCGCCGCACTCAGCACGAGAGGCCCAAGTCATCAAGCGTTTTTCCTCGTGACTTCTGTAGTGAGTTTTGGTAGACTCCGTCGCAATGCTCCAACATTCGGTATTTGTCGACATCGGCTTACTGCTTCATGCAGATCCGCAAACATGACGAACAAAGCCGAATCATGGATTCCACCCGCACTCTCCCTGTCTCAGTTTCCGAGTCTTTCTCCAAGTAATGACAGTTGACGAACTTCCGCAACCTTCCTTTCTTGAAGTTTCGGTTGATGATCTGATGTCTTGGGTCAAGGTCGTGTTGGCCCTGCACCAGATGGAAATTGCGAAACCGTTGTTTGCACGAAGAATCAAGCACAGAACTCCTTGGGTTTTTCGCGGTCAAAGGGATTCCTCCTGGTTGTTGAGAAGCGCTTACGACCGTGAGCGCGAACGGTTGCACTTGGGTTCCGAAAGAGAACGATTCGCGAGGATTGCGGAGAACTCGGCACTCCAAATGTTCATCAGGGACGCTGCACAGTATTTGCAACGTCTCCCGGAATCACCGATCGAGTGGATGTCAGTCATGCAGCATCACGGCGTACCGACACGGCTGCTGGATTTTTCGGAATCGCCTTTTGTGGCTTTGTACTTCGCCCTTTTCGGGAAAGAAGATGTTATACATTCCTTGGCTTCAGAAACAGTGTCAAAAGAGGCTGATACAGACAACAAACAAGATCACTTCTCCGTTTGGGCGTTGAACCTATCAAGCGTGACGCCTTTCGGCAACCCCGATCGGCTGTTTGAAGAATGCGGAGCCTCCAAAGAATTGGCCAGAAAATTGGGTTCTGGAAACCCATTATCTGCCGAAGAAGAGCTTGAACTAAAAGTCGTTTATTCAAGATTGCGAGCGAAGTGTTTTGACATTGACGCCATCCTTGACCAATCCAAATCCAAAGCCAACGAGTTGTTGTCGCATGATAGATTCGGGAGACCGAATTGGGCTGGAGATCATGAGAAAGGAGTCATTCCCGTTCGCGCCCGCCTCAACAATCGTCGGGCCTCCGCACAAGCCGGTGTTTTCTTGATGCAGAAGACGTTGACGCATGATTTCATGGAGAACCTTAAGGCGGCTGTGTCTCCTTGGTGTACAACCGAGTTCAAACCAAAAACACTGGGTGAGTTATTTAATCCAAATATCAACGGGCAACTGAACCTTGAGGGTAGCCCGTTGATCAAGTTTGATTTCCCGAATGAAATGATCCGGCCGGCGCTTGATTTGCTTGAAGTGGCGAATTTGACGCCAAAAGCGCTCTTCCCCGACCTAGAAGGCGTTGTCAGATCTGTAAGCTACAATCCGTTCCCGTATCGCAATGGGTGGAATGCAACGAATGGCGATTGTGGTTGTTGTCTGGCTTGATTTTCCGATCCATTCAACAACGGAATTAATTGAACAGCGTTTTGGATGGTCCTCAGAGGGCGCCTAGCGACACGAGCTGCATGTCGAAGAGACTTTCGAGGAGATGCATTGGGGAAAGCGTTTCGGACTTGTGCTCGGCGGCTTTTCGGAGAGCGATTTCAAAGAGGCGGCGGGAGGATTCGGAGCGGTGGAGCCGGGGTAGTTCGCCTTCCGGGAACTCACGAGGCGAGCGGCCGCGGAGAAGGCGGGCGCGCATTTCCCGGCGGCGTTGCGCCGCCGTATCGGCATCCATTTCGAGATACGCAAGGATGCGCCCAGCTTCGGTGGTCTGCTCGGTGCAGTCTTCTGGCGAGGCTCCTCCGTCGAGCATCGCCGCCGCGATCTTTGGGTCTGTGAGTTTCAGGCACGCGATCCAAAAGTGCGCCGGCTCGATGGTCGCCGCCTGACAGAACCACGCCTCGACGTTCGCGAGCGACCAAAGACGGAGAAAGGTTTTTGTGGGTTGGATGTTCATTTGTTGGAAGTCTTGTATGCCTGATTCGGAAAGACGCAGAACAACCCGATGACGATCGTCATTTCCAAGACGAGTGAAATCGAAGTGGAACAACGACTTCTTTTTCGCCATGCCAGTCAGCCTTAAAACCAGGCAGTTCGCCTTCATATCGCATTTGAGGATGTTCTCCAATAACCTTTTGGGCTCCATACCACTTGCCAGGAGTCAAAGTCCATTTGGCGGGAAGCCGAACTTTGCCAGCTCCAATTAGGTAAGTTCTCATGTATCCGTCATCTATGTCACGCCCATTGATTTGCGCTTTTACAGAGATTGAAGGCGGGAGGTCTTTCGTTGGTTCAATCGTCTTTTCAGCTGCTCTATCATCAAGAAGAAATTCTTGCGAACCACTTGCCTTTTTCTCTTTCTTTGCTGGCGTTGCTAGAACGACAGCCGCTTTCAGGTCTTCCTCGCATGCTTTCAGTTTGAGTTCCAGCGCGTCGATTCTCGAATTCGCTTCGGCAAGTTGTTTCCGGTAATTCTGTTCGGCAATCCCCCGCCCAACGAAAAAACTGATAGTGGTGCAGCCAATGATGGTGAGAATGAAGCCAATAACCAATCCAAAAGGGTTCCTTCCTTTCTCTTTGTTTTTGATGCCATCAGGTGCCGTTTCTGTCTTTATGTTATCGGATGGTCGTTCGAGAGGTGACATTGATGGACTCTTGTCGACATCTCCTTGATCTTGGTCGGAAGTCGAACGAAATGAAGAAACTGATCCGGAAGAAGAATCCAAATTTTGAAGTTGCGATTGATCGGGTGGCACTTTTGAATGTATAGAAAACCCTTGATCATCGGCTGTGTTGGGCATTCTTTGTAAAGTGGATGTAAGCGAAGAAGCCTTATCCGATTTCTTTGGAACCAACGGCTTCATCCGGGCGTCTAAAAGACTTGGGTCGATTGGAGGTGGCGGTTCTTTGTTCATTTCGTGAGATTCTTGTTCTGGTCCAAACTCGCGAGTTACAATTCTTCCACTGTTACGGAATTGTATGGGACTCCTTGATGGATTATGCAGTCCACGACTGCATATGTATCCGTTATTTCGTCAATTCCAACGTTGTCGTCTTTCAAATCATCAATCGTGTATTGATTGTTTCCAATTATGAAATCACCATCGAAATCACGATTACTGTCGTTGTTCTCCGAATTTGCATTGGAATGGAGGTAGAAATGTTGAACTCGACCAAACCGTTGTTTCATCTCGTGAACAAGTTCCCTTCTGGCCTTTGCACCGCTGTTCGGTTCAAAAACGATGAACGGCTGTTTCAGGACCAGATAGACTTCATGGGGGTCGAGCGACGATGCCGTTGCCACGGCGAAACCCAGAGGGGCATATCCAGTATGATTTCCGAAAAGACGATTATGTAGAACGATTCTCTCAACAGTTTCCATAATTATGTCTGTTCGATATAACTTCAGAACATGTTTCCCGTCCTTCGAACGAAGAACTGCCACGGCGTCGCTCCCGCCTCCCAAAAACGTATAATCATCGTAAACAATCGATTTACGCGGAGCTTCGGGAATGTGAACGGAGCCGATCTTGCCCAGCGCCATTGGAAAGACCTTCGACGTTCCGAACCGTGCTTGGCTCGATTGGATGGCATCGTTCAATTGTGCGAAGGTGCCTTCGTTCGGCGGAACGACGGTGCGATTGCCGACAGGAGGTGGCATCCGATAGTATGATCGAATCATTGCCTGAATCATTTCCAATCTGGATTCGTCGTCATTCATGGTGTCGATGCCGGATTCTCAAAATCCGGAACACCGCCTGTCTCCACTTTCGGCGTGACACATTCATTGTCCTGCAGGAACCGGCGTTCCTGTTGCAAACACTCTTCCTTGGGGACGATCGTCATTCGGCATTGTCCGAGAACAAAACCGACAAGCAGCCCTGCTAAAGCGGAAATTCCGAAAGCGAAGCCGCGGCGGAGATTGCGGATCAGGCGACGATGCCTCCAGGCGACTGAATCGAGCGCGTCTAGCGCGCGACGAGAACGACGTCCGCCGACACCGGTCTCGACGGCTTGCGTCCAGAGCCGCCGCGCCTCGGGCTCGTTGCCAAGCCGGAGTTCGATTCGTGCGAGCAAATCGAGGCCGTCTTCGGTCGAAAGGGCGTCGGTCGCGCCGCGCAAGAGGTCTCGCGCCTCGTCCAGATGGCGGGACGAGGCGAGGAAGAAGGCGGTAAGAACGGTTTCCGGCGCGGTCATGTCGTGAGTCCCGAACCGTAGCCGCGCTGCATTTCCTCCGCCACGTCATCCGGCAGAAGGTCCCAGAGTTGATCGGCGATGCGAGCCATTTCACGGATGTCGTTCGATTCCACCGCGCGAACTCCCTGCTCGAAGAGTTGGTCCGCCTTTTGCGGATTGGTCATCTTGGAACGCTGCCGGTATTGATACGCCAGAAGTCCTTTCCAGTATTCGGGACGCGACCGGGAGATTTTGAGACGGAGATCGATCGACTTGTCCACGGCCCTCTTCAGCGAATCCGGATTCTTGCGTTGCAGGGCGCGCCGGATTTCGTCTTCGATGTCGGCGGCCTGGTCCTTCTCGTCGGGCGTTCCCCACTTCTGCACGACTTCGTTCATCCACGTGATGTGGTCCTCGGCATCTTCGATCTTGTTCGGCCAGTCGGCGGCGTCCTCGGCTTCGTAGAGCGCGTGGCGCGCTTCGAGAATCGCCTTGAATGCCTGCTGCCGCGATTCGGGGTCGGAGGCGTTCTGTGCCGCGCGTTCCGCTTCTCCGACGAGCCGTGGAGCGTCCCCGAGCGGAACGTCCTTCGCGACAAGAGTTCCGAGTCGTTTCCGTTCCTTCGCCGCTTCCGCGACGAGGAACGGCTTATCGTGGGCGTTCGCGTTGATGTCGAGCCGGGACTCGACTTCGAGGTCGAGAAGCGGGATGTAGACCGTGACATCGAGCGAGCCCGGCTCCTTCGCGGAGAGAGTCACCTCGACGTCGCTGCCGATCGGAAGGTCCATCCGAAGATTGCGGGCCGGGACGACGATCTTGCCGATCAGCTTGTTGCAGTCGGACTTGGAGTCGGACCCTTCGGTGATTGGAATCGCGAGTTCATCGGACGTCCCCTTGTGGAGGACGAGGTTCGTCTTGAACGACCGGTTCGTCTTCTTGAACGGATAGGTCTCGCCCTTCGCGACCAGGACCGACTTGTTGTTGCCAGTGGTTTCGACGGCCAGGTCGTTCGTTACGGTCTGGTTCTTGACCGTCATTCCGATGGTGTAGGAAATGACCGACGGCGAAAGCGTCTGCCGCGAGCCGTCGGGTGCGAAGAGCCGGATGTCGAAGTCGTTCTTCATCCCCACTTCGGCGAGAAGCCGGAGCGAGAACTTGCCCGACTCGCGGAGCGGGATGCGGCCCGAGCTCCACATCGTCTGCCGGTTGAAGAATTCAAGCGAAAATCCTTCGACCGACGATCCGTCCGGCGCCGTGATTTCGCCCGACACGCGCGGGTCCTCGTCCGGGCCGACGGGATTGTAGTTCACGCTGGCCGCGTAGTCTCCCCGCGCCGCCGCGGCCGCGCGGCCCGCGGCACCCGTTCCGGACAAACGCCGCTGCGTTCCTGCGAAGACGGCCGCGCCGCGCGCGACGACGGTCATCGGATCGACGCCGTAGTCGAGTGGAACGCCGAGCTTGTCCTGAAGGATTTCGCGGAAGTAGGGCGCGAGTGTCGGGCCGCCGACGAGGATCGTCCGTTCCAGCGCGGACGGCACAAGGTTCTTCTCGGCGAGGACCTTCCGGCAGAGGTCGGCCGCGCGGACGACGAGAGGCTCCGCGAGATCCGACACCTGGCCGCGCATCAGTGCGAACTCGAACTCGACCGGCTCGCCGTCGGCGTCCGCGATGACGAGTCCTTCCAGTTCGGCCGACTCACGACGTGAAAGCTCGATTTTTGCCTGCTCGACGCTTCGCTTGATCTTCGCGAGCGCCGCCTTCCATTCGGACGCGCCGCGCTTCAGGCCGGGGAAGTTCCCCGCCTCGCGGAGTCCGGGCAGGACAAGCTGCTCGATGATCGCCCAGTCGATGTCAGCGCCGCCGAGGAAATTGTCGCCCCCGTGGTTCACAATCTGGATGTCGCCTTCCTCGGCCTTCATCACGGCCGCGTCGAACGTGCCGCCGCCGAAGTCGAAGACGAGCCAGAACGCCTTGTCGGAAATTTCCTTCTGGAAGCCGTAGGCAAGCGACGCCGCCACGGGCTCCTGCAGGAGCGCGGTCTGCTCGAAGCCGGCGAGCTCGCCCGCCTTCTTCGTCGCCGCGCATTGCGCCTGCTCGAACATCGCGGGAATCGTGATCACCGCCGCGCGGACGTCCTCGCCCGTGCGCTGCGCTACGTCACCGCGAAGACTCTTGAGGATTTCCGCGGAGAGCTCCTCCGGCCGCTTCCGCTGGCCGGACGCGGGAAACTCGTATTCGAAATCGCTTCCCATCCGCCGCTTGAACTCGATGAAGGCGTCGTTGCAGGAGACGTCGCGCTCGAGCGCGTTCTTCGCCTTGTCGCCTGTGTAGATCTGGCCCTTCTTCGAAAGATAGACGGCCGACGGCGTGATGTCCTTGTCTTCGTTGTTCTTGACGATCTGCGGCGTCACGCCGTCCAGCACCGCGATGGCGCTGTTGGTCGTGCCGAGGTCGATGCCGAAGTCGATGGTTGTGCGTTCCATGGCAATGTTGTGAGGTCAGTGGTGAGCGGAAGATGTTAGTGGTTTGCGGTTGGTCTGCTTACGACCACTTCGCCCTGCTGGAGCTGAACCTGCTTGCGGAATCGAATCGTCGGGAGCAGGGTCTCGATGATCTCCGGCTCCTTCGTTCCGGGCCGTTCCTCCTCCGAAACGACTTTGAGCGACATCCCTTCGTCGTAGCGCTTGCCGGTCCAGTCGATGACGTCCACGCCGATTTCCGCAAGCGCGTCGCGAACCGCCTCGACATGACGCCAGAGCCGGCGGTATTCATCCTTTGGCTCCTTCGTTTCTTCGTCGAGCATCCGTCCCGCGAGTTTCCACGCCGCCGTCCCAACCGCACGGAAGAGCTTCGCGAGTTCGGCGTCGGGAATCGGCCCGCCCCTGGAGTGCGCGGATTCCACCCGCGAAGACACTCCGGCATCCGGCACCTTGCGCATACACTCCATGTCTCGGAGCGGATCGTGGGCGGCGAGCGAGAGGACTTCTTCCGCGGGATTGCCGCGGAGCGCCGCAAGTGTGATCTTGCCGCCGGCATCGACGGCAACGCCGATCGAGCGACCGGCCGTACGTGCGACGGACTCGATCTGTTCCCGGGAAGGAAGGTGTTTCTTTTTCATGAATGAGTTTTATGCTGATTATCGAACCTGCTAGCGAATCGAGAATCGCGGCAATCGATTTGTTTATCGCGACAACTGAATCGATTCAAATTGCGGGGCATTGATGTCACACCGAGAACCTGGTCCATGATTTATCCATAGAAACAGAGGAAGATGAAAAAGGAGCAGCAAAGGGACCATGTGCTTCAATTGTGTAACCACTTTGGCTCAAATCCGAGGTCAAACATCGCAAGAAAGGTGTAATGACATCTCGGACTTTCTCAAGTGTTTCTTTCGTGGTGCTCAATACGGACATTCCGTGAGGCTTGAACATTTCAGCCCCCTGTCGTGTGGTGATTTTCATAAAGACGTCTTTAAGTATTGTTCGAGGAGACGGAAACCTCGTCGATGGGTTCTTTTCAAAACCCCAGCAGTTGACTAATGCGGCATTGGAATACCTTTTGTCGTCTGGATTGAGAGAATTCAAGTTTATCGAGATTTCAAACTCTCCGATTGTGTTCATCAACCCCATCCAGTTCTGGTGGACGGCTCGTGTGATAATTCTTGAAGAATTGGTGTCTCGGTACTCAAAACTGTTAAGGATGCCAGATTGCCCTAACAACTCTTTCAGTTGACTATATGCTCGACTCTCGTCAATGAACAACCATTGAGGATAAATCAGTTTCTTGCAATGAGAGTATCCCATCCAGTAAGTGCTAGAAAGAGGATTGGGAGGAATGTCCGGCAGGCGAATTGTCGGTTCGAAATACCAACCATAGCCGCGTCCTCGCACACCAGAATCTCCACTATCGTGATATCCGTGAAGCGTGGTCGCGTCTGCTTGAACGGCCGCTTTGTATATAAGACTCTTCTCGTGCAATGACGCATCTGATTTGGGAAACAAACTCAAAAGTTGGTTAAGAACTGTTGTCTTTGCAGAATCAGTCATTCGATCCATTACTGGAAACAGTTGTTCATACTTTTTGCACCAAATGTGTAGTGCTGTGCGAAACAGATTGGCGTCATTTCGCAGTTGTTCATCAGTTGCCATTTGTCTTCTCCTTTGTGCTGAATCAGACCAAACACTTTGTTGCGTGAAGGCAGTTTCTTCTCCGACCGTCAGGACCGATGACGATGTCTCGTTTGCACTTTTCGCACTCTCGGTGAATGATCGGTTGAAGACAACCATCGGGCACAATCGAGTCAGTTCTCTCGACACAATACAATTCAGGCTCAACAATAATCTTAAACGAACTGAATTGTTTTCTCTGTTCAACTATATTTGAAATCCTGTGACGATCATCCATTGACAACCACAAGTCTGGATGGTACTTCGCACGCCCTTCAACAACAAGAGGATTTACTTGAATGCAAATGGGCGAAAACGAGGCGCACAAATCAAGCATTTCGTTCAATTCGGGCAGATTCTGTTTTGTTATGGGTAACTGAAACTCAAGAGCAATATTATGCTTTCTAACCCTTTTGCATCCGTTTTCCCATTCCGAAAGAGAAGACGAGTATCCCGTCATTGCGTCTCTGGTCTTAGTGCCTTGAAGACTCGTTACGATATATGCGTTTTTCCCTTCGATAGTGGCGAGAAACCGATCTGTGAAACAACTGCCATTTGTGAAAATGCAGAGAGGTATATTTGAATGCCGATTGACGATAAAAGAAACGATTGCTTCGAAGTCGCTGTTCAATGAAGGTTCGCCTCCACAAAGTTGAATTCCGTCATACCCTTCAAGTATGACTTTGTCAACGGCTTCAAGCCACTGTTTCTTGGTCAACGGACGTCCATACAGTTCCGGATAATCTAGCCATGGCACATAACAGAACGGACAACAGAAATTGCAGTTGTATGATAACTCAAAAAAGGCAACACGGTTAGGAACAGTACGGACTGGTTTACCATCAGTCGAGGAAGAAACAACTGTTGCTGAGAAAACACGACAATGCGGCTTTTGCCGATTTCTTGAACAAGAACGGCGAAACGCCCCTTGGATGGTAGTGGCCAATCGGCTAATTTCGACTGCAAAAGGAGAATTCATTTGAGTGTTTGCGCCCAGGAAATTTGTTCATCGTCATTTGCAGATCCCGTCCTTTCGTGCACTAACAATGGCTTGTTCGATATCAGTATTCGAGAATCCCATCTGTTTCAAATACCTACGAAGTTTCACCTCTTCGTAAAGTGTCTTGCCTCGTCTTTTGAAGAGTTTTAGAACGTCAAAAACTGAACATCCCAATTGTTTCAGTTTCCTGAACTCACGAAGGCCATGATCCTCAAATAGATTGTTGTCATCTCTTTCAACATCCCAAAAGATGCTCTCAACGGCATTGGCAGAAATCTTTTCGCCAAGATTCCAGCCAGCATTGAGTTCCTTTTGAACAAGCGGATGAGCTACGATATCCGGAAAATCCAAAAAGGAATTGACTTCTTTGAGACGCCGGAACAAATTACATTGGGAACACATGGCGAACGAAAGACTTTTCGATTTATAAGAAACAGACTTATTGTCATCGTTAATTGCGATTTTCCCGTAAAGCGGAACATTGATTCGGCACGCTTTTTCATTCTCGCGAATTGGCTTCCCGCAGATAACACATGGTTCTCTTGTGGAATCAATGATGCTCAAAATGGACTTCTTATCTTTCGTGACAATCTCGATTTGTTCGCGAGTCTCGGCAATGTCGAACAGTTGCTCGGTTTTTGAAAGACACGCATTCCAATCGTTAGTAATGTTTCCAAAACTGATCAGACAAGACCGAACGCCAGCTATAATTGTTGTAATGATTGAATTGCGGATGGGATTTCCTTTCTCAAATATCGTTCGGGCAATGCGAAGACTCTCTTCCGTCCGAGAGAGAATCTCGCAAGCTTTCTTGAGACCTTCTCTTGGCATCTTGTCTGCTTCATAGCCCGACGTTTTTACGATGGCTTCGGTCTGGCGCAGGAGCCCCGCAAAGGCGTCATCGAACGTTCCCTCGACGTCATCCGATTCGGGTTGGGACAACTTCATGTATTCGACCTGACGCCTGGCGTCGGCTTCACGACCGCGTTTGGCGAAGTCGATGGCGAGCTCGACGTTGATCTGGTCAAAGGCGAAGGCGAACTGGTCGCGGAGCGCGCGGGCGAAGCGGTAGTCGAGGCGAGGGTCGTCGAGCGCCGAAACGTTCTCCAAAACGGCGTGCCAGAAATCCGCCTGTCCGGAAACGTCGTTCCACCAGTAGATGGCGGCTTTCCAGTGTTGCGGAACGTCGGCCGGCGTGTCCGCGGTCTTGATATTGTATTTCCGGAGCGCAAGTTCGTAGGCGAGTCCCATCATATGGTGGAACACCGCAAGATTGTGTTTCGCGACGGTTGGCGAGGAGCTCGCCGCGGAGGAACCGCGCGCCTTTTCTTCCCATTTTGCGATGACGGACGAATGGCCGAACTCGCCATTCGGATTGGAGAGGCGGCGTCCTCCGCCCGGCGTTTCCGCGGAGTCGGGCCAGAACCAGAAGAGAGAATAGGCGATGCGCTTCTCCGGATCTTCGAGGACGGAAAAGAGTTGCTCGACTTCCGCGCGCGTCGGCATCTTCCGGTCGTCGTCGCCGGGGAGCATGTTCCGGAATTCTTCCGCCTCCGTTCCCGCGTCGAACGCGGCTTCTATGTCTTCTTTCCGGCGGCGTATGTCCTTCGCCGTCGCGTCAACGGGAAGGTTGAGGACGTTGAACGGATTGCGCTCGTAGAGATCGGGGTGGGCGATCTTGAAGAGAACGTTGCTGGGGTCTGCGGTAGTCATTGGCAGAAATGTTTAGTGGTTGAGGATTATTTGAACAATCCCAAATCGATATTGAACAGAACTTTGAATACTTGATCGATGATGTAGAATGCGCCGAAAACCAACCCTACTAACAATAATCCCACTCCGCCCAAGAGGATTTTTATGCCAAGCTCTTTTACAAGCCCATTTGTCTCTTCTTTGAATGCTTTTCCGGAGGTCCATTCGGTTCCATGTTCAGCAAACCAATTGATTTCCGCCTGCGAAGGGGCCGCGCCAATTTGCCATCCTTGTCCCAATAGTTTCGCAACGGCGGGATGCGAAGCAACGTTGGACTTGCGACATTGTTTACAACAAGGAATGGTAATTGTTTGAGAAGAGAAGAAAACCTTCCCCAATTTCTCGTAGTCAAACTTTGATACTATTCCGCTGCTAGGCATGCGGTAAGTGTGGAGATTCCCGTATAGCGAAACAGAACGATCAGCCCGATTGTGGTCATCCAACTTTCCCTTGCAAAACCAGCAACGATCGTTCTCGTCGCGCGCTGACTTGTTTTGCTGAAGCACTCTCCTGTCTTCTTCAACTTGCTGAGTTTGTTCCGGCGTTTCTGCAATGGCCTGAAGTTTCTCTGCCAACGTAAGACAACGGTTCCAATCTCTCTCGGCGTTGCCATAAGCAATTAGGCACTCACGCACTCCTTTGAAAATCATCGCGCAAATACCATTGCGAACGGACATCCCCTTTTCAAGCACAATCCTTGAAATTCGGAGCGGTTCCTCAGTTCGGGACAGTATCTCATTCGCCTTCTCAAGCCCCCTTTCTGGAGCCTTTCGAATTTCCTCGCTAGCCGTCTTGACGATAGATTCTGTCTGTCGGAGCAATCCTGAGAAGGCATTGTCGAACGTCCCTTCCACATCATCCATGTCCGGCTGCGAGAGTTTCATGTACTCGACCTGGCGTTTGGCATCTGCCTCGCGCCCGCATCGTGCATAGTCGATTGCCAACTCCGCGTTGATTTGATCGAATGCAAAAGCGAACTGATCGCGAAAGCGACGGACCGCCCTGTAATCAACACGGCTATCGTTCAAATCGGTGGCATAATCAACAAGCGCATGCCACACGTCATCGGAATTGACGGATCTGTTCCAAAACAGAACTGCCCGCTTCCAGAATCCGGCAATAAAGTCTGGCGTCGGTCGAACATCTCGTCCGGAAGCCAATCGGTTTTCGATATCAAAACATATCATATGCTGCTCAACGGCCGCGTTGTGCAACGCAATTGCAGATTCGGGACCTTCGTTCTTTAAGCCTTGCCCCATCCACTTCAGACACAGTTGATCTGAAATCCGACCATTGGCGTTTCCGACAACACGGCCGTGACGATCAGTAGGCAGGGCCATTTCGGGTGTTTCCCAGAACCAGAACAACGTCCAAGCCAGTCTTTCTTCGGGATTGTCGAGCGATGCAAAGGCGGAGGAAATGATGTCACGTGTAGGCACCTTGCGTTTTCGGTCGCGCGGTAAGATGCTGGCAAACTCGCCTGCCTCCGTTCCAGCGTCGAACGCAGCTTCGATGTCCTCCTTGCGACGGCGAATGTCCTTCGCCGTCGCCGTTACGGGAAGGTTCAGGATATTGAAAGGATTGTGCTCGTAAAGGTCGGGGTGAGCGATCTTGAAGAGGACGTTGCTGGGATCCGCGGTAGGCATTGGAGACTACTCCTACATACTGACGCCCGCGCGCCAGAGTTTGACGCGGGATGCGTATTTATCGCGAAGGCCAGGCTGGAGATTGAAAGCCTCCTCCATCAGGTCGGAGGCTTCGGCAAGGCGGCCGTCCTCCCGCGCGGTCTTGAGCGCGAGGCGAGCCATCTCGGACGCGCGGACGAGATCCTGCGGGGCCGCTTTTGGCGCGCGGGCGGGGACGGCCTCCACGTGAGACTTCTTCTCTGCGCTCGCTGCGCACTCAACGTTAGATTTCTTCTTCACGGACTCCGCAAACTCCGTCTGAGAATCGGGTTTTGGGGGCTCCGCGTGCCAGGATTCAAGCGCGGCAAGGAGGGCTCGGGCGTCAAGATAGCGTTCGGCCCTGTCGCGGCGGATGCAGCGCATCACGATGTCCGAGAGGGCGGCGTCGACGTCGAGGTTGAGTTCGGAGAGCGGGCGCGGAGGCGTGTCGAAGTCGGACGGGGCGATGGTCGAGAAGTCGGGTCCGATCTCGTAAGGAAAGCAGTCCGAGAGCAGGAGGTAGAGCGTCACGCCGAGCGCATAGACGTCGCCGGCGGGCGAATCGGACCGCGCGCTTTCGAAGACCTCCGGCGGCTTGAAAGGAAGCGTTCCGGCGGCGGAGGCGAGGAGCGTGAGCGGATTGACTTGGCGGGCTAGGCCGAAGTCGCTGATGCGCGTGCGAAGGCCGCTCGCTTCGTAGCCGACGAGGATGTTCTGCGGCTTGATGTCACGATGGATGACGGGCGGGCTCTCGGAATGGGCGACGGCGAGGCCGCGACAGATCTGCCGCGCCAGATCGACCGCCGTGGGAACGGGCAGAAGCCGGGAGCCGAACGAACGCCAAAACGAGTCAAGCGTTCCGCCCGCGACGTATTCCATTGTGAAGTAGCCGCGCAGGCCGGCGGCCGTCTCGATGACGTTGGCATCGAACACGCGGACGATATTCGGATGCCCGATGCGGGAGAGGAGAATCGCCTCCGAAAGCATCTTCTCCACTTCGTCCGCAGACATTCCCTCCTTCTTGAAGACCTTCATCGCCTGGCGGCCGAGGAACCGATGCCGGACGCGATACACCTCGGCGAACGCGCCTTCGCCGAGAAAGCGTTCCACCTCGTAGGTGTCGCGGATCGATTGTCCTTCGGACAGCAGTGGCATCTTGTCGGTTCCTCCTTTGGGCCGCTGCGGGGAACTAGGACAAGGCAGAAAAAAAGACGCGCCTCGACTTTGTTCGTCGGACGAGGCACGGGCAAGCGCCTGACAAGCGGGACAAAGCGAGGGCGCGCCGTGGCGCGCTCCTCTGCAGAGATCGCTTGTCGAAGTCTTGTGAAAATTTGCCCGTTTTCGTCCGACTTCTTTTGCAGCTAAAGCAAAGGGTTCAGTTGTTCAGATGGGTTCTGGGTGGCGGATTTCTCCGTGGGGTCTCGTGCGTGGTGGCTTGCCGCGCGGATGAGGGGGATTATATCAGAAGTCCGGATGGGAGGAAAGGCGAAAATGACGAATGTTGCTTTTGGGGCAACGTCACGAGAAAACCCTGCTTGCGCGGGACGGGCGGGGCGGCGCGGGCGTCCGGAATCGGGAAGGGGGCGGTGGCGGCGGCGGGGCATAAGGGGCGTTTTGCGCGTTGCGCGCGGACGGGGGGAAGAATCTACCACAAACCCGGCGCGGCCGAATGCAACATTTACGCAACAAATTCGCGCCCGGCTTCCGGCCGGCGCGGGGCCAGTGGCGACTTGGCGACCGGTCGACCTGACGACTTGGACCAAGTCGGCGGGTCGGCAAGTCGTCAAGTCGCAAGGGAATCGAAAGATGCAAAACGGCGGGACACGTCAGAGTCTCGCCTTGATCCCGGCGATTTCCGCGGTGTCCATCTTCGTGAAGCCGAAGCACTTCTTGCCGAGGTCTTTCAGAGAGGCGCCGATCAGGAAGAGGTCGCGGTCGTCGACGACGAGGAAGCGGTCGTGGAAGTTCTCGCGGAAGCGAAGCGACAAGGGCGGATACTGCGCGTTGAACTTGGCGACGTCGGCGGGGAGAATCTGCGGACGGGGATTTCCCTTGCGATCGCGATGCTCCGAGGTGACGACCGTGACCGCGACGCCCTTCTGCTTCGCGGCGAGCATGTCCAGCATCTCCACCGTCGCCCAGTTGTCGACGAGGAGCAGCGACTTCCTCGCGCTCTTCACCAGCCGGTCCACGAACGCCCGCGCGTCCCACAGCTGGCCGTCGTAGAAAATCTTCTGCGGCGGGAAGTCCCCGCCGTCCATCGCCTTGAAGATCGTGTCGAAGCGCTCCTCGTTGTGGGCTTGGTCGGCAATCTGGCGACGCTCGACGACATCGATGCGGTTCAGGAGCGGTGCAATCGAGGCCAGTGCCTTGCGCATCGCGACGAAGACCTCCGTAATGCGAACGCTTGCGGCTACGGCTGCATCGCTTCTGAGAACGCTGGCCAGCATGATGACGCCATGTTCGGTAAACGCAATGGACGGCTTTCGGACGCCGCCCCAGCTTGATGTCGCATTTTGCGACTTCAAACGATCGTTCGGACTCCGTTCCGAACTTGATGTCGCAGTTTGCGATTTCAAGTCGTCGAGTTCCGGTCGGGAAAGCCGGAACATGAAGTTGGGTGGAAACCGTCCCGCATTTCGTTTGACCTGTTCGTTCAAGCGACTCGTGCTTACTCCGTATATCTGCGCAAGGTCGCGGTCCAACATGACCTGTACGCCGCGGATCGTGAGGATGCGCGACTTGATGAAACCATCGTCGATGGAGGCGGGGGAAACGGGCACCGGCATCGGCGATGCCGAAACGAGCGGGCGGTTTGATTGGTCCATTTTGATTCTCCTTCTTGCGGGCGGGATGTTTTGGGGTTGTTTGGCGGTCTGTTCCCGCGGAACGGGGGATAGACTGCCACAACGCCCCGGGGAAAATGTCGCCTGGCAGGCGACATTTTGCGGTGCGATTCGCGACGGCTCGCCCGGAGGGCTCGCCCCACCGGCGGCGGGACCGAGCTGGGACGGGCGCCGGCGCGGCGGGGTGCTACGCCTTCTCGAAGGAGGATGGCTCCGGGAAGGCGGCGTCGAGGGCGCGGACGAGGACGGCGCCGGTGCGCTCCGGGTCGTCGTTGCCGTCCGTGTCGTTCACGCAGATCTGCGGGACGGTGCGGCCGGCGATCGCGGCCTCGATCGCGGGGAGGTTCGCGGTCGTGAGGTCGACGAGCGTCCCGCGCCCGCGGCCGCGCACCGGGGAGAAGCGGCCCGTGGCGAGGTTCCAGGCGTGGACGACCCACTGGTTCACCTGGTCGTCGGTGCGGAAGCGGCGGCTCGACGTGGCCGCGAGGACGTCCGGCCGCGCCTCCCAGATCGCGGCGAGCGTGGACTTGAGCATCGGGAAGGAGAGGTGCCCCCAGCCCTTCACGGGGAGCGTCCCGTTCACGAGCAGGCACGCGAGGTTCCGCGCGGCGCGCGCCGGGCCGAGCCGGAACGGGTCGATCCATTGGAGGGCGTGGCGGCGCAGGAGCGCGGGGACGTCGAGGCACTGGTGCAGCAGCGCGTAGTCGTTGAAGACCGTGCGGTTCGAGTTGTTGAAGCCGACGCGCCGAGGGTAGCCCAGGTCCGCCGGCAGGCGCGGCAGGCCGCGGTCGAAGAAGAAGTCCGGGCCGACGGGCCGCAGGAGGAACATGTCGTCGTTGAAGAAGACGAACCGCTCGGCGAGGTCCCCGATGCGGTGCAGGTTCATCTCGATCGGCCGCGCGTTGAAGGTGGGAAGCCACTCGGCGGGGATGAAGTCGCGGTGGTCGACGAGGCGCAGCTTCGGCGCGGATTCGTCGAGCCAGTCCGGCTTCTGCCCGGCCGTGACGAGGAAGACCTTCCGCACCCACGGCGCGCACGCCTCGACCGCGCGGAACCAGTGCCGGAGCGTCCCGAAGTCGCGGTAGCGGCACGCGGCGTTCGCGCCGCCCGCGCCCTTTTCGCCGTCCCCGTCGCCCTCGGGGCGAAACCGGCGCCGGCTCTCCAGCCACGCCGGATCCGCGCCGTCGACCCACGTGACGACGAAATCGATCGGGCCCTCCTCCGGCCTCGCGGCTCTTCCCTCGTTCGCTTCCATGCCGCGAAGTCTACCATAACGGCCGCTTCGCGGACAAGAGGCGACGAGTCACCCAGAACAAATCGATACTTGACTATCGATTCGATTTTTGATAGTCTCCCCCGCCGTTCCGCGCGAACGGGGGTGTCCCGGGCGGCGGACCCCCCCCCACGAACGACATGAACGAAAACGACAGGTCGCCGGCACCCGCGCCGGCCGCGCCGCAGCCCGACTGCGGCATTTCCGAACTGGAGGCGATGCTCGCGCGCGTCCGCGCCGCGCAGAAGGAATACGCCACGTTCCCGCAGGAGAAGGTCGACGCGATCTTCCGCGCCGCCGCGCTCGCCGCCAACCGCGAGCGCATCCCGCTGGCGCGCATGGCGGTCGAGGAGACCGGCATGGGCGTCCTCGAGGACAAGGTGATCAAGAACCACTACGCCTCCGAGTACATCTACAACGCCTACCGCGACACGAAGACCTGCGGCGTCGTGGAGGAGGACGCCGCCGCCGGCGTCCAGCGCGTCGCCGAGCCGATCGGCCTCGTCGGCGCGGTGATCCCGACAACGAACCCGACCTCGACGGCGATCTTCAAGTGCCTGCTCGCGCTCAAGACCCGCAACGGCATCGTCATCAGCCCCCACCCCCGCGCCAAGGTCTGCACGGCCGCGGCCGCGAAGATCGTGCTCGACGCGGCGGTCGCCGCCGGCGCGCCGGAGGGGATCATCGGCTGGATCGACGCCCCGTCGCTCCCGAAGACGAACCTGCTCATGAAGGAGGCGGACATCATCCTCGCCACCGGCGGCCCCGGCATGGTGAAGGCGGCCTACTCCTCCGGCAAGCCCGCCCTCGGCGTCGGCGCCGGCAACACGCCCGCGATCGTCGACGACACGGCCGACCTGGACCTCGCCGTCGCCTCGATCATCCATTCCAAGACGTTCGACAACGGCATGATCTGCGCCTCCGAGCAGAGCGTGATCGTGCTGGACGGCGTCTACGACGAGGTCCGCGCGCTCTTCGCCAAGTCCGGCTGCCACCTGCTCTCGCCGGCCGAAACCGAGAAGACGCGCAAGACGATCCTCATCAACGGCGCGCTCAACGCGAAGATCGTCGGGCAGAAGCCCGTCACCATCGCAAAGCTCGCCGGCTTCGAGGTCCCCGAGGACACGAAGGTCCTGATCGGCGAGGTCGAGAGCGTCGAGCTCTCCGAGGAGTTCGCGCACGAGAAGCTCTCGCCCGTCCTCGCGATGTACCGCGCCAGGGACTTCGCCGACGCGCTCGCCAAGGCCGAGCGCCTCGTGGCGGACGGCGGCTTCGGCCACACCTCCTCGCTCTACGTCGACGAGACCGGCGAGCCGGAGAAGATCGCGCTCTTCCGCGACCGGATGAAGACCTGCCGCATCCTCGTCAACACCCCGAGCTCGCACGGCGGCATCGGCGACCTCTACAACTTCTCCCTCGCCCCCTCGCTCACCCTCGGGTGCGGCAGCTGGGGCGGCAACTCCGTCAGCGAGAACGTCGGCGTCAAACATCTGCTCAACATCAAGACCGTGGCCATGAGAAGGGAAAACATGCTTTGGTTCCGCGCGCCGGACAAGGTGTACCAGAAGAAGGGGTGCCTCGCGGTGGCGCTCCGCGAGATGGGCCCGGTCCTCGGGAAGAAGAAGGCGTTCATCGTCACCGACTCCTTCCTCTACAAGAGCGGCTACACCAAGCCCGTCGAGAAGGTCCTCGCCGCGCAGGGCATCCAGTTCACGACCTTCTCCAACGTCGCGCCCGACCCCACGCTCGCGTGCGCCAAGGAGGGCGCGCACCTGATGGAGGGCTTCCAGCCCGACGTCATCATCGCCGTCGGCGGCGGCTCCGCGATGGACGCCGCCAAGATCATGTGGGTCCTCTACGAGCACCCGGAGGCGGACTTCATGGACATGGCGATGCGCTTCATGGACATCCGCAAGCGCGTCTACACGTTCCCGCACATGGGCGACAAGGCCTACTTCGTCGCCGTCCCGACGAGCGCCGGCACCGGCTCGGAGGTGACGCCCTTCGCCGTCATCACCGACGAGAAGACCGGCGTCAAGTATCCGCTCGCGGACTACGAGCTGATGCCCGACATGGCGATCGTCGACGCCGACCTGCAGATGATGGCGCCCCCCGGACTCACGAGCGCCTCCGGCATCGACGCGGTCTCCCACGCGCTCGAGGCCTACGCCTCGATGATGGCCACGGACTACACCGACGGCCTCGCGATCCGCGCGCTGCAGACGATCTTCAAGTGGCTGCCCGCCTGCTACGACGCGGCCGTCGCGAAGAAGGCCGACCCCGTCGCCCGCGAGAAGATGGCCAACGCCGCCACGATGGCCGGCATGGCCTTCGCCAACGCGTTCCTCGGCGTGATGCACTCGATGGCGCACAAGCTCGGCGCGTTCCACCACATCCCGCACGGCATCGCGAACGCGCTCATGATGGAGGAGGTGCTGCGCTTCAACGCCGCGTCCGTCCCGCGCAAGATGGGCACCTTCCCGCAGTACGACCACCCGCACGCGCTCGAGCGCTACCTCGAGATCGCCGACGCGCTCGGCATCCAGGGCAAGAGCCGCGGGGAGCGGTTCCTCAACCTGGTCAAGGCGATCCGCGAGCTGCAGGCGCGCATCGGCATCAAGCCGACGATCCGCGACTACGTCCCCGACGAGAAGGACTTCCTCGCCCGCCTCGACGACATGGCCCTCCAGGCCTTCGACGACCAGTGCACCGGCGCCAACCCGCGCTACCCGCTGGTCTCCGAGATCAAGCAGATGTACCTCAACGCCTACTACGGCAAGCACGTCGAAGTCTAGCGGCGGCCGCCGCCGCACGCTTCTCACACGAAGACACGAAGGCACGAAGAACATGGAATCCGTGACGAACATCGAAGCGATTTGCTCCGCCGTCGTCGACGAGGCGTTCCATGTCCATGCCGAAATCGGGCCTGGACTTCTGGAGTCCGTCTACCAGAAGGTTCTTGTCGCGAGCCTCCGCAAGCGAGGGTTCGAGGTGGAATCCGAGGTGCCCGTATCCTTCGAGTGCCGGGGAATCCGCTTCGAATCGGAGCTCCGCCTCGACCTGCTCGTGAACCGCAGTCTCATCGTCGAGCTCAAGTCCGTGGAGACCACGCTTCCCGTCCACAAGAAGCAGCTGCTCACCTACCTGCGTCTTGTCGGGAAGCCGCTCGGGCTTCTGATCAACTTTGGGGCGGCCACGTTCCGCGAAGGATGCTTCCGCGTCGTGAACGGTCCCGTCGACCGCGCCAACTCGCCTCTACGAGTCAACCATGCCTGAAAGAACGCCCCCAGGAATCCCACACGAAGGCACGAAGACACGAAGACATTTTCTTCGTGCCCTTCGCGACTTCGTGTGAGCCAACCCCAAACCCCACTCTTCGTGCCCTTCGCGGCTTCGTGTGAGCCCAACCCAAACCCCACTCTTCGTGCCCTTCGCGGCTTCGTGTGAGCCCAACCCCAACCCCACTCTTCGTGCCCTTCGCGGCTTCGTGTGAGAATCACAAAACAACCACTCTTCGTGCCCTTCGCGGCTTCGTGTGAGTTCAACCCAACCCAACCTCTCATGAAAACAACCAAATCCAAGCCCGTCGGCAAGAAGCCGGCCCAGAAATCTTCCGCCCCCAAGTCCGCCCCCGCTGCGGGCGACGAGGTCCTGCAGGAGCGCACCGGCAAGCTCATCGTGCGCGACGGCGCCACGGTCCTGAAGATCTTCGGGCCGGAATACAAGGTCAGCGACATCCTCAACGAGGCCATGAACGAGGCCCGCGCCGCCGAGACCGGACTGCCGGTCCCGAAGGTGCTCGAGGTGATGAAGATGCGCGAGCACTGGTGCATCCGCCGCGAGTTCGTCGCGGGCAGGACCCTCGCCGACGCGATGGCCGCCGACAAGCGCCATCTCGACAGGCTGCTCGCGCAGTTCGTCGCGATCCAGGCGGAGATCTTCAAGAAGACCTCCGCCCGCATGGGCAACCTCTCCGACAAGCTCGACCGCCAGATCAGCGCCTCGCCGCTCCCGCGCGAGACGCGCTACGACCTGCACGTGCGGCTGCAGGGGCTCCCGCGCGGCACCGCGCTCTGCCACGGCGACTTCAACCCCTCCAACGTGATCATCACGCCGAAGGGCGACTGGCGCGTCATCGACTGGGCTCACGTGCGCCTCGGCGATCCGCTGGCCGACGTCGCGCGCTCCTACCTGCTCTTCTGGCTCTCGGGCCACGTCGCCGCCGCGGAGAAGTACATGGCCCTCGCGTGCGAGGCCCTCGGCGCGCAGGTCCCCGACGTGCAGAAGTGGCTCCCGGTCGTCGCCGCCGCCGAATCGGCCAAGGCGAAGGACCGGAAGACCCTCGACCTGCTCTCCCACTGGGCGAGCGTCGTCGACTACGTCTAGCGCGGGTCAGAGGGCGGCGAGCAGCGCGCGGCATCCTTCGAGGACGTCGCGCCAGGTCGTGGCGAAGTCGCGCGTGTACCACGGGTCGGCGACGGGGCCCGGACGGTCGGTCCAGTCGAGCAGGAGCGAGACCTTGCCCTCCGGGTCGCCGGGGAAGAGCCGGAGCAGGTCGCGGCGGTTCGCCTCGTCCATCCCGACGATGCGGTCCCACCGCGCGTAGTCGGCGCGCGTGGCGAGGCGCGCCGTCTTGCCGTCGCAGGCGATGCCGTGCGCGGCGAGCTCGCGCCGCGCGGGGGGATAGACCGGGTTGCCGATCTCGTCGGTGTGCAGCGCCGCCGAGGCGATCTCGAACTCGCCCTCGCGCCCGGCCCCGCGGACGAGGTCCTTCATGCAGAACTCGGCCATCGGGCTGCGGCAGATGTTGCCGTGGCAGACGAACAGGATGCGTGTCATGGCGCGACTCCTTCGGCGCGTCGGGCGCGGCGGGCGTCGCGGGCGATGGCGACGTAGAGCGAAATCTGGCTGAGGACCTCGCAGAGGGTTCCGGGGATTGAGCCGGCGAGGACGTCGTAGACGAGCCAGAGCAGGCTGACGACGACGAGAAGAAGCCGCGCGAGGCGGACGCGGAACGTCCAGAGCGCGTAGCAGCCGAGGCACTGCGCCACGGCGGAGAGCAGCAGCCGCGGGCCCTCGCCCTGTGCGAGGCCCGCCCACGCGGCCGCGCCGACGCACAGCGCGCCGAAGAGCCACGGCCAGAACGGACGCGACGCCCACGCGCGCTCCCCGCGCTGCGAGTAGACGCTTCCGCGGAGGAGGCCCAGCAGGTTCAGCAGCCCGCCGGTCCATGCGCCGAGCAGCAGCAGGTGCGTCGTCCAGAAGAGGCTGCCGACCGCCTGCCGCAGCGCGATGCCGCGTGTCGTGCGCGCCTGGTAGCTCAGGCAGGTGACGACGAGCGCGACCAGCCCGACGCCCTGCGCGACGGGATGCTCCGAGACGAGCCGGACGATTTCGTTCCAGAGCGCGATCATGGGATGCTCCGCTTCTCGTGGGCGAGGAGCGCGATCTTGTTGCGGAGGCCGCCGCCGTAGCCGACGAGGGCGCCGGCGGCGCCGACGACGCGGTGGCACGGGACGACGATGCAGATCGGATTCCAGCCGACGGCCTGCCCGACCGCCTGCGCGGACATCCGCGCGAGCCCGCGCCGGCGGGCGATCGCCGCCGCGATCTCGCCGTAGGTCGCGGTCGCGCCGAAGGGGATGGCGAGCATCGCGTCCACGACGTCCCGGCGGAACGGCGTGAGGCCGTCGATACGATAGGGCGGCGCGAAGTCCGGCTGCCGGCCGGAGAAGTAGGCGTCGAGCCAGCGGTGCGTTTCGCGGAGGACGGGCGTCTCGTGCGCGCCGCCGTCGGGACGAAGCGCCGGCGCGTTGCGCGACCCCTCGAACCACAGGCCCGTCAGCGCGTTGCCGTCGGAGACCATGATCAGGTCGGCGAAGCCGCGCGAGGTTCGATAGATCGAAACGGCCATGGCGTTGGCGAGCGTCACGCCAGGTTCGCCACGCGGAGGATTCCGCCGTCCGCGAGGCGGCGGATTTCCAGGTGCCGGCCCTCGAGGAGAGCGTAGGAGGGCTCGGAGCCGCCCTTGGGGATCGAAATCGAGCCGGGGTTGAAGCACCAGACGTCGTGGACGCGCTCGACGGTCGGGACGTGCGTGTGGCCCGTGGCGACGATGGCGCCGGCGGGGAGCGGCGGGAGTTGCTCGTCCGGCCCCCAGAGGTGGCCGTGGGAGAGGAAGATCCGGACGCCGTCGGCCACGACGGTCGCGTAGGTCCCGAGCATCGGGAACGAGAGCATGTACTGGTCGATCTCGGCGTCGCAGTTGCCGCGGACGGCGACGATGCGCTCGGCCATCGCGTTGAACGCCTCCGCGGAGGCCTTCGTGTCGTAGTCGAGCGGGACGCCGTTGCGCGGTCCGTGGTAGAGCGCGTCGCCGAGGAAGCAGACGAGGTCCGGCGCGTCGGCCTCGACGCGGGCGCGCAGCGCCTGCATCGCGGCGAAGACCCCATGGGAGTCGGAGAAGAGGAGGATGCGTGCCATGGCGGCGGATTCTACCAGAACGGTCGTGCCGGCGCAAAACCCCTTCGCCCGGGGCACCCCTCTCGGCGTCCGTGCGCGTGGCGGGGTCCGCACCCGCCACGCAAAATGTCGCCTGCCAGGCGACATTTTCCCCGGGGCGCCGTGGCAGTCTATCCCCCGTTCCGCGGGAATCAGGCCGCCGAACAACCACACACACACACCGCCCGCAAGAAGGAGAATCAAAATGGACAAGGCAACCCGCCCGCTCGACTCGGCATCGCCGGTGCCGGCACCCCCCGCCCCCGCCGCCATCGACGACGGCTTCATCAAGTCGCGAATCCTCACGATCCGCGGCGTACAGGTCATGCTGGACCGCGATCTGGCGATCCTTTACGGGGTGGAAGTCAAGCAATTGAACAGACAGGTCAAACGCAATATCGAGCGTTTCCCGCAGGACTTCATGTTCCAGCTTTCCCGTGAAGAGTGTTTAAGGTGCCAAATTGGCACCATAAACGGAAGTCGCGGACAACACCTCAAGTACATGCCTTACGCCTTTTCGGAAAACGGCGTCGCCATGCTAAGCGGAGTCCTTCGCTCTTCAATGGCCATCGAGGTCAACATCAAGATCATGAGGGTGTTTACCGCAATGCGGAGAGCGCTGGCCTCGTTGGCGCCCATTCTGGCCCGTATCGAGGAAGCCGAAAGACGCCAGTTGGAAGAGAAAACCGCGCGGCTTACGGATCAGGCCCGGAACGAGGAGCGCTTCGACACCATCTTCAAGGCGATGAACGGCGATGACTTCCCGCCGCAGAAGGTGTTCTACGACGGCCAGGTCTACGATGCGTTCGAGCAGATGAAGAAGTTCGTCCGGATGGCGAAGACCGAGCTGATCGTCATCGATCCATACTTCGCCGACTCCGTCCTGCCGCTCGTCGCGCAGAAGCGGATCGGCGTGTCGGTTCTCGTGGTCAAGAATTCGCGGAACAAGCTGCTGCACGCCGCCGACGTGGCCGCCTTCAACGCGCAGTACGGAAACTCGCTCGCCGTGAAGACTTCGGACCGGTTCCACGACCGGTTCCTGATCCTCGACCGATCCGTGCTGATCCACATCGGGGCGTCGCTGAACTACCTCGGCAAGAGGTGCTTCGCCTTCTCGTCCCTGGACAAGTCCAACATTCCGGACATCCTGGCGAAACTTTGACGCCCCTTGGCGACTTGCCGACTTGCCGACCCGTCGACTTGGCCAAGTCGCCAGGTCGACCGGTCGCCAAGTCGCCACCGGCCACGCCGCTGCGCCACGGCCCGGCGGCGGCCGTATAGGGCGCTCCGTTACGGCTCCTTCGTCCAGAGGTAGAGGATGTAGGCGCCGACGACCTCGAGGACGCCGCCGTGGCGCTCGATGGCGGCGCGGATGCCGCCGAAGAAGGGCTCGCGGCAGTCGGGGCGGATCCCGATGTGGTCGGAGTGCGTCCCGATGAAGGCGACGTAGTCCTCCGCCGAGTAGGTGCGCCGGAACGGGAACTCGCGGCGCTCCATGTCGCGGAAGCCCCACGCGCCGGCGTTCTCGTAGCCGAAGCGCTTCGTGTAGGGCGTGTCGGTGCGGTACCACGCGTCGTAGACCTTCTGGATGTCGGCGTAGAGGGCGGGGTTCGGGGTCCGGTAGTCGCTTTTCGTGAAGAACATCGCGAGCGTCCCGCCGGGGCGGAGCAGGTCGCGGCAGCGCGGATACGCGACCTCCTCGCCGATCCACTGGATGGTCGCGGCGGAGTAGACGAGGTCGAAGGACGCCGGCTCGAACGGAATCGCCGCGAAGTCGCCGCGGACGAGACGGAAGTTCGGGAAGCGGGCGAACTTGCGCTCGCAGACCGCGGCGAGGTTCGCGCCGAGCTCGACGGCCGTGCAGTCGGCGCCCGTGCGCAGCGCGAACTCCGTCGCCTGCCCGGTGCCCGGGCCGATCTCCAGGCTCCTCTTTCCCGGGCCGAGCGCGGCCCGCGCCGCGACGCAGTCGAACAGCTCGTCGCAATACCGCGGCCGCCAGCGGTCGAACGCCTCGGGCACGGAGTCGAAGGGAGTGCGGGGATCGGGAGTCATCATTCGGGGTGCGCGGAAGGCGAAGATGCGGAAGGGGTCAGTGCCGGCGCAGGAGGTCCAGCATCGCGCGGTCGAGCCCGTGTCCCCGCCAGTCTTCGCAGCGGATGTCCGCCCGGCCGGAATCGAGGACGCCGAACGCGCCGCGGAGGTTCCAGAGCGCCCAGCCGAGGCCGAGCCCCTCCCACAGCTCCAGGCAGTGCTCCATCCACGCGAGGGCGACGCCGTGGGGCGTCTCCGGACGGCATCCGAACTCGCCGACCATGCAGAACTCGCCGGCGTCGAGCGCGGGGCGGAAGAGCCCGAGCGCGTCCTCCGGCATCCACGGCGAACCGTAGCCGGGCCGGAGCGGCCACGCCGGCGGCTCCTTCGGGAGCTCCGGCATGGACGGGCATCCGTAGTGCGTGACCTCGAACGGCGCGTACCCGCGGAACGCCTGCCCGACGGACGGAACGCCGTAGAGCTCCGGCACGGGACGCGAGGCGCAGTCGTTGCCGTCGACCACGACGAAGCGCGCGGGGTCTTCGGCGCGCACCGCGGCGAGGAGCGCTTCCGCGAGCGGCGGGTAGTTCGGGCCGGCGACGTGCCGCGTGGGCTCGTTGAGGAGGTTGAAGGACAGCGCTTCGTTCGGGACGCCCCTCCAGCGGCGCGCCAGCGCCGACCAGAGGCGGCGCGCCGCCTCCTGTGCGACGGGGCTCGTGCCGAGCGGGAACGGCTCGGTCTGGTCGAGAATGCAGTAGCCGGGAAGCCGGTGCATCGCCACCTGGACGTGGACGCCGTGCCGGCGCCCGAGCTCGATCGCCTCGTCGACGAGCGCGAGCCTGCCTTCGTCCAGGTTCGTCCAGTCGTCGCCCGTCGTGAGGGTGCGGTAGTCGATCGGCAGGCGCGCGAAATTGAACCCCCATTCCTCCAGGGCCTCGAACTCCCACTCCGGGAAGGACCCCGCCACGCGCGGATCCGGGGCCAGCCCCTCGGTCGGGGCCCGGAACAGCCCCAGAAGGTTGAAGCCGCGCCAGCGCGCGGGCGGAGTCCAGTCCCCCGCGGCGGCGCCGGCGGCGACGTCCTCCGCCAGGCGGAAGCGCGGGCCGCGGTAGTCGTCGCGGTCGACGTCCTCGAAGAACATCGCGAAGGGGCGGACCCAGACGCCGCCCTCGCCGTAGAGCGCGCGGTACACGACGATGGGCTCGAGCGTCTCGCTGTGCTTTGCGACGGCGACGAGACGGTACCGCTTGCCCTTGAAGTGGACGAACTCGCGTCCGACGAGCTTCTGCGCTTCCTCGGGCGTCATGTCACAGCGCCGCCTTGATCGCGGCGATCAGCCCGTCGTATTCGGCGGGCTCGAGGAAGGTGCGCTTCGGGTTCATCTCGAAGACGCCGCCAAACTCGAATCCGCCCTCGTACTTGGGGACGAGGTGGAAGTGCAGGTGGCAGCCCGTGTCGCCGTAGGCGCCGTAGTTCACCTTCTTCGGGTGGAACGCCGCGTGCAGGGCGCGGGCGACATGGGCGACGTCGTCCAGGAACGCGCGGCGGTCCTCGTCGGAGAGGTCGACCATCTCGCTCACGTGGAACTTGGAGGCGACGATGACGCGGCCGCGGTGGCTCTGCTCCTTGAAGAGGTAGAGCTTGGACGCGGGCAGTTCGCAGATCTTGATGCCGAAGGCGTCGAGGGGCGCTCCTTCGGCGCAGTAGGCGCAGTTGGGGTCGGTGTTCATGCCGCGCATTCTACCAGAACGTCCGTTCGCGCGCAAAACCGCTTTCGCCGGCGGCGACGGTGTGGTAGAATCCTACGGACATGAAGACTCGCCTCGCCATCTTCGACTTCGACGGGACGCTCGGCGACACGCGCCGCAACATCGTCCTGACGATGGCGGACACGATGCGGGAGCTCGGCCTGCCCGTGGCCGACGGGGACGCCTGCGCGGCGACGATCGGGCTCCGGCTGAGGGACGCCTTCGCCCGGCTTCTGCCGGGAGCCCCGGACGAAACGCTCGACCGGTGCGTCTCCGTCTACCGCCGGATCTTCGACGAGAAGAAGAAGGAGCTCGCGCCGCGGCCGTTCCCGGGCGCGGTCCGGATGCTGTCGCGGCTCCACGCCGCCGGCGTCCGCCTCGCCATCGCCTCTTCGCGCTCCTCGTTCACGCTCGCGCCGCTGCTGCGCGACATGGGGCTCGAGGGCACGTTCGACGCCATCGTCTGCGGCGACGGCGTGGAGAACCCGAAGCCGGCGCCCGACGCGGTCCTCGAAGTCCTCCGCCGGACGGACGTCCCGGCCGCCGGGGCGCTCGTCGTCGGGGACATGCCGGTCGACATCGAGATGGGTCGCGCGGCGGGCGTCCGGACGTGCGGCGTCCTCTGGGGGAACGCCACCCGGGAACAGCTCGCCGCCGCCGGCGCCGACGTCATCGCCGCCTCGATGGACGACATCGTCGCGGCGATCCTCCCGTGACCGGACGGGCGCCGGTCCGTCACGATTCTCCGAGCCAGTCGCGCAGCGCGGCCTGCCTCCGCACGGCCGTCTCCCTTCCGATGTCGTAGGCGGCCTGCACGGCTCGGCGGCTGCGGCTCAGGCGTCCGATGGGCAGCTTCGCCGGCGGCCGGAACACGAACACGTTGCCTTTCGCTTCCTCCGCCTCCACGAAATCGACGGCGCGGTTGTACTCGTCCGAGCGGCGCGCGAGCGCGGCTTCCACGGCGGGAAGTCCCCGCAGCCACGGACGGAACGGCCAGAGTCGCGCCGGCCCCTTGCGGTAGCCCGCCGGCTGCGTGAGGACGACGACGTTGCGCTCGAAGCCGAGCGACTGCATCTTCGGCAGGGGAATCGAGTCGGCGATGCCGCCGTCGAGGTATCGGCGTCCGCCGATGCACACCGGCCGGGAGACGACCGGCATCGAGGAAGAGGCCCGTATCCAGTTGCAGGCCGCTTCGTCGGCCTTCTCCAGCTTGGGGTAGACGGGCTCCCCGGTGTCCGCGTCCGTGGCGACGGCCCAGAACGGAGTCGGGTCCGCCTCGAACGCGGCGCCGTCCCAGGGGTCGAGTTCGCGCGGCAGCGTCCGGTAGCAGAACTCGGCGTTGAAGATGTCCCCCGTGCGCAGGAGCGAGCCGACGCCCCAGTAGCGGCGGTCGCGGCAGAAGCGGAGGTTGTAGCGCAGGACGCGCCCCGGCTGGTGCGACTTGTAGTTGCACCCGAACGCCGCCCCGGCCGAGACGCCGATGATGCCGCCGAAGCGGACGCCCATGCCGTCGAGCGCGTCGAGGATGCCGGCCGTGAAGAGCCCGCGCATTCCGCCGCCCTGCAGGACGAGCCCGATGGTCGGAAGCTGGAAGGAATCGCGCCGCGCGGGCGCGATTCCTTCGGCGCTTTGTCGTCTCCCGTCCGTCATTTCGGTTCGCCCGGGGAGTTCCCGCCGGTGTCGGGAGTCAGGGAAAGGGGGAACGGACGCTCTTCGGAAAACACGACGCGGCCGCCGCGGCGGCACTCGACGCGGATGCGCCACCCGTCGATCGGAACGTGGGGGAGCCCCGGACTCTGTTTCGGAACCGCCGCGCGGACGCTTCCGCCCGCGGGATGCCGGACGAAGTCCCGAGGGGAGACCAACACCTTGATGTGGCGTTCGCGTTCGACGGTCGTCGTCACGGCGTCGGGATGGAAGAACGTCGGGAATGACTGCTTCACGCGCGGCTCGAGCGTCCGCGAGTCGACACCGCGCAGGTCGACGCGGACTTCGTCGAACGCCGGCGGGCGCCCGAACGGCCACCACGCCAGTTCGAACGCCTCGCCGGCGGCAGGCGCGGCCGGCGTCCATGCGACGTCGACGCCCGGTCCAAGCCATGCGCGAACCTTGCGGAGGACGTGCCCCGCCAGGACGGCGAAGACCGCCACGAGGGTCGGCGGGACGTACCACCCGGCCGGTCGAACCGGCTGATGGCGGAGTGAAAGCGAGAAGAACCAGGCGGCGACGGCGCACCCGAAGCAACCGAGGGCCAGGGACGCGCCGATCTGCGCGGCGAGGAACCGCCGGAGAAGCGGATGTCGCGGAGGGCGGGGCGCCCCTTCGGCGTTGGGCTCGTCGTTCATGCCGCGGATTCTAGCAGAACGTCGCCGCCGCCGCAAAATGTCGCCTGGCAGGCGACATTTTTCCCGGGGCGTTGTGGCAGTCTATCCCCCGTTCCGCGGGAACAGACCGCCGAACAACCCGATAACAACCCCGCCCGCAAGAAGGAGAAAACCAATGAACAAGACAACCCGCCCGCTCGCCCCGACGTCGCAAATACCGGCGCCCATCGCCCCCACCGCCATCGACGATGGCTTCATCAAGTCGCGAATCCACACCATTCGCGGCGAGCAAATGATGCTGTCCAGCGACCTGGCGGAACTCTACGATGTCGAGGTCAAGTACCTTCATCGACAGGTGAAACGCAATCAGCCCCGGTTTCCTCCCGATTTCGTCCTGCACCTTTCGCCGGACGAACTCAAGGGTTTGAGGTGCCAAATTGTCACCTCAAACCGAGGCGGAGACCGCTATGGTCTTCTGGCGTTCACCGAGCAAGGCGTCGCCATGCTTTCGAGCGTCCTGAAAAGCGAACGGGCCGCGATCGTCAATGTCGCCATCATGCGGGCGTTCGTCGCGATGCGGCGAGCCCTCCTGTCGCTCGGCTCCATGCTGGCCCGAGTCGAGGCGATGGAGCATCGGCAGGCCGAGGACGAGGCAAGGCAGCTGACCGTCCAGGCGCGAAACGACGAGAACCAGGCCCGCAACGAGCAGCGCTTCGACACGATCTTCAAGGCGATGGACGGCGGGGACTTCCCGCCGCAGAAAATCTTCTACGACGGACAGCTGTGGGACGCGCGGGCGTTCGTCGACAAGCTGGTGAAGAGCGCCTCCGCGAGAACTTCCACGACCGCTTCCTCGTCGTCGACGACCGCGACCTCTACCTGATCGGCGCATCGCTGAAAGACCTCGGAAAAAAGTGCTTCGGCTTCACGAAGATGGATCCCGCGGAGGTCGCCGGGCTCAAGGCGCGGCTCTGACGCCGGGCGGCTCGCCGCCCCGCCATTCCCATTCGGTCCGCGCCACCCGTTGCTCCGCTACCGGGAGTCTGGGAGTCTCGGAGAATGCGGGAACCGGAAAACATGACCTATCGGATTTTCGTTTCCAGCGTCCAGCGCGAATTCGCGAAGGAGCGCAAGGACCTCGCCTCCTACATCCGCAAGGACGCCATCCTCGGAAAGTTCTTCGAGGTGTTCCTCTTCGAGGAGGTTCCCGCGCAGGAACGCCGCGCCGACGACGTGTATCTGGGCGAGGTCGACCGCTGCGACGTCTATCTCGGCATTCTGGGGCGGACCTACGGCCACGAGGACGCGGCCGGCGTGTCCGCGACGGAACGGGAATACGAGCGCGCGTGCAAGCGCCACAAGCCGCGCCTCTGCTTCGTCGGCAAGGCCGGCGGCCCGTCCGAACCGAAGCAGGCGGCGTTCGTCGCTCGTGTCGAGAACGATGTCGTCCGCCGCGGCTTCGCCGACTACGACGGCTTGCGAACGGGGGTGTACGCGGCGCTCGCCAAGTTCCTCGAGGACAAGGGGCTTATCAGCGTCCTGCCGTTCGACGCGTCGAAGACCGCCGGCGTGGAACTGAAGGATCTGAGCGTCGCGAAGATGCGCGAGTTCATCCGCACGGCGCGCGAGAAGCGCCAGTTCCCGCTCCCGGTCAATGCGGCGCCCCAGCGGCTGCTCACGGCGATGGAGCTGATGGACGACGACGGACGCACCCTGAACCCAGCGGTCCTGCTGTTCGGCAAACGGCCGCAGAAGTTCTTCCCCTCCTCGGAGGTGAAATGCGCCCAGTTCTACGCGGACCGCGTGTCCAAGCCGATGGCCGACCACCAGATTTACTGGGGCGACGTTTTCGAACTCGTGGACCAGGCTACGCGATTCGTGATGACGCACGTCTCCAACTGGATCGGAACGCGCGAAACCGGCGACACGGCGGAAGTGCCGACCAAGTTCGAACTGCCCTACGACGCCGTCAAGGAAGCCGTCGTCAACGCCGTTGTCCACCGGGACTACGCGAGCCTCGCCAGCGTCCAGGTGATGCTGTTCCGCGACCGGCTGGAGGTGTGGAGCCCGGGAGCGCTGCCGCGCGGGATGACCGTGCCGAAGCTGTTCAAGGCCCACCAGTCCCTGCCGGTGAATCCGCTCTTGGCCCGCGCGATGTATCTCAAGGGCTACATCGAGAAGACCGGCACAGGTACCGAGGACATGATCGCGAAATGCGCCGAATGGGGCGTTGCGGCGCCGGAATGGATCGAGGAGGACGACGATTTCCGGGTTGTCCTGAGGCGGCCGGTCGGCACGATGGCGAACGGGAACGCCACGGATTCTGGCGGAAGCGAAAGTAGGGTTTGGAGTGGGGTTGAGAGTAGGGATAGGAGTAGGGATAGGAGTAGGGATAAGATTCTGGCATTGGTCGGCCGTTTTCCCGAAATCCGTCAATCCGAAATGGCGAAGGCCACGGGGCTTTCGGTCAAAGGTGTGGAGAAAATCGTGTTGCGGCTCAAAGCGGAAGGCGCAATCGTCCGCGTTGGCGGCAAACGCTTCGGACGTTGGAAACTCGGCGACAAGGAGTCCCGTACGTGACCGCACCGCTCTCCGGCAGGTCTGTCCGTTTCGTCCCTGACACTGCCTGACGCGCTTCCCCGCGCCGGCCGAAGGTCAAGCGCGAATTTGTTGCACAAATGTTGCATTCGCCCGTCCCGGTTTTGTGGTAGATTCTTCCCCGTCCGCGCGCAACGCGCGAAACGCCCCTTATGCCCCGCCGCCGCCCCCGCCCCCTTCCCGATTCCGGACGAACGCGCCGCCCCGCCCCCGCGCGCCCTTCCGGACGGATTCGCCCTCCCCGAAATCCCGCAGGAGTGGAGGTAATGAGAGTCTTGCCACAAGCGTTGCGCGCCCGTCGTTGCAAAGCCAATTGTCGCTGTCACACGCGCGAAAGGTTTTGCCTCTCGCGCGTGGGTGTGCTATGATTGAAACCACTTCCGCATTCATACCGCTTCTTCCGATAGTTCCGATTCCCGCGAATGTACAACTTCAACGAAAACACGCGCGTCCAAGTCCCGGCGGCCTTGCATTTGTGCCGGTTGGGGTACTCATACGTTGCCTCCATCGAAGAAGGAGACTTCGATCCGAAAACGAACGTCCTGACGAAGTTTCTGGTTCCCGCGGTTGAACACCTGAATCCGACGCTGTCGGCAACCGAGGTCAAGGGCGCCATCGACGAACTTCTCGCGTCGGCGTCGAACGACGACCTTGGACGGGAATTCTTCAAGAAGATAACGGCCACAAGCGGCGTCCGCTTCATCGACTTCGACGATCCGGCGAACAACACGTGGCTCTGCACGACGGAGTTCACTTGCGAGAATCCGGAAACGCACGATCAGTTTCGGCCCGACATCACCTGTTTCGTGAACGGGCTGCCTCTTGCGTTCGTCGAGGTCAAACGCCCCAATAATGCCGAAGGAATCCTGGCGGAACGCGACCGCATCAACGTGCGTCTCAGGAATCCGGCCTTTCGCTCCTTCCTGAATGTCACCCAGTTGATGATCTTCTCGAACAATCAGGAATACGACACGGAGAACGTCGTTCCGGTTCAGGGCTCCTTTTATGCGACGATTGCCAAGGAGCGGGCGTTCTTCAGCGTGTTCCGCGAGAAGGATCCGGAGATTCTCCGGAAATCCGGCTACTTTCCGAATCTCGACCCGGCGGTTCTCAAGTGCATTCTCGTCCACCGCAACTGTCTTTCGATCAAGGAAGACGCCGAATTCCAGACGAACCAACAGCCGAACACGCCGACGAACCGCATCCTGACTTCGATGCTCTCCCAGAGGCGTTTCCTGTTTCTCCTTCGATACGGGTTCGCCTACGTGGAACGCAAGTTTGAACGGCCGGACGGCGTGAAGGTCGAATCGCTCGAGAAGCATGTCATGCGCTACCAGCAGCTTTTCGCGACGTTCGCACTTCGGGAAAAACTTTCCAAAGGCGTCAAGTCCGGAATCGTCTGGCATACGCAGGGAAGCGGCAAGACCGCGTTCGCCTACTACAACCACAAGGCCCTCACCGATTTCTTCTCGGCGCGCGGAACCGTTCCAAAGTTCTATTTCGTCGTGGACCGTCTCGACCTTCTCGAACAGGCGGCCGACGAATTCGCTTCCCGAGGGCTTGTCGTCCAGACCGTTGACTCGCGGGAATCCCTGCTTGCCGACATCCAGGACTCCGCGCCGTTCCGCAACCCGCAGGGAAAGCCCGAAATCATGGTTGTGAACATCCAGAAGTTCGCCGAGGACCATGCCGCCGTGCCGCCCCCGCCCGGATACGGGACGAATCTCCAGCGGGTGTTCTTCGTGGACGAAGCCCATCGAGGCTACAATCCGGCCGGAAGCTTTCTCGCAAACCTTCTCGAAGCCGACCGGGACGCGGTGAAAATCGCCTTGACTGGGACCCCCCTTCTCGGCGACGAACGCGCCTCCTGGCGTGTCTTCGGAGACTACATCGACACCTACTACTACGACAAATCCATCGCCGACGGATACACCCTCAAGCTCATCCGCGAAGACATCGAAACGAGCTATCGGGAAAAACTATCAGCGATCATCGAACGGATAGCGGGCAACCTTCAGGTTCAGAAGAAGCAGATCGACTGGCACCAGATTGTCGAACACGACTCCTATCTCGACGCCCTCCTCGACTACATTCTTCCCGACTTGGACAAGTTCCGCGTCCAGCAGGCCTGCAAAACCGCCGCCGCGATGATCGTCTGCGAAACAAACCCCCAGGCCCGCGAACTTTTCCGGCTCTTCTCCGACCGGAACGCAAGCGGCCGGACCAAGCTCCGCCCTCTGCTCATTCTCCACGACGAGGGCGACAAGGAGATGCGCAAAAGCGGCATCGACGAGTTCAAGAAAACCGACGGTATCGATGTCCTGATCGTCAACAAAATGCTTCTCACGGGTTTCGACGCGCCGCGCCTCAAGCGTCTCTACCTATGCCGTAAACTCGACGGACACGACCTCCTCCAGGCGCTTACCCGCGTCAACCGTCCCTACCGCGATTTCCGCTACGGCTACATCGTTGACTTCGCCGACATCCACGAAAACTTCGTCGACACCAACAACCGGTACTTGCAAGAGCTGCGCCGCGTCGTCGATCCGGCCGATCCGTCCGCTCCCGACCCCGCATCGGTCCTGCTTCTCTCCCAGGCCGAGATCGAAACCCGCCTGCAGAATCTCCAAGACGTCCTTTTCGCGTATCCGACCGAGGACGTCGAAAAGTTCCGCCAGCATCTCGACGGAGAAGAAAACAAGGACACGCTCCTCGCCTTGCGCCGCGATCTCGCCGAAGCGAAAGCCATCCTCAACCAAGTCCGCGCATTCGGGTCGCCGGAACTCAAGGCCAAGGTCGCCGCCCTCGCGCCCGATTCCCTTCCGCGCCTTCTCGCCGAAGTCGAACGCCGCATCGACCGGATCAATCTCGTCCAGAACGTCCACGCCTCGCCGGAAATCGCGTCCATCGTGAACCAGGCGCTCGACGAAATGGAGTTCAAGTTCCGGCGGATCGGCACCGAAGAGCTCCAGTTTCTCTACAACGACCTGCGCGACCGCTACCAGGCCGTCCGCGGCGAATTCGAGGCGAACTTCGACCACAAGGAACAGGCGTTCGTCACACTCTCCGACCAGTTCCGGGATTTCTTCCGCCGGCGCGGTTTCGCCCCCGCGAACGTTTCCGAGGCCAAGGAGGCCATCGGCTATATGGACCAGGTGATGATCCGCATCAAGAAGATCAACGCCGCGAATAACGCCCTGCGTCTCCACTACCACGGCGACGAGCGTTTCGTCCGCATCCACAAGCGCATCGCGGAGGAAAACGCCCGCCGCACCATCCCGCCCGACAAGCCCGTCATTTCCAAGCGCGAAGTCGAAATCATGTCGAACCTGAACAAGATCAAGGCCATGATCGACGAACGCATCTGGAACGGCGGAAATCTCGTCCTCGAAAACGAACCGTCCTTCAACCAGGATGTCCTGCGCGACGTGAGCGAGCGTCTCTTCGCGATGAATATCGACGCCTCGATCGAAGACCGCAAGTTCATCCGGCAGCACATCGCCGAAGAATACCTCCAGCGCCACCGGCAGCTTGCCGGCTAGCCTCTTTCCGGGTTCCACGACATGAACGAACAAGACATCGCCCAGTCCACCAAGCAGCTCATCGACGCCCTCAAGCAGTCCTGCGGCGCCGTCGGTCTCGGCAACGACGGAAACGAATACAAGATCATCGTCCAGGTCTTCCTCTACAAGTACTTCAACGACAAGTTCGGCTACGAGGCCAAGCGGAATCCGAAATACGGCGCTCGCTTCTCCGCCGCTTCGACATGGGACATCGCCTACGACGGTTTTTCCGAGGACGAAATCGAAGACCTATTCGCCTATCTGCCCGCCTCCACGCCCCGGCTCGAGCCCCACCAGACCGTCGCGCACCTCTTCAACGCGATGAACCAGCCGGACTTCGCCGCGCTCTTCGACGCCACGCTCAAGGAAATCGCTTTCCTCAACGCCGACATCTTTTCCATCGCGACCGACGAGAAGACCCGCATCTCCGTCTTCGACCCGGCCTTGATCGCGAACACGGTCAACGATCCGGCCAAGCGCGACGACTTCGCCCGCTCGCTGATGCGCCGCATCGCCGACCCCAAAGCCAACTTCGAACCCGTCTTCGCGCAGAAGTACGATTTCTTCGCGACGATGTTCGAGTATCTTATCAAAGACTACAACAAGGACGGCGGCGGCAAATACGCCGAATACTACACGCCGCGCTCCATCGCCGAAATCATGGCCCGGCTTCTCGTCGGCTTCGACAAGGATCTCCGCGGCATCTCCTGCTACGACCCCTCCGCCGGCTCCGGCACGCTGCTCATGGCCCTCGCCCACGCCGTCGGCGAAGACCGCTGCACCATCTACTCGCAGGACGTCTCCCAGAAGTCCTCGCAGATGCTCCGCCTCAACCTCATCCTCAACAACCTCTCCCACTCCATCCGCAACGTCGTCCAGGGCAACACGCTCCTGCACCCCGGACACCTCGGCACCGACGGCACGCCGCGCACCTTCGATCGCGTCATCTCCAACCCGCCCTTCAAGCTCGACTTCCCCGACGAACGAGAGGCGGTCGAGAAAACCGGCCGCTTCTGGGCCGGCGTTCCCAACGCCCCGAAGGAGATCAACCCCGACAAGCCGAAGATGGAGATCTTCCTGTGCTTCATCCAGCATCTCCTCAACTCCCTTTCGGAGAACGGCAAGGGCGCCATCGTCGTTCCGACCGGATTCATCACGGCCAAGAGCGGCATCAAGCAAAGGATACTCCAGCACGTCGTCGACCGCCACATCGTCTACGGCTGCGTGTCCATGCCGTCCAACGTCTTCGCCACCACCGGCACGAACGTCTCCGTCCTCTTCTTCGATAACTCCCGCAAGGTCGACAAAGTCGTCCTGGTCGACGCCTCCAAGCTCGGCGAAGAATACAAGGACGGCAACAACACCCGCAAGCGTCTCCGCGATTTCGAGATCGAGCAGATCGTTTCGACATTCCTCGAGCGCAAGGCCGTCGACGACTTTTCCGTCGTCGTCACCCACGACGAAATCAAGGCCAAGGGCTACTCCCTTTCCGCCGGACAGTATTTTGACATCAAGATCGAACACGTCGACATCACCGAAGAGGAGTTCCAGGCCCGTCTTGCCGACGCGCAGAAGAACCTCGCCGATCTCAACGCCCGCGGCGCCGCCCTCGACGCGGAAATCGCCGCTCAACTCGCAAAACTGAGGTTCGTTCCATGAAGGCCCGCTATGCGAAGTTGATCGGCTTTTTCGGGAAGTCGGATTTCATAGTTAAGGAGGCGGTTGATGTCGCCCCTCGGCATCTTCGCCCCCTTCGACCCCTTGAGGTAATCTTCGACAAATCCGTTGGTGCAAAAGACGTAATAGAGATATTCGGGCACACACTGCGATTCGTTTGCGCGGATGCAAAGAACATCCGCATTGCATCCTCCGTCATGCGTTGCAAGCCACGTCTTCCGAAAGTAAGGACGAATGTTGGAGAGAAGAATGTCACCGGCCTGATACGAAGTAAGCGTGCCAGACGGAACCGTCGTTCCCGGCTCGTATCCGCCAAACCAAGGCTTCATGTTGTCGGTGGAAATGTAATTAGCGGGGTCAATCTTTTCAGCAGGAATTCGGTCGTGGATTTGCCTCGCGATTTCGAGAATTTTCATGAAAGGGCCTCCGCATGAATACAATTCGTCTTCGGGATGTTGTTGACCTGAAAACGGAAAGCGTGAATCCCGCAGTTCTTCCTGATCAGACATGGCATCTTTACAGTTTGCCTGGATTCGACGAAGGACAGCGAATTGAGACCGTCCGAGGCAGTGACATTGGCAGTGTCAAATTCGTAGTTCCCAATCATTGCATTCTTTTCAACAAACTGAATGTTCGATTCAAACGCATTTGGAAGATTGACGATCCGAAGACAAATGCAATCTGCTCGACAGAGTTTTTGCCCTTTGTCGTAAAAGACGGTTTCTCTCGGGAATTTGTCTATCAAGCGCTTCGGTCCGATGCTTTCACAGATCATCTGTCTGGAGTCAATACTAACACATCTGGAAGTCACAAACGGGTCGACCCGGATTTCATTCTTGATTCGTTGATTCCGCTTCCCGACAGATCCGATCAACTTCGCATAGCGGGCCTTCATGGAACGAACCTCAGTTTTGCGAGTTGAGCGGCGATTTCCGCGTCGAGGGCGGCGCCGCGGGCGTTGAGATCGGCGAGGTTCTTCTGCGCGTC
>Ga0310695_10000454_pt1 | contig 107223 bp, 83 predicted proteins | sample RumenRJG_04DNA_FD_203882 | JGI IMG/M metagenome (GOLD analysis project Ga0310695, IMG submission 203882) | Bovine rumen microbial communities from Lethbridge, Alberta, Canada - RJG_04 (v2) (version 2) | ecosystem: Host-associated > Mammals > Digestive system > Stomach > Rumen | place: Canada...
GCTCCAAAGCGGGAGCGGACCTGCTGGTCATGGCCTATTACCGGACATACGGGCTGCCCTGCACGATCAGCCGCTGCAGCAATAACTACGGCCCCTATCACTTCCCGGAAAAGCTGATTCCCCTGATGATTGCCAACGCGCTGAACGACAAGCCCCTGCCGGTATACGGCGAAGGAAAGAACGTGCGGGACTGGCTGTATGTGGAGGATCACTGCAAGGCCATTGACCTGATCATCCATAAAGGCCGGGTGGGCGAAGTATACAATATCGGCGGACACAACGAGATGGCGAACATCGACATTGTGAAGCTGATCTGCAAGGAACTGGGCAAGCCGGAAAGCCTGATCACCTACGTGACAGACCGGAAGGGCCACGATATGCGTTATGCCATCGATCCCACGAAGATCCATAACGAACTGGGCTGGCTGCCGGAGACAAAGTTCGCGGACGGTATCAAAAAGACAATCAGGTGGTATCTGGACAACCGTGAGTGGTGGGAAGAGATCGTGAACGGCGAATACCAGAACTACTACGAGAAGATGTACGGCAACAGATAAAATTTAATTCAGAATTCAGAATTCAGAATTAGTGTGATTTTTAACATAAGGTGTCCCTGTGAATTGAAGTTTTACATCTCCGGAGGACGCAGCCTTCGGCTTTGCTCAAGATGACAACGTAGGGGTTGCGGTTTGCTCACACACCATGTGCCAGCAGCATATTTAATTATGAATTGTGAATTATGAATTATGAATTAGTCTTTGTCTTTGGGGGTATCTGATGGATATCAAAACACTGCTGAACCGGGCGAAGACGCGGATCCGGTACTGGCTGATTTCGGATCTGTGGATCAAAAAACTGGTTCCGGCAAAAATCCGACATCTGTTTTCCAACCAGGTGATTGACGCGCTGGCGACGCATACGGATGTGCCTGCCCCGTATATTCCCGGGAAGTATCCGAAGGGGATTAACCTGTACGGTTTCTTCAAGGCGGAGAACGGGCTGGCCCAGGGCGTGAAGATGTATGCCCGGGCACTGGAGGAAAGCAGCATTCCCCATACGCTGCTGAATACGGATTTCCTGGACTGGCTGCCGCAGAACGACACGACGTTCGATGACCGGCTGACCACGGAAAACAAATACGCGGTTAACGTGATCCATATCAATCCGGACCAGTGGGAGGAAGCCTGCGGCATGTTCCCGCGGGATCAGTTTAACGGCCATTACAATATCGGCGTATGGCTGTGGGAACTGGAACAGATCCCGGACCGGTGGATCCCGATCATCGATTATGTGGACGAGGTCTGGACGCCGTCTGAATTCATTGCCGGAGCAATGCGGAAGGCGACGGACAAGCCGGTGACTGTGATCCCCTACGGCATGGAGACACCGTATGATGAAACCCTGACGCGGGCGGATTTCGGGCTGAGTGATGACGATTTCCTGGTGCTGACGATGTACGACAGCAACAGCTACGCCAGCCGGAAGAATCCCGGCGCGGCGATCGACGCATTCCGGGAAGCCTACGGAGACAATCCGGAAAAGGTGAAGCTGGTGATCAAGATCAGCAACCCGAAACCGGAAGATCTGGCGTTTGTGGAGAAGAAGCTGGTGCCGGGAAGCTACATCCTGATGACGGACCGGCTGGAAAGAAAGCAGCTGAACAGCCTGATCCGCCTGTGCGACGTATTCCTGAGCCTGCACCGGAGCGAAGGCTTCGGCCTGGTAATGGCGGAGGCCATGAACCTGGGGACAGCCGCGGTGGCGACGCACTGGTCTGCAAACGCGGAGTTTATGCCGGAAGGCACAGCCTGCAACGTCAGCAGCCGCCAGATTCCGGTAGGCGACGCCTATCAGGACGCACCGGAGGGGCTGACCTGGGCGGACGCGGACGTACACGAGGCGGCTGGATACCTGCGGCGGCTGAAGGACGATCCGGTATACCGGGAAGAGATTACCCGGGCGGGACAAGTCTACATCCGGGAGGAACTGAGCACGAAGAAGTGCGCGGAGAAGATCGGGAAAAGGCTCGACGAAATAATTCAGAATTCTGAGATCGCCGTTACCAAAGTTTCATAGAAACTTTGACGGCTGTTGCATGGGAGTCTTTAGCCGCACTTAAGTGCGGAAGACTCCTCAACAATTCAGAATTCAGAATTAATACTGCGCCATTCTTATACGGTTCGAAGAAATGTTGCGTTATTCTTTGTATAGTAATCTTATTCTCGGGCATTTTCCGATGTCTGAAGGATATACCTAATTCTGAATTCTGAATTCATAATTCTGAATTAACTTTGGGGTGAGTCGGTTGTACGCTTATTGTTTGTTCTGCGCGACGCAGCGGTGCAAGGTGATTGCGCAGCTGATGGAAGTGCGCGGGGCAAACCGGGCGTTCTCTCCCCAGATTATCCGGAAACAGCGCAAGCAGGGGGAAAACGTCGAACAGTGTTTTGACCTGCTTCCGGGCTACGTGTTTATTTACAGCGAAAAGCGGCTCACGGATTACCGGATGTTTTATGGAATTGACGGCGTGGTGCGCCGGGTCGGCAAACAGGATGACGGATATGAACTGGCCGGAACGGACCTGGACTTCGCGATGAGACTGCTGGAAAAGGACGGAATTGTCAGATCCATGAAGGTCTGCCGCATCGGGGACGAGGTGACCCTGGAGGATCCGCTGTTCAGCGGCTGCCAGGGGCAGGTGACCCAGATAGACTACCGGAAAGAGCGGGCAAAGGTGGAATTCATGTTTGACCGGAACAGCTGCTGCACCTGGATCGCGGTGGACGACGTCAGACATCTGAACCCGGACGGAGAGGAGAAGGCATAATGCCATCATTATCGGCCTATAAAAGCGACCTGGATTACAGCTACGCGCCGGGCATTTTTCCAAGCATGGAATGCCTGATGCACCGGCCGGAGATCACCCGGCGGGTGCTGATCCATTCTTCCGCCGCGGGACGGGAGGGAACGGACCGGCTGCGCGCACTGGCGGAAAAAGCCGGAGTGCGGGTGGAGGAAGCCGACCGCGTACTGGCCCGGATCAGCGGAAAGGAAAACTGCTACGCGGCGGCGGTGTTCGAAAAGTTTGAGGACGCGCCGGATCCCGATAAGCCCCATGTGGTGCTGCACAACCCCGGAGACAGCGGGAACGTGGGGACCATTCTGCGGACAGCGCTGGGACTGGGCATTGAGGACGTGGCATTGATCCGTCCCTGTGTGGACCTGTTTGACCCGAAAACAGTCAGGGCCAGCATGGGCAGCATGTTCCAGCTGCGGGTGAGGGTATATGACCGGTTTGAGGAATACCGGGAGGCGTTTCCGGACAGGGCACTGTATCCGTTTATGCTGGACGCTTCCGTACCGCTGCAGGAGGCAGTGAAGACCCGGCCGGAGAAATGGACCCTGATTTTCGGAAACGAAGGAAAAGGCCTGCCGAAGGAATTTGCTTCCCTGGGACAGGCCGTGCGGATTGAAAGCAATGACAGGGTGGACTCGCTGAATCTGGGGATTGCAGCCGGAATTGGAATATATCAATTTAGAATTCAGAATTAAGAATTCAGAATGAATACTGACTTCTCTTCAGGCGTTCCGAATCAAGGAACGCTTTTTCTTTTGTGAAGATCATGAATGTATATATCCACGCTGTGTTTTTTCCTGTAAGTAACAGACCGGAACTAATTCTGAATTCTTAATTCTGAATTGTATCCCTCGCCCGCCGGATTGCGGCGGCGAGGGATACCGCGTCTCCGGTTGGAGTGAAGAAAGTCTGCTTGTCTTCGGTAAAGAGCTCATGATTGGCGGGGGTATCCCCAAGGATCATGGGCTTTTCCATGGCCCGGTATATATAGGCTTTGCCGGGAATGGTGCGCTTCGCCTTGTCAATGGAGGCGGAGAAGTGGCCGGCCAGGCAAAGATCCGCGGCGGCGATATGCTCCGCCAGATCCTGCTGGGACAGCCAGGGAATACAGGTCAGGTTGTCCTGCTCCGGGGCGGTGCCGTTCTTCAGGGGGCCGATGAGCTCAAAGGTGAAGGAGGGATCGTCCCGGAAAAGGCGGACGGCGTCCAGCACCACATCCACGCCCTGCAGGGGCAGGATGCTGCCGAAATAGAGCACGTGGAAAGGAGAACCGGCTTTCTTCTTTGCCGGCATGGGGCGGTAGATTTCCCTGTCCGCCTCCAGATAGAGTACCTCTGTTTTTTCCGGATCACAGCCCAGGTCCCGGACAAAATAATCCGCATGGGCTTTGGTGTCCGTGATAACCCTGTCTCCGAGAGACAGGGTTTTTTGATCCAGCTTTTTCAGGAGCTTTGCCGGCAGGCTGCCGGGACGGAACTTTTTCCGGTCCTGGACCAGGGTGTCGTAAAGGGAAATGAAGAAATCCTCAATCACCGGCTTTTTCCGCAGACGGCGGAAAAAGGGCAGCACCAGCTGGGGCGCGAAGCCGACGAAGGACAGGTCATAATCCTTCATGCGGGTTTTCAGCAGGGAAAGGTACACCTTCAGGAGGCGCTTCGGATAGCTGTGATCCGGAGAGGCGATGACGGTGACCTGCGCGGCATGCTCCCGCAGAAGGGCGATTTCCTGCGTGTTCCGCAGGTAATCCAGGTTCTTGGTGGAAATGAAGAGGACTTTTTTGCCGGCGACAGACTGGACCAGGTTTTCACGACTCATAGCGTTCCCTCCGCCAGATGTTCCCGGATGAGGGCCAGCCATTTATCGGCCGCCCGGTCCCAGGAGTATTTTTCAAGCACGGGCGCCGGATCCGCTGTCTCCTCTTCCAGAAGCGCGTCCAGGTTCTCTGTGCCCTGATCCGGATCAATATAGTGGACGGTATCGCCGTAGATTTCCCGAAGGACGGGAATGTCCGAAACAACAGCGGGACGGCCGAGGGCCAGCGCCTCCAGCGGCGGAATGCCGAAACCTTCCGCCCGGGAGGGGAAGAGCAGGGCTTTGGCATGGCCCATGAGCCATTTCATATAGGCGTCTGAAATATAGCCGAGGAAGAGAACGTTGGGCAAGCTGAGCCCCAGATCCGCCGCGATATCAAAGGGCATCTTGCCGGCAATGGCAAAGACGCTGTCCGGATTGGCGGCGGCTTCGTCCAGGATCCACTTCAGGTTCTTATGGGGATAGAGATTGCCGATGAAGAAATAATAGCCACCGTCTGTGAGCCGGGGATCCAGATGTTCGTCCTCCTCCTGCTGGGCAAGAAGATGTTCCCAGCCGCAGCCGATGATGCGGATCCTATCCGCCTCAATCCCCTGGGTTTCTGTGAGCTCCTTTTTGGAAGCCTCTGTAAGGGTAACGACGGTATCCGCGGTATGGCGCTTGACGAAGATTTTGAAAAGGAACCACCAGCGGTTGAGCAGCCAGGTGCGGCGGACCTTTTTCAGGTATTCCGGGGGCAGGTCGAAAGCATACTGGTCCCGGCGCAGGGAAATGGTGTCATGAAGGCAGGTCAGGGATCCCTGCACCCACTCGCCCCGGTTGGTGAGGTTCACATTCAGGGCCTTCTTTTTCCGGACATAGGGGCCGTAAACCAGCGTGCCCCAGAGGGGACCTTCCTTTTCCTTCCGGCTTCCCCGCTCCTCCCAGGTGGTGACATGAATATTTTTCAGGGGCGGGATATTCCGGGCGTTCCGTGGTACGACAAGCTCCGCGAGTCCGGAGGGCAGGAAGGCGTCCAGCCGGCGGATGATTTCCGCGGCATAGCGGGGGACGCCGTTGATGGGTTCGGAAGTGAAATAGCCGTTGATGCAGATATGATCATATTTCCGTTCGGCCTGTTTCAGCGTGCGGAAGACAAAGCCCGCGAGGGCGATGGTGTGCGCCGCCAGCACGGCGGTAAACAGGTATACCAGGCCGGGCAGGCCGGCGGAAGCCAGTACCCCCGGGCCGAAGAGGAACAGGATCAGCGAAGACAGGGCATATACCGCGGTCAGTGTTCCCTGGCGGCGGAAAGCGATCAGGATCATGCCGTAGAGATTAGTCAGGGCAATCATGCCGCCGCAGAGGATGAACAGAACCAGCTGCGGTTTCAGACCGGCCAGGGGGATTTTATAAATGAATTCCAGAACAGGAATGCCGAGCAGGAACGCTGCCGCCATGGCCAGCACGGTGGCACCGAGGGTCAGGGCAGAAAGCTTCAGGGCTTTTTTCCGGAGCGCGTCAAACCGGCGGTCTTTCCGCGCCTCACCGATGGACTTCAGCTCCGGCTGGTAAATGAACATGCCCAGCAGCACCATAACGAAAACGGGCATATAAATGGTATTGAACTGCGTCTGGAGCGCTTCGGTGACCCGGCCGTCAATAATATACTTCGGCGCGTTGCCCAGGTACATGTTCAGGAGCATGCTCAGGCACAGGGGCGCGCAGGCCTTCAGAAGCTGCTTTGTTTTGGACGGGGAAACCGATTTGTCACGGAAAGTATCCCAGACGGAACGGTTGAGCACAACGGCGAGGACGCCAGCCAGCGCCGTAGCCGCGGCGGCCGTCAGGACGATATTCCGGGTCAGGACAAAGATCGCAGCAAAGCACAGGATAAAGGACAGGATCCGGATGAAGAGGATCCGGCCCGCCACGTCCAGCCGGCCCAGCTGCTGCATGCGGCCGTGGAACACATCCTCCGCCGCCTCAATGCCTTTATACAGGCAGATGAGGACAATGACAGCCGCTTTGGAAACCGTGTAGCCCCTGAAAAGGAAACCGAAGAGAATATACAGGACAATCCCCGCCGCCATGAGCGCCATGGAAACCAGACGGGCGGAAGCATAATCCCGGAAGGAATACTGTTCCCGGCTGTCGGTCACCTGGAACTGACGGACGCCGTATTTGCCGATGTTGTACAGCAGGTTGCCCACGGCGAAGGCCATATAAAAGGAAGCGCTGTCCGCGTCCGTTCCCAGGCGGGTGAGGAAAACAGCCAGCAGCATAGTCTGAAAAGAGTTGATGGCCGCGGAAAGCAGATTCCACACAAAGGAGGACCGCCGGATGTTTCCGGAAGCGGTCAGGGAAAAGCGGGAAGGATTACGGCTCATCCGCAGCAGCTCCTTTTCTGTCTGGTACAGGATCAGATCCTATTATACTTTATCCCTTCGCGGGATGGCAACAAGCCCTGGAAAGGGTTTGTCCGAACATGTCCGTACCTTTTTACGAAAATGTATTGAATATTTCACATTTGTCTGGTAATATAGGGACAACATAATGGAAAGGATGTGTTTAGTGTGGCGGATCAGCCCAAATATCTGCAGGTTGCGGACGTGCTGCGCAAAGAGATTGCGGAAGGCGTTTTTCGTGACGGACAGACTCTGATGACAGAGGAGGAGCTGCGCTTCCGTTTTAATGTATCCCGCCAGACGATTCGTCAGGCAATTGCACTGCTGGAGGAGGACGGGCTGGTGGACCGGCGCCGCGGCAGCGGTACCTATGTGCGCCATGGACCCCGCCGCAGGATGCAGGGCACCGTTCATGTAGGCGTGATTACCTCCTACATTACAGACTATATTTTCCCGTCCATTGTTTCGGGAATTGAATCCGTGCTGAGCGAAAACGGCGTGGTGATGAACCTGAGCGCCACCTATAACGACAGCAAGACGGAACGGAGTATCCTGGAACGCATGCTGGACGGCCAGGTGGACGGCCTGATTGTGGAAGGCGTGCAGACCGCCCGGGAGACGGAGAACGAGGACCTGTACCGCCGTCTGGCGGAACGGAATATTCCGGTGCTGTTCATGAATGCCTATTATCCCGGCATGACGAATGTGCCCCATGTGGTGATGGATGACTACGGCGGAGGACGTACCGCTGCGCGGGAAGTGCTGAGCCGTGGTTACCGCAGGCCGGGCGGCATGTTCAAGGTGGACGACATCCAGGGCAAGGAACGGCTGCGGGGCTTCCTGGACGAAATGCAGAGCGAAGGCGTCATTATTCCCGATGAACGGCTGCTGCTCTTCACCACGAACGAGCGGATGTCCTGGCAGATCAACGAGGAAGGCTCCAAGTTCATTGAGCGGCTGAAGAACCATGAGATGGACTGCATGACCTGCTATAACGACTCGTTTGCCGTCAGCCTGATGAACCGGCTGATCCAGGAAGGCATGAAGCTGCCGGAGGAAATGGGCTTCATCGGCTTTGACAATACTGCTTACGCGGAGATGATCACGCCGAAGCTGACCACCCTCGGCCATCCAAAGGAGGCCTTTGGTGCCCTGGCGGCGGAAAAGCTGCTGCGGATGATTGACGGCGAGCGGGAACGCAGCGTGAACATGGCCTGGTCCCTGATCGAGCGGGACAGCCTGCCCCGGGTGGAACGGCTGTGAGCACGCAGATCCTCTGCGTGGGGAAGATGAAGGATAAACCGTACCGGCTGATGGCGGATGAATACCTGAAGCGGCTGAGCCGGTACGGGAAGTATGAGGAATGCGAGGTTCCGGATCTGCCGGAGCCTGCTTCCGGATCTTCCGCGGCGCTGGAGGAACAGCTGAAGGCAAAGGAAGGGGAAGCCCTTCTGGCAAAAATCCGGCCGGGAGACCGGGTGATCGCGCTGACCATCGGCGGAAAACTGCGGTCATCCGAGGACCTGGCAAAGCACCTGGCGGAGCTGAAGACCGGCGGGGTCAGCAGTCTTGTGTTTGTGATCGGCGGCAGCCTGGGGCTGGGGAAAAATGTTCTGGCCCGGGCGGACGAGGAAATGTCCATGAGCCCGATGACTTTTCCGCACCGGCTGGCAAGGGTTATGCTGCTGGAACAACTGTATAGAGCAGAAAAAATTTGCGCTGGGGAAAGATATCACAAGTAATTAAGAATTCATAATTCATAATTCATAATTCAGAATTATGGAGGCCCGGCATGAGAAGGCATACGAAGCTTATTCAATTGTTCGCTTTACTGTTAGCAGCGATGCTGCTGCTGAGCAGCTGTACGGCGAATGCGCTGGAGTCAGCGAAGCGGAAGAAGAACACCGCGGCACCGCAGGTGACCGCTGCCCAGGAAACGCCTACGGCGGTTCCGGAACCGACCGCGACCCCCGGCCCGCTGGAGGAAGCGCAGCGAATTGCGGATTATTTCTTTGAGCACGGAGAACTGCCGGATAACTTTATTACGAAAAAACAGGCCCAGGCGCTTGGCTGGGACAACACGGTCAATTATGTGAGCGACGTGGCCCCGGGCAAAAGCATCGGCGGGGACTACTTCGGAAACTACGAGCAGAAACTGCCGGTGGTGAAAGGCCGGAAGTATTATGAAGCGGACTGCTTCTACCGGGGCGGAAAACGAAACGCCTACCGGATCATTTATTCCACAGACGGCCATGTATGGTATACCGGAGACCATTATGAAACCTTTGTCGAATTGTTTCCGACAAAGGAATAATGAATAGCTGCAGCCGGGAACAGGGACAATCATGCGAAATGCAGATAAACCCCGGAAATCATTATGAATTATGAATTGTGAATGATGAATTAAAATTGCCATCCGCAGGAGGTGTGCAGGGTAATGAAAAGAAACGCGAAGATTATCGGCCTGGCGGGAGTACTGGCATTATGCCTGCTGCTGACGGGCTGCTATCAGCCGCCGGACGAAGTCAATAACGGCGGACAGAACGGAACGACTGCGACACCGTTTTTCAATACTGTTGCGCCGTCGCCGACAATACAGATTACGCCGGATACGAAGCCGGTGGATGTGCAGAACACCATTGCCGGAATCAACATCGGCCAGCAGACCGAACAGCCGACGCAGCCTTCGGGTTCCGACAACGGCTGGGGCAACTGGGGCCAGGCGCCCACGGACACGCCCTCAGCGCCTTCCACGCCCACGCCGTTCCCCTCCGGCATGATTCAGCTGGTTACCGCGGCGCCTGACGGCACCGCGCCTACGGAAGGAACCTTCACCGCGATCCCGGTTACCCCGACGCCCACCGTGGCGCCGGTGACGCCCACGCCTACCCCCAAGAGCCTGCAGCGCGGATTCACAGGAAGCGACGCTGTGCGCGCGGTACAGAAGCGTCTGAAGGAGCTGGGCTTCTACAAGGGATCGGCCGACGGTGATTTCGGCCCGGCCACGGAGGAAGCCGTGAAGGCGTTCCAGAAGGCCAACGGCCTGACCGCAGACGGCAAGGTCGGAGAGAAGACCCTGGCGAAGATGAACGGAACCAGCGCGGTGAGCGCCAAACAGGCCAATGCCACCGCTGCGCCGAAGGCAACCGCCAAAAACAACCCGAAGGTTACCAATACCCCGAGACCGACAGCAACCCCTGACCTGTCCAAGGATGTGTATCTGGAACTGAATACCAAGGGCAAGAAGGTGGAGACGCTGCAGCGCCGCCTGATTGAGCTGGGCTGGCTGGAAGGATCGGTCACGGGCAGATATGACGAAACAACGGAAGCCGCAGTCAGCGCCTTCCAGAAGAAAGCAAAGCTGTGGGTGGACGGCAAGGCCGGCCCGGACACGCTGAAAAAACTGTATTCCTCCAGCGCGCCGCGGGGATCGAACCCGATTGCCAGCAAGCGGGAAACGCTGGAGCTTGGCAGCGAAGGCAGCGAAGTGAAGAGAATGCAGCAGAAGCTGAAGGATCTGAACTACCTCAGCGGCAGCGTGGACGGCAAATTCGGCGTAGCCACGGAGGCGGCGGTGATCGCCTTCCAGAAAAACAACAACCTGACCGCGGACGGCAAGGCCGGAACCGCGACGCTGAACAAGCTGTACAGCGGCACGGCGAAGAAGTCATCCGGAACCCAGATCAACCTGAGCAGCGATGACGGACATACCTCCGGACGGGACACCTCCGGGATCTCCTCCACCGGGTATATCACCCTGGAGGACGGAAGCTCCGGAGAACAGGTCAGAACGCTGCAGAAGCGGCTGAAGGACCTGGGATACTATACCGGCAGCGTGGACGGTAATTACGGCGACGGCACCAAGGCCGCGGTAATCGCCTTCCAGCAGCGGAACAACCTGAAGGCGGACGGCAAGGCCGGTCCCGCCACGCAGCGGGTGCTGTATGGCAGTAAATCGAATATTACCTACGGCTCCATGCGGCAGGGAGAGGAAAGCTCCGCTGTGAAAAACATGCAGTATACGCTGTATGAGCTGGACTATTATGACGGAGCGATTGACGGCAAATACGGGCAGACCACCGCGGACGCGGTGCGCGCCTTCCAGATCCAGAATAAAATAACGCCGGTGGACGGCGTGGCAGGCAGCAAGACGCTGAGCAAGCTGTATTCCTCCGACGCGATTCCGGCAACAGCCGCGGATCCGAACTATGATACGGTGCAGTACGGAGATACGGGCATGCTGGTACAGGATGTGCAGGGCTGCCTGATCGACTACGGATACCTGGATCAGATGACGGGTGTTTATGACGATGCGACCGTTGCGGCGGTCAAGGCATTCCAGAGCGCGCACGGGCTGACGCCGGACGGAAAATGCGGCCAGAACACGCTGCAGGTGTTGTTCGGATACTGATCCCCGGCAGAAGAATATCTGACACACAAAATAATCAGAATTCAGGAGGCATTGTTCATCCTGAATCCGGATATGTTGAGATGGAAAGATGAGGAAGAAACTGCTCTGCTTTCTTCTCTGCCTGTTCCTGCTTCCGCTGGGAGTGATCAGGGACGCCGGGGGAGACGGCATAACCAGATGCCTGCTGATCGGGTGCGACCAGTTTGTATCCATGCCGGATACCGAGCCCGCAGGCGCCAACAACGTGGAAACGATGGAGGCGCTGCTGACGGACTTCCTTCCCGGCGAAATCAGGATACAGCGGTATGTGAACGGGCCCGGGACGGTCGAAGGCTTTGAAAAGCTGGTGGAGGATGTCTTCCGGGACGCGAACGACGCGGACAGGGCGCTGATTTACCTGAGCACCCACGGTCTGCTTCGCGAGGAAGAAGAGATGGTGCTGCTGCTTTCCGACGGAGAGAGTGAGGAATACCTCAAGCCGGAAAAGCTGAAGCAGATCCTGGACAACGTGCCGGGTGAGAAAACCCTGATCCTGGACGCCTGCCACTCCGGCGCGATGATCGGCTGCGGCGGCGGAAACGGCGTGAACTGGTTCGCCGACGGTACGTGCCAGGTGCTGACCTCCAGCGGTGCGCTGGAGGACAGCTGGTTTTGGAGCGCGGAGGAAGACACCTATACAGGAACAGGATATTTTACATCGGCAATGGACAGCGCCCTGCGTTCGAGCGATCCGGACCAGATTGATCCGAACGGGGACGGAAAGGTGAGCCTGGAAGAGCTGACCGTAAGACTGCAGAGAATTCACGGAGCCAGCACAGTATACTGCTGGCCGGAAAACGGAGTTTTTTCCCTGTTCCGGCTGCCGGAAAACCGGAAGCCGCGGAACAGACTGCGGGGTCTGTGCTTTGATCCCCTGCTTCAGGAAAAGGAAGACGGAACAAGAAAACTGGTGTGGCATTTCCGGACGGAGGATTCAGTCCGGCTGATGTACCACCTGATCCCCAGCCATAACGGGGAATGGGATTTTGAACACGCGGCAACAAAGCGTGACCGCGGCCATGTGGGCCTGAACTGGGGCATGGTCGGCGCCGGGGAATATGAACGGAGTATTCTCAGGACCCCTGAACAGTTCGGGGAGGACGGCCGGCTGCTGCTCCAGGTTGTCTCGATGAAGCCGGATTTTTCTGCTCCGATGGTGGAGGGCGGCATGGTGATGAAACTGGATGATCCGACCATGCCTATGCTGGAGGAAGCGGACCCGGAAGAAGAATAACCGGATGGTTATGATGTGTTTTTTACCGGATGAGTCATGGACAATTTATAGTTTATCATGCATAATATATCGGTTGAATCCCTATACGCAGAACGAAGACCGAGGTGAAATGTCATGTCTGAATGTACGCACGACTGCTCCAGCTGCGGCGCCGACTGCGCGTCCCGCAACAAGCCGGAGAGCCTGCTGGAAGCACAGAACGCATTCAGTAACGTAAAGAAAGTGATTGCCGTTGTCAGCGGCAAGGGCGGCGTGGGCAAAAGCCTGGTAACCAGCCTGCTGGCGGTACTGACCAGGCGCAACGGCCACAGTACCGCGGTGCTGGACGCCGATATTACCGGCCCGTCCATTCCGAAGATTTTCGGAGTCCATGAGAAAGCCATGGGCACGGACGACGGCATCCTGCCGGTGGAAAGCCGCACGGGCGTCAAGCTGATGAGCGTGAACCTGCTGCTGGAAAACGATACGGATCCGGTGATCTGGCGCGGCGCGCTGATCGCGGGAACGGTGAAGCAGTTCTGGACGGACGTCCTCTGGGGCGACGTGGACTACATGTTTGTGGATATGCCTCCGGGAACCGGAGATGTGCCGCTGACCGTGTTCCAGAGCCTGCCGGTGGACGGTATCATTATTGTGACCAGCCCGCAGGAACTGGTCGGAATGATCGTTGAAAAAGCCGCCAAGATGGCGAAGATGATGAACATTCCGGTGCTGGGCCTGGTGGAGAACATGAGCTGGATCGGCTGCCCGGACTGCGGAAAGAAGATCTATCCCTTCGGAGAAAGCCAGACCGCGAAGGTGGCCCTGGAAGAAGGTATCCCGCTGCTGGCACAGCTGCCCATTGATCCGGCGCTGGCAAAGGAATGCGATACCGGCGTGATCGAACTGTTCAACGAGGACTGGATGGAGCCGGTGATCAGCGCAGTGGAAAACTGCCCAAAGCGGCAAATTAATTCATAATTCACAATTCATAATTCATAATTATGAGTGACTCGGCGCAGAGGATGTGCCTGGAAACTATGGATTAAGGGCCAGATACAGGTAAATTTGAGGATGGTTGATTCATCGTTCAGGATTCAGGAATTCATTATGAATTATGAATTGTGAATTATGAATTATGAATTGACATTCTCCAAAGGAGAATGCATGGCTAGGGGTAACCAGAACATAAACGACCAGCTGTTCCGGACGCGCGGCAGGAACGCCGCCGAAACCCGGGAAAGCCAGGAGGAGATCCGGAAGCGGCAGATCCGCAGCTGGATCATTCTGGTGAGTGTTGCGCTGGCGATCGTGCTGGGAATTCATTTCCTGGGCCGGTATGGCAAAGGGAAAGAAATCAGCATGTCCAAGCTGCCCTGCTACGCAAACCAGAATGTGACGCCCTTCCGGGACGGCCTGCTCTACTATGACGGCGCGTCCATTCACCACCTGTCCTCCTCCGGAACGATCCGCTGGAGTTTTCCGGCCGGGAACGATGTGAAGTTTTCCGTGGGACCGACGCATATGGCGCTCTGGTCCGGAACCCAGCTGTTCCTGGTGGACCGAAACGGCAACGCGACCTACAACGAAAGCATGGAGGCCAAGGTGCAGTTCGTCCGGGTGGGAGAACGGTATGCCGCGGTTGTTGTGGGCGCGGAGGATACGGAGCCGAAGCTCATTGTAAAGGACCTGAAGGGCGCGCAGGTGGACCAGGAACAGGAAGCCTACAGCGGCCTGATGCTCCTGGACGCCGGGTTTTACGGTGAACAGGGCGAATACCTGTGGACGCTGGCGCTGGACGTATTCGGCACCGCGCCCAACACCATCATGAACACCTTCCAGGTCGGTAAGATGAATTACCATACGGTCTCCCTGGGAGAAGCGCTGACCTACAAGGTCATCTATGAGAATGCCCGCCTGAGGGTGTTTACCACCCAGCAGGTATATACCTATGACTACAAGGGTACGCAGGAGTCGAACAGCACGATGCTGGTCTACGGCTGGAAGCTGATTGACGCGGACATGCCGGACCGGGGACGGGCCAAGCTGCTGCTGGCCCCGACAAGCCAGACCTCCAGCGCGCAGCTGATTTCCGAACTGCGGGTGCTGGAAGGCATGAATGACAAACGGTATACGCTGCCGACCACCTGCGTGGGCGCGAGTATCCACAAGGGAAACATTTACGCGATTTCCGAGGATTATATTTACCGGGCGGATATGTCCAGCCAGAAATTCTTCGGATATCAGATTCCCGCGCCGGATGGGGTGAAAATCACCGCGTTCTACGGCATTACGGATGACGGCAGGATGCTGCTGGCTTCAGGGGAAACCATGTATTCCCTGACGCTGCCTGAACGGTAAAAGAATATCATAATTCGGAGGTTGTTCTCATGACGATCTACGTTGACGCGATGGGCGGAGACCTGGCACCGGAAGCACCGGTCAAAGGCGCACTGAAGGCACTGCGGCAGTACCCGCATCTGACAATCATCCTGGCGGGCAGGCTGGACGAGGTGAAGCCTTTCCTGGGAGACTATGAGGATGTGAAGGACCGGCTGATCCTGGAAGAGGAGCCGGAAGTGATCACGAACCATGAGAGCCCGGTAATGGGTGTGCGCAAAAAGATCAACAGCGCCACCGTGCAGGGAATGCTGAAAGTGCGCAACGGCGAAGCGGACGGCTTTGTATCCGCCGGCTCCACGGGAGCGACGCTGGCCGGCGGCATGTTCCGCCTGGGCCGGATTCCCGGCATTGAGCGGCCTGCCCTGGCTCCGCTGATTCCCAACGGCAGAGGCCATTTCCTGCTGATTGACTGCGGCGCGAACGTGGACTGCAAGCCGGAATACCTGGTGCAGTTCGGCATCATGGGCGACGCGTACATGCGGGGCGTGATGGGAATGGAAAATCCCCGGATCGGCCTGGTGAACATCGGCGCGGAGGCCGAGAAGGGCAATGCGCTGGTGAAGGAGACCTATCCGCTGATGGAAAAGGCTCCCTACAACTTCATTGGCAACGTGGAAGCCCGGGACGTTCCGCTGAATCAGGCGGACGTGTGCGTGACGGACGGCTTCGGCGGCAACCTGATCCTGAAATACACCGAAGGTCTGGCCAGCGCGCTGATGGGAACCATCAAGCAGGAGCTGATGGCGGATACCCGCGGCAAGATCGCCGGACTGATCGCGAAGCCTGCCTTTAAGCGGGTCAAGAAGACGATGAGCTCCGATGAAATCGGCGGCGCGCCGCTGCTGGGCGTACAGGGCGCCGTGATCAAGGCGCACGGATCCAGCAACGCGTACGCGTTCTGCAGCGCCATCGGCCAGTGCGTCAAGATGATTGACGGCAATGTGGTGCAGATTATCGCGGAAGGCGTGAAGAAGATGCTCGCCGCGGACAGCGAAGCGTCTTCCAGTGAACAATAAACCGTATATTACCGGGTAATCCGGTGTATATAATATCAAAGGAGGATCTGACAATGGATTTTGAAACCGTAAGAGACATGATTGCTGAACAGCTGAAGGTGGACGCTTCTGAAATCAAACCCGAAAGCCGGCTGATGGAAGACCTGAAGGCTGACAGCGCGAACATCATGGTTATGATCATGGACATGGAAGACCGTTTCGGCATCACGGTGGAAGACGATCAGATCATGAAGCTGAAGACCGTCGGCGACGTGGCCGAGTATATCGCAAAGGTGAAGGGCTGAGAACAGCACGGCTATGCTTGATCAGGTAATGGAAGCCCTGGGGTACAAATTCCGCGACGAAGCATTGCTTCGCCGCGCTTTGACGCACCCGTCCATGGGAAAAAACGATAACCAGCGGCTGGAATTCCTTGGAGACGCGGTACTCCAGTATCTGATGAGCGACGCGCTTTATCAGGCACATCCGGACGAACGGGAAGGCGCCCTGACCCACAGGAGGGCGCTTTTGGTCTGTGAAGCCGCGCTGAGTCCCATTGCCAAAAAGCTGGGACTGGGCGAGGCGCTGATCATGGACCGGGGCGAGGAACTGACCGGCGGCCGGGAAAAGCCGAGCGTGCTGTGCGACACGATGGAAGCGGTGCTGGCCGCTGTTTATCTGGACGGCGGCATGGAAGCCGCCCGCAGCGTTGTGGAACGCTGCTGGCCGGAGGAAGGCGAAGTTTCCCGCCCGCTGCAGGACGCAAAGGGTGCCCTGCAGGAGATCCTGCAGAAGGACGGGGGAGACGCTCCGACCTACGAAATCACCGGACAGAGCGGTCCACCCCACGCGCCGGTGTTCCGTGCCACGGTTTACCGGTACGGAAAGGCGCTGGCCGAGGGCGAAGGCAAAACCAAGAAACAGGCGGAACAGGCGGCGGCGCTTGCTGCGCTGCAGCAAATTCAGAATTCAGAATTCAGAATTCAGAATTAATGCCTGCCGCATGTTTAGCCGCATGAAAAAAATCAACATACAGGGATTATTGCTTCTTTTGCAATGATTCACTGCAAGGGAATAAGTATCTGATAATTCTGAATTCTGAATTCATAATTCTGAATTAAAATTACCGGAGGTAATTGGTTAATGGCAAAGATCAGTCTGGACCGGAACCGGTCGAAGGGAACCATTTCACGGTATATCTACGGTTCTTTTGCCGAACATCTGGGCCGCTGCATTTACGGCGGCATCTTTGTGGGCAAGGACAGTCCCATTCCGAATGTAAACGGCATGCGTAAAGACGTGGTGGAAGCCATGAAGAACCTGAAAATGCCGGTTCTGCGCTGGCCCGGCGGCTGCTTTGCCGATGAATACCACTGGCGGGACGGCATCGGGGAACAGAAGGACCGGAAACGCATGGTCAATACCCACTGGGGCGGCGTGGTGGAGGATAACAGCTTCGGCACGCATGAGTTCCTGGAGCTTTGCCGGCAGGTTGGCTGCGATCCCTATATCACGGGGAACGTGGGCAGCGGCACGGTGAAGGAAATGAGCGAGTGGGTGGAATACCTGAACTCCGACGGCGACAGCACGGTGGTGCAGGAACGCTGGAAGAACGGGCAGAAGGAAGCCTGGGGCGTACGCTACTGGGGCGTCGGCAATGAAAGCTGGGGCTGCGGCGGCAATATGCGTCCGGAATACTATACCGATGAATACCGCCGTTTCCAGACCTACTGCAGGCAGTACGGCGACCACAAGCTGTACAAGATTGCCTGCGGCCCGTCCGACGCGGACGTGAACTGGACCGAGGTGCTGATGAAGAACGCGGCCGGCATGATGGACGGCCTGAGCATGCACAGCTATACCATTCCCGGCGGATGGAATACCAAGAACCGGGCGACGGTGTTCACCACGGACGATTACTGGGAAACCCTGTACTGCGCGGCGGACATCGACCGGAAAATCGGCCTGCACGCGGCCATTATGGACCGGTATGATCCGGAAAAGCGGATCGGCCTGATCATTGACGAGTGGGGAACCTGGTTCCAGGTGGAGCCGGATACGAACCCGGGATTCCTGTATCAGCAGAACACGATGCGGGACGCCATGGTGGCGGCGGTATCGCTGGATATCTTCAACAAGCGCTGCGACCGGGTGCATATGGCCAATATCGCCCAGACGGTGAACGTGCTGCAGGCGATTATCCTGACCGAAGGGGATCAGATGGTGCTGACACCCACGTATCATGTGTTTGACCTGTACAAGGAGCACATGGACGCAAAGGAACTGGACTGCTATGTGGAAGCGGAGCAGTCCGGCACCGAAAAGTATCCCATTGCGTCTGTGACGGCGTCCGCCTCCGAAAAGGACGGACGGATCACGCTGACGGTGACGAACCTGGAGCCGGAAAAGGCACAGGAAATTACCGTGAGCCTGAAGGGCGAAGCCATCCGCGGCGCGGAAGGACGGATCCTGACCGGAAAGATGGACGCATACAACGATTTCGGCAAAGAAGCCGTGGCCGTAAAGGCCTTCACGGATTTCGAAGTGAAGGACGGAAACCTGGTTATCCGGATGCCGGCCTGCGCCGTGGCGGAGATCAGACTGTGATCAGACCCTGCAGATGCCTGATCGGCGAAATGCCGGATGAGGCGGAACTGGCTGAAATAATCCGGGAGAGGATTGAACTGATCCCGGAGGAAGAGCGTACCCCTGAAAAGGAGTACGCTTTTCGTCTTTCCCGGTGCCGGGAATGCGAACACCTGCAGCGCGGGACCTGCGGACAGTGCGGCTGCTATGTGGAGATCCGGGCGGCAAGAAAATGGCAAAGCTGTCCTGATGTGCCTGCGCAATGGCAGGCACATCAGGACAATTGAGAATGAAAAGTTACGGTACATGCAAATACCGACGCGGCGGGCAGGTTCCTTCAGGCGATATAGCAAGGGATCCCTCGGCTTCGCTCGGGATGACAAGGGGAGAGCATTTGCTCTCCCCTTGCTGCTTTCCGGGCAGGAATGGAGATCTGTGTAGACGCCTTCTTTCCAATTATGAAGAAATATTACAGAAAGATGAATATATCGTTGACATTATGTAACGCGTGAGATAGAATTACAGTGTATACGAATGTGGGCGGGAAGCTTCTGTTCTTCCTGCCCGTAGGAGGTTATTGAATGTCTCAGCTGAAGATCCGCCTTCGTACGCTGATGGCGATTGTTGCCGCGCTGACGCTGCTTGTCTGCGCTGTTCCCGTGACGGGTTTTACCGCTACAGGGTCAGAACAGGCAGCGGAGGAAACGCTGGAAACCGTCAGCAGCTATCCCTATACCACGAAGACGAAGGTGAAGGTGAATCTGCGGGCAAGCCGCTCCACCCGGAGCACGCTGCTGAAGAAAATTCCGGCAGACGCGGAGATCACGGTGAACGCTGTGAAAGGTTCCTGGGCTGAGGTTCAGTACAAGAAGTACTCCGGCTATGTGAAGACGGATTACATTGTGCTCAAGGAAGTCAAGAAGGTCAAACCGACTCCTACGCCTACCCCGGTTGTGACGCTGAGTCCGGAAGAGGACGCCGGCGGATACAATATCCTGCAGAAGGGTGCGGAGGGCCGGGAGGTAACGTCCCTGCAGGAAGCACTGATTGAACTGGGATTCCTGAACGGCCAGGCGGACGGAAAGTTCGGCGCGAGCACCGAAAAAGCAGTTATTGCCTTCCAGCAGAAGAATGATTATCCGGCCACCGGCATTATGGACGCGAATATCCAGGCATTCCTGTATTCCGGTCAGCCGAAGAACTCCGCGGGCACAAAAACCAGCATCCGTACCCTGAGCCCTGTGGCGGAAGTATCCATGAAAAAAGGAAACAAAGGCGCGGCCGTAACAGAACTGCAGCAGAAGCTGATTGAGCTGGGCTATCTGAAGGGGACGCCCTCCGGCACATATGATACCGATACGATCGGAGCGGTACGCTCCTTCCAGAAAAAGAACGGCCTGACCTCCAACGGCACAGCCGACGCGACAACCCGGCAGCTGATCATGTCCGGTACCGCCCTGGGCGCAAAGGACACCGCTACCCCTACGGTTGTGATTACCCCCAGCCCGACGCCTACTGTTCCGGTTCCCGCGGTTTCCCTGAGAAACGGGGACAAGGGCGACGACGTGAAGCTGGTGCAGAAGCGGCTGAAGGAACTGGGCTATTACAAGAGCTCTGTCGACGGAAAAATGGGCAAGGGCACCGTGAACGCCCTGAAAGCATTCCAGAAAGCGCACGGCCTGAACGATGACGGCGTGGCCGGACAGGCAACCTACGCGGTACTGTTCAGCGACAACGCCCTGAAAAAGGGAACAACGCCGACACCTCAGCCTACTGAGATCCCGACACCCGCGCCGGAAGTGACCGCGGCACCGGCCGCGTCTGTCAGCTGGCCCACGATGCGCAAGGATGATACCGGTACAGACGTGGCTCAGCTGCAGGAAGCCCTGATTCAGCTGGGATACCTGTCCGGAAAAGCGGACGGAAACTACGGCACGAAGACTGTGGAAGCCGTGCGGGCTTTCCAGAAGGCAAACGGCCTGACCGCTGACGGTGCGGCGGGCGAACAGACGCAGCGGGTGCTTTACGGCGGGAACGCCAAAGCGGCCAACGTGAAAACCACCGCCGCTCCGCAGCAGGCAGCTACTGCAACAGCAGCTCCGACCACCAGCGGAACGCTGAAGGTGGGCTCCACCGGAACGGACGTTCAGACCCTGCAGCAGAAGCTGATTGAGCTGGGCTACCTGAAGGGAAGTGCGGACGGTGTGTTCGGCAACAAGACCGCGGCTGCCGTCAAGGCTTACCAGAAGGCCAGCAAACTGACCGCAGACGGCGTGGCGGGTTCTCAGACCCTGAGCAGCCTGAACGCGGTGGCCGCCAATAAGAATGCAGCCAGCAGCAATACCGCAGCCAACACCTCCCAGAAGACCACCGTGACGCCCAGCGCGGCCAGGGTGCAGTACGCGAATTGGTACGAAAAGGTAAAGTCCGTGGCGCGGAGCTATCCCTACGCGACGGTGTATGATATCGGCACAGGCATCAGCTGGCAGGTACACATTTTCTCCCTGGGCGCGCACGCGGACTATGAGCCGGTTACGGCCAACGATACAGCCCGGATGGAAAAGGTCTTCGGCGGCAATACCTGGAACCCGCGGGCTGTCTGGGTTATCTTCTCAGACGGCAGCATCTATATCGGATCCACCCACTCCATGCCGCACGAAGTGCAGCATGTGAGGGATAACAACTTCAACGGACACTCCTGCCTGCATTTCCCGAGAACGCAGGAGCAGGTGACCTCCATCGGACCGTATGCCACGAAGCATCAGGAAACCATCGATGCGGGATGGGCAGTAACACAGAAGATGAAATAAGATTTCATCTTCTGTGTAATGAAGAATGAAGAATGAAAAATGAAGAATGCCATATAGTAAAGGAGCCGCAGGCTTATGCCTGCGGCTCCTTTCTATTCAGTATGTTATTGGCTTTTTCGGCTTTTGGCGTTGAGCTCATCGATTTTTTCCTTCCGGGGCATGGGAGCGCAGCCCGGACAGGGGGTCAGCTTGTTGTAGGGTTTCTTGTCCAGCTCGCCGTAGGTAAAGGCGGTCATGGGTTCATACTTGTCCTTGACCATGGTACAGGCAGCCTGGGAATGATAATTGGTTCCGCCCTTGGGGTTATAGTACAGGGGCAGGTCATCTGACGGGTAGCCGAGCTCCCGGTCCAGATCGTCCCAGATAATCACCTTGGTGTAGGGCTTGCGGGAAAGATGATCCCAGAGCCATTTGGCGTTGACGCCTTCGGGCGTCAGCTGGCGCTGAACCCGGATGCAGCCGTGGCTGGCCTTTTCCCCGAGGTAGCGTTCGCAGCGGGCATAGGATGTGTAGGTTTCGCCGGCCTTGTTGGTTTCCTGACGGCTGGGAACCTCATGGATCAGGATGCCGCTGTTGATGCGCATGCCGTAGGCGCACCAGAGGGTTTCGGCCTGGAAACCGCCGACCCAGCTGACCATGAGGAATTCCCCGGCGGGGGTTTCATGGAAGAGGTTGGCCTTGTTTTTAGCAAAGCCGGTGGAGCACAGCAGGGTGCTGAAAAGCTTTCCCTCTTTAAAAACATACAGGCGCTGCTGGAGCTTATCGATGACCAGGCCGTAGGTCTGGTCAACCTGTTCCTCTTTCAGACGGCTGGTTTTGACCCAGCCCTGGAACTGCTCGGCAAAGACTTTGACAGCAGAGCCTTCCTCGGAGGAGGAATAGGCTTCAATCAGGGTCCAGTCTCCTTCCTGGCGCAGCACATGGACGGCCTGGCTGGAGCAGGTTACGACGCCGACATAGTCGGTGCATTTTTCATTCGGTTCGGCGAGGATACGCACCTGTTCCCGCTGCTTGCCTGTCAGGACGGTCACCGGCTGGGTGAGGATTTTCCAGATGGCCGCTTCATCCATATGGCCCATTTCCATGGTCCAGAAGCAGGGATCGTGGTCGCATTTGACGGCGCTGCGTTCATTGGGCGTATGGTAGAAGACATCGGTGGCGAGAAGGGTATCCCGTTCTTCGGGAACTTCTTCCCATTCCTCGGCCTCTTCCCATTCTTCCTCCCATTCCTCCGCAAAGGCAAAGCACGGAAGGAGCAGGAGCACCAGGAAAAGGGAAAGGAGTTTTTTCAGTTTATTATTCATCATTCATCATCAGCGTTATGGTCTTGAAGGATTAAGAAAACATAGGGAGGTTATCCCTATGTAATGATAAACTGAATCGGTTACAGTTGTCAAAAAATGATGGTGGGGAGTGGAAAACGTAAAGTTAAGTGTTTAGAGTTGCTGTAATGCTTTTGGCATTACAGCAAAGGAATATTGGCATTACGGCAGGCTTTGACGACCTCTTCCGGCCACATGCTGGCCTGGACTTCGCCCACATGGGCTTTCCGGAGGAAGTAAACGCACATACGGCTCTGGCCGATACCGCCGCCGATGGTCTGGGGCAGTTCGCCCGCCAGCAGCGCCTTCTGGAAAGGCAGTTCCGCCCGTTCCTCACAGCCGCGGATCTTCAGCTGTTTCCGGAGCGTATCGGGATCCACGCGGATACCCATGGAGGAAACCTCCAGGGAAATGTCCAGCAGGGGATCGTAAAGCAGGATGTCTCCGTTCAGGCTCCAGTCATCATAGTCCGGGGCGCGGCCGTCATGGGGCTGGCCGCTGCGGAGGGCGCCGCCTACCTGCATGAGGAATACGGCGCCGTATTTCTTTGCGGCGATGTATTCGCGTTCTTTCGGGGTTTTGTCCGGATATTCATCCTCCAGCTGCTGGGTGGTAACGAAGGTGATGGCGTCCGGCAGTTCGGGCTTGATATGGGGATAGTGGGCGCAGACAAAGCCTTCAGTCTTGCGGAGGGTCAGGTAGATGCGGTTGACGATGTCCCGCAGGAACTGCTCATTCCGCTCGGAAGGCGCCATGATGCGCTCCCAGTCCCACTGGTCCACAAAGATGGAATGGATATTATCGGTTTCCTCATCCCGGCGGATGGCGTTCATATCCGTATAAAGGCCTTCTCCCACGGAGAAACCGTAGGTCTTCAGGGCCTGCCGCTTCCACTTGGCCAGGGAGTGGACAATTTCCACGGTCGCGCCGGTTTCCAGCACATCGAAGGAGACGGGGCGTTCCACACCGTTCAGGTTATCATTCAGACCGCTTTCCGGCGTGACCATGATGGGCGCGGAAACACGGGTAAGATTCAGGGCCTTGGCCAGTTCCTGTTCGAAAAAGTCCTTGACGAGCTTAATGGCGATCTCTGTATCACGCAGATCCAGAACCGGGTTATAGTCCTTGGGGATAATGAGGTTCATGGCGAACCCCTCCTTCCGAAGTATCTGTAAGATAATACAAAAGGATAACACCAATCTGTTTAAAAGGAAAGTATTGGCTATGTTTATATTCATTCGGAATCATTGCTGTTCCCGATGACGGATATGGCCGGTCGTTCAAAGCAAAGAATTGCTGGGTGTTCTTGACAGAAAAAGGGAAAGATGACATGATAGGAACCAGCGAAGGGGAGGGAATCTCTCACTTCGCCAATCCCTTTTGGAGAAATCACCATTCATTGTGAATGAAACAACATCCTGAACGTTTGGAGAAGACCGTTATGGCGAAGGAAATACTGTTGATTGTCGGCCTGGGAAACCCGGGAGAAAAATATGCCCATACCCGTCACAACGCGGGGTTTGAGGTAATGAGCCGGCTGGAGGAATACTACGGCGTGAAGCTGCGCAAGAAACTGTTTGTGCAGGATATGATCGCGGAAGTGACGGACGGGGAGCGGAAGATCGTGCTGTGCGAGCCCCTGACCTTTATGAATCGGAGCGGTGAATGCGTGAAGCGGCTGCTGAACCGGTTCAAGGTGCCGCAGGAGAATCTGCTGGTGATCTATGACGATATCGACCTGCCGCCCGGAAAAGTTCGTATGCGCAAAAGCGGCGGCGCCGGGACGCACAACGGAATGCGGAGCATCGCGTCCTGCCTGGGGAAGACGGATTTCCCGCGGATCCGGGTCGGTACGGGTGACCGGCCGGCCGGACAGGACCTGGCGGCATGGGTGCTGGGCCACTGGGGGCCGGAGGATAAGGAAATCATGGAAAAGGCCTTTGACCGGGCAGCGGAGTGTGCGCGCGTCTGGGCTGCGGAAGGCATAGAGAAAGCGATGCAAAAAGGGAACCAGAACTAATGGAACAGGAAGATTGAAAAATCGAGAGTTTCTGCATTCAGTAATCATAATTGTGAATTATGAATTATGAATTGTGAATTGTGAATCAGGAGACGGTATGGCACAAAAAATGTTATCCGCGATGGTTATACCGGGGCTGGAGAAGCTTTTGGAAACAGCACCGGGAAAGACTACGGCAGTCGCCGGGGTGAACCAGACGCTGGCGGCGGTGATTGCCTGCGTTGCGGCGGAAAAAGGGAAGAAAACCCTGCTGGTGGCGGACAATGACCTGAAAGCCGCCCGGGCGGCGGATGACGTGCGCCAGCTGACCGGGGAAGGCTGCTGCCTGCCCGGAGGGGAAATTGACCTGACCCGTGCCGCGGGAAGCCTGGAAAGCAACTGGCGCAGGCTGGAGGCTCTGGCGGCGGTGGCGGAAGGGAAGGTGCGGATCCTGTGTGCCGGTGCGGAAGCCATGTCGCAGCGGATGGGACGGCCGGAACCTTTCCGGGCACTGAGCCTGAAGCTGAAGCCGGGGGACGTGTTCCCGCCGGCGGATCTGGCCCGGCGGCTGAGCCGGATGGGCTATGACCGGGTGGGCATGGTGGAAGGCAAAGGCCAGTTTGCGCAGCGCGGATCGATTCTGGACGTTTATCCGCCGGCCCTGGCCCAGGGACTGCGTATTGAGTTTTTCGACGACGAGGTGGACGGCATCCGGGAATTTGACTGCATCAGCCAGCGAAGCCTGGGGGATGTTCCGGAGGCCGTGCTGACGCCCGCGTGCGAAGTGCTGCTGCCGGAGGAGGAATACCCGGAAGCAGCCCGCCGGATGCGGGAAGCCATTGATATTCAGCCGGATACGGATATCGGGAAGGAACTGCTGTTTGACGACCTGCCGCCGCTGCCGGATGATGAGGACGACGCGGAGATTTTTGATAAAGCGGTAGCACCGAAGATCCGGGAAAAGCAGTATCAGGAGCAGAAGGAGCTGGAGGCGGACCGGCGGATGGAACGCCTGCGGCAGGACGCGGAGACGCTGGAGCAGGGGCTGCCCTTCCGGCGGATACGCGCATGGCTTCCTGTGCTGACGGATCAGACGGCGTCAGTACTGGACTGGTTTAAGCCGGACCTGGTACTGCTGGTTGAGCCGGATCGGCTGCGGAACCGGATTGAGGAACGGATCCAGGGATTTGCCGAGGATCTGCAGAGCGCGATGACCCGCAGGGAGGCGGTTGCCGGACAGGAGAAGCTGCTGAAGGACTGGGATACGGTGCTGAAGGAGCTGAAACCCTATCCCCGCGGACTGCTGACGGAAATCCTGCTCGGGCTGGGCGGCATCAGGCCGGACAATACGGTAACGGTGGAGGCTACCGGCATCCAGGGCTACGGCGGGCAGATGCGCGCGCTGAAGAACGATATTGCCCTGTGGCGGGAGCATGGATACAGGATTTACCTGCTTTCAGGCGGAAGCAGCCGCGGAAAACGGCTGGAGGAAAGCCTGAAGGAGCTGGACGAAAAAACAGAATTCCGGGAAGTGATCAGCACGGCCAAACCGGGCGAAGCGGTGATCCTGCCGATTACGCTCAGCGGGGGCTTCATTATCCGCGGCGGCGAAGATATTCCCGGAACGGCGGTGGTTTCCGACGCGGACATCTGGGGCGAGGGCTACCGGCGGAGCAAGAGCCGGAAACGCTCCGGCGAGCGGATTTCCACCTTCACGGATCTGAAAGTGGGCGACTATGTGGTCCATGAGGATCACGGTGTGGGTATTTACCAGGGGATCACCCGGATCCAGAGTGAGGGAAGCTGGCACGACTATCTGCTGATCCATTACGGCGGGAACGACAAACTGTATGTGCCGGTGGAACAGCTGGAACGGGTACAGCGGTATATCGGCAACCCGAACCAGGCACCGAAGCTGAACCGCCTGGGCGGCGGGGAATGGGCAAGGCAGAAGGGCAAGGTCAAGGAAGGCCTGAAAGCCCTGGCCTTCGACCTGAAGGCGCTGTACGCGGAACGGTCGCAGAATACCGGTCATGCTTTCGGACCGGATACCGCCTGGCAGCGGGAGTTTGAGGACGAATTCCCGTGGGAGCTGACGCCGGACCAGGCACAGAGCGTGCAGGAGATCCGGGAAGATATGGAAAGCGACCGGAACATGGACCGGCTGCTGTGCGGCGACGTGGGATACGGCAAGACGGAGGTCAGCCTGCGGGCTGCTTTCAAAGCCATTGCGGACAACAAACAGGTAGCGCTGCTGGCACCCACCACGATCCTGGTGCAGCAGCATTACAACACGATCGTAAAACGGTTCCGGCATACCGGCGCGAGGGTGGATTTCCTGAGCCGGTTCCGGACCCCGGCAGAGCAGAAGGACGTACTGGCCAAGCTGGCGGCGGGAGACATTGATCTGATTGTCGGTACGCACAAGCTGCTGGGCAAGGACGTGAAGTTCAAGGACCTGGGCCTGCTCATTGTGGACGAAGAGCAGCGTTTCGGGGTAGCCCACAAGGAAGTTATCAAAAACATGAAGCGGCAGGTGGACGTGCTGACCCTGAGCGCGACTCCGATTCCGCGGACCCTGCATATGTCCATGACGGGCATCCGGGACATGAGCGTGCTGGAAACCCCGCCGGAGGAACGGATTCCGGTGCAGACCGTGGTAACGGAATACTCCGACGCCCTGATCCGGGACGCGGTTCTGCGGGAACTGGGCAGGGGAGGGCAGGTCTACTTCCTGTACAACCGGGTGCGGAGCATCGGCAGCTTCTATGAACGGCTGCGGGCACTGGTGCCGGAAGCCCGGGTGGGCGTGGCCCACGGGCAGATGAAGGAACACCAGCTGGAAGACGTGATGATGGACTTCTATAACGGCAACTATGACGTGCTGCTGTGCACCACCATTATTGAAAACGGCCTGGATGTTCCCAACGCGAACACCCTGATTGTCTATGACGCGGAACGGTTCGGCCTGAGCCAGCTGTACCAGCTGCGGGGCCGGGTGGGCCGAAGCAACCGGCAGGCCTATGCCTATTTCACGGTGCGGGCGGACCATATGCTGACGGAAACGGCGCAGCAGCGGCTGACAGCCATCCGGGAGTTTACGGAGTTCGGCGCCGGATTCCGTATTGCCATGCGGGACCTGGAAATCCGCGGTGCGGGCAATATCCTCGGACCGGAACAGCACGGGCATCTGGCTACGGTTGGTTATGACATGTACTGCAAGCTGATGGAGGAAACCCTGAACGAGGTCCAGGGACGGCAGACCGCGCGGGAGCTGGAAACCCGGGTGGATCTGCGGGTGGACGCCTTCCTGCCTTCCGACTATGTGGCGGAAGAAAAGCAGCGGATGGAAATGTACAAGCGGATCGCTTCCGTGGTGACGGACGAAGACCGCGCGGACGTGACGGACGAACTGATCGACCGCTACGGCGAACTGCCGCAGGCCGCGGAAACGCTGCTTGATGTCAGCCAGCTGCGGGCGCTGTGCAACCGGCTGGGCGTCAGCCAGGTGACCCGCGGCAAGGAAGGCCTGATCATGAAAGTGGATGAGCGGTATGTTCCGGATCCGGCGTGCCTGCTCCAGGCAATTTCCGAGACGGACGGACGGCTGATCCTGTCCGCCAGGGCACCGGCCAGGATGGTCCTGAAGGTGACGAATCTGCAGGAGCAGGAGCTGCTGCAGGAAGCGCTGAAGGTGACAAAGAAGCTGGTTGCCAGGATTAAAGAACTGGAAGAAAAGAAAGCAATTCAGGATTCCGAAGCAGGGATTCAGGATTAATGGTGATGTACCTATGAAAAAAGGAAAGGTATTCTGGATCGTTGTTATCCTTGTGCTGATCCTGGACCGGATTACCAAAGAGCTGGCGCCGGGTCTGCCGGCGGAGGGCCTGGCGCTGATCCCTGGCGTGGTCGGCCTGCGGTATACGGAAAATACCGGGATCGCGTTTTCGCTGCTGAGCGGAATGCCGCGGCTGACGGGAATCCTGGGACTGGCGGTGGTTGTGGGAGGCTTTCTCTGGCTGCGGAAAAAGAATATTTCTCCGTTTCCGCTGACAGGCCTTGCCCTGATGGCAGGCGGCGCGCTGGGGAATATACCGGACCGGCTGATCCGGGGCTTTGTACCGGATATGATTGAAACCCTGTTTGTCAGTTTCCCGGTATTCAATATTGCGGACAGCTGCCTGACGGTGGGCTGCATACTGGTGATGGTGAGTTTGCTTTGCCGTCCACAAGACTGGCAAAGCATCAATTCATAATGATGTTTGCTGTGAACTGCTGGACAGAAAGGTGCTGCTATGACCGATACAGAGTATAAAGTTTTGTCCGACGGGCGGCGGCTGGATGTGCTGCTGAGTGAAGAGACCGGACTGAGCCGGAGCCGGGTGGCTTCGCTGATGGAGGACGGCCTGTGTGTTTCCGGCGGAAAAGCCTGCACGAAGGCCGGCACCAAGCTGCCGGCAGGACAGGAAATCATCCTGACAGTGCCCGCTCCGAAGGAAGCTGTGCCGAAGGCGGAGGATATTCCGCTGGAAATCCTGTATGAGGATGAAGACCTGGCTGTGGTGATCAAGCCCCGGGGCATGGTGGTGCATCCCGCGGCGGGACATCCGGACGGCACACTGGTGAACGCGCTGCTGGCCAGACTGGACTCCCTGGGCGGTATCGGCGGCGAACTGCGCCCCGGCATTGTGCACCGGCTGGATAAGGAAACCAGCGGCCTGATGCTGGTAGCGAAGAACGACGAAACCCAGGAAGAGCTCAGCCGGATGCTGAAGGACCGGGAAATCGAAAAGCATTACCGGGCGCTGGCGGAGGGCCGGTTCAAGGAACCGGAGGGCGAGATCAACGCCCCCATTGACCGCAGTAAAAAGGACCGGAAGAAAATGGCTGTGGATCCGGACGGGCGTCCGGCGCTGACCCGCTGGAAAGTCCTGGCGGAGGGGCCGGGCTGCACGCTGCTGGATGTGCATATCCTGACCGGACGTACACACCAGATCCGGGTACACCTGCGGAGCATCCAGCACCCCGTCTGCGGGGACGAGCTGTACGGTTTTGAAAAAGGCGTGAAGGTTCCCTGCCTGATGCTCCATGCCTACAGCCTGAAGTTCCGTCATCCCCGGACCAAAGAGGAAATGTCCTTCCAGGCTCCGCTGCCGGAAGATTTTAAAGAAGGCCTGCGGAAGAATGGAATCAATATTAATTCAGAATTCAGAATTCAGAATTCAGAATTATAACGGGAACTTTTACGTTGCGATTATTCTCCAAGGGGCTCTGTCCCCGTTTCGCACTTTTTCAGCCGATAACATGGCGCCATGATGCGGGCAATTATAAAAAACAGCACTTTGGATTTTCCAAAGTGCTGTAAACATTTAATTCTGAATTCTGAATTCTAAATTCTGAATTGCTTAGATTTCGTCCCGGATTTCATCCAGGTACCGGTCCAGGGCGTTCTCAACGGTGGGCATGGGCGTAAAGCCGGATTCCGCAAGCTTGGAACCGTCCAGGCGGGAGTTCAGGGGCCGCTTGGCGGGAGTGGGATACTCGGAGGAAGGAACCGGAATGACTCTGCAGTTGAGGCCGGTCTTTTCCATGATCATCTTCGCGAATTCATACCAGGACAGATAACCCTCGTTGCGGACATGATAGATACCGTATTTCTCGGTCGGCAGGACATCGCAGATGACGCGGGCCAGATCCCGGGAATAGGTCGGGGAACCGATCTGGTCATTGACGACGCGGATCTCTTTCTTCTCCCTGCCCAGATGCAGCATGGTGCGGACGAAATTGCGGCCGTTTTTGCCGTAAACCCAGCTGGTGCGCAGGATAAAATAGCGGGTCATCAGGGAACGGACGGCATCCTCACCCTGGACTTTGCTCATGCCATAGACATTCAGGGGACCGTAGGGATCGTCAACCTTGAAGGGCTGATCCCCGGTGCCCGGGAAGACATAGTCCGTTGAAATGAAAAGCAGCTTGGCACCGACGCTGAGCGCGGCACGGACGATATTGACGGTACCCATACCATTCACAGCGGCGCAGATTTCCGGCTGGGATTCCGCTTTGTCCACACCGGTGTAGGCCGCGCAGTGCACGATGGCAGTCGGCTGATAACGCTGCACATACTCCTTGACAGCCTGGCCGTCGGTCAGGTCAAAGTCCTGCATGTCCACACCGCGGCATTCAATGCCCCGGGCTTCCAGTTGACGCACGGTATCCCAGCCCAGCTGGCCTGCGTATCCGGTTACGAGCACTTTCATTCCAGGCACCCCCATATTCAATTCGGAATTCAGAATTATGAATTCCGAATTACAGGATTGATTTACTTTATTGTATTGAGTTTACCACATAGTCACTCGGGATGACAAATTCATGGTAACGGGTTGCTGTAATTATATAACATTTAAGGTTTTTTCGGCAAGAAGCGAGGAAAAAGAAAAGCCCGCGGGAGCTGTATACCTCCGCAGGCCTGCTGTAACTGAACTCAGTCCGCAACCTCAGCGCTGCATACGATCTGTTACCCAAATCATAGATTTGGACAGATCAGTAAATCGGCGCGACTCCGCACAGCGGAGATCGCCTTGTTTCGGTTGAATTCACATTCGATGAGATTTCCTTCACTGAAGGTCACCGAATATTCAGTCCGCAACCTCAGCGCTGCATACGATCTGTTACCCAAATCATAGATTTGGACAGATCAGTAAATCGGCGCGATACGCAACTTCAATGGTCGCAACTCCTCACTGGGGAGCTTGCTCCCTTTCAGTTGACCTCAGATCTGATGAGATATCCGCCACTGGCGGTCATCAGATCTTCGCCTTGTTTCGGTTGAATTCACATTCGATGAAATTTCCTTCACTGAAGGTCATCGAATGTTCATCCTACGAACTCGTGATAGATTGCGTGGATGGTGGCTTCGAAATCGCTGTCGTTGACGCCGACGATAATGCTCAGCTCGCTGGAGCCCTGGTCGATCATCCGCACGTTGATGCGGGCGCGGCTCATGGCGGAGAAGAGACGGGCGGCGGTGCCGCAGTTGTGCACCATGCCGCGGCCGACGGTGGCGATGATGGACATGTTGTCGCTGACAGAGACGCTGCCGCTGCCGTCAACCAGATTTTCGATTTCCTTGATAATCTCAGCGCGGTGGGGCTCCAGGGTGGCGCTGTTCACCACGACGCACATGCTGTCAATGCCGGTGGGCATATGTTCAAAGGACACGCCGTAGTTTTCGAGCACCTGCAGGACTTTACGGCCGAAACCGACTTCGCTGTTCATCATGCTCTTTTCAATGGAGATAACGCTGTATCCCTTGTGACCGGCAATACCGGTGATGGTGGGAACGGAAATCTCGTTGGGAGCGTTCTTGCTGATCATGGTGCCGGGATGGTAGGGCTTGTTGGTATTGCGGATATTGGTGGGGATGCCGGCCTTGTGTACCGGGAACATGGCGTCTTCATGCAGGACGGAGGCGCCCATATGGCTCAGTTCCCGGAGCTCCTTATAGGTGATGGAGGAAATTTCTGCCGGGTTCTCGATGATCCGGGGATCCGCCATCAGGAAACCGGACACGTCGGTCCAGTTTTCATACACATCAGCATTGACCGCACGGGCAACCAGGGCGCCGGTGATGTCACTGCCGCTGCGGGAGAAGGTGCAGACTTCACCATTCTCCTTGGAGCCGTAGAAACCGGGCACAACGGCAGGCTCGCCGTCCTTCAGGAGGGCAGAGAGCTTTTCCTGGGTCTTGTCATCGTTCAGGGTGCCGTTATCATTGAAGAAAATGCCGTCAATGGGATCGACGAAACGCCATCCCAGATAGTCGGCCATGAGGATGCCGCAGAGATATTCGCCGCGGCTGGCGCACCAGTCCTTGCCTTTGCCTTCGGTGATGCCCTGCTCGACTTCGTCCAGCTTCGCGGAGATATCCACCTTCAGGTGCAGAGCGCGGGCGATGGACAGATACCGATCCCGGATACGGGAGAAAGGCTCCGCGATGGACTTGCCTTCAGAAGCAAGGTCATAGCACTGATACAGCAGGTCAGTGACCTTATCGTCTTCCTTGAAGCGTTTGCCGGGAGCGCTGGGGACCAGGTAGCGACGGGTGGGTTCCAGCTCCAGAATGCTGCGAACCTTGCGGAACTGTTCATCATTGGCCAGCGAGCTGCCGCCGAATTTTGTCACAATACATTCAAGCACAGGGCAACCTCCAAAGGAATTCAGAATTCAGAATTCGGAATTCATAATTATTGGCTGCGGCGAAGAGATGCGAACAACGAAAAAACGTTCGCCTGATCGCAACAGACCAACGTATATAATACCGCTCAAAGGGCTTATATGTCAATCATTTTCGGGCGGTGACGGTTAGACCGGCAATATAATCCGCCCCGCCGGAACGCAGGGCTTCCGCGCAGCGGCAGAGGGTGGTGCCGGTGGTACGCACGTCGTCCACGATGAGCACGGGAAAAGTAATCTTCTCCTTTGGACGGAAAGCGCCCGCCAGATTGGCGGCGCGTTCCTTCTCGCCCAGTCCTACCTGGCGCTTTTCCCGCCGGTCCCGCCGGAGCAGCAGCTGCCGGCAGGGCAGGGACAGCTTTTCCGCAAAGGCTTCCGCCAGCAGGCGGCCGTGATCCACCGCCCGTTCCCGGCGGCGGGATTCGGGCATGGTCACCCAGGTGACAACGGTATCCGGCGGAAAAGATACGTCTTCCGGCAGGGGAAGAAGCAGGCCCGCAAGAATCCGGGCGGCCCGGGCTTCCGCCCCGTATTTGAGCCGGATGACCAGCTCCCGGGGGACGCCGCCATGGGGACGGAGAGACCAGACGGGAAGATCCGGTGCGGGATCAGAACGTTCCCAGGCAAAAAAGAAACCGTCATGTTCCAGAGATTCCCGGCAGGCGGCGCACAGGCCGTCCCGGTCTGAAATCCGGCCGCAGGCACAGCAGAACGCGTCCTCGGGCCAGACAACATCTTTGCCCCAGGAGAGAATCGACTTTTCCAGCGGCCCCCATTTACCGAAGAGCCATTTTTCAAAGGAACGGGAACTCATTGCACCAGCTCCCGGGTTTCGATCAGCCGGCGGGCCAGGGTGGTGTAGCGGCGGATCACATGGTCGTTTTCCACCATGCGGCGGATGACCGCCTCGGTACCGACCAGCACCACAAGGCTTCGGGCCCGCGTGAGAGCGGTATAAAGCAGATTGCGGGTGAGCAGCATGGGCGGCCCGGGCGTCACGGGCATGACAACGACCGGGAACTCACTGCCCTGGGATTTGTGCACGCTCAGGCAGTAGGCAGGTTCCAGATCCTCCAGGTCGCCGGATTCATAGGTGGCTTCCCGTTCTTCATCAAAGCGGACGGTCAGCATATGGTTTTCGGAATCCACGCCGGTGATGAAGCCGATATCGCCGTTGAAGACGCCGGCGCCGTCCTCGATCCCCGCGGCGGTTTCGCGGCGCCAGGGAAGACGGTAGTCATTCCGGGTCTGGATGACCTTGTCACCCAGACGGAAGATGATTTCTCCCCATTGCAGCTGGGGCTTTTCGGGAGCGGGCGGGTTGAGCATCTCCTGCAGGCGGAGATTGAGGCTGTTGACCCCGCATTCCCCCTTGCGGGAGGGCGCCAGCACCTGAATGTTCCGGACGGAAAGAGCAAGACGTTCCTTTTCCGGATAATGCAGATATCCGGGAAGCCGGGAGGTGACCAGGGCGGTGATGCTCTGGGCCGCGTCGGTCAGGGCGGTTTTGCGCTCGAAGAAGAAATCCGTGCCTTTGCCGTTGAGCACAGGCATCTGGCCGCTGTTGATCAGGTGGGCGTTCACGACGATCTGGCTTTCCCCGCTCTGGCGGTAAATCTCCGTGAGCCGGATGCAGGGCACTTCGCCGCTGTCCAGGATATCCCCGAGCACGTTGCCGGCGCCGACACTGGGAAGCTGATCCGCGTCGCCGACGAGAATCAGGCGGGTACCGGGACGGATGGCCTTGAGCAGGGCGCGCATCAGAACCAGGTCGATCATGGAGGTTTCGTCCGCGATGACGCAGTCCGCCTCCAGCGGATTGTCATCCGTACGGGTGAAGGTGCCTTCCTCACCGCTGTATTCCAGCAGGCGGTGGATGGTTTTCGCCTCGGCGCCGGTGGCCTCGCTCATGCGTTTGGCGGCGCGGCCGGTGGGGGCGCACAGGACGGTTTCGTTATCCTTGGAAAGCAGTTCCAGGATGCAGTTGATGATGGTGGTCTTGCCGGTGCCGGGACCGCCGGTGATGACAAAAACTCCGTTTTCCAGCGCGCCGGCAATAGCCTGGCGCTGGGTGGGGGAGAAGGTGATTTTCCGCTGTTTTTCAAAAGAAGAGATGGCCCGGGAAACACCGGCATACTTATCCGGGGAGATGGCGGTCATCAGGCGGCGGATCATGAGAGCCACCTCCTGCTCCGCATACCGGTAGTAAGGCAGGTAGACCCGGCGGTCTTCGTTTTCATCAGACTCGGAATGCAGGGCACCGGAAACCAGCATGCCGCGCAGCGCCTGCTGACAGAGGGGCAGCGGCACATTGAGCAGCGCGGCGGAAGCGGAGCAGAGCTCTGCTTCCGGCAGGTAAACATGGCCTGAAGACGCGGCGGCATCCCGCAGGATATAGGACATGGCGGATTTTACGCGGTTTTCGCTGTCGGGCGGGATGCCCAGGGACAGACCAATGCGGTCCGCAGTTTTGAAACCGACGCCTTCCAGGTCATCGCACAGGCGGTAAGGGTTTTCCCGGACGATTTCCGGGGTGCGGTCGCCGTAATGCCGGCTGATCCGGATAGCCAGGGCGGGGGAAATGCCATATGACTGGAGAAAGACCATGGCACGCCGGGTGCTCTGCTGCTCCCGGAAGCTTTCAGCGATCATCTCAGCCCGCTTTTTGCCGATGCCCCGGACCTCACTGAGACGCTCCGGATGCTCGGAAAGTACGGTAAGGGTATCCTCCCCGAAGGCGGAGACGATGAGCGTGGCGGTGGACGGACCCACGCCGTGGATCAGGCCGCTGCCGAGGAAACGCTCAATTCCCAGAAGGGTGGTGGGGGTTTTCAGTTCACAGGAGATGCAGTGAAACTGACGGCCATAGGTGCGGTGATCCGTCCAGTCGCCTGAAAAAACAGCCTGTTCGCCGGGACTCAGTTCCGGCAGGGAACCGACCACGGTCACCTCCGACCGGCCGGAACGCACGGTCAGAACGGTCCAGCCGTTTTCCTCGTTCCGGAAAACAGTGCCCTGGATGGTTGCTTCTAGCTGCTCCATATGTCACCCCAGTATAACAATTAACAATTGTCCGGCGCTTTGTGCGAAAAGAATATCCTGTACGCCATGCTATATGACATCTTTGGAACCGGACGGGTTCTTTTTCGCTGATTCATACGGGAATGTATCGGGGAAAAAAACTCCATAATTCTGAATTGTGAATTGTGAATTATGAATTACAGTAGATTTTACCATACAAAACTGGTGTTGTCATCAGAGTCGGGGTTTGATATAATAATCTGAAGAATGGTTCAATTCTTGGAAATGGGGAGTGGCGTATATGGATTTGATGAGAACCCTGCTGATCTACATGTCGGCGACGATGACGCTGGCAGTGAACAGTACGACTGCTCCGAAGGAAACGCCCGTTCCCACGCCTGCCCCGAACGCAATTGTGGAAACGGTGGACAATCGGGTTCAGGATTCCGCCGCGGATTCCGCGACGGTGAAAAATACCGCGAAGCCTACGGCGCAGCTTACCCCGGCACCCGTGCCGACAATCACCCCGAATGTCAAGGGTTATCATAACCTGACGATGGGCACAAAGGGCAAGGAAGTCAAGAAACTGCAGGAAAAGCTGATTGAAAAAGGCTACCTGCCGGAAGGAAGCGCAGACGGCGCCTATGGACGGCAGACTTATAACGCAGTCAAGAAGTTCCAGCAATATAACGGCCTGAGGGCGGACGGCATTGCCGGCCGGGCTACACAGACAAACCTGTTTGAGAATCCGGAAATGCTGGACAGCCCGGACAAGACGGAAGAAACTCCCGCACCCGCGGAAGCCACGCCGGCTCCCATCGCCACCCCGGCTCCGGCGGACGCCGGAGAACCGGAGACCAGCGAAGTCCCTGAGACGCAGGCTCCCGAAACAGCTGTTCCGGTAACGGAAGCACCCGTAACGGAAGCCCCGGCTACGGAAGTTCCCGTGACCGAAGCCCCGGCGGCAGAAGCGACCGAAGCGGCGCCGGAAAAGACGGAAGCCGCGGCAAAACAGCCTGAGGCAGAACTTCAGGAAGAGGTTGAAGAAGTGGATCTGGACGCGGAGGAATTCGACGCGTTCAGCGCAATGGTCGCCCTGAATGAGGCGGACGGTCCCCTGGAATTCATTGCCATGGAAGACGGCGTTCCGGTGACGGCCAGGCCGAGACTGATCTGGAACCAGGACAAGATCCGGATCAGCCTGGATGATCTGTGCAAGTGCGTGGAAGGCTGGAAACTGACGGACGACGGCGTGGGAACGGTTGTACTGGAAGCCGCCGGATACACCCTGGTTCTGTATGATGAAAAACAGGGGATTACCGCGACGCTGAACGGGATGCAGATTCCTGTGACGGAAGAAGACTTTGACTTTGTGTCCGAAGGTCATTTCATCGACGCGAAGTTCCTGGCCGAAGCCCTGAGAGGCGAGGCTGAATGGGATCAGGAGGAGAACACCCTGATGCTCCGGATCCGGGACAAGGATTCGGTTCAGTACGCGGATTGATGGACAATCCGGTTCGTAAACGGCCGGACAGGAAATTGAAACCGATACCGAAAAGCTGTATGATAGGAACCCGCGCCGGGCAATCCCGGTGACGAAGATGAAGGAGGTGCTTTGCCGTGAAGTCCGTTATGATCAGACTGAGCCTGGTTGAGAATGTAAACAATTTCGTCAACATCGTTGCGCGCTACCCCTATGAGATGGATCTGCGTGCAGGGCGCCATGTGGTGGACGCCAAGTCAATCCTGGGAATCTTCTCCCTGGATCTGTCAAAGCCGATCACCCTGGAGATCTACAGTGATGACTGCAGCGACCTGCTGGAAGAGATCAGCCCGTTCCTGATTAAGGAAGAATAAAACAGGCAAAGGAATGAAGACCGGTGAAAGCCGGTCTTTTCTTTATTTTCCGAACAATCGGGCATAATTACCTTTAAATCATTCGGAAATTGTGTTATAATAAAGTGTTGTGAAATGTTTTACCAGAGGATGCTACGGAAGCAGAATTGGAGAAGGAAAAATGGACAGAATCCGCCGGAACGAACGCATGACCGCAATGATGAAACTGCTGTCGGGAACCCCCAACAGGATCTTTACGCTGAACAGCTTCTGCGAGCTGTTCGGATCCGCGAAATCCACGATGAGTGAGGACGTTGACCTGCTTCAGCAGGTGACAAAGACGTTTGATCTGGGAGAAGTGGATACGGTGACGGGAGCGGCCGGCGGCGTGCGGTACCGCCCGAAGGTCAGCCGGGAAAAGGCACGGGCCACCATCGAAAAGCTGTGCGCGGATCTCAGCGGCACGGAACGGGTGCTGCCCGGGGGATTCCTCTATTACAGTGATATTCTGTCCACGCCGGAGATTGTGAACCGGATGGGCGAAATTCTCGCGACGGAATACTATGATACAGAGCCTGATTTTGTGCTGACAATGGAAACCAAGGGCATTCCCGTGGCTTTCGCGACAGCGAATGCGCTGGGTGTGCCGCTGGTGATTGCGCGGCATTCCTCCCGGGTTTATGAGGGTTCCGCGGTGAACATCAATTATGTTTCCGGCAGCGGAAGCATTGAGACGATGAGCCTGAGCCGCCGGGCGGTGAAGGAAAACCAGCGGGCGCTGATTGTGGACGACTTCCTCAAGGGAGGCGGCACCGCCGGCGGAATGGTGGAACTGATGCGGGAATTCAACGTGAAGGTGGTCGGCATGGCTTTCGTGATGGCGACCGCGTCACCGGAAAAGAAGCGGATTACCGGGGAAAAATCCCTGATGACGCTGGAAGTGACGGACGGGGAACCGGCTGCGGCCGTTGTCAGACCGGCGGAGTGGCTGAAATAAGCCGCTGATTTGCCAAAGAATAAATACGCATGATATAATATCAAGATCTGAGAAAGGGGGAGTGACGCAGGTGTACGATATGCAGCCTCCGCAGCCGGTACAGATGCCGGTGCGGGAGGAAAAGAAGCGCATGAGCGTGCCGCAGATCATGCTGATCGTGCTGGCACTGGCTTTTGTCATATGGTATCTGGTCACCTCGCTGGCGCCCGAAACCGCCCCCTATGCCCAGATTACCGCGGGCGTGATCGGTGCCCGCTATACAGGGGACTGCCTGATTGTGCGGGATGAGACCCCCTTTGACGAGGAAGGCGTATCAAACGTCGAGTACCTGGCCGAGGAAGGAACACACGTCTCCATCGGCGATGATGTCTGCAAGGTCTATAACAACGGTTTCCGGACACAGGAACTGGAAACGCTGCAGGATTTCCGCGACCAGATCAAGGATTATCAGGTAAAGCTCCTGAAGGCAGAGATCAATACGGACTCCAGCATGGAAAAACTGGAATCGGATGTGATGAACCGCGCGCGGGAGGTTCGGGAACTGATCGGCGGCGCCCGGGGCAACATGAACAACCAGGAAGCGATGCTGGCTGAGGCGATCAACGCGCGCCAGAACAGGCTGAGGGAAAAATACAGCGAAGACCAGCGGATGACCCGCCTGTATGATGACGAGCAGGGCCAGCTTCAGAAGATCTCCAGCTGGACACAAAAAAAGACTGCTCCAAAGGAGGGCCTGGTCAGCTTCTATTCCGACGGATATGAATATGACCTGACGATCGACAACTACGACAAGTATACCCCGAGCCAGGTCCGTGCCATGATCAACGGCCAGAAGCCCCCGTCCGCGAATATGGGCTCAAAGGGCAAAGCCGTGATTTACCGACTGGTCCGTGACGGACACTGGATTGTGCTGATGCTGATCAAAGACAGCAACTGGAATCCGGTGGAAGGCGCGGTTTATGAACTGAAGCTGGAAAACTTCAAGGACACCATGGTGCAGGCGCGGGTCATCAGCTTTACCCGGACCGGCGGCGAGCTGGAGGTTCGGCTGGATGTGCAGTCCAACGTGCAGCCGGTGCTGTATATCCGGACCTGTTCGGGCGTGCTAGGCGACAACGTGACCAGCCTGACCGTACCGACAAAGGCCATTTACACGCAGGACAATATGCCCGGCGTTGTGGTGATAGACGGGGAATATCCGTTCTTTATTCCTGTAAACATTGTGGATGAACGGGACGGAATGGTTTATATCTCCCCGATCCAGCAGGGCACGCTTTATGAAGGACAGACCGTAAAGCTGTTCTGAGCAGGGAGGAAACAGACGCCATGACCCGGGAAGAAATGGAAAACAGGGTGGCGCGGATCCGTCAGGAGCTGGAGGAAGCTGCGGCGGGACGCTATCCCGTGCCGAAACTGATTGCCGTGACAAAAACCCACAGCGCAGAAGAGATTCTGCCGCTGGCGGACATGGGTATTACGGATATCGGTGAGAACAGGGTGCAGGAGCTCCTGACCAAGCTGCCGGAGCTGAAGGAGCGCTTTCAGATTCACCTGATCGGCCGGCTTCAGAGGAACAAGGTGAAGCAGATTGCCGGAGAAGTCTGTATGATCCAGTCCGTGGACAGCGAACCGCTGGCCAGGGAAATTCATAACCGGGCGCTGGCTGCCGGAAGGCGTATGCCGGTGCTGGTGGAAATCAGCCCTGCGGGAGAGGAACAGAAGGGCGGCGTGCCGTTTGATGAAACGGAAACGTTCCTGAAACAGATCGCGCCCCTGGAAGGCATAGAGGTCCGGGGCCTGATGGCGGTGATGCCGCTGACAGAGGACCGGGACTACCTGGACGGATTATTTGCACGGACGCGCGGACTTTTTGACCGGATCCGGGATAAAAACCTGACCGGGATCGCGATGGAGGAACTGAGCATGGGCATGTCCGGCGACTACACGCTGGCAGCGGCTCACGGAGCGACAATGGTCCGGGTGGGAAGCGCAATTTTCGGACCCCGCGGATGACGGGAAAGAGGAGAGGAAACACTTATGGCATTGAAGGATCTGATGAAGAGCATTGAAGGGGTTTTTTCCCGCGTGTCGGCGGATATCACGCGCCGGCCGGACGGAGGGACAAGCCATTACCGTCCGCTGCGGAAGAAGACCGCGGAAACTCAGAACATTGAGATGCAGCCGATGCAGGGACAGGATCCCCGCTTTGTACATACCGGCTTCACGGGAATGAATCCCCCGGTCAATTACGGAGGATATGAGCAGACCGCCTTCGGACAAACGGCTTACGGCCAGACTGCTTTTGATCAGACCGCTTACGGCCAGACAGCGTATAATCAGACCGCCTACGGACAGACCGCCTTCGGACAGACGGCGTACGGCCAGCCCCAGGGAACCGGTTATTTCCCGCAGCAGGATTCCGCGGCGCAGCAGGACTATGTGGGCAAGGGCAGCTTCAGCGGGCAGACGGGTTTTACCCAGGCCCAGCGGAACAATATTTCCTATATGCCGGGTGTTGAACCGCGGATGGAGCGCGGACAGGTGCACGTGGAGCACATCATTACCCTGACCGGTCTGAAGAGCTGCTATGAAGCGATTGAGTGCATGAAGGACGGGGAGACCCTGATTGTGATGCTGGACGCAATTGCCAATGAGAGCGAAAGCATGCGGTGCCAGGATATGCTGGCCGGCGCGGCTTTCACCCTGGGATGTTCAGTCAGGCTGCTGCAGGGAGCAAGGATTGTCGTGATTGCCCCGGAAGGCGTCAAGATCCTGCCGGAGCAGAACAGCGCCAGCGAGATGGTACGTCCGCCGGAAATGATGGCTCCTCCGATGCCCGCGGCACATGAACCGACGTATCCGGGCCGGCGTGAGCACCGGACCAGCGCCAACGCGGCAGAATGGAACGCGGCGAGAAACGGTGAGCTTCAGGGCTATAATCCCTATACCGGCACCATGCCGGTGGCGGCCGGCGCGTACGGCAGCTTCGGGGGGTATGGCTATTGATCCGAAAAACGGATCAATAGCAATTAACAATTAACAATGAATAATTAAGAATTGAAAGTACCGGGAGGAGGGACGGACATGGAAAGAATCACTTCAGAAGTTATTGCGGAAAAAGAGTTTACGATCGCAAACAGAGGATACAATCAGGAAGAGGTGGATACCTTCCTGGACCTGATCTGCGAGGAACTGGACCGGCTGAACAATGATATCCAGGATATGCGCCAGAAGACAACCATGGTGCGCCCGTCCGCGCCCGCGGCAGAGTCGTCTGTGAGCCGGGAAGATGAAAACAAGTTCCGGGAAATCCTGGAGATGGCGGCGACCGTGAAGGAAGAGACCATCCGCAAAGCCCGGGAGGACGCCGAGGCGATCCGCCTGAAGGCTGAGACCGAAGCGAACGAACGGCTGAACGGCCTGGCCGAGGAACGGGAAGTCCTGGAAAAAGAGGTTAACGCGCTGAAGGAGACCGCAGCGGAATACAAGCGGCAGTTTGAGGAACTGCTTCACGCGCAGCAGGAAGCTCTGGAAAAGGCCACGGGCCTGTTTTGATGATATAGGGAGGGCCGGAGCATGTTTGGACGCAGACCGGATGGCAGACGTCTGAGGGACGTAGACCCGATTGTCCAGATTACACCTTATCTGATGCCCATGCGCTGTGACGCGCAGGTGTTTCTGGAACATAAGATGGACTATGAAAAAGCTGCCCGCTATATCGCGGAAAAGAACCGGCAGGGTGAGAGAATCACCTTCATGCAGATCATTGCCGCGGCTTATGTGCGTTCGGTCAGCCAGCTTCCGGAACTGAACCGGTATATTTTCAACAAGCAGTATTACGCCCGGAACAACTGCTCCATTTCCTACGTGGTCCTCAAGGATCCCCAGAACAATGAGAGCAACGAGGTTACGGCGCGGATTGAGTTTGACCTGACGGATACCATTTTTGATGTCCGGGACAGGATGGTCGCCGCACAGGAAAAAATCCGGCAGGAGGAGGATGACGCCTTCCTGACCAAACTGGCAGGCGCCCTGCCGAAGATTCCGGGACTGGCCACGGGTATTGTGGGCCTGTATCGACTGCTGGACCGCTACGGCCTCGCGCCGGGCTTCCTGATCCGGGAACTGCCCTTTTACAGCGGCCTGTTCATCACCAACAACGCGTCCATCGGCCTGAACCATGTATGGCATCACATTTATAACTTCGGGAATGTGAGCATGTTTATCGGCATGGGAAACATCCTGAAGGAAGCGATTACCGACAGCGAAGGCAAGAGCCGCATGAAGCGCTGGCTGCCGCTGGGCATGACCGCGGATGAGCGGATGTGCTCAGGCGCCCATTATGCCGCTTTCTTTGCCTCCATGACCAAGTATATGGATAATCCGGCACTGCTGGAGACTCCGCCGGAATCGGTCAGGTTTGACCAGAAGGTGGAATACCATGTGCCAAAGGTGGCAAAAGCATAAAAATCAGGATCGGAGTTATCCGATCCTTTTTTTATGCGGCCACCTTTGGTAAATTCAGAATTCAGAATGATTTACTGCAGCCCTTATCCTGATAATACAGACAATCCTTCTTCCGGCAGGCTCAACAACCGGACAGGAGGGTTCATATTGTCTTGAATTATGAATTAAACAAAGCTCTCATCTTTGTTGAACAGCGGAATAAAGTCCCGGTCGGCTGAATCCGGTTCCTGCAGGAAGCCGGGGAGGTCCAGCGCCAGCATATGGTCACGGACCCGGCAGTATTCCTTCTCCGTGATACGGCGGTCCAGACCCGGCACGGAAACACCGTTGCAGGGAATGTACTGGCGCATGAGGCTGACGGGTGTGCCGGCGGGAAGCTCATCACGGACCCAGGTGAGCAGGCGCAGGCTTTCCGAAGTGAAGCCGGGCAGGATCAGGTGCCGAACCAGGGTGCCTTTCTGCATGATGCCGTTCTCATCATAAACCGGAGTGCCTGTCTGGCGGCACATTTCCTTCAGCGCGGCGGAGGCAACGTCAAAGTAGTCGGGTGCCGAGGCGCACAGACGGCCGGCCCGTACAGAGAAGTGCTTCAGGTCCGGAAGATAGATATCAATGACGCCTTCCAGGCGGCGCAGGGTATCCACGGTTTCATATCCGGAAGTGTTCCAGACCAGGGGAAGGGGCGGACGCCACAGCTCCAGCGCCTCCAGGATGCGGGGCACAAAGGGAGTGCCTGTAATGAAGGACAGGGTGTGTACGCCCAGGTCTGTCAGGCGCTTCAGCGCGTCGGAAAGCTCCTGCGGGGTGAAGAGACGGCCCTCATTCCGATGGGAAATATCTCCGTTCTGGCAATAGACGCAGCGCAGCGTGCAGCCCGAAAAAAAGACAGCGCCGGTTCCGCGGCTGCCTGAGATGGGAGGTTCCTCCCACAGATGGGGCGCAATGCGAGCGATGAGCATCTCTTCGCCCAGGCCGCAGAAGCCGGGGCGGACAGAGCGGTCAGCGCCGCAGTGACGGGGACAGAGAGAGCAATTCATAATGATTCATGCGTCGGTTTACCGCTTTACGGGTTATGGATTCGGTACCTGTTTGATGAACGGAACAAATCGCAGTGATATGCAATGGAAAACCGTCCGTATCCGTATTATATAAGGGCGGGAAAGAAAAGGCAACGGTCCCGGGACTTGTGAACAAAAACGCTTTCAGATATAATATACGCTGTCGGAAACTTTGCAGAAAAGGAGAAGACGAAGAGTTGGACAGATGGAATCGAAAAGATCAGAATACATATACCGGAATGAATGTGCAGCGCAGGAACCGCCGGAAGCCGGACATGGGTATGCCGGTGGAGTCGGAGAAAACGGCCGTATCTGAAACGGCGGACGGCCTGGAGCGCTGGCTTCTGGACGATGACCCCCGAAGGGAAACACGGGGAACAGCTTCTGTAAACGAGACGACGGAAAGCCCGGAAGGCCCCGCGCTTGTGGACTGGGACGCCTTGCTGGCAGAGAAGGAAACGGACGGGACTGAAGAACCGGAAAGTCCGGCGCCTGAAGCGGAAGAAGAGAAGGCTTCTCCCGCAGAAACGGTGCTGCAGGAAAATATGGAAGCTGCTGAAACACCTGAACTGCCGGAAAAACCGGACGCGTCTGCTGAAGACAAAACACCGGAAAAGCCGGAAGCGTCTGCGGAGCCGGAAACCGTGGAGGAATCTCCTGCAGCGGTGCAGGGCGCGGACAGCCGTGTGCCTCCGGAGGCACGCCGCATGAGTGCCGCCCCCTACGGAACAGTCAGACCGGAGGCCAGACGCCCCGGAACCCGTCCGCAGAACGGATACCGCAGGCCCCCTGTACAGGAACAGAAACCGGTACCGGTTCGTCCCAGAAGGGATGTCCGGGATGAACGGAATATACGGAATGAAGCGCAGCGCCCCGCGGCCGGTCGTGCTCCGGACAAAACGTCACGGGTGCGGGTGGGCTATGCCCCGGGACGGATGAGCGACGGAATGACGCAGCAGGTTCCGGTCCGGGAGACTGCCCGTGACGCAGCCTGGGAACAGGAGCAGATCTATTCCCGTGACGCAAAGGCGTATCTGGAAAAACGCAGCCAGCCCTTCCGTACGGAACCCGCACGGGGAACTGCCGGCCCGGACCGTCCGGAACACAAGCTGCTGAGGATCGTGGTCGCCCTGCTGATTGTAGCGGGCATCGTTATTATGGGCATCATGATTGCCCGGAACAGCTCAAACCCGAATAACATAACAAACCGGCAGGCGCCGCGGGTGCTCAGGTTTGTTCCGCCGGAACTGGAAAAACAGATTCCGCCGGTGGACCTGGCCTTCCAGGTTGATACCGAAAGGGATGTGGACGGAATCCGCCTGAGAGGGGAAAACAACGAGGACCTGGACACGGAAGCCTGGGATGTGATCAACACAGACGGCAGCCGGATGTGGACCATGAAGATGCACGTGGAAACCGGCCATACAGGAACCGTGGTCCTGCAGGTCAGGCGTGCCGGGGAAGAACAGTGGTACAACACTGATTACAAGGCCGAAGTGAACGTGCAGAGCCTGACGGATATACTGACCCCGAATCCGGAGGCAACCCCGGAACCCGTACCGTCCGCGGATGTGGAAGACGACGATTATTACGACGAGGACGCCGAAGCAGCGAAGAAAGCGGCTGCCGCGGAAGGCGGAGAGGAAGAAACACAGGATTCTGAGGCGGCTCCGGAAGAAACACAGAATCCGGACGGGGAAGACGAAGCCGGAGAGGATCTCCAGGCGGAAAGCATGGACGGGGAATCCGGAGAAGAACCGGACGGCGAAGAAAACTCCGAAGAGGAAACGGACGCTGAACTGCCTGCCGGAGAACTGCGCACGCCTGTTCCCACGCCCACGGTCGCGCCGCCTACGCCTGCGCCGACGGAACAACCGCCGATGACAGCGGAAGCGGTACCGGAGGCGGATCCGGGACTGATTTCCAGCACAACAGTTTATACAAGCGCCACCAAGAAGGTGAAGAACTACAGCAGACCGGCAAAGGAACTGATCCATATGCCGGAAGCTGACGAATACGCGAAAGACCCGCGAATGGGCCTTCTGGCTTTCCGCGGTGACAACTTCCGCCGGAACGCGGCAGTCGGCACGCTGAGCGCGGAACCGATTGGCATGAAACAGGCGTGGGATGAGCAAAGCGGAAGCACCCGCGGAACCAACACGACCTATTACGGATACGGTTGGACGGGTCAGCCGGTGATTGCCCACTGGAGCAAGCAGGTCCGTGAGGGCAGCAATCTGTACGAGAAGAAAACGGATACCTACTCCCTGAAGGAAGTGATCATTGCCGGTATGGACGGCAATGTCCGCTTCATAGATCTTAAGGACGGAGAAGCTACCCGGAACAGTATCAAACTGGGGTATCCCATGCGCGGAACACCGTCGCTGCATACCAACGGGTCTCCGTTCATGAGCGTGGGCCAGTTTGCCCGGAAGATGAAGGTGAAAACGGGCAAGATCGGCCTGCGGCAGTACAACCTGTATACCCTGAAGGAACTGAAACTGATTGACGGCCTGGACGGGAAGTACCACCGTCCGCTGAACGACGTGGGCAGCTTTGAAACATCCGCCCTGATTGACAGGACCAGCGATACGCTGATTGCCGCCGGTTCGAACGGTATGCTGTATCTGGAATCGCTGAACTCCAGCTTTGACTACAATGCGCAGGTGCTGACGATAGAACCCTCCACCACCGCGATGAACTACAAGGTGAAGGGACAGAAGAACACTGCGCTGCTGGCCATTGAATCCTCTCCCGCCGCGTATGACAGGTATGTCTACATGGCGAACATGGGCGGCGTTCTGATGTGCATTGACACGAACGTCCTGAAGCCTGTCTGGGCTGTGAACACGGGTGACTCGGTCATGGCTGCGGTTGCCCTGGATCTGCGGAAAAAGGAAAATGATCAGGAGGCACCGGAACCTGCGGAAGAGGGAGACGAAGACGATCCCAAGGACAAGACGCCGGCAGACAATCGGGAGCTGAACCTATATACGGCCAATATGCTGAACAACCGGAAAAAGGGTGACAGCGATATCCAGATCCGGCGGTATGACGCCATGAGCGGACGCGAAATCTGGAAAACCAGCGTCGGCGTGTACAAGGGAAAGAAGGACAAGGACGATGTCGGTGCCAAGGCGTCTCCTGTTATCGGACAGCACGGACTGGACAGCCTGGTTTACTTCACAGTGACCGGCCTTTCAGACGAGGGCAGACAGCAGCTGGGCCTTTCCGGCGAGACGATGGCTGCCCTGATCGCGCTGGAAAAGGAAAGCGGCAGGATCGTCTGGTCCTACGGCCTTTCCAGCCGGAGTGAATCTTCCCCCATCGCGGTGTATGACGAAGCCGGAAACGGCTGGATTGTCCAGTGCGAACAGAACGGAACCATTCATCTGGTGGAAGGCCTGACGGGGAACGCTGTGAGCACCATGAAAGTGGAAGGGGAGATTGAAGCTTCCCCCGCGGCTTACGGCAATATGGTCGTGATTGGCACGACGGGTAAGAATACATCCTTTGTTTACGGCATCGAACTCGAGTATGCGCAGCAGGAGCAGCAGAACGAGGAGGTTGGCGATGAAGAAGATTCTGGCGGCGCTTGATCAGGGAACAACCAGCTCCCGGGCGGTAATCTTCACCGAAGACGGGGAGATTATTGCGGCCTTCAACAAAGAATTCCCCCAGCATTATCCGAAACCGGGCTGGGTGGAGCATGACCCGAAAGATATCCTGAACAGCCAGATCACGGCCCTGCGGGAGGCTGTGCGCCTGAGCGGCGTGAACGCGGCGGAAATCGCTGCCATCGGCATTACCAACCAGCGGGAAACTACTTTCCTCTGGGACCGGAACACGGGCGAATGCGTGGGCAACGCCATTGTATGGCAGTGCCGGCGGACCAGTCAGATTGTGGACCGGCTGGTAGCGGACGGCTGCGGGGATATGATCCGCGAGAAAACGGGCCTGGTGCCGGACGCCTATTTTTCCGGCACTAAGCTGAAATGGCTGCTGGATTATTACAACCTGCGGGACCGGGCAGAAAAGGGAGAGCTGTGCTTCGGCACAGTGGACAGCTTCCTGTGCTGGAACCTGCTGGAAGGCCGGCCGCATGTGACGGACGCGACCAATGCGGGCCGGACCATGCTGTTTAACCTGCATACCCAGGACTGGGACGAGGACCTGCTGAAGCTGCTGGATATCCCGAAGGCCTGCCTGCCCCGGGTGGTGGATACGGCCGGACCGATCGGCATGCTGGATCCGGCAATCCTGGGCCGGGCCATTCCGGTGACCGCCATGGCGGGCGACCAGCACGCGAGCCTTTTCGGACAGGCGTGCCTGAAGACCGGAGACATCAAGAACACCTACGGTACTGGCTGCTTCATGCTGATGAACACCGGCGATAAACCGGTGATGAGCGGGCACGGGCTGCTGACCACCATGGCCTGGCGCATTAACGGAAAACCAACCTATGCGCTGGAAGGCAGCGTGTTCATGGGCGGGGCTACGATCCAGTGGCTCCGGGATGAACTGAAGATTATTGAGAATGCCGCGGAGTCGGAGGGCATTGCCCAGTCGATCCAGAGCACCGGCGGCGTATACCTGGTGCCGGCATTCACCGGCCTGGGCGCCCCGTGGTGGGATATGTACAGCCGGGGAACGCTGATCGGTATGACGCGCGGTACCGGCCGGGCGCATATTGTCCGGGCGGCCCTGGAAGCGATTGCCTACCAGAGCGCAGACCTGATGGACGCGATGATCGCGGACTGCGGCAGCCGGCCGGAAAGCCTGCAGGTGGACGGCGGCGCCAGCGCAAACAGCTTCCTGATGCAGTTCCAGGCGGATATCACGGGCATTCCCGTGATCCGGCCGAGAGTGCTGGAAACCACCGCCCTGGGCGCGGCCCTGCTGGCCGGACTCGGCGCGGGCATTTACAGCAGCCTGGAGGAAACCACAAAAATCTGGCAGAAGGATCTGGAGTTCACGCCCCGGATGGATGACGCCACAAGGCTGCTGAACCTCAAAGGATGGCACAGTGCCGTTGAACGTTCATTGGGTTGGGCGAAGGACCAATGACCTCCAGTGGAGGGAATCTCATTGGTTCTGAGGTCAAGCGAAAGGGAGCGAGCTCCACTGTGTGGAGTCGCGACCATTGAGCTTGCGGAACGAAAGACTGACGACCGCAAAAAAATAAATAATGAATAATATAGTGTTTTGAAGGAAGGTCCTCTTTTTGAAAGAGAAAATTCGCAAGCTGTTTTCCAACGTCTGGACAATCCCCAATGTCCTGACAATTATCCGGATGCTGCTGATCCCGGTGTTTGTGGTGCTGTTTTTCCATGAGCAGGAGATCAAGTGGGCATCTTTGTGCGTGTTCTGCGCGGCGAGCATGACAGACATGCTGGACGGGTATCTGGCCAGGAAACTGAACCAGATTACGGACTTCGGCAAACTGTTTGACCCGCTGGCAGATAAGCTGATGGTGCTCAGCGCCATGATCTGCCAGACATTCTGGGGCCCGCTGCCGCTGATCGCCGTGATCATTGTGGCGGCCAAGGAGCTGATGATGGTTCTGGGCGGCATGTTCATGCTGAGCAAGGGCGTGGTCGTCTACAGTAACTATTTCGGCAAGGCGGCGCAGGTGGGCTTCATTGCTTCGCTGGTGCTGTCCTTCTTCCATAAGGCCTTTGTGGAAGGAAACGTTATGCTGTGGGGCATGACGCCGGATATCCTGCTGCTGTGGCTGACGGTGGCCCTGGCGATCATCGCCATGGCGGTCTATGCCGCCGGCGCGATTAAAACCATCCGGAACAGGAAAAGCGAACAGGCATAATACTATTCTGAATCATGAATAAAGAGAAGACCCGGAGGATTATATGAGACTTGACGGAAGAGCACCGGACGAGAAGCGGCCGGTCAGCATTGAAACAGATTTTGTACGCACGGCTTACGGCAGCTGCCTGATTGCTACGGGCAATACCCGGGTGATCTGCACCGCCAGCGTGGAGGAAGCGGTACCTCCCTTCCTGAAGGGAAAAGGCCAGGGCTGGGTGACAGCCGAGTATGCCATGCTGCCGGCATCCACTACGGAACGGAAAAAGCGGGACGGCATCAAGAAGGACGGTCGGAGCGTGGAAATCCAGCGGCTGATCGGCCGGGCACTGCGCCAGGCTGTGGACCTGAAGGCCCTGGGTGAGCGGACGATCACTCTGGACTGCGACGTGCTGGAAGCGGACGGCGGCACCCGTACGGCGTCCATCACCGGCGCCATGGTGGCACTGACCTGCGCGGCGGCGCGGCTGGTCAAGGAGAAGAAGCTTCCCATCAGCCCCATCATTCATCAGGTGGCGGCCATCAGCGCGGGCGTGATTAACGACGAACCCTGTCTGGACCTGTGCTATCAGGAAGACAGCCACGCCCAGGTGGATATGAACTTTGTCATGAATGAGAAGGGCGAGTTCATTGAACTGCAGGGCACCGGTGAAGGCCGGGCTTTCTCCAAGAAAGAGCTGGATACCATCATGGAATACGGTGCCAAGGGTATCCGCGAACTGATGGACGCCCAGCGGGAAGCCCTCGGGGACCGGGCTGCCTATATTGCTCCCAAGCCGCTGCTGCTGGTGGCCACGGGCAATGAGCACAAGCTGCGGGAACTGCAGGAGATGTTCAAGGATTTCTACACCCTGGCGCCGATGACTTCTGTCGGTTTCTTCGGGCCGATTGAGGAGAACGCGAGTACCTTTGCCGGAAATGCCGCCATCAAGGCGGAAGCCGTGTGCGAAGCGACCGGCCTGCCTGCAATCGGGGATGACAGCGGCCTGGAAGTGGACGCGCTGGATGGCGAGCCGGGCGTCTATTCCGCACGGTATGCCGGAGAACACGGAGATGACGAAGCGAACAACGACCTGCTCCTGAGCCGGATGGAAGGCAAGGAGGACCGCTCCGCCGCCTTCAAGTGCGCACTGGCCCTGAAGATTCCGGGCAAGGAGACTATCATTGCCGAGGGCAGCTGCCCCGGTACCATCCTCACGGAGCGCAGGGGCACCGGCGGCTTCGGCTATGATCCCCTGTTCCTCTATGAGCCCATGAACAAAACCTATGCGGAAATGAACGCGGAGGAAAAGAACCAGATCAGCCACCGCTCCCGCGCGGCAGAGATGATGCGCAGCATCATGTCCCAGCTGCTGACCAAAGAATAAATTCCTGATTTCAAAAGGAACTGTCTCTTGTAGTTTTATCAGACTATTCTGAGGCAGTTCCTTTTTTCGTTAATCATAAAAATATGGCATTTTCCAGAGGGGCTAATTCAGCTTGCAAAAAGTGCAGAAAAACAATCGAAAGCCCTTGAAAATCTTGACGGTATCTGGGAAACTGTGTAAAATATATCAAAAGAAGACAATAATCAGATATGGGGAGGGATACAGGTGCTTTATGATGGCAAGATCTGGATCGGGTCCTGTGAAAACGGCACCCCAGTGTATCTGCTGCCCTCCATGGCAAACCGCCACGGCCTGATTGCCGGCGCGACAGGTACCGGCAAGACCGTATCCCTGAAGGTGCTGGCGGAAGGCTTTTCCGATCTTGGCGTTCCGGTGTTCCTGAGCGATATCAAGAGCGACCTGAGCGGCATGGTCATGGACGGAACCCCGACAGAAGCGATTGAAAAGCGGCTGGGAAAGTGCGGCGTTCCGGCAGGCGCATTCAAATACACTTCCTATCCGACAGAATACTGGGACGTATACGGAGAACAGGGCATTCCGATCCGGGCAACAGTACAGGACATGGGTCCGCTGCTGATGAGCCGGATGCTGAACCTGAACGAGACCCAGAGCGGCGTGATGAACATCGCGTTCCGGGTGGCGGCCCGGGAGGATCTGTCCCTGGAACATCTGCAGGACCTGAAGAACCTGCTGATCCATGTGGGCGAAAACGCGAAGGAATATACCCTGGAATACGGCAATGTGTCCGCGGCAAGCGTCGGCGCTATCCAGCGGGCAGTAGGCGTGCTGGAGGACCAGGGCGGCAACGTATTCTTCCGGGAACCGGCCATTGATATCAATGACTGGATCCAGATAGACCCGGCCAGCGGCAGGGGCAAGATCAACATCCTGTGCGCAGACCGGCTGTTCAATAATCCCACGATGTATTCCACCTTCCTGCTGTGGATGCTGACAAAGCTTTATGACCTTTTGCCGGAGCGCGGAGACGCGGAGAAGCCGAAAGTTGTGTTCTTCTTCGACGAGGCGCACCTGCTGTTCAATAACTGCAGCCGATCCCTGATGGATAAAATCGAGCAGGTGGTCCGGCTGGTCCGCTCCAAAGGCGTGGGCGTGTATTTCATTACCCAGAGCCCGGCGGACATTCCCATGACGATCCTCGGCCAGCTGGGCAACCGGATCCAGCACGCGCTGAGGGCCTATACCCCGCTTGACCAGAAGGCGGTCAAGGTGGCAGCACAGACGTTCCGGACGAATCCGTCCTTTGATACAGAAGAAGCCATTACCACCCTGAAGACAGGCGAGGCGCTGGTTTCCTTCCTGGATGAGCACGGAGCTCCGAGCGTAGTGGAGCGGGCCACCATTCTTCCCCCGCAGAGCTATATGGGTGCGATCAGCCAGGAAATCCGCAGGATGGTCATCGACGCCAGTCCCATGAAGGACAAGTATGATGATGCAGAGCCTGCTGATGATCCCGGAACTCAGGAACAGCCGACACCGCCTGCACCGCCGGTACCACAGGTACAGGAAATGGATCCACAGCGGTTTAAGCTGATAAACGGCCAGTGGTACTATTTCTGAGGTGCGGCAGGAAGCTGATCTCCATTGTCACTGTTTACTCAACGACCCCGGAACGGCGCAGGGAGGAGAGCGCCGCAGAGAGAAGATGGCAACATTCAAAGTATTCGATCCTACCACCGGTCAGTATGTTGAAAAAGAAGTCGAAGGCATGGCTCCTGTGGCTGAAGCTGTGAAGGAAGCTGCCGCTCCTGTAGTGGAAGCTGTTCAGGAAGCAGCTGCTCCTGTGGTTGAAGCGGTTCAGCAGGCCGCAGCTCCCGTGGTTGAAGCTGTTCAGCAGGGCACTGTAGCTGAAGCAGTCCAGCAGGCTGCCGCTCCCGTTGTGAATGCGGTACAGCAGGCCGCGGCTCCCGTGGTACAGGCTGTTCAGCAGGCGGCCCAGCCCGTGGTGCAGGCCGTGCAGCAGGCTGTTCCAACCATCCAGGTGCAGCCCCAGGCCCAGAAGATGCCCGTGATGGTACTTGACCAGACGACCGGTCAGTATGTGCAGCAGATGGTGGATATGGTGCTTGATCCCGCTACCGGGAACTATGTACCTGCTCCTGTTGCCGTGGATCCCAAAGCCCTGGAAGCCCAGCAGAAGGCAGCCGCCGCTGCCGCGAAAGAAGCGGAGCGGAAGGCCCGTGAGCAGGAAGCGGCTGAACGCCGTGCCCGCAATGACCAGCTGCGTGAAGAAGCGGCTGAACGTGCCCGCAGGAATGACTCCGTTGCCGGCCGTGTGAAGAACACCGCGATCAGCTCCGCGACCCGTACGATCGTGAACGGCCTGATCAAGAACCTGGGCAAGGCGATCGGCGGCATTTTCGGCAGCAAGAAATAATGCCGGAGCATCCAAACCATTGAATATTGAAACAAAATAAATATTGGGAGGTTTGTATATATGAAAAAGCTTCTGAAAGAGTTCAAAGACTTCGCAATGAAGGGTAACGTACTGGATCTGGCCGTTGCCGTCGTTCTGGGCGCTGCGTTCAACAAGGTTGTCACCTCTGTGGTGGAAATCTTCCTGAACCCCATCCTGGAAAGCCTGCCCAAGATGGAAAACGGCGGAACCGGATTCACCGGATCCCTGATAACCTTTGCGGCTGTGGTTGTTGAATTCCTTCTGACCGCGCTGGTGCTCTTCCTGATCGTGAAGGCTGCCAACAAGGCCAAGAACCTGAAGAAGAAGGAAGAAGCTCCTGCCGAGCCCACCACCAAGGTGTGCCCCTTCTGCCAGAGCGAGATCAGCATCAAGGCTACCCGCTGCCCGCACTGCACCAGCGAACTGAAAGACTAATCAAACAATGCAAGACGCATAAAATAAACGGAGGCACATATGCACTGGCGCATATCGTGCCTCCGTGCTATAATTCCTGATTGGTCAGAAGTCGGATGCAAATCAGCGGACGACGGAGGCCGCGACAATAACAGAAAGAGAGAGAATTTCCATGAACAAGATTCTGGTTGAAACTTCTGCCCGCCATGTGCATGTGACCAAGGAAGACCTGGAGACGCTGTTCGGCGCCGGCCATGAGCTGACCGTGAAGAGCTGGCTGAGCCAGCCCGGACAGTTCGCCAGCGAAGAGCAGGTGGACATCGTCGGCCCCAAGAACACCCTGAAGCGGGTTCGCATCCTTGGGCCTGTCCGCCCCGCCACCCAGGTGGAGCTTTCCCTGACTGACGCCCGTTCCATCGGCGTGACCGCTCCTGTGCGTGAGTCCGGCGACATTGCCGGTTCCGGTGCCTGCAAGCTGGTCGGCCCCGCGGGTGAAGTGGAAGTGTCTGAAGGCGTGATCGCCGCCAAGCGCCACATTCATATGACCCCCGCTGACGCCGCTGAATTCGGCGTGAAGGACAAGGACATTGTTTCCGTGAAAGTGGATACCAACGGCCGTGCCCTGGTCTTCGGTGATGTTGTGGTCCGCGTGAGCGAGAAGTTCGCCCTGGCGATGCATATTGACACCGACGAGAGCAACGCTGCCTGCGCTGTGAACGGCACCATGGGAGAAATGATTAAATAATGCACAATGCACAATGCATAATGCTATAATGCATAATGATAGTTGCTTTATAAAGAAAAGTCCGTATTTCGGACTTTTCTTTTTATTGCTATTTTGAGCATTGACAAGGATACGGCAGACAGATATAATATCTCCGCAACTGAATACCTTATCACGAGTGACTGAGGGACGGGCCCGATGACGTCACGGCAACCGGCAAAAAGCAAGGTGCCAAATCCCGCAGCGTGCACACCCCAATGGGAGGCGCTGACAGATAAGGACGGTCAACAAGATCGAATCCCGCCTGGTTTGTGTGCAAGCCAGGCGGATTTTTATCCGGCTGGACCGTCGCAAGAACAGAAGAAGCCCCGGTGACTGCCATCGGGGCGAAGGTTGCGGAAAACGGCGATGATCAAAGCCCCGCACCGGACGACAATGAGAAAAGGAGAAAAAGATGCGCAGACTGTTTACTTCCGAATCTGTTACTGAAGGACATCCCGACAAACTGTGCGATCAGGTTTCCGACGCGGTGCTGGACGCCATCCTGGAAAATGATCCCAAAGCCCGCGTGGCCTGCGAAACCTTCGCGACCACGGGAATCATCACCGTTATGGGTGAAATCACCACTACTTCCTATGTGGATATCAACGCTATTGTCCGGAAGGTTGTGACCGAGATCGGTTACGACTCTCCCGAAAAATCCTTCAACGGCAATACCTGCGCCGTGATGACCGCCATTCACGAGCAGAGCCCGGATATCGCCATGGGCGTGAATGACGCCCTGGAAACCCGGGACGGCGGCAAGGAAGCGGATATCGGCGCCGGCGACCAGGGCATGATGTTCGGCTACGCCTGCACCGAGACGCCCGAAAGAATGCCCCTGGCCATTGCCCTGAGCCACCGGATGGCACTTCGCCTGACGCAGGTGCGCAAGGACGGCACGCTGCCTTTCCTCTATCCAGACGGAAAGACCCAGGTGACAGTGGAATACGAAAACGATAAGCCCGTGGCGGTGGATACCGTGGTGGTTTCCGCCCAGCATTCTGCTGACGTGGATATGGATGAGCTGAGGAAGGCAATCAAGGAGCAGGTGATTCTGCCCATTATTCCCAAGGAACTGCTGACGGACAAAACCCGGATCCTGATCAATCCCACCGGCCGCTTCGTCATCGGCGGACCGACCGGAGATACCGGACTGACCGGACGGAAGATCATCGTGGATACCTACGGCGGATCCGCGCCTCACGGCGGCGGATGCTTCTCCGGCAAGGACCCGACCAAGGTGGACCGGAGCGCCGCTTATGCCGCCCGTCATGCGGCGAAGAACGTGGTGGCCGCCGGCCTGGCGGAACGCTGCCAGATCCAGCTGGCCTACGCCATCGGCGTGGCCGAGCCGGTCAGCGTGCTGGTGGATACCTTCGGAACAGGCGTGATGCCGGATGACAAACTGGCGGAGATCGTGACGAAGGTGTTTGACTTCCGTCCTTCCGCCATCATCGAACGGCTGAACCTGCGCCGCCCCATCTACCGGCAGACGGCTGCTTACGGTCATTTCGGCCGGACGGACGTGGACCTGCCGTGGGAGAAGGAAGACTATGCAGAAAAGCTGAAAGCTTTTCTGCAATGAAAAATGAAGAATGAAAAATGGCAGAGAGGAAGCTTCTGAAAGGAAGCTTTCTTTTCGTTTGAAAGAATGAAGGGGCGGGAGGAGACGTGGCATCGCAAAGCGATGCCAAATGCAGAATTATTGTGTCTGCAGGCAGACGCTAATGAAAACTGAAGACTGAAGACTTAAGAATGAATAATGGCGGAGAGAAAGTTTCCGAAGGGAAGCTTTCTTTTTCATATTTCATAATTCAGAATGTGCAATTGTGCCTGCTGTCTGCCAGACGTTTTGCGTATGGGTTTTGTATGAACCACAGGATGTTGTGTACAGGGCGCAGGCGGTGAAAAATAAAGGCTGCATGGCTGTCGGTATTCCAAAAAAGACTTGACAAGCGTTTGATCATTCTGATATATTTATTAGGCTGTCCGCAATGTGGACATGCATTGTATGATGTTCTCGGGACCGGGTCTTCTCCCGGATCCGCAAAACGATTAAGATCTGTGAGGAGTGTTGACCATGTTCCGTACTTATCAGCCCAAGAAGCGCCAGCGCAGCAAGGTGCATGGCTTCCGTGCCCGGATGGCGACCAAGAACGGCCGTCGTGTTCTGGCTGCCCGCCGTCGCCGCGGCCGCAAGGAGCTGACGGTGTAATCACCGCCGCAAAGCCTGCTTCAGTATGACTGTGGATGAGGCCCGCCCGTGAAAGATGGGCGGGCCTTTCCTCATAAAAGACGCTGTTGAAACAGCGCAAAGGGATTCTCCGCGCAGAGCGGAAGGAAGAGAATGGAAAGACGTTATCGGCTGAAGAAGAATAAGGCGTTCCAGTATGTCTATCACAGGGGACATTCTGCGGGATGCCGTAATCTGGTCATGCTTCTTGCCCCGGGCAGGGAGCTGAAGATCGGTTTTTCCGTCAGCAAGAAAACAGGCAATGCCGTGACCCGCAACAAGATCAAACGGCGCCTGCGGGAATGCTTCCGGCCCTATCTGGGGGATGTGAAAACCGGTCTGTACGTGATTGTCGCCAGGCCTTCAGCTGCAGAAGCCGCCTTCGAGGATCTGAAGAAGGATGTGCGTTATCTGCTGAAAAAGCAGAACGCACTGCTGAAGCGTTCTTCAGAAGAAGAAGGGAACCGCGCAGAATGAAGCGTTTTCTGCTGTTCCTGATCCGTTTCTACAGACGGGAAATAAGCCATCGCAAGCGGAAGCCGAGCTGCCGCTATATCCCCACCTGCTCCGAGTATGCCGTGACGGCTATAGAACGATACGGCGCATGGAAGGGCGGACGTATGGCATTGTGGCGCCTGCTGCGATGCAACCCCTTCAGCAAGGGCGGCTATGATCCCGTACCGGATGATCCCTGCACAACATTAAGGAGGGAATAACCCGGAATGAATGACTTTCTTTTTAGTATCCTGGCCTGGATCCAGAGCTGGGTCGGTAGCTGGGGCTGGTCCATGGTGGTGTTCACCATCCTGGTCCGTCTGGTGCTGACGCCTTTTGACATCAAGAGCCGCGTGAGCATGCGGAAGACCCAGAAGCTGCAGCCCCAGCAGATGGCCCTGCAGAAAAAGTACGCCAACGACAAGGAAAAACTGAACGCCAAGCTGGCGGAACTCTACAAAAAAGAGCATATCAATCCCCTGTCCAGCTGCCTGCCGCTGCTGCTGACCTGGCCGGTCATCATCGCGGTGTTCGCTGCCATGCGTATGGTGGCCAACAAGGAACTGCTGATGCAGCTGACCCAGATCCTGAACAACGAAATGCCCACGCTGGAGCGCTGGCTGTGGATCAAGAACCTGTGGATGCCGGACAGCCTGTTTACAACAGCCCTGCCGGACCTGAACATGCTGCGCCAGATTCCTGCGGACCAGTGGCTGAGCTGGTTTAACGGACTGGACCAGAGCAACCTGCCTGTGCTGATCAAGGAGCTTGGCCTGACCGCCGCGAGCTTTGACAACAAGGTGCTGGCGGAAACACTGCAGAGTATCTTTGAGGCGGTGAAGCAGAATCCCGCCTATGTGGAAGCCGTTGCGATCAAGCCCGGCTGGACCTTTAACCTGCTGATTACCCAGTTCTCACTGGTGAACCAGTATAACGGTCTGCTGATCCTGCCGATCCTGTCTGCGGTAAGCCAGATCGCGATGACCAAGCTCATGGGAACGAACCAGCAGCAGCCCGCCGCGCAGGGATCCGGCGCGGGAACCGGCAAGTTCATGCAGTGGTTCTTCCCGATCTTCTCCATGGTGATCTGTCTGAGCTACTCTTCCGCGTTCGCCCTGTACTGGGTGGCCGGTAACCTGGTAAGCTCCGTCCAGACCCTGCTGATCAACAAGATTCTTGACAACAAAGAAAAGACGGCCGGAAACGTGGCCGGGGAAGGATCTGTGAAATGAAACAGTATGATTTTTCTGCCAGAACAGAAAGTGAAGCCATTGAACAGGGGCTTCAGGAACTGGGCGTTTCCATCGCCGACGTGGATGTTCAGGTTGTGGAAGAAGGCAGCAAGGGCCTGTTCGGTCTGTTCGGTTCCCGTCCGGTAAAGGTGCGCCTGACGCTGAAGGATGCCGAAGAGGATCCGCTGGCCGATCTGCTGGAAGATAAAAAGCCCGTACAGGCGAAGAAAGAGCCTGAAAAGAAGCCGGAGAAGAAAGCGGAAAAGAAACCCGCCGAAAAGAAGGCTGAAGAGAAGAAGCCCGCTCCTGAAAAGAAAAAGACTGAGAAGAAGCCGGAACCTGCCGCAAAGAAGGAACAGGAAGAAGCGCCTGCGAAGCAGGAAAAACCAGCTGTGAAGGCGGAAGTCCGTCCGATGGAAAAGCCGGAAGTGACGATGATCGCCGCGGAAGAGCTGACCGAGGATTCCCCCGCCGGTATCGCCCGTTCCTTCCTGGCCGAGCTGACGAAGCTGATGGGCGTGGACGTGACCATTGACATGGGTACCGACGCCGAAGGCAATGTATACGGCTATATCAACGGCGATACGCTGGGCATCCTGATCGGCCGCCGGGGCGAGACCCTGGACGCCGTGCAGTATCTGACCAGCCTGAAGGTGAACCGGGGCCGTGAAGGCTATACCCGGGTGACCCTGGATACCGAAAACTACCGCGCGAAGCGGGAGGACACCCTGATCCGCCTGGCGAACCGGATGGCGAACCGCGCGCTGCGCACCGGCCGGAAGGTCAGCCTGGAACCCATGAATCCCTATGAGCGCCGGATTATCCACTACGCGCTGCAGCAAACGGAGGGCGTGACCACCCATTCCGAGGGTGAGGAACCCAACCGTCACGTGGTTATTACCAACAAGAAGTAATTGCGGAAAAGACACTTTATTATTTGGGGGATTAAGCAATGTTAGACATTAATCTGCTCAGAAATGATCCCGAGAAGGTTCGGGAGAACATCCGGAAAAAGTTCCAGGATGAGAAGCTGCCCATGGTGGATGAAGTGATCCGCATGGACAAGGAATACCGGGAAGCGATCCAGCAGGGCGACAACCTGCGCAACAAGCGCAAGACCATGTCCAAGGAGATCGGCGGCCTGCTGGGCAAAGGCCTGAAGGAAGAAGCCGAGAAGGTCAAGGCGGAAGTGAACGCCATGGCCGAAGAGCTTGCCGCGCTGGAAGTGAAGGAAGAAGAACTGAAGGCCGAGATTCGCAAACGGATGCTGGTGATTCCCAACATCATCGATGACAGCGTACCGATCGGCAAGGATGACAGCGAGAACGTGGAAATCCAGCGCTACGGTGAGCCCGTGGTGCCGGAATGGGAGGTTCCCTACCACGTGGATATCATGGAGCGGCTGTCCGGCATTGACCTGGACGCGGCCCGCAAGACCAGCGGCAACGGCTTCTATTATCTGATGGGAGACATTGCCCGGCTGCACAGCGCGATCCTGAGCTACGCCCGGGATTTCATGATCGACCGGGGCTTCACCTATGTGGTGCCGCCTTTCATGATCCACGGTAACGTGGTGACCGGCGTCATGAGCTTTACCGAGATGGAAAACATGATGTACAAGATCGAGGGCGAGGATCTGTACCTGATCGGTACTTCCGAGCACTCCATGATCGGTAAATTCATCGATACCATCCTGGACGAGAGCCAGCTGCCCCAGACCCTGACCAGCTACAGCCCCTGCTTCCGCAAGGAAGTGGGCGCCCACGGCATCGAGGAGCGGGGCGTATACCGTATCCACCAGTTTGAAAAGCAGGAAATGATCGTTATCTGCAAGCCCGAGGACAGCCCCATGTGGTTTGACCGGCTGTGGCAGAACACGGTGGACTTCTTCCGTACGCTGGATATTCCGGTACGTACGCTGGAATGCTGCAGCGGCGACCTGGCCGACCTGAAGGTGAAGAGCCTGGACGTGGAAGCCTGGTCTCCCCGGCAGAAGAAGTATTTTGAAGTGGGTTCCTGCTCCAACCTGGGAGACGCCCAGGCCCGCCGCCTGCAGATCCGCGTAAAGGGAGCGGACGGCAGCAAGTACCTGGCCCACACCCTGAACAACACCTGCGTGGCGCCGCCCCGGATGCTGATTGCCTTCCTGGAGAACAACCTCCGTGCGGACGGCACAGTGGCGATTCCGGAAGCGCTGCGGATGTACATGGGCGGGAAGGATCATATTGGGTAAAAATTCATAATTCATAATTCATAATTCATAATTATGAGTTAGAAGATATGGATTTTGAACGATTTGTTTCGAGGTTCATATGAGCGAAGAGAAAAAAAAGGGCCTTTTCGCGAGACTGCGGGAAGGACTAAGCAAAACCCGGGGAAACATGACCGAAAAAGTCGACGACATGGTCAGGGAGAACCGGAAGATTGACGATGACTTCTACGAAGAGCTGGAGGACATCCTGCTCATGGCCGACTGCGGCCTGAAAGCCACCGAGACGATCGTGGATGAACTGAAGAACCGGGTGAAGGCCGGCAAGGTCAAGGACGCCGCTGAAGCCCGGGAGATGCTCAAGCAGATCATGGTGGAACAGATGGATATCCCGCGGCCGCCGCTGAAGTGGCCGATGGTGATGCTGCTGGTCGGCGTGAACGGCGTGGGCAAGACCACGACCATCGGAAAACTGGCGCTGCGCTTCCAGGCGATCGGCCGGAAGGTGATGCTGTGCGCGGGAGATACCTTCCGCGCGGCGGCGGCAGAGCAGCTGACCGTGTGGGCTGAACGGGCAAGGGTTCCGATCATCAAGCACGCGGAAGGCGCGGATCCGGCAGCGGTGGTGTTTGACGCCATCCAGTCGGCCAAGGCCCAGGGCGTGGACCTGCTGATCGTGGATACCGCCGGACGGCTGCATAACAAGAAGAACCTGATGGATGAGCTGAGCAAGATGCGCCGGGTGATCGACCGGGAGTATCCGGAAGCGGATACCCGCTGCATCCTGGTGCTGGACGCCACCACGGGCCAGAACGGCCTGATGCAGGCCCGGGCCTTCAAGGAGGTCGCCGAGATCGGCGGCATCATCCTGTCGAAGCTGGACGGGACCGCCAAGGGCGGTATCGCGCTGGCGATCCGGCAGGAGCTGGAAGTGCCGGTGTGGTACATCGGCGTGGGTGAAGGAATCGACGACCTGCAGCCCTTCAACGCGAAGGAATTTGTGGAAGCACTGTTTTGATAATGCATAATTAAGAATTCATAATTCATAATTATTGAATGCTGGCAGCTTCTGTGCAGGGATGTGAAAGGGAAACAGAAGTGCTTTTCCGGGAACTTTCACGAAAGCCCGCTAAGGGAATAAACACTATATAATTATGAATTCTGAATTGTGAATTCTGAATTAATGAAGACTCCGAAGGAGGATTACTATGGGCGAACTGACAATGGACAAGCTGGTGGCACTGTGTAAGAACCGCGGCTTCATTTTTGCGGGCTCCGAGATTTACGGCGGCCTGGCGAACACCTGGGACTACGGCCCCTTGGGTGTGGAATTCAAGAACAATGTGAAAAAGGCCTGGTGGCAGAAGTTTGTGCAGGAAAGCAAGTATAACACCGGTCTGGACTGCGCAATCCTGATGAACCGGGAAGTCTGGGTGGCCAGCGGCCACGTGGGCGGTTTCAACGACCCGCTGATGGACTGCAAAGCCTGTAAGGCCCGCTTCCGCGCGGACAAGCTGATTGAGGACTTCACCAAGGGTGAGGAAACCGGCGACGGCTGGACAAATGCCGAACTGGAGCAGTTCATTGCCGAGCATGACATCGTCTGCCCCGTATGCGGCAAGAAGGATTTCACCGGCATCCGCCAGTTCAACCTGATGTTCAAGACCTTCGCGGGCGTGAACGAGGACAGCGCGAACGAGATCTACCTGCGTCCGGAAACGGCCCAGGGTATCTTCGTCAACTTCCAGAACGCCATGCGTACCACCCGGAAAAAGCTGCCGGCGGGTATTGCCCAGATCGGTAAATCCTTCCGGAACGAGATTACTCCCGGTAACTTCATCTTCCGCGTGCGGGAATTTGAGCAGATGGAACTGGAGTTCTTCTGCAAGCCCGGCGAGGACCTGGAGTGGTTCAACTACTGGCGCGGCTTTTGCCGTGACTGGCTGCTGAGCCTGGGCATCAAGGAAGAAAGCCTGCGGCTGCGTGACCACGAGCCGGAGAAGCTGGCCTTCTATTCCAAGGCGACCACCGACTTTGAGTTCCTGTTCCCCTTCGGCTGGGGCGAACTCTGGGGCGTGGCGGACCGGACCGACTATGACCTGACCCGGCACCAGGAACACTCCGGCAAGAGCATGGAGTACCTGGATCCGGTGACCAACGAAAAGTACGTTCCGTACTGCATCGAGCCCTCCCTGGGCGTAGACCGTATGGTGCTTGCTTTCCTGTGCAACGCCTATGAAGAGGAAGAGCTGGAAGGCGGCGACGTGCGTACGGTGCTGCATCTGCATCCCGCCCTGGCCCCCTACAAGGCCGCGGTACTGCCGCTGCAGAAGAACAAGCTGGGCGGACTGGCCAGCGAGATCCACGCGGAACTGTGCAAGTACTTCCCCGTGGAATATGATGAGACCGGCTCCATCGGCAAGCGTTACCGCCGCCAGGATGAAATCGGTACGCCCTTCAGTATCTGCGTGGACTTCGAAACCGAAGAGACGCAGACCGTGACCATACGCGACCGGGATACCATGACCCAGGAGCGCGTCCCGATCAGCGAGATCCGCAAGTACATTGAAGACAGAATGAGATTCTGATTTCCAGGAATAAACAGACAACCCCGGACCGTAAGGTCCGGGGTTTTGTATTGAAAAAGAAAAAATGTCAATTTCTGACATAAAAAACATAAAGAGAAGAAAAAGCCAGGAACTTTGATATTCCTTGCGTTTGGAGGTACAAGAGGAGTCGAAAAATGCACGTTTCGGACAATACAATAAAGTTACACGCCATATTAAGTATGGAAATGTGTAACAAAATTGTGATATAATCACAAAAAGAGACAGTATTTGCTAGGCGATATTTACCAGGTAATATTTACCAGATAATCGTTGACGGAGGCGACGCCGGGAATGAAAAAGAGAACGTGCAGATATATTGCGTGGCTGTGCGTTTTCTGTATGCTGCTGACGAGCATGCCTTATTCCGTGCTGTCTGATTCCGCTCCGGCTACGCCGACAGACCTGCAGCCTGCCCAGACTGAAATAACGCAGGAACCCGGAACAGACAATACCGGCGAGCCTGTGGCTGAAAAAACAGGAAACACGGAGCCGGATGCCGCGACGGAGGAACCTGTTACGGAAAAACCGAGGGTGAACAGGGATCTGAAGACCGGAAATGACCTGACAATCAACGGAAAGCTTGAAAAAAAGGAATACCTGATCCGCTTTACGCCTGCGGAGACTCAGACGGCGTATCTGATCCTGTCTTCCGGCAAACAGCTTGAGGCTGAAGTGACCGCTGAAGAAACAGGGATTACAGTTCCTTTTGTCCGGGACGGGACGGATGAAGACGGAAGAAACGTGTGGACCGCGGCGGAATACAAGACCGAAAAGGATCATACTTATCTGGTCAGGATTACCGGCGCGGAATCCACAGAATTCACCCTTCGAATTGTGAAAAAGAGTATCCTGGCGCGCGAGAGGAAAGCGGAGAATACAGAAGGCACCGCGGAAGCGCCTGAAGAAAAGCTGAAGGAAGAAACCGGCGAAGATCCGGATGAACAGCCTGAGAATCCTGCCGGGGAAGAGGTTCCGGAAGAGAACACAGAAGAGGAATCCGGGGAGGAAACCGGCATGCCGGCGGGAGAACCGGAGGAAGAGCCGGGCACAGAGCCGGACGGAGAAACCGTGACGGAACCGGAGGAAACTGCCGGGGAAGAGGTTCTGGAAGAGGAAACAGAAGAGGAACCCGGGGAGGAAACCGGCATGCCGGCGGGAGAACCGGAGGAAGAGCCAGGCACAGAGCCGGGCGGAGAAACCGTGACGGAACCGGAAGACAATACCGGAGAAGAAACAGAAGAACAGACGGGAGAAGAAGTCCCGGAAGAGATTTCCGACGAAACGAAAGAAGAGTCCGGAGAGGAAGTACCGGAAGAACAATCTGACGAAGAAACCGGAAAAGAATCCGGAGAAACCGCTGAGGAAAAGACTGAAACGGAGCCGGAAGAACCCGCGGAAGTGAGACTGGACGCGGCAGAACCGGAAACGGAAGCATGGATCAGTTTCCAGTCTGACGCGGGCGTTCCCCCGGATGCGAAACTGCATGTGAGGGAACTTTCCGCCGAGGCCGGGGAAGCCTGTCGGAACGGGCTGGCGAAAGCGCTGAAGTGTGAAGATGAATCCTGTCTGAGATATACAAAATATATTGAGCTCACGCTGACCCTGAACGGGGAGGAGCTGAAGCTGAATACACCGGTAAACGTTTTTGTGCGGCTGCCGGACGCCTTGGAGGGCGCAGAGTTCCTGCAGGCAGTGCGTTTTGACGGCGCGGAGGCTGTTCTGCTGGACAGCAGCCGGACGGATGGAACGATCTGCTTCGGGACATATGTCCCGGGCGTATTCGGCATCGGCAACGCGCTGACGTCCCTGACAGCCGGGGAGACTGAACTGGCCCGGGTGGAAGTGCTGGGCTACGCTTCCGGCGCGCAGATAAACCTGACGCAGACGGCGGATCCGGAAGTTGCGGAGGGCCTGGAAGTGCTCGGCGCTTTTGCCGTCGGCAGCCAGGAAGAGACGGCTGAAACCGCGGAAAGGCGGGATCCCCTCTGGATCCGGGCGGAACTGAAGAAAGACGCGGAACTGGATCCGACGGAAGGCGTGGCCCTTTACCGGGTGAAGGACGGTCAGGCGGACGTGATGATGGAGGAACTGACCGAAGAAGGCCGGATTGAGAAGCTGGACGCGGGACAGATCGCTCTGATCCGGGATACTGGATTGCGCCGTCGGACGCTGACCGTGAACCCGGAGGGAAAAGCCGAAGAACAGACGATTACGCTGAACGGCCTGGTACCCAAGGCCGCGGAGGCTACGGCAGAGGACGTGACGGAACGTTTTGCCGGATATGTGTTCCCGCGGTTTCCGCAGAGGAACCTGCTGAAGGCACGGAAAGCAGCGCCGCAGACGGAAAAGCCGGCGGAATGGGTTACGCTGGCCGCGTTTGACATCAGTATTACCGATGAAAACGGAGAATACCAGCCGGATGAGGGGAAACCCATCCGCGTGGAAATCATCGACAGCCGGATTACCCCGGACCGGGAAACCGAGCTGTGGCACATCCGGGATGACGGAACGGAAGAAAAAATCGAAAACATCACTGTGGAGGAAGGCAGGATTGTCTTTGAGGCAGCCGGTTTCTCCGTTTATGTGGTGGTGGTCCATGAGGACGGTACGGTGGCCAATCCCCGGGTGGAGTTCCACTTTATCTCCCGGGATGACAACGCGCTGACCAGCGGGAACCGCGTTTACTATGCGAGCGCGCCCTATCCCTTCCGGAACAAGGACGGGCAGAATCAGACCACACAGATCCTGAAAGACGGAGAGGCGCTGGAACTGATTACGGATCCGGGGAACCTGGAGGATAAGCATTTCTACGGCTGGTATGTGGTGAATCCGTATATCATCAACGGCACAACGGATGAACACGGAATCGGGACAGAGGATTCAAAACTGTATTACAGCTGGCCGGCCAATCCGGACGCCATTGCCTTTGAGAAGCCGATCAGCATCGAGGAACACAACGTCAGCATCGGCGATATGGTGCACTGGAGCCTGCACGGTATTTCCGGCGCGGGTGCGGTAGACAGGGACGGCAGCGTACATGTGTTCCTGGCTCCGGTTTATGACAAATACAACTTCATTAACTTTATGCTCTATGCCCGGGACGCGGGCGTTTCCGGGGCCAGCAACCTGATGACCCGGAAACTGATTGCAGAAGGCAGCGCTCCGGGAGTTGACGTAAAGATCAGTGATATCCGGTCCAGCAGTACGGACGCGGTTCACCTGATTTTTATCGGATGGGAATATAACGCCGGGACGGAAGCGAATCCGGACTGGATACAGATTCCGACGGTGGACTATACGGGCGCGGAACTGAAGGATACCGGCAGGGACGGAGTTTATTTCACCGCGGAAGGACTGGCGGAAGGGGAAAGCATCGACCTGTATCCCATTTTTGTGGAAGCGCGATGGGTGGACTTTGTCAGCGGCGTCAGCGGCAGCGGCGCAACCTTTGTCGGTTCCCGCTTCCTGGAATCCTGGGGCAGGAACGGCGTGACGCCGGACGGAATGACGCCGGAACCAGACGTCAACGTGTTTGATCCGTCCATCCCGGTTTCACAGCGGCAGGGCTATCTTTTCGACGGCTGGTATGCCTTTGCCAGCACAGATCCGGACACGGGGGAAATCAACAACCTGACGGAGCCGAAGGATGTGCCCGTCAGCTATATTGACGAAAACCTGCAGGAACGGCTGGTCATGATCAACACAACAGCCAAAAAGATTACGGACGGAAACGGCCGGATCATCTATAACGGAAAATACACGCTGGACGTCGGCAGCGGATACGATTTGTTTGAAGGTTCAGGCACCTCCCTGAAGTTCTATGACGCCCTGGACCGCCTGACGCTGTACGCCAACTGGATTCCCGATCATTCCGGCATTACCGTGGTCTACTGGACAGAAAACGCGGATGACGACGGATACGCCTCCAGCGCGGTAAAGACCATTTCCACAACAGAACTGAACAATCAGCTGAACACGGCTTACGCTTCCGGATCCGAGATTACGCTGGAAGGCCTGCAGGCTTATACCGTGGATTCCGTCAGCGTGCTGAGCACAGAGTTCCTGGACGATGTGAGCGCCGTGCCGGCGGGAGAGGAAATTTTCTACGACCTGAACGCGGAAAGATCTGACCGGTCAAAGACCATAGACGGAGAAGGCAGCGTGATCTTCAACGTTTACTACAGCCGGAAAGTGTTCAAGCTGGTTTTCCACATCGGCCGCGACGGCTATGTGAAGCAGGGCGGAGCCCAGAAGACAACCGCAGGCTGGGACGGTAACTGGATTGAATACATGTTCAAAGATGACAAGGTTCGGGCGCTGGGCTACCAGATCGATAATGACAGCCATAAAGGTAAATCTGAGCCCGGTCTGTATTCCATGACTTATCAGGGCAGGACATATACATCGGAATATGTGACGAACAACAGCAACGTCATGGGCGACTATGTGCCCGGCGCAGACGAAAATGTCTATGTGCTGGCGGCGAAATACGGCGCCTATATCGGCGACCGCTGGCCGACCCCGTCGAATCCCAATTTCGTATTCAGCGAACCGCGCAATTCCCGTTATACCATGTATACCTGGGCAGGTTATTACGGCAGCCTGTACTGCAGGATCGCCAATGAGCGGCCGACCTGGGGCGGACAGCAGGGCAACAACCCGGACCTGAACGGCATCTACAGCTACATGTCTGCGGAGCTGTGCAGCAACCGGGCGGGCACCGGCATTATCAACCAAAACCAGGTCCACCATATTGTGGCATACTTTGGCGAAAAATCGAACCAGGACCGGTTCAAACAGTACCATACGATGTATGAGGCGGTAGAAGGAACCTACGATCCGGCCAGCGTTACCCTGGTGCCGGGCGAAAACTATACCGGATACGCCCGGACGACCTGGAGCAGTGATATTGCCCACGTCAGCTCCGTGGTGATCGCAGACAAGATGTTCTATGAGGCCGCAGGTTCTCCTGTGACGGTTATCTCCAACGTGAACCCGGAGTTCCAGATGGCGTGGGAACTGGACGGCTACGAATACTTCTACAGCTGTTACAACGTACCGACCACGCATGATAACCATGTCTATTTCTTCTATACGCCGAAACAGTATACGCTGACGTTCATGTATGAGAATGAGTCGGACCGGAAGATGGACACCTATTTCTACAGGCAGTCCCTGGCCGACGCGAAAAAATACGAGGATCCCTGGAAGGAAGGATACAGCTTCCTGGGCTGGTATACCAACGAGGCGGGTGCAGGCGAACCCTTTGATTTTGCCCATTCGATCATGCCGGCCCAGAGCATTGTACTCTATCCGGTATTCAAAAAACTGGACTATGTGATCCGGATTGACCCGAACGGGGCTGAAATTGACCGCTGGCGGGCTGGGTCAACATCCGCCGGCGCCTCCACCGGATTCCGGGTAAACTACAAGGAAACCATCAGCGCTTACAACTTCCTGGAACGCAATTACTTGCCCACCTACGAGCAGGAGATCCGGGAACTCGGACTGAATCCGGAAACGGAACTCTATTACTACCTGAATACGCGGTACATCAGCGAGGAGCATGACGGGGACTTTATTCCCGGCGCCCTCCGGAGCGCGCTGTACCTGACCGCGGCGGAGATTGATGAGTACTGGGCGTATTACAGTTCCTTCCCGGAGGAACGGTTTACCGAGCGCGGCGCGGTGAAGTTTACCAACAAGGAAGAGTGGATGGACGCCTACCTCGGCGGACACAACCTGGACAGCCTGACGAGATACCGCCGGAAACAGGGCGCGGAGCATTACTCCTTTATGGGCTGGTATCAGGTAATGGAGGACGGATCGCTGGCTTCCGCTCCCTTCAATTTCAATACCATGATTACGGAGGATCTCGAAATCCGGGCACTATGGCGGCTGGACGGCGGATACTATATCCGATATAACCCGACCTATACCGAAGATGACGGACAGGGAAACGTGACGACCGTAATGGGCAACGTGGAGCAGTGGAGCGATCCCGAGGATCCCTCCAGGCTGCTCTACGCGGACCAGTCCCCCACGCACATCCTGCGGGCGCCTTCGAACATCACCCCGGGATGGGTTTTCCGGGGCTGGCGGGTGGTCCGCCTGAACGGGGAGACCTGGGAACCGATTCAGCTGGATGAGAACGGGGAGGCTGTATACTATCAGCCCGGCAGCGACTTCATTATTGATTCCAGCCTGGTTTCGGAGATCGCGGGCAACGGCGCCGTGATTCATATGCAGGCCTACTATGAACCGGATGATACCTCCTACCGCAGGCCGGATGTGACGAGCCTTATTCTGGACGCGAACGATTCCCGCGGCGGATATGTGAACACCGCGGATTCAACGGGTCTTCCCGCACTGGATCATCCGGGCCATACCTGGATCAACACGGAGGATCATCTGGACGGCAACGGACGGCCGACCCAGATTCTGTTCGGCGATACGGACGAACTGCTGCAGTCCAACCTGGCGCTGCACCTGTATCGGTACGCGACGGAACAGACGCATGACGGCATACAGGGAACAAGTTACTTCTCGAACGATGAATTTTGCCTGCTGCTTGGTTTTGACGAAAACGAGGATCCCATCCACCCCACAACCGGTTCGCCCTATATTCCCGCCTTTGCCGCCGATGCGGTGGCCGCGGTGACAAGGGAAGGACAGGAAACGCTTTACGCCATGTGGGAGCCCATGATCTATGTGACCTTTGTCAATACCACGGAGCAGCCCATCACGGTCCGCTGCACCGGCACAGCCGGCACGGAGACGGTCCGGGTGGTCAATATGGTGACTGGGGAATATGACCGGGAGGAAACCCGGGGGACGATCATCATCCCGGCGAAAACCGGAGACACGGACGGGAGGATCAAGGTGGTTCTTCCCTGCGCGGAAGCCGGGACGGATGTGCTGACGGCCGAGGTATGGAACGACCATACGCGCAGGAAGATAAGCGTCAGCGGAACTTTCAACGATGAGCCGTGCGGCACAGGAATGGAAGATATCCCTTACGGCAATACGGTCACCTGGTCCGGAACGCTGCAGTTTGACCGGGAGGGCATTGTTGTTACCTATACGGAAAAACCGGATAACCAGATGATCTTTAACGTGAACGGGGGCGAATGGACAGAAACGTCCGAGGACTACATCCATCTGCATGATGACGTATACACAATCTATGAAGCACGGATTGAGGACAACGCCTACCGTCCTGCGGATCCAACCCATTCCGAGAGGATTTTCATCGGCTGGACCACCAATGCGGATATTGCGGCTCACACTGATTTCAGCTCAGCGGAAGCAGTAACGTGGGGCGGTATTACCATAACTCCGAACGCAGGATCCATTGTCCTGGACAAAATAAGGGAGCAGTATCTCTGGGATTTCAGCCAGCCGCCGCCGTATGAGGAAATCCTGTATGCTGTATGGAGCGAAAAGGTAACAGTAACCTATGATATGATCTATAACAGCAATACCAAGCTTCATACATGGAACGGCCCCGAAACAGTCAATACGGACGGACTTTACACCTTCTTCAGGAGCGATGAAAACCAGCGCCTTATTACCTGGTCGATGGCGAAGGGCGAACGGGCGCTGAAACCGGAGGATCCGTCTCCCCATTCAGATAATCCTTCATGGAACTTTATTACCTGGCTGGAAAAGAACAGCACAACGGATAAATACCGGTCCAGAGCAACCGACCTTCCCGGCGAAGACGGCATTCTGAACAATACGTTTGATTTTTCGCAGCCGGTTATGACCAGCGTGACGCTGATTACGTCCTGGAGTACAACCGTCCCGCAGAAATATACCTTTACTGTGGAGAAACGGGTGGTGGACGGCAATCCAAATGACGAGTTCACTTTCAACATCGAAGTGCTGGATGAACTTGTCAACGGCAAGATTACAACCGGTTCGAACACAGTCGGGCCCCCGGCCCGGAGGTGGGGTTCCGTGGCCGTAAAGCTGAAGAACAATCAGCAGTATACGGTGAATATGACGATATCGTATATAAACAAATGGGGCGGTGCTTACGGGATCGGAATCGATGTGGTTGACGAAAACGGCACCGTCATCAAAAGCGGCCAGGTGATTTACTGCGAACTAAACAGTTATAAAAACTTTGTTTCAGATTACAAGTATACCCTGAGGATTTCCGAGGAAGCCGCAGCAGGTTATGAAACGGCAGTAACAGCGGAAGACGTGAATGGCACGTTTACCTATAATCTTGACCAGGAAGCGCGTGCCTTCACCTTCAGATCCTGCAAGAAAACGAATTCTGCTGTAGAAGCCTCCTTTACTCCGCAGGAAAACACCTATTCAGCAGGAGCAGACTGCAGTCTCCGGCTTGTCTTTACCAACACGGGCGAACCCATCATCGCGCCGACGGGCGTCAGGACAGGAACCGCGCCGTTTGTACTGATGATGCTGGCAGGACTGCTGCTGGCCGCCGGAATCATCCTGCCGGGACACATGAGGAAATACAGGCAGGGAAAGGCCGCACAGGCGGAGGAAACAGACGGAAAGCAGGGTGATCCTGTGGGATGAGAAAAGCGGAAAGCCGGGGTGATCCCGGCAGATGAGACGGGAACAAAGCCCTTCAGCATATGAAATAAAGCAAACGAATCAAACAGAAGTGAGGAGAATCAGAATGAAGAAACTGCAAAAGACCGGATTCCTGCTGCTGGTACTGGCGTTGGCACTGACGGTGAGCACGGCATTTGCTGCCTCGCTGACCGGCGGAGAGACGGGCGGGTTCACCGAGCCGGATACTCCGAACGTCAACGACAAAACTGTCAGCATCCAGAAGGAAATCACCGTTTTCAACCCGGATGAGGCGCTGATTTACGGACCGGCGATCACCTATACCTATACGGTAACGCCCGGTACGGCAGTGAGCGTTACGGACGCAACCTCCGACCACTCTTCCGGCATAGCGGCCAGCACCACAACCCTGCCCGGCATCACCACGGGGGTGAAGGTGAACGGAGGAGCAGCCGGAACCGACGCTTCCGCAACGGGTACGCTGGAATGGACAAACGCGGATATCCTGGACGCGGCCGCGGCAGGCGAAGCCAACTGCAAGGCGTTTACCCTGGACTTCAGCGATGTGGTTTTCACGCAGCCCGGCGTGTACCGCTACCTGATTACCGAGACTGCCAATGCCTACACGACCAGCGGCGTTACGGAAACCACCGGTACGCATACCCGCTACCTGGACGTGTATGTGATGCGGAGCGACGCTTATGACGCCACGGAAATCACCAAAGATGACTGGCGGATTTACGGGTATGTATGCGTCATCGAGAGTGAAGAAATCACGCCCGACGGGGATACCGCCACGGCAGGCGCTGTGAAGACCAACGGTTTTGTGGCGGCAACCAATGACGGCACCCCGGTGAAGGCCGATGAGTACCACACCTTCAACCTGACGGTGGGTAAGACCCTGGTGGGGGACAATACCATGAACAGCCATCAGTTCCCCTTTGACGCGGCCTGGACAGCAGGCAGCGCGACGGGTACCTTCCAGTTCGCGGTGAAGGCAACCGGCGCGACAGTGACCAAGACAGCCCAGGCGGCCGCCACTTCTGTGGGCGGAACGACCGTGGCTGCCAACAGCCTGGAAAAGGTCGGCGGTGCAGACGCGGTGAATACGGCGGACAAGGACGGATCCCCTGCTATTGCCAACGGCGGTACCGTGAAATATATCGGTATCCCGGCCGGAACAAAAGCCGCGGTAACCGAAACAAACAACGTAACAGGTACCACCTATACTACCACGCTGACGGTGGACGGTGCAGAGGCGGCTTTCACCGGCGGTACAGCGGCGCTTGCCAATCAGAACAAGGTTGCCACGATGACTGACGGAGCGACGGCTATATACGCACCGACAGCTGCTCCCGCTGCCGATACCAGTCTGGCGGTTCAGTTTACCAACACGCTGTCTGTGATTTCTCCCACCGGCTATGTGGTACGCTTCGCGCCGTATGTAGCAATGCTGATCGGCGGTATTGCCCTGCTGATTGTGGCAAAAAAGCACCGGAAGCACACGGAGGAAGATGAATGACCGATGATTTCCTGAAGGGAACGGAACGGGCGGAGAGAGGGCCGGCCGGGAGGCCGGTCCCGGCTGAAGAAGCGGTTCCGGTTTTCCTTCCGGAAAACGGAACAGACCTGCCCGATGAAAAAGAGAAGGCTGCGGCAAAAGAAAAACGGCACAGGCGGCGGATGCGCGCACTGCGTTCTTTCCTGCTGCGGCTGATCTGCCTGGCGCTGGTGGTATATTTCCTGTTTTTCCACCTGGTGGGGCTCACGGTGATGCCCAGCCGGGATATGTATCCGCGGCTGGACGCCGGGGACCTGCTTCTGTTTTACAGGATGGAACAGAGCTATAAGGCCCAGGATATTGTTGTGATCGACAAGCAGACGGAAGCGGATACGCGGACCGGCGATCAGGGATTTTTCAGGAAGGCGCTGAACTGGCTGGGTTTCCGGGATCCGGAGGCTCCCGCAACGCAGCGCTTTGTCTGCAGGGTGATTGCCGCACCGGGAGACACGGTGGAGGTTTCGGAGGAACGGGGACTCGCCGTAAACGGAAACGCGGTGATTGAGACCAATATATTCTATCCCACCCGGCCTTATGAGGAGGGTGTGACAGTTTATCCGCTGACGCTGGGAGAAGGGGAATACTTTGTTCTGGCGGACCAGCGGAACGGCGGCATGGACAGCCGGTATTTCGGTATTGTCAGAGCAGAAGAGATCCGGGGGATCGTTATCACGGTTCTCAGGAGAAACAACCTGTAAAAAACGGGAACATGGAAGGAAAGGGGGAAAACGGAATGAAGCGCAAAGAGCCGCGGGACGGCATCCTGACCGCACTGAAGATGGGCAGCGGGCTTGTTTCCGCCTGTGCGGCGCTGCTTGCCTTTGTTCTGATCATCTATTCCGGCTATGTTCTTTTTGACAGCATGGCGGTCTGGGTCAGCGCGTTCAGCTCCAACAGCGACGTGCTGAAATACAAACCGGGCGTGCTGGATACTCCCCTGGCGGAGGCGCCGTCCATGGAAACGGTTAACAAGGATTACCGCGCCTGGATTACCGTGGAGGATACGCCCATTGATTATCCCGTTGTCCAGGGCCGGGATGACCTGCACTACGCTTCCCATGACGTTTACGGCAAGGTCTCCCTGACAGGAGCCATCTACCAGGCTGCGGCGTGCAGGCCGGACTTTTCCGACAGCTATAACCTGCTGTACGGGCATCATATGGACAACGGCGCCATGTTCGGCTCCCTGGACCAGTACCGGGAGCAGAGCTGGCTGAAAAGCCACCAGACGGCGGTTGTAACCGCAAAGAACGGAAAGGTTTATGACGTGACCTTCTTTGCCGCTGCGGTTACGGACGCCTATGAAAAGCAGATCTATACCATGGGAGACCGTGCGCGGCAGGTGATTGATTTCCTGACCGGGGACCGGAGCCGCGACGCGGGCATCGGGACTAACGTGCTGGCCTGGGATGAGGAAGCCGCGAAAGACGCGGATAAAATCCTGGCCCTGTCCACCTGCGCGGATACAAATACCAACGGACGGCTGGTGGTGTTCGGCCGGATGACAGAACGTATAACTGAAAAGGATACGCTGAAACTGACCGTGAAGTATTACGGCGTGAACGGCGAGGAGATATTCCCGGATCAGGCGTTTACGCGAAAGAAGGGCAGCGGGTACTATGTGGTTTCTCCGCAGTATCCGGGCTATGAGGCGGACATTGAGATCGTAAGGGGCACCCTGACAGAGGATACGGTGATCAGGGTCCGTTACAGGTCCCTGAAATGGACAATGCGGATCCGCTATCTGTATCCGGACGGAACGGAAGCGGCGGAAGCATACGAAAAGGAAATCCTGACCGGGGAAGCCTATGAGGAAGAGAGCCCCGCGATCGCAGGATGGCGTCCGGTTCGGCTGAAGGTTTCCGGTGTGAACAGCGGCCGGAATGAGAACTATACGGTACTGTATGTACCGGAAGATACCGTCGGGGCTGCGGATATGGACGATCTGCGGACGCCGGCCGACCTGGGCGGCGTATATCTCCAGGCCGGTATATGCGCGGAATGACGGAGGAGGGGAGAAGATGAAAAAACTGCTGGGTTTCCTGCTTGCCTTCCTCCTGCTGATTCCGTCCGCGGCGCCGGTACGGGCGGAAGGCAAGCTGCCGGATGAAGTGGTGTGGAACCGCTGGTACCAGGATGAACGGGCCCGGCTGACCGTGGAAACAGTGACGCCGATGGAAGGCAGGTTTTTCACGGATCTGTGGGGCGGAACCGCCAGTGATTTAGACGTGCGGACGCTGCTGCATGCCGCTTCCCCTGTCCGGTGGGACGCAGAACTGGAACGGCTTGTATTTGACCGGAGCGTGCTGGAGGACGCCGCCGTGCTGACAAACAGCGACGGCAGCCGCACATATCTGATGGTACTGGCGGAGGACCTGCGCTGGTCGGACGGTACGCGGATTACCGCGGCGGACTATGCGTTCTCCATCCTGCTGCAGATGGATCCCGCGGCAGCGGAAACCGGCGGCAGGCCGGGAGATTATTCCTGGCTGGAAGGCAGCGACGCGTACCTGGGCGGCCGGACGAAGGTCTTGTCCGGGGTCCGGCTGATGGGGGACAACATCCTGCAGGTGACGGTTAAAGCGGAAGCGCTGCCGTATTACTACGAACTGAACCGGCTGAATATCCAGCCGTACCCCATCGGGGTGATCGCACCGGGGACCGTAGTCAGGGATGAGGGAGACGGTGTATACCTGTCCAGGCCGCTGACGGCGGAAACGCTGCGGCAGACGGTGCTGGACGAAACGAAAGGTTATCTGCGCCACCCGCAAAAAGTTTCCGGACCTTATCTGCTGAAGTCCTTTGACGGCACAACGGCTCAGCTTGCGGCCAACCCGTATTTCAGGGGAACAGAGGACGGATATACGCCGCGTATCGGCAGGATCACTTTTACCGCGGGGCATAACAGCGACATGGTTTCCCGGCTGACAGAGGGGAAGGCAGGCCTGCTGGACAAGGTGACAGGGGCGGAAGCCATCCGCGACGGTATCAGCTGCGTCATGGCTTCACAGGATACCCTGGCCATGCAGGTGCAGCCGCGCGCAGGGCTGACCCTGATCCGGTTCATGGAATCCAGCCCGAAGGTACAGGAAAAGGCGGTGCGGGAAGCGATTGCCTGCTGCTTTGACCGGGACACCTTCACCCGCCTGTATACCGGCGGTTTCGGGACGCGGACGGACGGCTTTTTCGGTGCAGGCCAGTGGATGTACCGCATGGCGGCCGGCGCGGACGCGGGCGACGCAAAAACGCTGCCGGAGAAAGGGCTGACCCTGCCAGGACTGACTTGCTACAAACCGGACCGGGCGAAAGCAGTCCGCCTGCTGGAAGCGGCTGGCTGGACCCTGAACGAAAAAGGAGAGAACTATAACCCGTACCGGGACAGCGTCCGTTATAAACGAAACGGAGACAGCCTCACCGGCCTGGAACTTACCCTGGCGGTGCCGGAAAGCGAAGATATCCGGAAGGAGCTGGAACTGACCCTGATTACGCCGCTGAAGGAGGCCGGCGTCCGCCTGACGGTTGTGCCCGCAGGCATGGCCGCGCTTCAGGAAGCCTATGACGACGGGAAAGACAGCGGCTGGGACATGCTGTACCTGGGAGAAAACTTCTCCTGGATTTTCGATCCGGAGACCCTGAAACCAGGGGAGGGAAACAACGGGGATTCGGAGCTGCACCGGGCGCGGGAGGAAGTATATACCCTGGCGCTGGACATGGTCCGGACGGAGCCGGAGGATACGGCCGGGTTTGTACGGAAGTGGACAGCGATGCAGGAAAGAATTACGGAAACCCTGCCGCTGCTGCCGGTCTATTCCAATCTGTATTTTGATTTCCACACCAGGGAACTGCATGAGTTTGATGTTGCCGGGGGCGCTTCCTGGGCGGAAGCTGTTGTCCGCAGCTGTATGAGCGATATGGAAGAACTGTCCGGCGAGGAGCGGCAGCGGATCCGCAGCGAGCTGGAAGAGCAGTTTGGCAAATAGGGAAGTATACAAAAAAGGAAAGCAGTTATCTGCTTTCCTTTTTATTTTGTCATTTCAGCGGGGGAAAAAGTTCCCGCTTGCGGCCGATCATTTCATCCGTCCGGCTGATATACTCCAGGATGTTGCTGACGTTGGGCGCCCTGGTGATATGGCCTTCCTCCGGCCAGATCCGCTTGGAGATACCGCCTGCGCCCATGGCGAGGATATGGCTGGTTTCCTCCATGATATCCACGTTATACAGGCAGGCATGTCCGGGAAGGGCGTAGCCGGTGTTTTCCAGGTTGCCGGCCATCTGTTTCTGCTTATAGAGGTAATAGGGAACCATCCCCATAGCCCGGGCTGTTTCCCGGCCGGCATCCACCATGCGGGCAGTCATTTCCCCGTCCGGCAGGGGATGCTTTTCCAGACTCATGCGGGAGGAACGCTTGATGGCCAGCGTATGGACGGTGAAGCTTTCCGGACGCAGTTTCCGGGCTTCCTCCAGGGTACGGGCGAAGTCGGCTTCGTTTTCTCCCAGCAGGCCCGCGATGACATCCATGTTGATATGAGGGATTTCTTCCTCCCGGGCCAGGGCGTAGGCGTCCCGCACCTGCTGTGCGGTATGTGCCCGGCCGATGACCTCCAGCGTCCGGTCATTCATGGTCTGTGGATTAATGGAAATCCGGCTGATTCCGGCCTGCCGGATGGCCCGGAGCTTAGCCCGTGTGAGGGTATCCGGTCTCCCGGCCTCCACCGTGTATTCCACAGCGCCGGGGAAACAGGAAAGCGTTTCAGTGAGCAGCTGCTCAAAGGCGTCCTGCGGCAGGGCGGTGGGCGTACCGCCGCCCACATACAGGGCGCGCAGCGTCCGTCCGCTTTCCCTCAGGATTTCAGCGCAGGCGCGCATTTCCCGGATCAGGGCTGCCATATAGGGACCGACCAGGCTGCCGTCCCCGATCTCCCCGGAGGAGAAGGAACAGTAGGCGCAGCGTGTGGTGCAGAAGGGAATGCCGATATAAACATCCATCCAGCTGTCGCCCGGCGCGGGCAGCTTTTGCTGCTCTGCCGCGATCTCAGCCAGCAGGGCAGCCCGGGAAGGAGAAACATCAAATTCCGTAACCAGGCGCCGGATTGCGTCCTCCGGCGTCAGCCCTTCCGCCAGCGCTTCCAGCATCAGGTGCGTAGGCCGGACGCCGGTCAGGCTGCCCCAGGGCGGCTGCACGCCGGTGATTTCCCGCAGAAGATCATACAGGGTCTGCTTGCACAGGCGCCGGGCAGCACGTCTGCGATGAAGGGTACGAACCCGCTCATCCGCGTCCTCCGGCGCAGATACGGTACGCTCAGCGCAGCGGCCGTCCGCCTCAAAGCGGATGATGAAGAGCCCGTCCCGCTCAGCGGTAACCGGTACAAATTTCTTCGGCTCGTCCCAGACGCTTTCCGGAAATCCAAAAAGCCGAGTCAATACTCTTAACTCGGGCTCAATGGTTTCAAGGTAAGAATTCAATTCACAATTCATCATTCACAAATCATCATTCGGATTGGTTCAGTGACCGGCATGCATGGGAATGGACCGGACCATGGGCATGAGCCGTCTCAGGGAGTCTTCCATCTGCTCTTCATTTCCGCCGGGAAGGTCTGTGCGGCCCCAGCCGTAATCAAACAGCGTATCCCCGGTGAACAGTTCTCCTTCAATCAGATAGCATACGCTTCCGGGAGTGTGACCGGGAGTGTGCAGTACCTGAATTTTCAGTCCGGCCAGAGTCAGTTCATCGCCTTCACGGACCAGGTCGGTTGCCTGCGGCGCGGTGATTTCGCACCCCATCAGGCCCATACCGGCATTCAGAACGGGATTGGTCAGCATCGGTGCGTCCAGTTCATGGATTACAATCCTGGGACGGTCAGCCGCGGATGAATGACGGTACAGCGCGTCCACCGCGCCGATGTGGTCAAAGTGGCCGTGGGTCAGCAGGATGGCCGCGATTTTCCGGTTTCCGGCGGCTTTCAGGATCCGCGAAGCCTCATCACCCGGATCAATGACAATGCATTCCTGTCCGCCCTCCGGGCTTAGGATATAGCAGCGGGTCTGCACCATACCGACTGTGAGTTCATCGATGATCATGGCTGTTACTCCTCTGTGCGTCAAAAAGCCTTTTCACTGTCCAGAAGGATGGTAACCGGTCCGTCGTTGATGAGCGAGACCTTCATCTCGGTCCTGAAGCGGCCGGTTTCCACATGGATTCCCTGATCCCGCCAGGCAGCCACAGCCCGCTCGTACAGCTCATTGGCCATTTCCGGACCGGCAGCCTGGAAATAGGAGGGCCGGCGGCCACCGCGGGCATCGCCGTAAAGGGTGAACTGGGAGACGGCCAGAATGCTGCCGCCCGCGTCCAGAATGGAACGGTTCATAACCCCGTTTTCATCATCGAAAACGCGGAGGTTCTGAACTTTGTCCACGATGTATTTCAGGTCCTTGTCGGTGTCTTCCCTGGAGACGCCGATCAGGACCATGAGGCCGGGACCGACGGCACCGACGGTTTCACCTTCAACGGTTACGGAAGCGCTGGTAACGCGCTGGACAACTGCTCGCATAGGGCAATCCTTTCAGGAGAATTTACAATTCAGAATTCATAATTCATAATTATATAAGGTAGTCGCAGGGACAGAATAATGAGTGTAGAGTGAAGAACTCTGGATGTTTAATCGTGCGACGATTACTTCGTCGCACGGTAAACATCCAAAATATCAGACTTGTTACGCAGGGCCTGGATGACCTTGTTCATCTCCTCGCGGGAACGCACCTCAAGGGTCAGATGCAGGGTGGAGATCCGGGTCTTTTCATCGCTCTGGATGGAGGCGGCCCGGATGGACACGCCGTTTTCACCGATGATGGTGGCAATCTCGCTGAGCATATTCAGCCGGTCATAGGCAATGATGGTAATGGTGGCATAGAAGGTGTTCTGTCCGTCGCTGGCCCATTCCACAGGAATACGGCGCTCCTCCTCACCGGAGGCAACGTTGACGCATTCCGCCTTGTGGATGGTAACGCCACGGCCGCGGGTGATATAACCTACGATCTCATCACCGGGAACGGGACTGCAGCACTTTGCGAAGCGAACCGGGATATCCAGATCCTCGCTGCCGGTAAGCACGATGCCGTGATGCGCGCGGTGCTGGCTGAGGCGCTTTTCCTCCGAGACCATATCGTCCACGGTCTGGACGTTCTGGACGGCAGTCTGCTCCTTGGCCTTCGATTCCTCGATGAGACGGGTGACCACATAGACAGCCGCCATGCCGCCGTAGCCGACGGCGCTGCAGATATCATCGAAGTCCGTGAAACCGGTACGCTTCAGGATCGGTTCATAATACTCCGGCTTGACAATGTCGGACATGCGGACGCCGCGGCGCGTACATTCTTTTTCAATCATGCCGCGACCGAGTTCGACGTTCTCTTCCTTCAGGGATTTCTTCAGGAACTGGCGGATTTTTGCCTTGGCCTGGGGAGTTTTACAGATCCGGAGCCAGTCGGTACCCGGCCCCTTGGAAGAGGCGGAGGTCAGGATTTCCACCCGGTCGCCGGTGCCCAGGGGCGTATCCAGCGGAACGATCTTGCCGTTGATTTTCGCACCGACACACTGGTTGCCGACGGCGGAGTGGATCCGGTAGGCAAAGTCCAGGGGAGTGGCTCCCTTGGGCATGGAAATGACGTCTCCCTTGGGAGTGAAAAGGAACACTTCCTCGGAGAAAAGATCTGTTTTCAGGGTGTCCAGGAATTCCCGGGAATCCCGGGTTTCCGTCTGCCAGTCCAGCATCTGGCGGACCCAGTAAAGCTTATGGTCCAGGTTGTCCTGCTGGGAGGCTCCTTCCTTATAGCGCCAGTGGGCTGCGATACCGAATTCCGCCACGCGGTGCATGTCCCAGGTGCGGATCTGCACCTCGAAGGGGAAGGGAATCTTCCGGCCGCCGACGACGGTGGTGTGCAGGGACTGGTACATGTTGGCCTTGGGGACGGAGATATAGTCCTTGAACCGGCCGGGGACCTGGTTCCACAGGGTATGGACAATGCCCAGCACGGTATAGCAGTCCGGGATGGTATCCACGATAACCCGGATGGCAATCAGGTCGTAGATCTGGTCAAAGGCCTTCTGCTGGATGACCATCTTGCGGTAGATGGAATAAAAGTGCTTGCTGCGGCCGTCGATATTGTAGCGGATATGCTGCTGATCCAGCCGCTCTGAAAGCTCATCAATCACCAGGCGGATGCTTTCCTCCCGTTCCTGGCGCTTCATGCCCACAAGATGGACAATGCGGTTGTAGCCTTCCGGATCCAGGTACTTGAGGGAAAGATCCTCCAGCTCCTGCTTGATGGCATAAACACCCAGTCTGTGCGCCAGGGGCGCATAGATATCCAGGGTTTCACGGGCAATCGCCTGACGGCGGGCCTCAGACTGGAAACGCAGGGTACGCATGTTGTGCAGGCGGTCCGCCAGCTTGATCAGCACGACGCGGATATCCCGGGACATAGCCAGGATCATCTTGCGGAGGGATTCAGCCTGGGCTTCCTCCCTGTCGGCAAAATCGAGCTTGTTCAGTTTGGTGACGCCGTCCACCAGGTCGGCGACCTCATTGCCGAACTGTTCGCGGATGGTATCCAGCGTAATGCCTTCGCAGTCCTCCACTGTGTCATGCAGGAGACCTGCCGCAATGGTAGGGGGATCAATCATCAGATCCGTAAGGATCGAAGCAACCAGACTGGGATGGGTGAAATAAGGCTCACCGGATTTGCGGAACTGACCTTCATGGGCCTTTTCGGCAAACTTCCAGGCTTTTTCCACGAGTTTATAGCCGTCGCCGGGATGGTACTTCTGTACCCGGTTGAGCATCTGATCCAGAGGCATTGCCTCATAAGATGTGAAAGCCATGGGTGATCCTCCTTTCAGTCGGAATTAATTCACAATTCATAATTCATAATTCATAATGCTTTTCTGCCCAACTTCAAAAGAGAAGCAGAAGGCACAATCTATATTATATCATGTTTTCTGGTTTGTGTTTACTCCCGGGTTGCCAGGGGTTACAAAGGAGCCGTATTCATCATTCTGAATTCCTAATTCTGAATTATTGATACATGCCACCTGCGCCTCAATGCTGACGCGGCCCCGGAAGTCATTACGGATGGGCCGGTAAAGCAAATCAATCACCGAAGGGTTTTCGTCTGCGACGTCTCCTTTGGAGAAGGCGATGCCATCCACAACGGTGAGATCCGCATCCAGGACGGTCAGTTTCAGATGGGAGCCATCTTTGCCAACCCTGCGGAGGGACTGGACTTCCGCTGCCTGCAGGAGGAAGAGCGGCGCGGGATTTCCGCAGCCGAAAGGCTCCAGCCGCTCCAGCATGTCCAGGGTATCCGTGGTCCAGGTCCGGAAGGGAACAATCAGATCATATTCCATGGCGGGCAGGAAACATTCCTCCGGCGCGGCGGAGGAAATGGCTTCCTCCAGGCGGCTTTGAAGCAGGGGGATGTTTTCTGTCTTTACGGTCAGGCCCGCTGCCTGTTCATGGCCGCCGAAACGCTCCAGCAGATCCGAACAGGCGGTAAGCATCCGGTAGATATTGACGCCGGGAATGGAACGGCAGGAGCCGATGGCGGTATCCCCATGGACGCTGAGGACGATGGCGGGCAGATGGAAACGCTCGCACAGGCGTCCCGCGGTAAGCCCGATAAGCCCGGGATTCCAGTCCTTCCCGGAGACAATGATCACATGAGACTTTGCCAGAACATCCAGATCCAGCTGGGTGAGGGCAGAGGCTGTCATTTCCCGTTCCAGGGTTTGCCGGGTACGGTTGGCTTCCTCCAGCAGACCGGCAATATGAGCGGCCTTGGCGGGATCCGGCGACAGCAGCAGATGCACGCCGAGCTTTGCGTCTCCCAGGCGGCCGGCGGCGTTAAGCCGGGGGCCGAGGCGGAACGCCAGGTCGTCGGCGGTGACCGCGGACTGCAGTCCGGCGTTCTGCATCAGGGCCTTCAGACCAGGCCGTGAGGTGGACGCCATGCGGCGAAGGCCTTCCCGGACAATGATCCGGTTTTCACCCTTCAGGGGGACGATATCGGCTACGGTGGCGAGAGCGGCCAGATCGAGCCGTTTTTCCACACCGGGCATGCCCTGCAGCGCCTGGCAGATTTTGAGGGCTACGCCGGCACCGCACAGATACGGGCTGGGATAATCGCCGAGAAGAGGATCCATGACTACATCAGCCTGCGGAAGTATTTCCGGGGGCTGATGGTGATCCGTGACGATCACGGTGAGACCGAGAGACTTGGCCAGGGCGACTTCTTCCACATTGGAAACGCCGCAGTCCACGGTAATGAGCAGATTCGCCTTCTCCGCGATCTCACGGACGGCGTCGGCATGGAGTCCGTAGCCTTCTGTGTGGCGGGAAGGAATACGGTAAGCCAGGGACGCGCCTTCCTCATGCAGGGTTTCCATCAGGATGGAAGCGGCGCAGACGCCATCGGCGTCATAATCGCCGTATACAAGTATGGTGTCCCCGCGGGCAATGGCTTCCCGGAGAAGCTTCACGGTTTCCGCCATGCCAGGCAGCAGGAACGGATCATGAAGATCCGAAAGGGAAGGGGAAAGAAAGTGCTGGACTTCTTCTTCCGTCTGAAGTCCGCGGGCACGGAGCAGGGCAGACATCCAGCCGGGCAGGGAGGGAAAGGGGCTGCCGCTGTCAGCGCAGCGCTGAATAAAACGGGTGTGGGTCATGGCGGCCTCCTTTCGTAAACAATGAAAAATGAAGAATGAAAAATGATATGCTTTCAGTATTCCAGGGAAATGAATGGAGGGACTGCGCAAGCGCAGTCCCTCCACTTTATGAACAATCAGGCTTTAGCTTTGCGGCTGCGGCGTTTTTCTTCCAGGAAGGCCCAGACATAACCGTTGATCATGTTGGCGCTGTAAACACCGGAGATGATACCGACGATGATCGGCAGGGCAAACTCACGGATGGAGGCAACACCCAGGATGCACAGGGCCACGATGGTGATCAGGGTGGTGACGGTTGTGCAGATGGTGCGGCCCAGGCTTTCACGAATGGAGATGTTCGTGACTTCCTCACGGGCAATCGTGGGCATCTTCTTGGCATTCTCACGAATACGGTCGAAGATCACGATGGTGTTATTGATGGAGTAGCCGACGATGGTCAGCGCCGCGGCGATGAACGAAGAGTTCATCTGGATCACGGAGCGGAAGATGACCATGAAGGAGAGCATGATCAGCACGTCGTGCAGCAGGCCGAACACGGCAGCGATACCGGAGTTCAGGTCGAACCGGATGGCGATGTAGATCAGCATCAGGGCAGCGGCGAGCAGCACGGAGATCACAGCGTTGCGGACCAGGGTTTCACCGGCCACAGGGCCGACGTAGTTCACATCACCGACGGATTCGGCTTCCGGATAGATTTCCTTCACGCCGGCTTCGAAATCGGCCTGAATCTTCTGGATGTCGTCCTTGGCAATATCCTTGATCCGGACGTTTACTTCGTTGCTGTTGGCACCCTGGACCTGGACGGTGTTGTCCACAACACCCATCTTGTCCAGCACGGCAGTCACGTCAGAAGCGTTAACCGCGGTCTTCATGTCATACTGCATGGAGAGGCCGCCGGAGAAATCGATACCCAGGTTGATGCCCATACCGAAGAGATGCAGGAGCAGGGCAGCGACAATAATAACAGCGGAGATGATCAGGCAAATTCTGGAACGATTCTTGATAACCATTATGCCTCAACCTCCTTTTCAGCTTCAGCGTTCACTTTGGTATAAAGGGAGGTATTGGTGGCTCCCGCGTTCACGAAGCGGTTCATCAGGAAGCGGGTGACGATGACTGCGGTGAACATGGAAACAACCACGCCCAGCAGCAGGGTCTTGGCGAAGCCCTGGATAGAACCGGTGCCGTAGAACAGCAGCACGATGGCCGCGATCAGGGTGGTTACGTTGGCGTCCAGGATAGCGGAAATAGCGTTTTTGAAACCGGCGCGGACAGCGGCTTTCGCACTGCGGCCCTTGCGGACTTCTTCGTTAAAGCGTTCGAAGATGATAACGTTCGCGTCAACTGCCATACCAATACCCAGAACCACACCGGCCAGACCGGGCAGGGTCAGCTGGATACCGAAGAGGGCGATCAGCATGAACAGCAGGATCGTGTAAATGGTCAGCGCCCAGGAGGCGATGAGGCCGTTCAGGCGGTAACGGACGATCATCAGGAGCATGATCAGCAGGATGCCGATCAGAGCAGCGCGTACAGAGGAGGACACAGCGTCCTGACCGAGGGTGGCGGACACTTTGTCAACCTTCTGCTGGGTCAGCTCCAGCGGCAGAGCGCCGGACTGGATCTTGGCGGCAACGCTGGTGGCTTCATCCTGGGTGTAATTGCCGGTGATGACACCGTGGCCGTCCAGGATGGCCTGCTGCACCGTAGCGTCGATCAGCTTTTCACCGTCCAGTTCAATGACGAGGTTCCGGCCGACGTTGGCGGCAGTCATATCACCGAAGATTTTGGCACCTTCGGGAGTCAGCTCAAAGGCGATCTGATGACCCTTGTCACCGTAGGAGTAGGCAGCAGTTTTCACCATATCACCGGTCATGAACACGTTGCCGCTGGGGTCCTTGAACTCCATCTTGGCGGCGGCGCCGATCAGGTCGAGTACGGTGTCATCCTGTACGTTCGGAATTTCAACACGGATTCCATCGGAGCCCAGCCGCTGAACATTGGCTTCATTGAAGCCCTTGTCGCTCAGACGGGAGCGGATGATGGACATCGTGCCTTCACGCAGGCTGTCAAAGTCCGCGGTGGAGCCTTCCGGAGCTTTGCCGGAGTATTCCACATACATACCGCCCCGCAGGTCAAGACCCAGAGGCAGGGATTCAGGCCAATTGTCGGAGTTGGTGGTGGGCAGCCAGGACAGTACCTTGTGCAGACCCCGCGGAGGCAGGCTCACCCCGGTGACACCAATCACGCCAAGTGCGATGGTGACGACGAGCAGCACACACAGCGCGATGATGGCTCCGGTTTTGCCGCCAACGCGCTTATTGCCGGATTTCATATTGATCGTTTCCTCCTTCGAAAACACAGTTGAAGATATTATAAACGCCTGACGATTTTCCGTCAAGCGCAATTCAAGGTAAATCAAGGGAAAGAACCGGAAAAGAACTCAGTTCAGATACATCCCCGGGAAGAGCATATTCACGCCCAGAACCGTACCTCCGAAGTCCGCCGCCAGACGCTGCTGGGGCACACTGCGGCTCATGATCCGGGTGGTGACCCGGGTGACACCCTCCGCGGCCATGATGGCCATCAGCCGGTGCAGGAGCGCCTTGCCCATGCCCTGGTTCCGGCTGCCGGGTTCAATATAGATTGCCACCAGTTCACAGTCTGTGCCCTGGCCGGCCATAATGGCTTCGCCGATAAGCACCGCGTTGCGGTACAGGCCCAGGGTCATGAAATGGGGCATACGCTGGAGATTCTTGAGATAATTCATATCCACAAAGGAGATCTCATTCATCTGGAGCCGGTAGATGAGGCTGTTCTGCTCGTCCCAGGTGTTCAGGGGCGTGGGGGCAACGGTACAGCTCATGGGGATACGGCCGTCCCCAAAGGGAATGGTCAGCTGGAGCACCTCGTCCGTTTCGTTGCAGTCGAAGCCGTTATGCAGATAGAAATCCTTCATCTGGATATCGTTGGGGGCAATGCTGGTATACAGGCGGCAGCGCATCTGCGGATTTACGTTCTGCAGGATACGCGCGCGGGCAATCAGCGCGCCGAACAGGAGATACCGTGAAGCGGGATCTCCGGCCAGTGAAAAATACAGATTGACAGGACAGTCCGGATAAAGACCGGGCTGGAGCTGATAAAGGATAAAGCCATAACCGGTTTGTGTTCCGAGGTCATCCACCGCGTAGAACACATCTTCCGGGTTCAGCCCGTTTACAGGCTGCTGGGGATGTACGATCGTCATAGCGTGTACTCCTTTCGGGAATCTACTTATTATACAAAGATGGAAGGAGGTTGTCAAAAAAGGCGCAGAGTGTGCTCCGCGCCTTTTTTGAATGATATATCTGCCTGCAGGGCAAATATGAAATATAGCCTTCGCGATGTGCAATACAGCGCCGCTGTGCGTCCCTGTGTGAAATATCCGCCCAAGGGAAGGAGGTGAGCCTTATATCCTGTCCGGAAAGCAGAAGTTCAGAATGCATTGCTGCGGCAAAGAAGGCCAGTGCTGCGGCACTGCTTGCCATGAAAGGGAAAAATCGTTATAATAGGGAAGCTCAGCAGAAATTCAGAATTAAGAATTCAGAATTCAGAATGACGCGAGCTTTATCAGATGAACGGGGCTGAGATAATGAAAGAACAGACCTCTACTGTTATCTGATAAAAATATATGTAACAGCGGAGCGTGGCTCCCAAGGAGGAAACAGAAAATATGGCACAGAATCCTGTGTTTACAATCACAATGAGCGACGGACGTGAAATGAAGGGCGAACTGTATCCCGAAATCGCACCGCAGTCCGTTGGCAACTTTACCGCGCTTGCCAACAGCGGTTTCTATGACGGGCTGACCTTTCACCGCGTCATTCCGGGTTTCATGATCCAGGGCGGAGACCCCAAGGGTATTGGCATCGGCGGCCCCGGATACTGTATCAAGGGCGAATTTGCCGCAAACGGCGTCAACAATCCGCTGAAGCATACCTACGGCGTGCTGAGCATGGCCCGCAGCATGATGCCTGATTCCGCCGGAAGCCAGTTCTTCATCATGACCAGCGACAGTCCGCATCTGGACGGACAGTATGCTGCCTTCGGCAAGGTGCTGGAGGGCATGGAAGTGGCGGAGGATATTGTGAAGACGAAGCGGGACGGTTCCGACAAGCCGCTCGTACCGCAGGTCATGGCGTCTATCCGTGTGGATACATTCGGACAGTGCTATCCCTTCGACCAGATCTGAGCAAATGCATTGAAGCGCGGAAAGGGTTTAATCCCTTTCTGCGCTTTTCACTTATGTACGGAAACGGAAGCACCTGACAAGGCTGCGTACGGGGACAAGGAGGCAGGATAAATGGAAAAGCAGAAAATCACTGTAACGGTGGCAGGGAAAAACTATACGCTGGTATCCGGAGATCCGCCGGAATTTGTGAAACGGGTGGCGGCCTTTGTGGACCGGAAACTGAACGAAACGACGGCGGTCACGAACCTGCCCTCCGGACAGGCGGCAGTGCTGACCTGTTTCAATCTGGCTGAGGATCTGCTGAAGGCGCAGGATGAGAACATGATGCTGAGAAGGCAGAATGAGCAATTGGCGCGGAGCGCCAAAGCAATTCAGAATTCATAATTCATAATTCACAATGATTGGATACTGACACTATCAGCAATGGTGCTGTTAATAGATTTGTGAAGATATGAAAGATCCGGAATAACCATATATAATTATGAATTATGAATTCTTAATTATGAATTAATTCAGGGGGCGTAACGACGATGGAGAACCTGGCTCCTGCGGGAAACCGCGCGGCCCTGGAACGGGCGGATGCGGCAGGTGCGGACGCGGTATACCTTGGGTATGCCGCTTTCAGTGCGCGTGCCGGTGCGGGAAACTTTGACCGGCAGGAGCTGGAGGACGCTATCCGTTTTGCCCATCTGCGCCATATGCGGGTTCATGTGACGGTGAACACGCTGGTGAAGGACGGAGAACTGGGCCGGGTGACAGAGGTGCTGCGGCTGTTGAATGACCTGAAGGCAGACGCGGTGCTGATCCAGGACCTGGGCGTGCTGCGGATCGCCCGGCGGCTTTTCCCGGGACTGACGGTACACGCAAGCACCCAGATGGCCATACACAACCGGACCGGGGTAATCTGGTGCGGCAGGCAGGGAATCAGCAGGGCTGTGCTGGCACGGGAATGCTCCCTGGAGGAAATCCGGAAGTGTGCGGATACGGGCGTTGAGATTGAAGTGTTTGTCCATGGCGCGCAGTGCGTGGCAGTGAGCGGACTTTGCCTGTTTTCCAGCATGGTGGGAGAACGGAGCGGGAACCGGGGCCGATGCGCCCAGCCCTGTCGGATGGAATATGATTACCGCGGCCGTCGGGGCGCATGGCTGAGTCCCCGGGACGTGTGCCTGCGGGACGAACTGCTGAAGCTACAGGAAGCGGGTGTTGCATCCTGCAAGATTGAGGGAAGGCTGAAACGGCCGGAATACGTGGCCACTGTGGCAGCCAGCTACCGGAAAGGACTGGACAGCCTGGAACAGGGCAGGTTTGAAAAAGCGGATGAAGCGGAAAAGGAAGATCTGCTCCAGATTTTTAACCGGGGCGGCTTCATGAAGGGCTATGCCCTGGGCTGCGAAGACGCGGGCGTGATCTATCCCGATACAGTGAATCACCAGGGCGTCCGGATGGGCCGGGTGACCGCGGCGGACGGAAAACTGGCGAAAGTTCAGCTGGAAAAGGATCTGCGGAACGGAGACGGCCTGACGCTGCGGGGCGCACATGAGGAAACCGGGCTGGTTTATGCCGGACCGGATCTGAAAGCAGGGGAGACGGCCATTCTGCGACTTCGGCCGGGAACAACGGCAAAGACGGGAGATACTGCATACCGCCTGACCTCTGCGGAACAGCTGGAGGAAGCCGAAAAGATGAAGGGCCGGACAGTGCCGGCGGATCTTTTCCTGAAGGCAATGCCGGGCGAGGCGCTGCGGCTGACGGCCACGGATGGTGAAAGTACCGTAACAGTCACCGGAGAAACAGTGGAGGCTGCCAAAACCCGGGCAGTAACGGAAGAAGAACTGGCACGGAATCTCGGCAAAACCGGAGAAACCGTGTTTGTGCCCAGGGAAATCAGGGCCAAGACAGCCGGCGCGTTTGTACCGGTGAGCCAGGTGAATGCCATCCGACGGGAAGCGCTGGAGCAACTTGCTCAAGCGCGTATTGACGCGTTTGAGCAAGTTAGTTCAGAATTCAGAATTCAGAATTCAGAATTAATGGCTGTGCCAGAATACCTCCCCAGTATGGAAGTGCCGAATCTTGCTTATGTTCGGAAAAAGGAGCAGGCGGATGCGGCGCGGAAAGCCGGATTGCGGGTCATCTGGTGCCCGGAGGATTACCGGACGGAGGCCCTGCAGGAGCTGAAAACCGCCATGCAGCCGGGAGACTGGCTGGCACTGCCGGACGTATGCGAGGAAGAAACCCTGCAGACGCTGCGCCGCTATGCAGAAGAGAACAAAGATCTGCTGGGCGGCATTGTGCTGGGCTCCGTGGGTCAGCTGGGCGCGGACTGGCCGGTTGCTTTTGCGGCAGGTCCCGGTATTCCGGTGATGAACCGGCAGGCGGCTTCGCTGCTTCTGGAGGAAGGATGCGTGTTTGTGACGGCGTCTCCTGAACTGACCGGGCAGGAACTGAAAACGCTCCTGGCCGGCGGCGTGCCGATTGTGACGGCAGTTTACGGGCGGACGCGGCTGATGCTGCTTCACCACTGCCCGGCCAGGACCGCATTGGGCCTGAAGAAAGGGCATGCCGGGTGCAGGATGTGCGATGAGGGGCATCCTGACGCACTCCGGGGGCAGGTACTGGAGGACCGGAAGGGATACCGTTTTCCGCTGCTGCGGCAGCGGCTGCCGGAAGGCTGTCTGGTGCAGCTGATGAATGCACTGCCGACGGACAACATATACAATGCACAATGTACAATGCATAATGCACAATTAAAGGCCGTTGTTCTGACTACGGAGGATGCGGAAGAAACAAGAATGGTTTTGGAGGCTTTTAAGGAAGGCCGGAAGACGGACGGAGAAACAACTTCCGGGCACTGGAAACGGGCTGTGGAATAATTGACATTGTATTCATATTACAGACATAAGGATAAGGAATTATAAAGATGATGAAGGAACGAACATTGCGGGTGCTGGAATTTACCAGGATCCGCGAGCTCCTGGCGGAAGGCGCCCTGACGCCGGCCGGAGCGGAAAAATGCCGGCAGCTGGAGCCGGCGGACGAACTGACCGCCGTGCAGGCCCTGCAGGCGGAAACAGAAGAAGCAACGGTGATCCTGCAGTACGCGGGAGGCCATCCGATGATCGCGTTCCCGGATGTGAAGCCTGCACTGGTGATCTGCGAGAAAGGCGGAAGCCTGAGCGCCGGCATGCTGCTGAATGTGGCAGAGCTGCTGCGGGCAAGCCGCGCCGCCCAGGACGCGCTGGTGACGGAGCGGGAGAACACCCCTCTCCTGCGTGTGAAAGCGGAAGGGCTTTTTGTTTCCAGAAGCATAGAAAAGGACATTACGGACGCCATTATTTCCGAGGATGAAATTGCCGACCGGGCAAGCAGCGAACTGATGAATATCCGGCGGCATCTGCGAGGCGCACAGGACCGGATCCGGGACAAGCTGAACCAGATGATTCACTCCGCCACGCTGCAGAAGGCGCTGCAGGATCCGATCATTACGGTGAGAAACAACCGGTATGTGCTGCCGGTCAAGGCGGAATACCGCTCCATGGTACAGGGCCTGGTGCATGACCAGAGTTCCTCCGGCGCAACGCTGTTTATTGAGCCCATGGCCGCTGTGGAAATGGGCAATGAACTGAAACAGTGGGAACTGAAAGAACAGCAGGAGATTGCCCGGATTCTGGCAGCGCTGTCCGCGGAAGTGGCGCCCTATGCCGCCGCCATTGCGGAGACGCAGGAGCAGCTGGCGGAGCTGGATTTCATCTTTGCCAAGGGCCTGCTGAGCCGCCGGTTTTTCTGCGTGAGCCCGAAGATGAACAATGAAGGCCGGCTGAAGATCATCCGCGGACGGCATCCGCTGATTGATCCGGAGAAAGTGGTGCCTTCCACGATCTGGCTGGGGGAGGAGTTTACCTCTCTGATCATTACCGGTCCGAATACCGGCGGTAAGACCGTCACGCTGAAGACAGTGGGTCTGTTTACCCTGATGGCGCAGGCAGGTCTGCAGGTACCGGCGGATCCGGGAACGGAACTGGCGGTGTTTGAGCAGGTTTTTGCGGATATCGGCGATGAGCAGAGCATTGAGCAGAGCCTGTCCACATTCTCCGGCCACATGACCAACATTGTGGAGATCATGCACGAGGTGACGCCCAGGGACCTGGTGCTGTTTGACGAGCTGGGTGCCGGTACGGATCCTACCGAGGGTGCCGCGCTGGCCCAGAGTATCCTGACGCGGCTGCTGCACATTAAGGTGCGGACGCTGGCTACCACCCACTACAGCGAACTGAAGGCATTTGCGCTGACCACGCAAGGGGTGGAAAACGCCTCGGTTGAATTTGACGTGGAAACCCTGCGGCCGACCTACCGCCTGTCCATCGGCGTTCCCGGAAAGAGCAATGCCTTTGAGATCAGCCGGCGGCTGGGCCTGCCGGAGAACCTGATTGACGCCGCCCGGAAGCTGCTGAGCGGAAACGCAATCCGGTTTGAGGACGTGATCGCCAATGCGGAATACCACCGGCAGGTAGCGGAGAAAGAACGTCAGCTGGCGGAGGAAGCGAACCGGGAAACCATCCGTCTGCGCAATGAAGCGGAACAGCTGCGCAAAGAGATGGAGCAGAAGCGGGAGCAGGCGCTGCGCAAAGCCCGTGAGGACGCGAAACACATCGTGGACCAGGCCAGGCGTGAAAGCGAGAGCGTGATTGCAGAGCTGAAGAAAATGAAGAAGAACGCCGCGTCGGGCGACGCGTCCGTGAATGACCTGCGCCGGCGGCTGGACAAGGAAAGCGACGCGCTGGCGGAAGGCCTGGGACGGGGTGAACCGGACGGCGGGGAAGCACCGAAGACTGTAAAGGCCGGAGACCAGGTGAAGATCCTGACGCTCGGCGTGGAAGGAACGGTCCTGGCGCCGCCGGATGAAAAAGGCGAGGTGCGCCTGCAGGCCGGCATGATGAAGTTTACGGCGGAACTTTCCCAGCTCCGGCTGATCCGCCAGGCTCCAGCGAAGGAAAAGACAACGGTGAAGGCAAAAACCGGCATGATGACCCGGACGGTGAAGAGCGAATGCGACGTGCGGGGCATGAACCTGGAGGAAGCACTGGACGCGGTGAGCCTGTACCTGGACGAAGCCGTGCTGGCCGGACTGAACGAGGTTTACGTCATTCACGGGAAGGGAACCGGTATCCTTCGGGCCGGAATCCAGCAGGACCTGAGGAAAAACAAGCACGTGAAGAGCTTCCGCCGGGGTATGTACGGCGAAGGAGAAGACGGAGTCACGGTAGTGACGCTGAAGTAACCTTCAGCGTCACTACCGTGCAGAAATTCATAATTCATAATTCACAATTCATAATCAGAGTTTGTGAATCACATAAGACAGAACATATGAATTATGAAACCGGTGCCTGTTGATATGCTTTATCAGATGAAAGACAGTAATCATCATTATGAATTATGAATTGTGAATTGTGAATTGTGAATTAATAAAGACGGGGGCGTTAACATGAAGGATAAGCCTTACATCCTGGTGGTGGATGATGATCTGAACATCAGCAGGCTGGAACAGCTGTACCTGGAAAAGGAAGGATACGAAGTCAAGGTGGCAGCGGACGGCAATGAGGCCATCGAAAGCTTCCGGAAACTGCCTCCGGATCTGGTACTGCTGGACGTGATGCTGCCCGGAACAGACGGATATGAAGTGCTGAAGGCGATCCGGAAGAGCGGCAGCATCCCGGTGATCATGGTCACGGCAAAAGGGGAAACCTTTGACAAGGTGCTGTGCCTGGAGCTGGGGGCGGACGACTACATTGTGAAGCCTTTTGACGGGAAGGAAATGATCGCCCGGGTGAAAGCGGTGCTCCGGCGGGCACACGGCAGCGAAGAGGAACAGGCGGGAGACCTGACTTTCCCGGGACTGACGGTGAGCCTGAAGGAATATGACGCGCACTATGAGGGCAAGCGCCTGGAGATGCCGCCGAAAGAACTGGAAGTGCTGTATTTCCTTGCCTCCCACCCGAACCAGGTGTTTACGCGGGAACAGCTGCTGAGCCAGATCTGGGGCTTTGACTTTTTCGGCGACAGCCGGACCGTGGACGTGCATATCAAACGGCTGCGGGAAAAACTGGCGGACAGCGAGAAATACGGCTGGAGCCTGTACACGGTGAGGGGAGTAGGGTATAAATTTTCTACCGATCGGTAGAAAATTTATACCAATGCAGAATTAAGAATGCAGAATGCAGAATGAAATGGTTTACAGCTTATCTGCCAGAGTTGAAACGACCAGGATTTATCAGGTTGATGTAAGTGTGGAAATGCGGAAGAAGAAACACTATATATTTCTGCATTCATAATTCTGCATTCTGAATTAGTATTGGGGTGATTGAATGTTTACACGGATCATGGCGGTGGTCATGGCGGCGATTCTGCTGACCACGGTGTGCCTTTCTGCGGTCTGGTGGCTGACGCTGCGGAACCAGCAGATTAACGTGAGACTGGATCACCTGAGCGGAGAGGCGGAAGAGATCGCCTACCTTGCGGGAAACCTGTCCGGCAGCGGCCTGATGGATCCAATGTGGAACAGGGACAGTGAGACGCTGGCCTATATAAACCAGATCGCGGGAGATGTGAGTAAGGAATACAATGCCTTTATCATGATCATAGACCGGAATAGGCAGGCTTTGGTTTATAATGAGGCGATCAGCAACGAAGATCCCGCTTTTGTGAAAAGCATGAGTCAGGACGAGGTCAACAAAGCACTGCAGAAGATCCTGAACGGTGAAAAACTCCGGATGAGATCAGAAAGCGGAAACGCGCCTATGTTCACGGTTGGAGAGCCCGTTGAAAAAGGCGGCAGGGTGAGCGGGGCTGTATTGATCCGGACGAGAGCGCAGAAAATTGAATCCGGACTGGGAGAAATCCTGTGGCGGGTTGTGGCGCTCGCGGCAGCGGTGACGGTCCTGACCGGCGTGGTGGTTTTCCTGTTTGTACGCCGGCGGCTGAAACCGCTCAAACAGCTGGAAACGGCTGCCGCAACCATCGCGGAGGGAGATTTCTCCGTGCAGGTGGATGAGAAAAAGGGAGACCCGGAGCTTCGGGAGTTGAGCGGGGCGTTCAATACCATGACCCGGAAACTGCAGGGGGTGGAGGCAGGCCGCAGGGAGTTTGTGGCGAATGTAAGCCACGAGCTGCGCAGCCCGATCACGAGCATCAAAGGTTTTGCGGAGGGCATGGCGGACGGTGTGATTCCCGCGGAGGAACAGCCGAAATACCTGCGGCTGGTGGCGGATGAGAGCAAGCGCCTGAGCGGACTGATTGATGACCTGCTGGCGCTGAGCCGCCTGGAGCGGGAAGACGCGAAACCGGACTATACGGATTTTGATATCAACGAAATGCTCCGGCGGGCGGTGATCTGCCGGATGAATGACCTGGAAGAAAAAAAGATCGACATCAGCTGCGAGTTTGAGACGGATCCCTGTCCTGTACACGCGGACAGCGACCGGATTGAGCAGGTGGTGATTAACCTGCTGGATAACGCGATCAAGTTTACCCCTGAAGGCGGGCGGATCACCCTGGAAACGGAAGTGAAGAACGATACGGCGGAAATCACCGTCCGGGACAGCGGCAGCGGCGTGCCGCCGGAAGACCGGGAGAAGATCTTTGACCGGTTCTTTACGGCAGACCGGGCCCATACTGCGGGGAAAGGAACCGGCCTGGGACTGAGCATCTGCAAGCGGATCATGGATATGCACGGGCAGAGCATCCGTCTGCTGGATACAGAGGAAGGCGCGGCTTTCCGGTTTACTTTGAAAACAGCTGAGAAGTGAGGGAAGCTGACGGACGGGTCCTTCGTTATCTATTCGGATGACGCCGGGAAAGTACCATGGAAGAACGGTTCCAAAGGCTTCCGGTACTTGACGAAAAAGGAAAAAGTTGTATCATCTTGAAGAAGAACAACGGGAACGATACCGGCGGGAAGGAGGACCATGGCAGTGGATAAGCATCTGTTTCTGATCGGCATGCAGGGCTGCGGCAAGAGCAGTCTGGGCAAGCGTACGGCGAAAGAGACCGGCGTTCCGTTCGCGGATACGGATGTCATGGTGGCCCAGAGCGCCGGCGGTACGGTGAACGAGTTCTTTGAAAAATACGGGGAAGAGACCTTCCGGCGGGCGGAGACCAACGCACTGGCTGCGCTGACCTATGCCCGGCCGATGATTATTTCCACGGGCGGAGGCACGGTGCTGAACCCGGTGAACCGCCATATCATGCGGTCCTGGGGCACGATTGTGCTGATTGACCGGCCGCTGGAGGATATCCTGAGCGACATCAAGCTGGACCGGCGACCTACCCTGCGGGACGGGGGCCTGGCTGAGGTGGAACGTGTTTACCATGAACGGCTCCCGATATACCGCGACTTGGCCGACATCACCCTGAGAAATGATCAGGGATATCATATGGCGGTGTATATTCTGACCCGGCTGGTCCGGGAAAGACTCTGACCGCGGAAAGCAGGAACGGAGCATGGATTATCAGTTTGAACTGGTTGGAAAGATCGGCAGCATGGCACTGATCCGGAAGGAAGACCGGGATATTGACTATAACATTTTTTCCAGAATCGGAGCGGAGCTGAAGCCCGGGATGATCTGGGTGACCAGCGGCGCGACGGAAATCGGCCGGCTGGACTATATCAAGCGGACGGGCTGCGAGCTGAGCGGGGATCCGGATCAGGACAAGGCGGACTATGCCGCCCAGGGACAGACCATCCTGATGCAGAATTACCGTCAGTTTGTTTCACCGGAGTACGGCATCCGGCAGATCCTTGTGGAGCATACCCATTTCAACGATCCGGAAAAGAGCGAACATATCCGTGCGCTGCTGGTCCGCGCCGCACGGCAGAAAACCATCCCGATTGTGAATTACAACGACCCGGTATCCGACGAGGAAAACCGGAAGATGGAGCTGGCAGCCCGGCGTGAGAAGGGCGAAGAGGTTCACGAGTGCGTGGACAACGATGAAACGGCGGCGGTTATCGCCGGACTGGTGAAAGCGAAGACCCTGGTGCTGATGACCTCCACAGAGGGTATTTACCAGGACCGCCGGGATCCCGGCACGCTGGTGCGGGATGTAATCGGCAAGACCTATGAAGAAGTGGAGAAAAAGGTGCGGGAACTGCAGAATGCCTGCATCGGCGCCAGCCGCGCCGGGGCAAACGGCGCCCGGGCCAAGCTGGAATACGCGTTGAGCTGCGTGAAGGGAGGCACCACGGTGATCATCGGTCATGCCCGCCACCGGCTGAGCGACCTGAAAGAAGGCCGGGTACCGTGTACCCGGATCGGTGTGGATGCATGAAAAACAATCCTGAACTCCTCAGGGCACTGCAATACTTTACCCGCGAAAAGGAAATCATGTCCGGATTGCTGCTGGTGTGCGAAGCCGACGGACGGACAGAAACCGCACTGGACGGGGAAGTAAAGGAAAACAGCGTATTCGATCTGGCGAGCCTGACGAAGCTGTTTACCGGTCTTTGCGCCCTCCGGCTGAAGGAAGACGGCCTGCTGGATATCGGCAGGCCTGTTTTTTCATATGATCCGCGCTTTACAGAACTGAAGGACGTAACGGTGGAACAGCTGATGAGCTTTACCGCGGAGCTGAAGACGCCGGGACGGGTGGATGAGTGCCGGGACCGGGAGGAAGCTCTCCGATGCCTGTTCGGTACGGTGTCAACCGGCGCGCCGAAAGGCCGCGCCTATTCTGATATTCCCTCCATGGTGCTGAAATATGTGATAGAAGCGGCAGCAGGAATGCCGTATATGGACTTTGTCCGGGAAACGGTGCTGACAAAGGCCGGTATGACGGAAACCTGGGCCAGGGTGCCGGAAGAGCGGATCGCGGACTGTCAGCGGTACGATCCGGAGTACCGGATCATGAACGGGAAACACATCCTGCGGGAAGGACTGCAGCCCGGCGTGCCCCATGATCCGAAAGCGGCGGTGATCCAGTGCGGCACAGAAGACCTGTGCGGCCACGCAGGACTTTTCTCCACGGCGGCGGATATGACCCGCTTCTGCCGGGCGGTGCTGGAAGAGAAGATTATCAGCGGCGCCTCCCTGCGGGAAATGGCAGTGAACCGGACCGGATACCGGAGACCGGACGGAACCCACAGTCAGTACCTGGGGTACCAGTGCTATGTCAGGCATCCCAATCAGTATTACTCCGAGATTCCGCAGTATATGGGCATGCGGGCTTTCGGCAATGCCGGATTCACGGGGAACCACCTGTCGGTGGATCCGGAACACGGCTCCTTTGTCTTTTTCCTGGGGAACCGGGTGCAGGGCAGGCTGACCATGCTGATTCCGGAAGAGGGAAAGACCTTCGCGGATTACGGCCTGAATGAGGATGGCAGCGGATATGTGATCTGGGATGACGGGAAACGGATTCCCTCCTCCGTGAAGTATGTTCACCAGAAGGATGAGCACCTGCATAAAGCAATTGCGGAAGCTTTGCAGCTTCCGGAAATTGCTTTCAATGAACAATGAACAATCATATAGTGTTTACCTTAACAGACTGTTTGGTTTAAAAGCAGTTGTTGAATAAGTCGGACTTGTGTGGTATACTCAATAGGTCAAAGAAAGTCAGAGATGCGCTTTGACGAGGGGAGGGTATATTATGCGTCTGAGCGATTCGATAGAACAGTTTATTAAAGAGCTTCTGAATGAGGAGTCCACGGAAGTGGAACTGAAGCGGAATGAGCTGGCGGAGTATTTCGGCTGCGCGCCGAGCCAGATCAATTATGTGCTGGCAACCCGCTTTTCCCCGGACCACGGTTACCTGACAGAGAGCCGCCGGGGCGGCGGAGGATATATCCGGATTGTACGGGTTGTGCAGGCCGGCTCACAGCGGCTGATGTACCTGGTAAACGACAGAATCGGAGACAGTCTGGAAGAGGAGGAATGCCTCCGGCTGATCAGCCAGCTGAAGGAGCAGCGGATTGTGACAGCGGATGAAGCCGCCCTGATGGCTTCATCGATCAGCACACGGGCGCTGAGCGTTCCGGTTCCGGACTCCCTGAAAAACGCAATGCGGGCAAAGATGATGAAGTCCATGCTGATGACCATTGCGGCGAGAAACAGGCAATAATTCTGCGATCGCTGTTACCAAAGTTTTCTTTGAAAACTTTGACAGCTGTAGCATGGCAACTGTATTCCGCAATCTCAAAGGTCGTAACTCCACACAGTGGAGATTACTTCCTTTCGATTGACCTCAGCTCTTTCGAGATTTCTGCCACTCCTCTGTATGTGAACTGTTACCCAAATCAGAGATTTGGACAGTTCATCATGGCAGTCGAAAGAGCTTCGCCCAAATCAAAGATTTGGACAGTTGCTCAACAATTATTGGTGTACTATGGCCGAAACATCAAGATAAACAGTTAACAATGCGAGAAAGATGCTGAAAAAAGTCCGCAGTGTGGAGAAGAAAAGAGGCGAGAGAAATGCTGTGCGAAGAATGCCATGTGAATGAAGCAAATTTTACGGTTTCCGTAGTGGCCGGTGAAGAAACTACGGTCAGACATCTGTGCGCCGACTGTATGAGCCGGATGAACGCGGACCTGATGAAAGGAAACGTCAGGAACCTGCTGAGCACGGTGCTCAATGCCATCAGGGCAACAGAAGATGATAACAGAAAGGAATTTTCCATGCCTATTTTCGGTCGTTTTACCCAGAGAGCCCAGCAGACGCTGATGCTGGCCCAGCGGATCGCCGCGGAACTTCAGCAGCCGTATGTCGGCACAGAGCATTTCCTGCTTGCCCTGCTGAAGACGGGCGCATCCGTGCCTGAAGCGGTTTCCGCCCGGATGAGCTATGAATCCGTAGTGGGAGAACTGCGTGAACATCTGAAGGAAGTCGGCGATCCGGAGGAAGCCAGAGGCACCCGGATCGAACTGAGTCCCCGGGCAAAGAAAACGCTGGAAAACAGCGTGCTGGAGTCCCACAAGCTGGGACAGAACTATGTGACGGTGGAGCATATCTGGCTGGCATTGCTGGGCAATGACGATGGCGTGGCCGGCGGACTGTTCCGGAAAGCGGGCGTGGACCTGTCAGCCGCACGGGAACAGCTGCTCAGACAGATGCGGGAGAACGCGGGCAATGAGGAAGCGCCGCGCAGGATGCCCGGATTCCCGCCGTTTGCGACTGCCAGGGGCAGAAACGGAAATGAGAACAACAAGAGCGAACTGGAGAAATACAGCCGCGATCTGACGGCGGCAGCCGAAAAGAACGAGCTGGATCCGGTAATCGGCCGGGAGACGGAGATTCAGCGGATTATCCAGATCCTGATCCGCCGGACAAAGAACAACCCTGTCCTGATCGGCGAGCCCGGCGTGGGCAAAAGCGCCGTGGCGGAAGGCCTGGCGCAGCGCATCGTACAGGGCAACGTGCCGGAACTGCTGGTGGGGAAACGGGTGATGAGCCTGGATATCGGCAGCATGGTAGCCGGAACGAAGTACAGGGGCGAGTTTGAGGAACGGCTGAAGAATGTGATGGACGAGCTGCACAAAGCCGGCAACGTTCTGCTGTTCATTGACGAAATTCATACCATTATCGGCGCCGGAGCGACCGAGGGCAGCCTGGACGCGGCCAATATCCTGAAGCCGGCCCTGAGCCGCGGCGAAATCCAGTGCATCGGCGCGACGACGCTGGATGAATACCGCAAGCATATCGAGAAGGACGCGGCGCTGGAACGCCGGTTCCAGCCGGTCATGGTGGGCGAGCCGACGGCAGAGGAAACCCTGTCCATCCTTTACGGCCTGCGCGACCGGTATGAAGCGCATCATAAGGTCCGGATCACGGACGAGGCGCTGGCCGCGGCGGTGAAGCTTTCCGACCGGTACATCCCGGATCGGTTCCTGCCGGACAAGGCCATTGACCTGATGGACGAGGCTGCCAGCCGGGTGCGGATAGCTGCCTGCACGGCACCGCCGGATGTGCGGGAACAGGAAAAGCGCCTGGAGGCAGTGGTGATCGAAAAGAAGGAAGCCATTTCGCACCAGGACTTTGAGAAGGCAGCCGCGCTCAGAGATCAGGAACGGAATCTGAACCGCGAAATAGAGGAAAAACGGGCGGAGTGGAACCGGGCGCAGAGCACCGCACGGGATACCGTGACGGAAGACGATATTGCCCAGGTGGTCAGCCAGTGGACCGGCATTCCGGTTTCCCGGATGACGGAACAGGAAGCTCAGCGGCTTGTACGCCTGGAGGAAACGCTGCATCAGCGGCTGATCGGCCAGGAAGAGGCAGTCAGCGCCGTGGCGCGGGCAATCCGCCGCGCACGGGCAGGCCTCAAAGATCCGAAACGCCCCATCGGCAGCTTTATCTTCCTCGGACCGACGGGCGTGGGCAAAACCGAGCTGTGCCGCGCACTGGGCGAGGCAATGTTCGGAGACGAAGACTCGGTGATCCGCCTGGATATGTCCGAGTATATGGAAAAGCATACGGTTTCCCGGCTGGTAGGTTCTCCTCCCGGATATGTGGGATATGAGGAAGGCGGCCAGCTGACGGAAGCAGTCCGCCGGAAACCTTACAGCGTGGTGCTGCTGGACGAAGTGGAAAAAGCGCATCCGGACGTATTCAACATGCTGCTGCAGATCCTGGAGGACGGACGGCTGACCGATAATACAGGACGGGTGGTTTCCTTCAAGAACACAATTCTGGTGATGACCTCCAACGCCGGCGCCCACGTGATCGGCAACGGCAGGACCATGGGCTTCGGCGCGGACCAGAAGGGAGAAGCCCGGGATTATGAGGCCATGAAGGAATCCGTGATGAAGGAAGTCAAGGAGATCTTCCGGCCCGAGTTTATCAACCGGGTGGACGAGCTGATCGTATTCCACAGCCTGAACGAAGATGAGATCCGCCGGATTACCGAGCTGATGCTCAAACAGGTGGCGGACAGACTGAAGGAACAGGAAATCCTGCTGACCTGGGACGCCGGAGTGACGGAAAAACTGGCGAAGGACGGATATGATCCCAAGTTCGGCGCGCGGCCGCTGCGCAGGCTGATTCAGCGCACGGTGGAAGACACGCTGAGCGAGGAACTTCTGGAAGGTCACGTACAGCTTGGACAGGAAATCCGGCTGACAGTGGTGAATGATACAATCGTACCGGTCGGTACAACGCCTGAAAAGAAGAACACGGATCCGGAAACAGCCGCGGCTGCGCCGGAGAAGGAGGAAGATCCGGTTGGCTAAACTGTATTTTCGCTATGGCGCCATGGGGTCAAGCAAAACGGCGAACGCGATTATGGTCCAGTATAACTACGGAGAACGGAACCAGAAAGTGCTGATGGTCAAGCCGCAGCTGGAGAACCGTGACGGTGCCCGGATCATCCGCTCCCGCAGCGGTCTGGAAACAGAGTGCGTGTTTGCGGAAGAACTGGAGCAAATGGACCTGACAGGCTATGACTGCGTGATTGTGGATGAAGCCCAGTTCCTCACAAAGGCCCAGGTGGAATACCTGGTGCATATTGTGGACGATATGGGAATTCCGGTCATTGCCTACGGCCTGCGGGCAGACTTCAAGGGCAATTTCTTTGAGGGAAGCCAGTGGCTGATGGCCTGGGCTGATACGATTGAAGAAGTGAAGACCATTTGCTGGTGCGGCAAGAAAGCCACATGCAACGCCCGTGTGATTGACGGCAAAGTGGCCCGGGAAGGCGAGCAGATTGTACTGGGCGGGGATGAAAGCTATGTGTCCCTGTGCAGGAAACACTGGCGCAACGGGGACCTAGGAACATTGAAAATTAAGAATTAAGAATTCAGAATTCAGAATTAATGTACGAGGCAGGAGATAGGAAGTAGGAGGTAGGAAGTAGGAGGTAATAGTCCTTACTTTTTATACTTCAACTGGATTGCTACAGTGTATATCATTATGAATTATGAATTGTGAATTATGAATTAATCTTAGGAGGAACGATTATGCTGGAGGAACTGAAAAAACAGGTATATGAGGCCAACATGCTGCTGCCCGCCTATCATCTGGTAACCTTTACCTGGGGCAATGTGAGCGGAATTGACCGGGAAAAGGGACTCTTCGTCATCAAGCCCAGCGGTGTTCCCTATGAGGAACTGAAGCCGGAAGACATGGTCGTGATTGACCTGGAGGGCAAAAAGGTGGAGGGCAGCCTGAATCCGTCTTCCGATACGCCGACCCACGCGGAGCTGTACCGCCGCTTCAAGGACATCGGCGGCGTGGTGCATACTCATTCCCGCTGGGCAACGATCTGGGCCCAAAGCGGAAGGGATATCCCCGCCTACGGCACAACCCACGCGGATTATATCTACGGCAATATTCCCTGCTGCCGGGACCTGACCAAAGAGGAAGTGGAAAGCGCCTACGAGCTGGAAACCGGCCGGGTGATCGCATCTCATTTTGAACAGAACGGCCTGAATCCGAATTATGTACCATGCGTGCTGGCACGGCACCACGGACCGTTTGCCTGGGGCAAGGACGCCATGGAAGCGGTGCATAACGCGGTGGTGCTGGAGGAAGTTGCCATGATGGCATGGCATACCGAGGCGCTGCCGGAGACACAGCCCCGGATGAATCTGCCGGAGTATGTGAAGGAAAAACACTTCATGCGCAAGCATGGTCCGAACGCTTATTACGGCCAGAAAAAGTGAAAAATGAGGGAATCCTTCTCAAAGAATGCATTTCGATTGTCTTTATTTGTCAAAAATGGAAAAAAATCTTGCGTTTTATACATGGTGGTAATATAATGTCGCCGGTTGGGTCCTTCGGGTCTGTGGTTGCAAGCCGATGCCAGTCGCAGGCAAAGCGGTCCACGTAATCCGTCCAAAGCGGCGGGGAGCATGGTGCGGTCTAGATGTAAGTCCGTCCGGGAGCAATCCCGAGAGAAGCGAGTGAGGGTGCGTAAAGCACAGAGCAGACTTCCAGACGGCGTGTGTGGGGTCAAAGACCAGGTCAGCCGAAGGAGTCGCCTATCAAATCTTTATGGGGGTTACCAGATCATGTACGAAGACAAAACGCTGGTATGCAAAGACTGTGGCGCTGAGTTCGTTTTCACTGCCGGTGAACAGGAATTCTATGCCGAAAAGGGATTCCAGAACGAGCCCACCCGCTGCAAGGCCTGCCGTCAGGCCCGTAAGGCAAGCCGTGCTGCCGGCGCTCCGCGTCAGATGTACGACGCTGTTTGCGCAGAATGCGGAAAGCCCACTCAGGTTCCCTTCGAGCCCAAAGAGGACCGTCCCGTATACTGCAGCGAGTGCTTTGCCGCCCGCCGCGGATAATCGCAGACACAAGGAAAGATCCCCGAGGAATCGCCTCGGGGATCTTTTTTGAATGAAGAATGAAGAATGAAAAATGAAGAATTGCGGAATGTCCATATAGTAAATGCCTTTTCAGTTTTCTGAAAAGGCATTTTGCAATCAATTCGGAAAGACGCAGATCCAACAGCGGTAAGCTGTCAGATGTTTTCGAAGAAGGGAGTACCGTCTTCCCTGCGCAGAACATCGTCCTCAAACTTCAGGGGCGTCGGCGCGGTGAGCATATACTTCAGGATTTCATCCATCCGGACGCTTTCCCGGAAGGTAACCAGGGAAAAGCTGACACCGTGCTTATGGGCGCGGCCGGTACGGCCGATGCGGTGGAGATAATACTCGTTCTCATTCGGCAGGTCGTAATTGATGACGGCTTCCACATCATCCACGTCAATGCCGCGGGCGGCAACATCGGTGGAAACAAGGATCGGGAACTTACCCCGCTTGAAATCATTCATGACGGTGTTCCGCTTGGACTGGGGAATGTCTCCGTGGAGGCACTGGGCGTTGTAGCCTTCCTTGATCAGGCGGCTGGTCAGCTTATCGGTCATGAACTTGGTATTGCAGAAGATCATGACGCGCTGATACACATTGGCATCCAGAAGATAGAGCAGATTATCCGTTTTGTGATCCTGTTCGGTCGCGATGACGTACTGGGTGATCTGCGGGCGGTCCGCCTTGGTGGCCTCAACGGTAATCTCCACCGGATCGTGCTGGTATTTCCAGGCGATGGTCAGCACGTCCTGATTGGTAGTGGCGGAGAAAAGCACCAGCTGACGGTCGGAAGGCGTTGCTTCGATGATTTTTGTCACGTCTTTGACAAAACCCATGTTCAGCATTTCATCCGCTTCATCCAGCACCATGGTGTGGACCGCGTCCAGGCGGATGTTGCCCCGCTGCATATGGTCCAGCAGGCGCCCGGGCGTCGCAATGACGATCTGGGGCTGGCGTTTGAGCGCGGTGATCTGGCGTGAAATGGACTGTCCGCCATAGATGACGGCGATCCGTACGCCGTCAATGAACTTGGCGAGCTTGGTCAGCTCCTCGCCAATCTGCAGCGCCAGTTCCCGGGTGGGCGCCAGGACGATTTCCTGCACACGGCTGTCCTTGAGCTGGACATATTCCAGCATGGGAATGCCGAAGGCGCAGGTTTTACCGGTACCGGTAGGGGCAATGGCGTTGATATCATGACCTTCCATCATCAGGGGAATGGTTTTCGCCTGGACGGTGGAGGGTTCCTGAAACCCCATGGCCTGAACGGCACGGAGGATCTCGGAAGAGAGATCCATGGATTCAAAAGATAATTCAGAATTCATAATTCACAATTCACAATTAATGGTTTAATTCAGAGTCAGAGTGATCAGCTGATTAATCCTGATAAGCCCGGATGGCTTTGGCAAGCTGATCGGGACAGGAAGTACCGCCCCGGCACTGAATGCCTTCGAGCATAGCGGCAATTTCATCGGCAGGCCGGCCGACAGCCAGCTTGGCCACACCCTGGGTGTTGCCCTTGCAGCCGTTGTTGATCCGACAGAAGGTGATGATGCCGTCCTGAATCTCCAGGTCAATGGAGGTGGAACAGGTTCCGCGGCATTTGTAATTGAACATTGTGCACACTCCTTTTTCGCAGACAGAAGAAAGGAACGCTCCCGCTTCGGGAGCGTTCCGTGTAAGCGTTGAAATTACTCAATGACCTTGGCCACAACGCCGGAACCAACGGTACGGCCGCCTTCACGGATAGCGAAGCGCAGTCCCTGCTCCATAGCGATGGGGGTGATCAGGGTGATTTCCATGTCGATGTTATCGCCGGGCATCACCATTTCCA
>Ga0310695_10000457_pt1 | contig 106787 bp, 98 predicted proteins | sample RumenRJG_04DNA_FD_203882 | JGI IMG/M metagenome (GOLD analysis project Ga0310695, IMG submission 203882) | Bovine rumen microbial communities from Lethbridge, Alberta, Canada - RJG_04 (v2) (version 2) | ecosystem: Host-associated > Mammals > Digestive system > Stomach > Rumen | place: Canada...
TTTCATTCCAAAAAAGTGGAGCACATCCTCCAGGAAATTTTCGCAAGGCTTACCATGTACAACTTTGCTGAACGTATCACCGCTTGCGCAGTCATCCGCTCCGGCAGCAAAAAGCACGCCTACCAAGCCAACTTTTCCGCCGCCGTACATGTTTGCCGCGAATTTCTCCGTGGAAATGTGCATCCACCCGATGTTGAAGCCTTGCTTGCACGTTTTATTTCCCCTGTCCGACCCGACAGAAAAAGAGCGCGTAAGCTCACCCCGAAAGGCTTTGTCAGCTTCCTCTACAGAGTAGCATAACCGCGCTCTTTTGAAAAGTATTTTTCGGCAGACTTGCGTCTGCTTCCTTTTTGCGCCCTTTTTTGCTGCATTCAGAGCGCTGCCCCACAAAGGACAGCGCTCTGAATTTGCTCGGTTTTATTCAGCTGCTGCTATCTTCCTGACATTGAGCAGTTGCCTTGCCCTCTTTTATGAAGCGGTTTATTCAGGAGTTGACAGCGACAAGATCAGCATCTTGGACATAGAACTCCTCGTTTTTTCTCCCAGTATTGCAGGAAGAACAGAGCGGAACGATGTACCATCTGTTGTCCGGCCCTACCTTCTGCACGTGCGCTCCGACCTGTGCAGAGGAATAGCAGCCGTAACATGAACATGTGCCAAAACGTCTTCCAGTCTTGGCTTCCCACCATGATTTCCAAGTTGAGTAGCCGATAGGGGGAGTGTTGTCGCTGGTGCCGTTTAGATTCTTTACCTTGGTCATAACAATGACCCTCCTTAGATATAAAATTATTTATACAAAGGGGCAAAGACCTGCTAATTAGCCTTTCTGCCGACAAATTTCATCTTGCAAACTGGTTTTAGCCGTGATATACTATCAACGCCAATCGAAAGTATATCTTAGCCGGTTGCTTTTGCCGGCGCAGGAGGACGCCTTAACCAAGGGCGTCTTTTTGTTTCCCTTTATACACGTTTTCAAAGTGCAGAGTACGACTTCCGATATTTCCCAATTTTCGTGAAGAGCATACCACATCATGTTGCGCTTGTCAAGCACAAAAGACACACTAACTTGAAAACATGATAGCATTTATCTCGAAAAAGCAAATAATCCAAAAATCAAGGCTTGATTTTTGGATTTCATTGTGAGATACTGGTGCGGCGAGGTGGTACTTATGTTTACGAAAATAACGTTGAGGAATTTTCGCTCCTTTGATTATCTGGTTTTTGATTTATCAAAGCGAGGAACCAGTGCCAAAAACCTTGCGGTAGTTTTTGGGGAGAACGGCATCGGTAAATCTAATTTGATGTCGGCTTTTGTTTTACTCAACGAATTGTTAGACACCATGCGCGTTCGAGAATCATATGAGGAGTTTCTGAGCCAGAAAGCGATTTTTACAGATGAATCTCTTGAAAAGGCGCTCAGGCAACAAATTATTTCTGGCATTCGCGATATGCAGAGCATAATCAACGATTATCGAATGGTTGGATGTGATGAACCACTTTCTGTCGATTATGAATTTCAGATAGCCGGAAGTACTGGTACATATAGCATAATGATTGGAGAATCCGAAATTTTGCATGAGAGATTGGAGTATCAGCTAAATCAACGCAAAGGAGTTTACTTTGATTGTACCAGAGAAAAAATTCAGATAAACCCAGGAATTGTAAGCAATAAGGGTTTATTATCGGATATCAAAGAAGCTGCCAAGCGGTTTTGGGGAAAACACTCCATACTTGCCATTGTCATGCATGAATTTGACGATAAATCTAAAGCTTACGGGCAAGACAGCATTTCTCCAAATTTTAACCGCGTTTTTGTTGAGTTCTCTACATTATCTTGCCAAGTCGGTATTGGACGGAGAAGTTGGAGTAGCTTAGAGGCTCCTACGGCTGTATTTGAAAACGCAATCGAAGGCAAGATAAATCGTTCTGAAGAAAAACAACTTGACCTAGCGGAAAAGATTTTTTCACAAGTATTCTCCGCAATTAATTCGGATTATAATTCTCTGTATTATCAAAGGGACTACACAGAGAAAAGCGTTAGTTATCGGCTCTTTGTGAAGAAACAAATAGCTGGAATAATCCGGGATATTGATTTTCGTAAAGAATCTACAGGAAACCATCAGATTGTTAATGTAATTTGCTATCTTTTATCTGCGTGTTTCGGTACCACAGTTGTGATGGATGAAGCTGATTCCGGAATACATGATATCCTGTTTCAAAAAATTCTTCAAGAAGCGTTACCTCATATCAACGGGCAAGTAATAATAGCAACACATAATACAATGTTAATGCAAGCATCTTTTGCCCGTGAGTCCACATATATTTTAAAAGAGGAAGAAGACGGTAGCAAAACAGTCAAATGCGTCTCAAATTCCGAAAAACGCGTATATCTTAACAATAATATAAGAAACAAATATTTGAACAATGAATATGGTGGCTTACCAAGCGTAAGACCGATAGACTTTGAAGCACTTGTTACATTGCTGCAAAAGGGATAATGTGAAGATTATGAAGGACTGCCTACAGTCGTAGGCAGTCCTTCATAATACTCTTTTGCTCCTGTTTGACCTGTTCATTCCACCATTTGATGAAATCGTCGGTCCTGACACGGTATTGTCCTCCGAGCTTGGCAGCGGGAAGCTGGCCGGTTTTCAGCATTCGGTCAACGACATAGCGGGAAACTTTTAGCAGTCCAGTCAAATCCGAGACCGTGAGGAACATACCGTGCTCCGCGTAAACAGCAGAAACACAATAGCTGCTGGGATTCGTTTCCCCCACGGAGACCACCGCCATTCAGACACTGCCCTCGTCCAACCAATACCCTTGAAACACCGTGCCGTCGTGAAGCAGGAAGCGTCCCTTGGCATCCTTCGGGATCTGATCGGCGGCATTGGTGTTGTCAAGGATGATCTGCGAGAGTACGTTGTCCGCCCTGCCGCAAACGCGGCAGTTGATGTTGTTGCGTATCTGGCCGGAGAGAATATTTGCGTCCGGTCTTTGCGTGGCGAGGATCAGGTGGATACCGAACGCGCGCCCCTGCCGGGCGATCATGCTGAGCCGGCTTTCAATCTGCCCGATCCGTTCTTTCTGCTCTTTTGTCAGGCCGGTTTTGTCCAGCACCTCTGCGATCTCGTCGCAGGCAAAGATCAGGCGCGGCAGGTCTTTGTCGTCCGCCTTGTTGTAGGCGTCGATGTGTGGCTGCCCCGCCTTTTGCAACAGCTCCTTGCGAGCTTTCAACTCGGCAACATAGCTGTCCAGCAGGCCGAGCAGAGCTTCTTCATCACAGCATAGGCGGCACCGTTCCCGCCACGCAGTCGGAAAGTCCACGCCGCCCTTGAAATCGGCAATGGCGACCTCCGCGCCCTTTTCAAGCACCTGATGGATCAGCACCTTGAGCAGCACCGTCTTGCCGCTGCCGGTGGAGCCTCCAATCAGAATGTGGGGAATGTCCGCGAGATTGACGCTTACAGGGCCGGTATAGCTCTGACCCAGCATCAGAACAAAACTCTTGCTTGAAAGATAGTTGTCTTGCCACGGGAGCAGGTCGGGTAAGGCGCTTTCGGCGAGTATGGTATAGAGGATCACACGCTGATTGCCTTTGCCGTAGGTCATACGAGCGATGGTGACGCCCAGCGCCGTCTCGATCTCCGCCCGTTTGTCCTCCCACGTTTTGAGCGGAATACTGTTGTTGCGGAACGTCCAGACCGTGACATTGCTGTTCTCCACGTCGGTTTTCTTCCGTATCAGCGTCGGAGCCATCCCAGCCTTGTTGATGAGCCCGATGGATTTCAGCGATTCCTCCGTCCACTTCCTCCCCAGGGGGTAGAACGCCAGAACCAGCAGCAATATGCCGCCGACGGTCAGATACGCCCGGACGCTGTGCCGCATGGCATACTCCATAATGGGTGATAGCAGCTCGATGCTGTCCGCTGCTGCCGAGAGTCCCCGACTCCTGCTCCACACATAGAGCGCACCCAAGAGATAGAATCCCGTCAGCGCCAGCTTCGGCACGGTATCTGCTTTATTGCGTAAAACCGCCTTGCCCATGCTGTCCAAAACAGCGCGAAGCTCCAAGTCCTTTCTGATATTGAATTTTTCATCGCGTGTCATAAAGTACCTCCTGAATATAGCCGTCCTTGCGATACTCCTTGACCTCATGGATGCGCCGGAGGAACGCGCGCCACGTTTCGGGCTTGTTCCGCTGAATATCCGTGTACTGCTGCTCCAACGGGAGGTTGGACGTGATGTAGACCGTCGTATAACAGGCCACGCGGTCGTTATAGCGGGCGGGCAGCATCAGCGGGTAGACGTCCAGATAGTTGAGCATGTCGTTGATCGGCACCTGCGAATGGAACTCCTCAAACACCAGCACATCCTGCCCATGGTAGGCGTCGAACCGAAGACCGGTCTTGCGTCCGTAGTCCGTGATGCGGCAGATGTCCTCAGCCTTGTGGCGCTCGAAGATGCCGCGCGTCTTGCCAGTGCCGGTGTCTCCGTAGAGATAATGCGTCCTGACGTCGCGGTTCTCGACCTTGAACCGTTCCGCCGTGAGCGTTTCCCGCAGCGCGTCGATGTCCCTGCCCTTGAAGGCAAAGGCGGGATTGTTTCGGATGATCTCCGGCGTGGTGAAGCCGTCCGTCACGTCCTGCAGGAGCTGAAACATCTTCGGCGCGTTTTCCTCGGCCTCGCTCGGTAGCTCGCCGAACTCGACGAACGTGCCGGGAACCGAGGTTTCCGCCTTCGCGGTCTCGGCCCACTTGCCCTCCTTGCGGATATAATCGCGGTTCTCCTTCGACGTGCCATGCGCCGCCTCAATGTGGGCGGTCGGGAAGCGTCTCTTGAACGTGCTGAACCGCATGGGTGAGTGCGAGACGACGTAAACGTGTGTATGATAGGTTCCGGTTGACGACACCTCATCCGCCATGCAGAAATAAGCCGGACGGAACAGGTTTAGTCTCTCCATGATGCGGTCGTGGGACATATCGCAATCCTGCGGGTTGTTGATGGTGAGTTGATATTTCCTTGATTGTGTGTCCGTAGGCATGTTTTTGTCCTCTTTTCTGCTTTTTGCTACTGCTACTCCGCTCGCATAGGTAATACTACCTATGCGAGCGAGGGCGGCGCTTGAGGGACGGCGGGGATCGTCCGCTTAAGGCGAACGATCTTGATCCCGCCATCCCCGCAGCGCCGCCCTCACGGGTTAGCTGTTCTTACGGCCTGCGGGCGCGATGCCGGTTGCCTTCGCCGAGAAGAAGACCTGATTGTCCTTCTGGTAGGCACCGACCTCAAGGCCGGTGAACTCCACCTCGACGAATCCGCCTTCCGGCGCTTCCATGATCTGCTTGCCGTCGATACGGACGCTGAGCTTGTCCAGATTATGGCTGACAAGGGCGACCTCGTAACGGTAGCCGGTGATCGTATCCGTGCGTTTCCCGTCCTTATACTCGTAGGCGGGCTGCACGTCCGTGAGCAGTTTCTTCGCCCCCAAAGAGGCAACGTCGATCTTGACATCTCGAATACTAAGCATGATTTCAACCTTTCTGCGGCTGCGGTGATCGGGCGCAGCCGCCATAAGAATTTGTCTCAAGCACTTTCGACAGTGTTATGATAGCAAAAGGGCAAGGCTCCGTGTTATTCCCCGTAGGAATAACTTGAGCCTTGCCCCAAAGCGCCTAAAAATACAGATAATTCCTGTTCTTGGGTAATTCGGCAAACCCCGCCTTACGCAAGCATTCATCCGCCTCTCTTAAAAAATCCATCACCGCCGTCGTACCTTTATAATTCATCGCCTTCACATGATAATCGTCGATCAACCGCAAATAAACCTGATGTGCCGGATTTGCCGGAGAAAACGCCCGCTCCTTCCGAGCAAGCAGATCCTTCGCCTCGTCCACCGATAACCGCAGCGCCAAACAAATATTGACAAGATTATCAATCGGAACATCGTTGATCGCTCCGTTGACGATCTTATAGAGATACGGCTGGTTCAGTCTCGCACAGGTCGCCAGACGATTTATCGTAATTCCATTTCTCTGCGTGTAAAAATGTACATAGTCTCCGAACGATGCGCTACTGTCCGGATGCTGACAGGGCATTAAGCAAGCCCATCCTTGTCAGTATCACGCATTTTCTTACAATGATCCCCTCCGCCATCGGGAGCGAACGAAAATAATGGTATATGCCTACGCCGGAACCACGCGCGGGATAAGTATGCAGCATACGCCTCGCCCCCTTTCGCAGAATCGTCGTTGAACATGCAAATACGCTCTCCGACGGCGGAAGGAACAAAAACTCCATCTATAATTGACACAAGAAGAGTACGGCAAGAACATACCGTACTCTTCTCCTTCATACGCGCCGAAACGCGTCATATTCTCTTCTTTACCTTACAAAAGGGTATAATAACCCCTTTTCCCATTTCCCTACTTGTACCACTGGCGTTACATAGCTGCGTACACCATGCCCTCGTGTGGCAGCGGACTTGGTTCCTCTCATCAGGCGGGTCATGCCGGAGCGCTGACACCCGCCACCGTCCACAGGGCAGGCGCTTCACATTTGAGCAATACGCGGATTCGATCGCTCGAATCACCAATTCCTTGGCGTCGTGAGCCCGACAAGCTGGACGCGGTCACATTGGCAAGGGTTCGCCTCCCTCGCGTGATCGCATCCACATAACGTCCTACGTTTAGCGGCATAGGTGCCTGTCCCTTAACGTGACGCCCCTTTTATCCGAAATCGCCTGTACCAAGGCCTACAGACGCCGGAGGCAGCATCATCGTGTCAAAAGCTGTTGTTCGTTTCCGCTAATCTGCCTTATGACCCAAGGCAGGCAGCATATACGCAACCTCTAACGATGGCAGTATAGCACGAAAGCAGAAACAAGTGTGTGAATTCTTTGTTAATATATCTGTTGCATCGTGTTGTTATGTTTTATAATGTGCATTTTTGCACAACACGCGCCAACACACGTTCCAACGCGTTGGAGCGCGCGTTGGAAATCATGTGATTTGATACTTTGCGTAATGGCCCTTGTTTACAGCCTTCAAACTGCCGTTGCTGACAAGCCTTTTTAGCAGGCGATATGCTTGTCCGCTGGATACATGAAGAAGCTGTACAACATCCGCGTTGGAAATAAAATCGTTGTGCTTTGCCATATTGAGAATCAATTCAGTATAGCGGGTTTCGTCGATGTCTGTTTGGCGAACATATCCCGCAACGCGTTTTTTGTTCCCGTAGACATTGTGTGACAAAATATAGGTCCGACCGCGTCCTGCACCGTATCCCTCTACTAAGCCAGTTTCAATGGATTTTTCAAGGATAATCCTTACAACGCTTTCCGGCAAATGCACGGCATCCGAAAGCTGATGGATATCCGAACGAGGAATATCCTTCAGCTTGTTTAGCACAAGAAGTGTATTGACGGGGAGCGGACGTCCCAAGCGGTTCTGCTCCTCCGAAACCATGCGTGCGATTTGGATATCCGGCGTATTGCGCGGAATTATAAGTAAAACTGTGACGGAGGTTGATGCGGAATAATCCGGAAGCGGGCTGCCATAGATCAGGGAACCTTCGAAAATCCTGTCAATCCCTCGGCCGGTGCGTTCTGCAAGTCCAATACGTTTGAGAATATCCGCAAGCAGCGGATTTCGCCCGTGCGGCTCCGCCGTAAGCAGATTGTCGATCGATACGCCTTCGACAAAGCCGCCCGGATTTGCCACCGTAAGACTATCGTCGGTTATCGCAATACGCACGCGCCCCATTTTGGAATAGTCCCTGTGGCTGAACGCATTCACAATGGCCTCACGAATTGCACGTTTGTTGAAATCTGGCGCAGGCATACGGAAAAGGCCCATTTCAATTTCATGTTCCGGGTTTCTTGCCTCCAAAAATGAATTGATTTTCTCGATTGCGGCAAGGAGAGGAAGCATAAAGTCATCGTTTACAAGAACCTCCGTGCCGCGCAGCTCTTGAAATGCTGAACCGGCAGTAGGAACCAGCCGACGTATGCTCTGTGTTTTACCGATGGTCAGAATGCCGGCAACCGTGGGAACCTGTGTCTCTTCCTGTGTGTTAACGAAACCGAGTGCTTTCATCAACTCCTCATCCGGCAATTCCAGCAAGGATTTGTCGCCGTCGTAGGCAAGCACCAGTCTGCGCAGACGCTGGATCTCCAAGGGGTCGAAGTCGTCAAGTGACGCTTCTCGAAGCGGAAGTGCAGAGTAATCCAATAGGCGCAGATCGGAAAGGCGCGTCGCCATCTCATTCGGGTACATCGGCACATTTTCCGGCGTTCCATCCGCCTTGATCCGGCGTCGCATCGTTTTCCCCGACTGTGTTGCAACAATTCCACCATAGGCCTTGGGAACCGATATTTTCAAAACCGGTAAGGTATCTTCTATTATCTCCGCGCGCACGGATACAGGCGGAACGGTGTTGTTTGCAATAAATGCACTCAGCGTAATGGGGTTTTGATGGTTTGGGTGTACGCCCGTGATTTCTCCGTCATCTTCAACGCCGAGATACAAATCGCCGCCGTCCGTATTCGCAAATGCCACGATCGCCTCAAATATTTCATTGTCAGGATATTTTTTCAGATCGCTCTTAAATTCCACAAGCAGCGATTCGTGTTCCGGGATAATACGCATGATCCAACACACCTCCAACGCGATTTTAACACGCGCGTGCGTTGGAAGTCAAGGCGTCCAACACACGCGCGTATTAAATTAGTGTTGCTATTTTTACAATTAGTGATATTATTATATCAAGATATAATGATATCACTTTGAGCAACGAAAGGCGGCGATGTGGAATGCGCGACGGCAGCAAGAGCAATCGGGATACGCAAGTGCAGTTCCGTATGCCTGCTGAGCTACACACGGAGCTGCGCGTAGCTCTAATCAGCGATCATAAGAGTATGGCGGATCTCTTTAACGAAGCCGCAAGAAAATATCTGGAAGAAAGGGATACCGTAGCCAAAACGCGCGGATAGGGAGGTAAGCATGGCAGAATTAAATGAATTGATCCAGAAAATAGATAACCCTGAATTGCGGGCGCAGGTTCAGGCGGCGGCGGACAAGCTGTTCAAGCAGAAGAAATTCGGCCTTGTGTTTGAGGATCATCTTCCGGAGTGTACGCCCCTATACGACATCCCCGTGCATAAGGGCGCCAAGGTTTCTCTAAAATCAGGCAAAGTCAGCGAAACATATACAGTTTTGAAAATTGACGGCGGAAAAGCATTGTGCTCTATGGCAAACAGTAACGTGGTAATCGAGTTTCCGGTTGACGATCTTGTGACCACGGCAGAGTTCGGTGATCCGATCTATCCGAGCCTTCAAGCGTTGGATTCTGTGTGTAATGCGCCGGACAGCGATCTGTGGCATACGTTGATCGAAGCGGACAACTATCATGCCCTACAGCTTCTCGAATACCTATATGCGGGTAAGGTGGACTGTATCTATATTGATCCACCGTACAACACTGGCGCGAAGGACTGGAAGTACAACAACGATTATGTGGACGGAAGCGACCAGTATCGTCACAGCAAATGGCTGTCGATGATGGAAAAGCGGCTGAAGCTGGCAAAGAGACTGCTGAATCCAAAGGATTCCGTTCTGATCGTCACCATCGATGAAAAGGAGTATCTGCATCTTGGGTGCTTGCTGGAAGAAATGTTTCCGAACACTATTATAACCATGGCTACTGATGTAATTAATCCTCGTGCAGGAGTCGCAAGACCAAACTCTTTTAGGCGCTCTCAAGAGTACATCTTTTTTGTTCAAAATGGCGACTCAAGCATTGCAGCAGAAGTATTGGATGATGACGAAAAAAAGAATCCGATTTGGTTCTCCTTGATGCGAACTGGATCAAACAGCGCAAGAAACGATAGGCCAAACCTATTCTACCCTGTTTGGGTAACTTCAGACGGGAAATTGTCGTCAATTGGAGAAAACATTTCGTCAAATTGCAGCCGAAATACAGTAATACCCCCTTCTAAGGATTTAATGGCAATCTGGCCGCTACGCCCTGACGGGAGAGAAAACACATGGCAATTGGGACGTGAGACTTTACAAAAGGCATTCGAGGAAGGAACTGCAAAAATTAATCTACACGGCAACAGATTTACCGTATGCTATCTTCGAAATGCGGAAAAAGAGCGCATCAAGAAAGGCGAAATAATCGTTGATGGCAAAGATTCTGCAGGTGCGCTGATTCTTAGGCATAATGAATCAATCGGAAAAACGAAGGCTCCAGATTCCGTCTGGAACAAAGCATCGCACGATGCCGGCATATATGGTTCAAGTCTAATAAGCAACATATTTGGGGATAGACGTTTTTCGTTTCCTAAATCGTTATACGCAGTACAAGATACGCTGAGGTTTATTGTCAAAAATAAGCCCAACGCCCTCATTGTTGATTTCTTCGCCGGTTCCGGCACCACGCTCCACGCCGTCAACCTTCTCAACGCCGAGGACGACGGACATCGCCGCTGCATCATGGTGACCAACAACGAGGTATCTGACGAAGAAGCGAAAGCAATGACCGCCAAGGGCTTGCAGCCCGGCGATGAAGAATGGGAAAAGCTTGGCATCGCCCGCTATGTCACTTGGCCGCGCACGGTCTGCTCCATTGAGGGACACGACGTGAACGGCAATCCGCTGAAGGGCAATTATCTCGGTAGCGATACCCCTATGGCGGACGGCTTCCAAGCAAACGCTGTATTCTTCAAGCTCGGTTTTCTCGATAAAACGATGGTCTCCCTCGGCAGGCAATTTAAGGAGATCCTTCCCGTGCTTTGGATGAAGGCGGGCGCGCATGGCCCCTGCCCTGTTGTCGAGGAGGGCACTCCTGCCATGTTGATCCTGCCGGAGAATCGAATGGCGATTTTGAACGATGAAAACTGCTTTGAGGATTTTTCCAAGCAGCTTGCCAAGCATCCGGAGATCGATGTCGTGTACCTTGTCACCGATTATGAGGCCGGTTTTATCGCCATGACGGCGGAGCTGCCGGGCAGAACGACCTATCAGCTATACCGGGACTACCTTGAAAACTTCCGCATCAACGCGGGGAGGAATGCAAGATGAAAGTGAACCTGATATCCTTTCAGGATAAAGCTGCCAAGGAGTTGCGCAAGGAGATGGCGTTTTCGCTGGACGATTATCGTCGCAGGCAGAAAACGCAGGTAGTTTCCTTGCAGGCTCCGACCGGCGCGGGCAAAACCATCATCGCCGCCGCGCTGATCGAGGAGATTTTTTTCGGTGTGACGCTTGCCGACGGCACCACCTATGATGAACAGCCGGAGGCAATATTCGTGTGGCTGTCCGATTCGCCGGAGCTGAACGCGCAGTCAAAGCAGAAAATTGAGCTGAAAACCAGCAAGCTGCGCTACGGCCAATGTAAGACCATCTCGGAGGATTCCTTCAACATGGAAATGTTGGAGGACGGTCATGTGTATTTTCTAAACACACAGAAAATTAGTGCTGGCAAAAAACTGACTCAGCATTCCGACGAACGGCAGTATACAATTTGGGAAACACTTGACAACACGATCCAAAACAAATCCGATCGTTTGTATTTTATCATTGATGAAGCGCATCGCGGCGCGAAATCCAAGCGTGAAGCGGGTACAGACACCACGATCATGCAGCGTTTCATCAAAGGATATGAGTATACGGAAAACGGCGTCAGGCGCAAAATGCGTTCCATGCCGGTTGTCCTAGGCATCAGCGCCACGGCAGAGCGTTTCAATACTCTGATTGGCAATATCGCAAACGTGGGACTGCAAAAGTATGTGATCACTGCCGACGAGGTGCGCGGATCGGGCTTGCTGAAGGATCGCATCGTCATCACATATCCTGACGATCCGGCAAGGAACAACGATATCGTGCTTCTGGAGGCGGCAGTCGATGAGTGGCTGAAAAAATGTACCCGCTGGCACCAGTATACTACGGAGCAGCATTATGCCAATGTTGACCCTGTACTTGTGGTGCAGGTATGCCAAGGCAGCAACGGCGCGCTTTCGGATACGAATCTGGAGGACGTACTTACCAAAATTGAGGAAAAGGCCGGTATCCGCTTTAAAGAGGGCGAAGTTGTCCATTGCTTTGGCGAAGGAGCAACAGTCGAACTAAACGGACTGCATATCCCTCATTGTAAAGCGTCCGAAATTGCCGACGATCATCGGATCAAGGTGGTTTTCTTTAAGGAAGCGCTCTCCACAGGTTGGGATTGTCCCCGTGCGGAAACGATGATGTCCTTTGCTGTGCGAAACGATCCAACCTACATTGCGCAGCTCCTCGGCAGAATGGTACGGACGCCGCTCCAGATACGCGTCATGCGGGATGAGTTCTTGAATGATGTCAAGCTGTATCTGCCTCACTTTAACAAGGACACGGTAAAAAATGTCATAGAGGAGTTACAGTCAAACGAGGGAGGAGATATCCCTACCGAGATCAATGGTGAATCCCTAGAGGAACCGTCGTTTATCACTTGGACAGTGCATACGCCGAGACATGCGCAGGGTGTGGCACAGGATCCGAACCAAGTCAGTTTTTTCGATGGTTCCTCAGGCGGATCACAGCCGGATTCGCCTCCATCTCCTGCGGGCGAAGCATACGCACCGACAGATGATCCTGCCAAGCCCAACAGCGGGGGCAATGCGCCGGAGTATATTCCGCCACAGTCTTTCGCAGTACCAGTTCCCACAACCGGGCAGCAAGCTTCCGCTGTCCCCGCGGAGGACATCCCACAGGGCAGGCAGCTCACGTTTGCCCCGGCGCTTGACCGCGTGGAAATCATTGACTTTATCAACGCAAAGGGTTTTCTCACATATTTTGTCCGCCAAGACCGAATCAATGATTATCTGAAGTCCCTGCTTGATCTTGCCACGCTCCTGACGCACAATATGATCTATCAGCCCGCGCGGGATGAGGTAATTGACGATGTGATAGGCATGATCCGCGCGTATGTGGATGAGCTGCACCGTACCGGACGATATGATTCGTTGGCAGAGAAGGTATTACAGTTTAAGCTCTCTGTGCAGGTTTTTGATCCGTTTGGTCACGCACTACAAGAGAATCACTGGGGAGATCTCATATTGATGTCGGAAACAGATATTGACCGGCAGATACGCAATGCAGACGCACGGCTTGGCAGATTCGGCTTTCCCAATATCTACGGCAGCAGATACTATGATGAAAACGACCCGAGCGCGCATAAAATCGACTGTGTGCTTTTTGCCGCAGACGATAGCTGCAGAGCAGCGCTCGGAGAGTATGCAAAAGACAAGCTGAGGACACTGTCCCGTGAATATCGCGTCGCCGTTGCAAACAAATCAGATGCCTGCAAGCGAGAGTACCGCAGAATTATGGCGGATAGCGCCGTTGTCAGCGAACAGCTCTTTGTGATACCAGAAAGCATTGAGGGTATTCGGGAGGCGCCCGACGGCAAGGAATATGATAACCATTTGCTTGTCTCGCCTGAAACCGGTATTGCCAAAATCAAGCTTAATGGTTGGGAGGATGAATTGATTGAGGAAGAAAGCAATCGAAATGATTTTCTCTGCTGGCTGCGCAATCCGTCAAAAGCGGCATGGGCGCTATGCCTGCCGTATGATAAGGACGGCGAAAAGAAGCCGTTTTATCCCGATTTTCTGATTGTGCGCAGTGATCCGACGGTAGATTATGTTGTGGACATTCTGGAGCCGCACGGTAATCAGTACGCAGATAATCTCCCGAAGGCAAAAGCAATGGCAGAATATGCAAAGAATGAAGAACGCCTCGGAAGAATCCAGTTGATTCATAAAATGAGCGATGCTGGCGGCAATCGATTCGTCCGACTGGATTTGACGGATATCGCCGTGCGAGAAAAGGTTCTTCATGCGAATACTGACGATGAGCTGACAAATATCTTTAGGAATTACGGAGAATAGAGTATTATATCGAAATCGACCTCTCCCGGTTCGCCCGAGAGAGGTCGTTGCGTTAAAACTCCTTCAAATCCTGTACCGTCCGCTGCACAAATCGATTCTCCGTCATATCCAGATGCGCGTAAATCTCCATGGTTGTGCGGATGCTGGAATGGCCGATGCTCTTGGAGAAGGTGGCGAGGTCAAAGTCGGGATCATTTTTGTGGTGCAGATAATAATGCGTCACATAGGTATGCCGGAGACCATGGACGGTTACGTTGTGTGTCAAGCCGATTGCCTTGCATATCTTCCGATGCGTCTGATTGGTGCCGCTGCCGCTTCCGCTTCCATAGGGGAAAGTCGAGGAACCGCAGATGTACTTGTGTTCCCGCTCAATGACTGCGTATTTTTCTCGAATTTGCAGCTTGGCGGACTTTTGCTCTGCCCCGGAGAACTTCGCTTCAGCCTCCTGCAGCTCATCGTTTTTTTGCTGTTCGATGTCAACGGTCTGCTCGTCGAACTGCTTGCGCAGCATTTCCAAGTCAGCAGCAGCTTGGCGGTTGAGAATAATGATTCGTTCGCCGGACTCGGTCTTGGGTGTCTGTGTCAGTTTTTCGCCATCCAAGTAGACCATGTTTTTGTCAATCGACACCGTTTTGCTGTACTCGTCGTAGTCTGCCCAGGTTAGCGCCAGCGCCTCGCCCAGCCGGATGCCGGTATGCAGGATGAACAGCAGCTTGTAGCCGGCATTATGAACCATGAGCGTTTGCCCTGCGTATTTGGTGTACTTTTGCGGGACATAGGTGCGCTTGCACTCTGTCTCGTATAAGGTAAGTTCGTCATCACGCATCCAGTTCCTTTTAGCCTGTCGATCCTCGTCTTGCTTTTTGGCGCGGGGTATGGTAACGTTGAGAACAGGGACGGAGGCAATATAATGCTTGGCGGCGGCCATCTTCAGGACACTAAATACCGCCATCTTCGCCTTGTTCATAATGCTTTCGGAGTAACCCTTTGCTGCCAACTCATACAGCATGAGCTGCACCATATCGCTGTCAATATCAGAGAGCTTAGACTTCCCGACCATATCACAGGCGATGCTGACATTGTATTCGAGCGCCTTGTAGGCCGTCGCCTTCATGTTTTCCTTCTTCTTTTCGCCGAGGAAAACTTCGGAAAAGGCATTGAAGGTGACACCGGAATCTATCAACGATTTCAGCGTGGTCGCATCGGAGTTGACGTCCCGAAGAAACGCTTTCGCCTCTTTCTCGGTTTTGAAATAGCGTGTGATCCGTTTGCCGCGGCTGTCGGAAACGGTAGCTTTCCATTTTGATTTCCGGCTGGACTCGCTGACGTATGTAATCTGTCCGCTGCCTTTCTTTCTGCGTTCCATAGCTGCACCCCCTTTTCTTTTGACATCATCATACGACAAAATGGAGCGCCAGTCAACAGAATTGGAACGCTATTGGAATGCTATTTTTCTGAAAAAGCTCAAAATGTCCTTGAGAATCCTCGAAAAGCCTAGAGCGGCCAAATGCCTAAATTCCTTTATATTAGCGCATTTCATCGGTTTTTGAAGGGATGGAGCAAAACTGATTGAGCGGCTTCCCAAGCCGTTAAGGCGGGTTCGACTCCCGTACCCTGCTCCACGCAAAAGAGGAGCGGCATTTGCCGTTCCTCTTTTTTGTATTCCGTCTGTGGCTTTCCTCCGCCGCGTACCGAGTAAGCGTGCCTCGCGCGGAACCCCCCCGCCGCTCACAGCGCCGCGAAGAACGCCTCGATCTCTTCGCGCGTACAGGCCGCGGAGCCCTGCGCGAAAAACGGCTTGCCGCCGCCGCGGCCGTGCAGCGCCGCGTTGAGGGACTTCACCAGATCCCGCAAATCGCCGTCCTTCTCGCCGACGGCGTACTTCCACGCGCCGTCCGCGCCGGCAAACACCGCGCAGCGCCCGCCGCAGGTGTTCAGCACCGCGTCGCAGAGCTTGCGCACGCTGTCCGGCGACATATCCTCCTCAAAGAGCAGCACGTCGCCCTCGCCGGTCAGGCGCGAGGCCACCTGCGCGAATACCGACGTCTCCAGCTTCGCCGCGCGCTGCTTCAGCATACCGAGCTCGTTTTCCAGCCGCGCCACCGCCGCGGCGCTGTCGAGCGGCTTCGCCGAAAGCGACTGCGCGACGCGCAGGTTCTGCTCCCACGCCGCCGAAAGATGGCGATACGCCCGCTCGCCGCAGAGCAGCTCGATGCGCACGCCGTCCCGGAACTTCTGGCAGGAGAGGAACTTGACGATGCCGACCTGTCCGCTGCGGCTGACGTGTGTGCCGCAGCAGGCGCAGCAGTCCGCGCCGGGGAAGGAGACGATGCGCACGTCGCCGTCGAGCGGCTTTTTGCTGCGGTAGTCGATGGCGCGGAGCTCCGCGCCCCGGTGGAATTGAATGTCAACGGCGTGATCCTCGCAGAGGTAGCGGTTCGCCCGCGCCTCGATCTCCATGAGCGCGTCCCAGTCGATCTCGGCGTTGAAGTCGATGGTCACCACGTCCGCGCCCAGATGGAAGCCCACGTTGTCGCAGTGAAACGCCGCGCAGATGAGCCCCGAGCAAATATGCTCGCCGGAGTGCTGCTGCATGTGGTCGAAGCGGCGCGCCCAGTCGATCTCGCCGCGCACCGCCGTGCCGACGCCCAGCGGCGCGTCGCAGAGATGGGTGATGACGCCGGCCTTCTCATGAACGTCCAGAACGTTCCCACCGCCCAGCGCGCCATGGTCGGCGGGCTGACCGCCGCCCTCGGGGTAAAACGCCGTCTGATCCAGCACGACGGCATAGCCGCCCTTCACCGCCTCGCAGGAGAGCACCCGCGCGGTAAATTCCCGCAAAAACGGGTCGTTGTAGTAGAGCTTCTCGGTCATGCGGCATCCTCCTTTTGCCATGGCATCGCAAATCGCGCGGCTTTGGCGCGCAGCACCCGCGCGCAGGCTTCGTCGATCACGCGCTCGTCCAGCGTGCCGTCCTCGATCGCCGAGAGCACCTGCGCGATCTGGGTTTCAAAGTCGGCGGTCACGATCATGTCGTTGCCCGCCAGCAGCGCCAGCACCGCGCCGGAAAGGGAGGCGGGCAGCGTCTCGTCCATACAGGTCACAATATTGTGGCTCACCAGCACAAAGTCCGCGCCGGCCTCGATCCCCGCGCGAAACGGCAGGAAACCGGCAGTCTCGAACTGCTCGCAGGGCCGTCCGTCGATGGCGATCCCCGTGTGCGTGTCGATGTTGTTTCCGTAGCCGGGGAAGTGCTTGAGCACGCTGCCCATCCCCGCGTCGTTCATCACGCCCACCGTCTGCGCGACATACTCCGCCGTCGCTTCCGCGTCCTGTCCGAAGCTGCGCTCGTAGATAAAATCCTTCGGGTCGGCAGACACGTCGCAGACCGGCGCGAAGTTGACGTTGACGCCGAGCGCGCGCAGCCGGTCGTTGTATTGCAGCGTTTCGGTCAGCAGTCCCGTCAGGCCGCCCGCTTTGTACAGCGCCTGCGGCGAGGGCAGCTTCGCGGGGAACAGGTTGGGGTTGCGCGACGCACGCGTGACCGTGCCGCCCTCCTCGTCGCTGCCGATGAACAGGGGAATGCCCGTGTCCTCCCGCGCCGCGGACTGAAAGGCGTCCAGCTTGGAGACAAACGCGTCCTCCGACAGCCAGTTCCCGTTTGCGTCCTGATAATCGCGCGTGAACAGCAGCACGCCGCCGAGGTGGTACTCGGCGATCTTCTCCGCCGCGTCGGCGGCGGGGCATTGCACGAAAAACAGCTGTCCGACCTTTTCCTCCCGCGTCAGGTTGTTGAAAGCAGCGGTAAGCTGTCGTTCCTGCCGCGTTTCGGGCGCGGCGGCTTGACGCCCGCAGGCGCCGAGCAGGAGAAGCAAAACAAAAAGGAGAGGCAAAACGCGCGTTTTGCCTCTCCTCTCTCTGTTTTCTGTCAAAAAGAGGCGTCTCATTCGTCTTCCTTCGCCGTGACGGCGATGTGCAGCTCGTCGAGCTGCTTGGGCGTCACCTCGCTGGGCGCGCCCATCATCACGTCCTGCGCGTTCTTGTTCATCGGGAAGGGGATGATCTCGCGGATCGAGTCCTCGCCCGCGAGCAGCATGACCATGCGGTCGACGCCCGGAGCGATGCCCGCGTGGGGCGGCGCGCCGTAGCAGAACGCGTTGTACATGGCGGGGAACTTCGCCTTCACGTCGTCCTCGCCGAGACGCACCAGCTCGAATGCCTTGACCATGATCTCGGGATCGTGGTTGCGCACCGCGCCGGAGGAAAGCTCCACGCCGTTGCACACGAGGTCGTACTGGTCCGCCATGATGGTCAGCGGGTCGATCTCGCCGCGCTCGGCCTTGAGCAGCACCTCGAGACCGCCCTTGGGCATGGAGAACGGGTTGTGGCAGAACTCCAGCTCTCCGCTCTCGTCGCCGATCTCATACATCGGGAAGTCGGTGATCCAGCAGAATTCGTAGCGCTCCTTGTCCATGTGGCCCTCGCAGGCCGCGCCGAACTGCTTGATCTCCACGCCGATCATCTTCGTGGCCAGCTCGCCCGCGGCGAGCACGACCAGCGTGTTGGGCGCAAGGTCCAGCATGGCCTTGGCCTTGTCGGCGTCCACGAACTTCGCGACGCCGCCGGCGATCGCGCCGGATTCGTCGGTCTTGAACCAGTAGCCCTTCGCGCCGCTCTGCACCTCGCAGTCGCCGAGCAGCTTTTCGATCTGCTTGCGCGTCAGCGCGCAGTCGGAGATCACGACCGCCTTGACGGTCCGGCCCTTGAACGGCTCGAACTCCGTGCCCTCAAACAGGCTCGTCACGTTCTTTGCCGTCAGGTCGATGCGAAGGTCGGGCTTGTCCGTGCCGTAGGTCTCCAGCGCGTCGAGATAGGCGATGCGGCGGAACGGCGGCTGAGACGCGACGTCGTACTTGCCGAACTTCGCGAAGATCGGCGGCAGCACGTCCTCGCAGATCGCGAACACGTCCTCCTGCGTGGCGAACGCCATCTCCATGTCCAGCTGGTAGAACTCGCCGGGGGAGCGGTCGCCGCGGGCGTCCTCGTCGCGGAAGCAGGGCGCGATCTGGAAGTAGCGGTCAAAGCCGGAGGTCATGAGCAGCTGCTTGAACTGCTGCGGCGCCTGCGGCAGGGCATAGAACTTGCCGGGGTGCTTGCGCGCCGGCACCAGATAGTCGCGCGCGCCCTCGGGAGAGGAGGCGGTCAGGATCGGCGTCGTGATCTCGAGGAAGTCATGGGCGAGCATCGCGCTGCGCAGCGCCGCGATGACGTTGCAGCGCAGGATGATGTTCTGCTTCACCGCGGGGTTGCGCAGATCGAGGTAGCGGTACTTGAGCCGGTACGTCTCGTCCGCCTCGCGGGAGCGATTGATCTCGAAGGGCAGCTCGTTGTAGCGGCAGCGGCCGAGCAGCTCGATCTTCTCGGGCACGATCTCGATGTCGCCGGTGGGCAGCTTGGGGTTCTTGCTGGCGCGCTCGCGCACCACGCCGTCCACCGCGATGGTCGACTCCTTGTTGTAGCCTTTGACCTGCGCGAGAAGCGCGGCGTCCTCGACGACGATCTGCGTCGTGCCGTAGAAGTCGCGCAGCACAAGGAAAGCGAGATTGCCGCCGACCTCGCGCACATTCTCCATCCAGCCGACGAGGCGAACCTTTTCGCCGGCGTTTTCGATGCGCAGCTGATTGCAATTATGGGTACGGGACTGCATCATTTTGTTTCTATCTCCTTGTTTTTCGCACCTGCGGGCGCGAAATGAAATGAACGAAGCGAAGGTCTTTTGAAGCCGCTTATGCCATGAAGGGTTTGTTCTTGGGATTGACGATGTCGCGCCAGTCGAGGTCGCCGCGATCCAGCGCAAGGATCAGCGCCTCGGCCGTGCCGGAGTTCGTCGCAAAGGGGATGCGGTTCTCGTCGCAGAGCTTCGCCATATAGGCGATGCTATCGGCATACTCCGGGCTTTTCGGGTCGTGGAAGTAGAGCACCAGATCGATCTCGTTGTACGCAATGCGCGCGCCGATCTGCTCGTCGCCGCCCTGCGCGCCGTTCATGAACAGGCGTATCTCCAGCCCCGTCGCGTCCGAGATGATCTTGCCGGTGGTGTTCGTCGCGCACAGGGTGTGACGCGAGAGGATGCCGGCATAAGCGGTGCAGAACTGCACCATGAGCTCCTTCCTGTTGTCGTGCGCGATCAATGCGATGTTCATGTTTTCCCTTTCTGCCATAGTTGGCGGTCCATGCACGATCCTTCCATCAAGCCATCGAAACGACGGCTCGATCGCTTGATGGAGGAATCGTTCCTCCTAAAGCTTCATGATGGGCACTTTTTCGCCGCAGAGACGCCGCGCGATGTTGCGGCAGGCGCGGCGCGCGGGGGAGTAGTAGCCGAAGCCGTCCACCCTGCCCTTGCCGAGCAGCGTCGGCAGATCCTCGTCCTCCGGCACGACGCCCAGCAGCGGCAGTCCCGCCGCGTCCATCGCGTCGTCGATATTTGCGCGCAGGGACTTGAGCAGCTTGCGCCGCAGGCGGTTCACGACCAGGTGTACCCGTCCGGGGTAGCTGTGCAGCTCCATCACCGTGCGCTGCGCGTCGCGCAGGCACGACGGCTCCGTCGTGGAGACCACGATGATCCGGTCGGCGTTCGCCGTAGCGAGCCGGAACGATTCGCCAAGGCCCGCGCCGCCGTCGATGAGCACAAAGTCGAACTGCTCCCGCGCGGCGTCCAGCAGAGCGCGCAGGCCGTCGGGGGAGGCAAGCGACGCCTCCGTCGTCACCGGCGCGGTCAGCAGGTACAGCCTGGTCAGCCTCCGGTGCTGCACGACAGCCTCCTCCAGCGTCGCGCGGTGCGCAACGACGTCCGAAAAGTCCATCAGCACGCGGTCGGAGAGCCCCAGCGCCAGATCGAGGTCGCGCAGGCCCACATCGCAGTCCAGCAGCAGCGTGCGCTTGCCGAGCAAGGCAAGCGACGCGCCGATCAGGGCGGTCAATGAAGTTTTTCCCGTGCCGCCCTTGCCGGACACGACGGCTGCTACCTGGCCCAATGGAGGCTCCTTTCTCACAGAGGCTTTTTCTTGATTTGCCCAAACGCGCGGGGATACTGCTTCGGCGTGGGCGCCGCCTTGTCGATGACGACGACCCGGTGCGTGACGTCGCAGGTCGGGATCGGGTAGTCGACCACGTCCGCCAGACGGCCGCCGAGCGTCTCGATCGCGTCCATCGCGCCCTCCAGCTCGTCGTCGCTCCCCACGCTCTTCATGGCGAGGAACTGACCGCCGACCTTCACCAGCGGCAGACACAGCTCGCACAGGATCGGCAGCGCCGCCACCGCGCGGGAGGCCGCAAGGTCGAAGCGCTCCCGATTCGCCGCGGCGTACTCCTCGGCGCGCGCGTGGACGCAGTCCACCCGCGCAAGGCCGAGCGTCGAACACGCGTCCCGCAGGAAATCCACGCGTTTTCCCGTGCTGTCGAGCAGCGTCAGGTCAAAGTCGTCGCGCAGGATGCGCAGCGGAACGCCGGGGAAGCCCGCGCCCGTGCCGACGTCGATCACACGCTTGCCGCCAAAGTCTGCGACGCGCAGCAGCGCCGCGCTGTCCAGCAGGTGCAGCCGCGCGAAATCCGCCTCGTCCGTGACGGCGGTGAGGTTCATCACCCGGTTTCGCTCCAGCACGAGCCGCGCGAACGCTTCCAGCGGCTCGGCCTTCGCGGCGTCCAGCCCCAAGTCTGAGAGCCCCGGACGCAAAATGTCAAGCATAAGCGCTTTACTTGCTCTGCGCTTTCAGCAGGTCGCGGATCTCGGTGAGCAGCTTCTCCTCCGCCGAGGGCTCGGGCGGCGCGGCAGGCTTTTCCTCTTCCTTCTTCTTGGCGGCGGCCACCAGCTTGTTCATGGCCTTCATCATCCAGAACACGACAAACGCGATGAGGATGAAATTGATGATCGCCGTGATAAAGCTGCCGTAGGCGATGTTCGCGCCGCCCACCGTGATGGCGAGACCGCTGAAGTCGATGCCGCCGATGATGACGCCGATGATCGGCATGAGGATATCGTCGATCAACGACGTGGTGATCGCGCCGAACGCGCCGCCGACGATCACGCCGATGGCGAGGTCCATGACGTTGCCCTTGAGCGCAAACGCTTTGAATTCTTCGAGGAACTTCTTCATGATGATTTTCTCCTTCTCACTCATTTCAATAACGGCGCACCCGCCGATATTTGCCGCTTTACAGAACCTTCTGCCTTGTTTTTACGCCTTGGGAACGAGCTTCTCCGTGCCGCCCATGTAGGGACGCAGCACCTCGGGGATGTTCACGCTGCCGTCGGCTTGCAGATTGTTCTCGAGGAACGCGATGAGCATGCGCGGCGGCGCGACGACGGTGTTGTTGAGCGTGTGGGGGAGGTACAGCTTGCCGTCCGAACCCTTGATGCGGATCTTCAGGCGGCGCGCCTGCGCGTCGCCGAGGTTGGAGCAGGAGCAGACCTCGAAGTACTTCTTCTGGCGCGGGGACCACGCCTCGATGTCGCAGCTCTTGACCTTGAGATCGGCGAGGTCGCCGGAGCAGCACTCCAGCTGACGCACGGGGATGTCCATGGAGCGGAACAGCTCGACCGAGTACTGCCACATCTGCTCGTACCACTTCATCGAGTCCTCGGGACGGCAGACGACGATCATCTCCTGCTTCTCGAACTGGTGGATGCGGTACACGCCGCGCTCCTCGATGCCGTGCGCGCCCTTTTCCTTGCGGAAGCAGGGGGAGTAGGACGTGAGCGTCTGGGGCAGGCTCTCCTCCGGCAGGATCTGGTCGAGAAAACGGCCGATCATGGAGTGCTCGCTCGTGCCGATGAGATAGAGGTCCTCGCCCTCGATCTTGTACATCATGGAGTCCATGTCGTTCTGGCTCATGACGCCTTCGACCACGTTGCCGTGGATCATGAACGGCGGGATGCAGTAGGTGAAGCCCTTGCCGATCATGAAGTCGCGGGCGTAGGCGATGACCGCCTCGTGCAGCCGCGCGACGTCGCCCAGCAGATAATAGAAGCCGTTGCCGGAGACGCGCAGCGCGGAGTCGATGTCGATGCCGGCGAACTTCGCCATGATGTCGGTGTGATAGGGGACCTCGAAGTCGGGCACCTTCGGCTCGCCGAAGCGCTGGACCTCGACGTTCTTGCTGTCGTCCTCGCCGATGGGCACGCTGGGATCGATGATGTTCGGGATCAGCAGCATGTCATGGTGCAGCTTCGCCTCGTACTCGGCCTCCTGCGCCTCCAGCGCCTTGAGCGCGTCGTCGTTGTCCTTGACCGCCGCCATGTTGGCGTCGATCTGACGCTGGATCTCGTCCTTCTCCGCACCCTCGGCCTTCTTGAGCTTGCCGAACAGCGGGCCGTTGGCCTTGGAGAGCTGGTTGCGCTTGGCGCGCAGGTCGCTGGCGCTTGTGATGGCGGCGCGCAGCTTCGCGTCGAGGTCGATCACCTCGTCGACGAGCGGCAGCTTCGCGTCCTGGAACTTCTTCTTGATGTTCTCCCGCACCGCGTCGGGGTTTTCACGGATGAATTTGATATCAAGCATTGATGTGATTTCCTCTTTTCTTCTATATGGGGTCCCCGCGCGAGTCCAGCGAAGCGAGTCGCGTGGGGAAAGGAGACACAGCGGAGTGAATGAGCTTTCGCGCTTGCGCGGAAGCGAATGATACGGAGCTTGTGGCGACGCGTTTCACGTGAAACAATTCACAGTTATACACAGGCTTTTCCTTTATCGATTGCTGCCTGACCGGATCAAATCTTCTATCTTTTCCGATTGCCGCTCCCAACGGCTGCCGGTCCATTTTACGAGGTCTTTGCCGGCCAACGCCGTCATCAGCGTTTGGAAATCCTCGAGAGGGTCGTAGACTTTCAGCTCCTCTTCGTGCATCGAGTCGTGGATCTCCCGTATCCGTCCCTCGACGTCGTAGTCCCACGCGGCGATCTGCGCGGCGGCGGAGCGGTAGTCGCCGGCTTTGCAGCAGCCAAGCGCAACGTTTACGTCCTTGACCGCCATATATTGCTCGCCCCACTTTGTTCCGTTAGCCTGTTCCTCTTCAAGCTTTATCTTCTGGACGTCGAGCTCGTTTTGCAGGGCTTCCGTCTGACCGGCAAGCTCCTCCACCTCCGCCTCCAGCGCCTCGACCTGCTGCTCCAGCTCGATGTTGCGGTCCAGCGTCGCCTGCATCGCGCTGGCGCTGCCGCGCAGCTCGGAGAGCACCTGGTCGTTGCTGCGCTGGTTCATCATGTACGACCACAGCAGCAGGGAAAACGCCACGACAAACAGTATGAAAATGTATCCGTAGACCCGCTTTTGTCCGGTCTTTTCGTCGAGGGGCAGCTCCTCCGCCGCTTTTTCCTCCGCGGGCGCCGCGGCGGGGGAGGGCTGCTCGTCCTTGGGATGCTCGTGGATCAAATCGGTCATGGTCACGCTTTACCCTTTCTTTTCTTAATGAGGGCCAGCGCCTCGAGCAGGTCGTTCAGATCGTCCATGCCGTAGTAGTCCAGTTCGATGCGGCCCTTTTTCCGGCCCGCCACGATCCGGCAGCCGCGGCCCAGCTTGTCCGTCAGTTCGCTGGCCGCCAGCTTGGCGTAGTTGATCGTCTCCGCGTCCAGCTCCTTCTTCGTCTTGGGCTTGGCGTTGAGCTTCTTGACCAGCGCCTCGGTCTGCCGGACGCTGAGGCCCCCGTCGACGACCTCCTGCGCCGCCTTTTTCTGCAGCGCCGCGGAGAGCGGCAGCAGCGCGCGGGCGTGTCCGCCGGAGAGCTTGCCCTCCTCCACCAGCGCGCGCACCTCGGGGCAGAGGCCCAGCAGGCGCAGCGCGTTCGCCACCGCGGAGCGGGACTTGCCGACCCGCGCCGCCACGTCCTCCTGCGTCATGTGGTAGCTGTCCATCAGCTTGCGGTAGCCCTCGGCCTCCTCAAGCGGGTCGAGATCCTCGCGCTGGAGGTTTTCGATGAGCGCCAGCTCCGTCGACTTGCGGTCATCCGCCTCGATGACGATGGCCGGCACCTCCGTGAGTCCCGCCAGCCGCGCGGCGCGCCAGCGGCGCTCGCCCGCGACGATCTGATAGTAGCCCGACGAGAGCCGCCGCACCGTCAGCGGCTGCAGGATGCCGTGCTCGCGGATGGAATCCGCCAGCTCGTCCAGCGCCGCGTCGTCAAACCGCTTGCGCGGCTGGTCGGCGTTGCATTCGACCTGCGCGATGGGGAGGCTTTGTAAGTTTTCACTGGTATCGGTGCGGAGCGCGGCGTCGCCCAACAGCGCGCCGAGACCCTTGCCAAGTCCGTGGGGTGTATTCGCCATCATTTTGCTCCTATAGTTATAGTAATTATGCGTTCTTCTTCAAAAACTCCTGCGCAAACGCGTCATACGCCTCCGCGCCGCGGCTGGTCCGGTCATAGGCGTTGATGGGCTTGCCGTGGCTCGGCGCTTCGGAGAGGCGCACGTTGCGCGGGATCACCGTCGCGTAGACCTTGCCGGGGAAGTAGCGCTTGACCTCCTCCGCCACCTGCATGGCGAGGTTGGTGCGCGCGTCGTACATCGTGAGCAGCACGCCCTCCAGCTCGATGGCGGGGTTCAGCGAGCGCTTGACGATGCGCACGGTGTTCAGGAGGTCGCTCAGGCCCTCCAGCGCGAAATACTCCGCCTGCACCGGCACCAGGATCGTATCCGCCGCGCACAGCGCGTTGAGCGTCAGCAGCTCCAGCGACGGGGGGCAGTCGATCAGGATATAGTCGTAGTCGGGGGAGAGGGGAGACAGCGCCTCCTTGAGCAGGAACTCCCGGCGGTCGCGGCCGATCATCTCAATGCCGGCGCCCGCCAGCGCCTTGCTGGACGGCAGCACGTCGCCGTAGCGCGTATGTACCACGCTCTCTTTCGCGTCCGCGCCGTTGATGAGCACCGCATACACGCCCTGTGAGGCGGCCTTGTCCACGCCCATGCCGGAGGTGGAGTTCGCCTGCGGGTCAAAATCGCAGAGCAGCACGCGCTTGCCGGCCTCATGCAGCGACGAGACCAGATTGACACAGGACGTCGTTTTCCCGACGCCGCCCTTTTGATTCACAACAGCTACGATCTTGGCCAAGGAAGCACCCGCTCTCCGCTCAACTCCCATATGGGGGCATTTTAACCTATTATTTGAGGTACTAGTATAACACAAATCGACGCAATTTCAACCGAAAATTGGAAATGGCACAAAAAGGACACATTTTTGCGAAAATCGCCTGCCGCGCCGCGGGGCGGCGGTCGTCGACGGCCGTCGCGACAGCGGGATCGGTCGCCGGAAAGCGCAAAAGAAGGACTGCGCCGACCGCGCAGTCCTTCTTTTGTTTCACGTGAAACATTCTCTGTTTTCCACAGGCGGCGCCCGCTCACTCCGCTTCGATCAGCAGCAGCCCCTCCAGCGGCTGGAGCGTGAGCTGCAGCACGTTGCCGGCGGCGTTGAAGCGGCGGCCGGTCAGCGCGTCCAGCGCGACCTTGCCGTTCCACGGCAGGCCGACCTTCGCGCTCTCCTCGCCCGCATTGCAGACCGCAAGGCTGACCTCGTCCTTCGCAACGCGCCGGAACGCGAGGATCGCGCCCTCGGCCAGGATATACTCGATCGTCCCGCTTTGCAGGGACTCGCGGGCGTTGCGCAGCGCGCCGAGGCGCTGGAAGTAGGCGATGAGCCATTTGTTCTCGCGGCTCCACGGATAGGTGCCGCGGTTGAACGGGTCCTCAAAGCCCTGCATGCCGGCCTCGTCGCCGTAGTAGAGCGTCGGGGAGCCGGGGAAGGCGTACATCACCAGCGCGGCAAGGCGGGTGCGGCGCATGCCGTGATAGATCTCGTTGGCGTTGAGCACCATGCGCGCCCGCTCCTCGCGGCTCTGCGGCCACGGTCCGCTGTAGCCCAGCACGGTCAGAAGCCGCGGGGTGTCGTGGGTGGAGAGGAAGTTCATCGCGCCGTAAAACGCCGCAGGAGGGTAGTTCTCGCGGATGCTCTCCATGGCGTCGCGGAAGACCGAGGCGTCCGTGTTGAGCAGATAGTTCATCAGCGCGTCGCGGAACGGGTAGTTCATCAGGCCGTGCGTCTGACGGCCCAGCAGGTACTTGCGGCGCACGGAGTACGCGATCTTGTTGGAGCCGTCCTCCCAGACCTCGCCGATGAGGTAGGCGTCCGGCTTCGTCTCCTCCATGGCGCGGCGGATGCGCTCGATGAAAACGCCGGGCAGCTCGTCCGCCACGTCCAGCCGCCAGCCGGACGCGCCCGCGCGCAGCCAGTGGCGCACGACGCTGTCCTCGCCCTCGATGATGAAGTTGATGTAGTCCGGGTCGTATTCCTCCACGGCGGGCAGCGTCTTGAAGCCCCACCAGGCGTCGTACTCGTCGGGGAACTTCGAGAAGTGGTACCAGCTGGCGTAGGGGGAGTTCCGGCTCTGGGCCGCGCCGAGGCCGGGGTAGAAGCCTTTCGCGTTGAAGTAGACGCTGTTGGAGCCGGTATGGTTGAACACACCGTCGAGGATCACGCGGATGCCCAGCTCCTCCGCCCGCGCGCAGAGCGTGCGGAAGTCCTCCTCCGTGCCGAGCAGCGGATCGATGCTGCGGTAGTCCGCCGTGTCGTAGCGGTGGTTGGACGCCGCCTCGAACACCGGATTGAGGTAGATCGTCGTCACGCCGAGGGTCTTGATGTACTCCAGCTTCTCCGTGATGCCGGCGAGGTCGCCGCCGAAGAAGTCGGAGCAGGTGATCTCACCCTCCGCGTTGGGGAGGTAGTCCATCATCTCGCCCCAGTAGTCGTGGAGCGTGCGATCGCCCACCATGCCGCTGACGTCGCGCTTGACGCCGCGGCGGAAGCGCTCGGGGAAGATCTGATAGGTGACGCCGCGGCCGAACCACTCGGGCGTCTTGGACGCGCCGTCGTAGACCGTGAGCTGCCATGCCGCCAGCTCGTCCCACTGGCAAAAGCCGTTCCGGCCCAGCAGACACTCGCCGCCGTCGGCCCAGTCGAGACGGAAGTGGTACCAGACCAGCTCGCCCTCCGACGGCGCCGTGTAGACGCCGCGGAACGCGCGCTTTCCGTCGATCTCGCACGCGGAAAGCTCTATCTCCTCCCAGGTGTCGGCGAACTCGCCGTGTACCTTGAGCGTGACGCGCGTCACGGCGTCCCCCTCCGGCCACACGCAGAGCGAGACCTTCGTCCCGCAGGGTACGGCGCCGTAGGGCGTCTTGCAGCGCTCGTCTCTGGAGTTAAAATACATGATGATCCCTCCGTGCTCCGCGCCGGCAGGCGCGGAAAGGTTTCTTTATTTCAGGAGCGTATTCTCGCCGATCACGTCCGCGGCCGCGGCGGCGAAGTACGCGTTGAGGATCTCTACCGCCGTAGAGGCCAGCGCGCCGCCGCTGTCGCCCTTTTCGATGGCGACCGCCAGGGCGATCTGCGGGTCGTCATAGGGCGCGAACGCCACAAACACGCCGTTGCTGATCGTGCCCTTGCCGCCGGTCTGCGCCGTGCCGGTTTTGGCGGCGGCGTCGACAATGCACTTGGTAAACTGGCTGCGCACGCTGCCCTCCGTGACCAGCTTTCGCATGCCGGCGAGCACCGCGCGAAGGTTCTCGTCCTTGATGGAAACGACGTCTGCGGGCGGCTCGTCATAGACGTAAATCGGCACGGCGCTGTCATATTCGCTGACGTTCTTCAGAAGATGCGCGTTGTAGCGCACGCCGCCGCCGGCGAGCGTCGCGATGTAGTTGGCCAGCTGCAGCGGCGTGAAGAGATCGTATGCCTGCCCGATCGCCGCCTGCAGCGTCAGGCCGTCCGTCCAGCGCTGTCCGTCCAGCGAATCGACGTATTCCGGCGACGTCATCGTGCCGGTGCGCTCGGGTATTTCGATGCCGGTCGGCTCGCCGAGGCCGAAGGCCGCGGCGTAGCGCTCCAGTGTGGAAATGCCGGTCATGCGGCCCACGTCGTAGAAGAAATAGTTGCACGACACCTTGATCGCGTCCGTCACATTGACGGAGCCGTGGTTGCCGGGCCAGATCCAGCAGTGGAAGGTCATGTCGTAGTACTTGTAGGCGCCGAGGTCGCGGATCCTGGTCTGCGGGGTGATGGTTCCGCTCTCCAGCGCGGCGACGGCCACCATCGGCTTGAAGGTCGATCCGGGCGCGAGCGCCCACTGCGTCGCGCGGTTGAGCATCGGCCGCCGGGCGTCGGTATTGAGCGTTTCGAAGTCCCGGTTGAAGCTCTTGAGCGAGTACGTCGGGTAGGACGCCAGCGCCAGCACGTCGCCGGTGCCGACTTGGACGACCGCCGCCGCCGCGCCGCGGTCAATGCCGTCCTTCTCCGTCATGGCGTCGGTGGTTTCGCCGAGAATGCGCTCCACCTCCGTCTGAAAATCGATATCGATCGTGAGGGAAACGTTGTCGCCGGGCTCCGGCACGGTAGAATAGAGCTCGGAGATGGTCTTGCCCTCGGCGTTCATCGTCACGACCCGCGTGCCCTCCGTGCCGCGAAGGTAATCCTCAAACGCCGCCTCGGCGCCGTCCAGCCCCACGAGATCGTTCCAGCGGTAGCCTTCCTTATCTTTGTATTCATCCCAGTTCTGTATCTTGCCGACGCGCCCCAGCAGATGCGACGCCGCGTCCGTCTGGTATTCGCGCACCATCGCCGTGCCGACGCGCACGCCGGCATAGTCGCCGTCCTTGAGCAGCGAGATCAGCCGGACGCTCACGTCGGAGGCCAGCAAAAACGATTCTCCGCCGTCCTGCTCCGCGATCTCCAGCGAATAGCGAAGGCCCACCACGTCGCGGGCGTGCTCCTGCGAGAGATCCACGCCGTACTCGTCGCCGAGCAGCGACAGCAGCAGCGGGGCGGGGAGGCCCTCCGGAAGCTCCTCCACGCGCAAGCCCTCCTCGATCCAGCGGCGCCCCTCCAGAAAGCGGAGCAGCACGCCGGAGCGCACGGAGGAGAAGTCGTATTCATACGGCGCGGTCTTCGTCAGCGGAAATTCGTCGAACCACTCCACGCCCTGCGCGCGAAGCAGCTCGATCAGCCGCAGCAGCTCGTCGTTGAAGCGCTCCTTCTCAATGAGCGAGGCGTCCAGCGTCAGCGTATAGACCGCGCGGTTCGAGACAAGCACCTTGCCGTTGCGGTCCATGATGACGCCGCGGGACGCCTCCACCTTTTCCACGCTGGTGGTCGTACGTACCGAGCGCGCGCGGTACTCCGCCCCGTGCACGATCTGCGCGTCGAACATCGTCACCACAAAGACGATCAGGCAGATCGCAAACAGGCCGCTCAGCGCGAGCAGCCGAAAATACAGTTTTTTGCTCTCTTCCAAGGCGGCCTCCTCTCTGCGCGCGGCGCAAATTTAAATGGTAAATCTCCGATGCAGGAACATCAGCACCGGATGACAAACGACGAGCAGCAGACAGGACGCCAGCGACTCGCGCAGAAAAACGCCGAGCATTGCGCCGAATGCCGCCCGCGCCTTGAACGCCAGAGCAAGCATGTTGAACGCGTCGACCACGGCAAAGGTGACCAGCGTCACGAGGATCGAGCACAGAACGCCCGGCTGCAGCAAGCTCTTTGCCAAAAGCGACACGCCCAGCGCGGCCAGCGTAAACGCAACCGTATAGATGCAGGGGAAGGTCCCTGCGACGGTCAGATCGCTGAGCACGCCGCACACCAGCGCATACACGACGCCGGAGCGCATATCCTCCGTCGAGGCGACGACGGCGACCAGCAGCGGCGTCAGAAAAAGGCGAACGCCGAAGATCTCGACGTTTCGCAGCGTCAGCGAAAAGAGCAGCGTCAGCAGCAGCGACGCCGCGCCGTAGACCGACCACTTTATGATGAGGTCACGCCTTGTGAGCATAGCTTTCCTCTCTCATTCCACAATCTCGAAGGACTTGATGACGAAAACCTCCGTCAGCTCATCCAGATCCAGCATCGGTGTGAGCACGGCATACTGCGCCAGGCCGTTATCGCCGGTTTCCACGCTCTCGACCGTCCCGATCACGATGTTCGAGGGATAATAGCCGCCGAGACCGGACGTGACGATATAGTCGCCCACCAGCAGCGGCGTCCCGCCGGGAAGATAGGAGAGCTTCAGCTTCCCCTCCTGCATCAGCGAGAAGTCACCCTCCGCAATGGCCACGTCTCCCGTGCGGTAGAGCAGCGCGCCCAGCTCGACGTCGGCGTCCACGATCGACTGCACCGTGCACCAGTTGTAGCCCACCTCGGAGACAATGCCGATCAGATAGCCCTCGCTGCTCACCACCACGTTGTCGACCGCCACGCCGTGCGCCGTGCCGCAGCTGAGCGTCATGGTCCGCGCCCAGTTGTTCGCGTTGCGCTCGAGCACCATGGCGGATTCGAACACGAAATCGCGCCGCTGCTCGCGCAGGCCCAGCAGCTCGCGCAGCATGGCGTTCTCCTCGCGGTCGCGCTCCACCTGCCGCGCATTCGCGCGCAGCTCCGCGACCTCCTCGCGCAGCGCCTGGTTCTCCGCCAGCAGGTCGCTGTAGTCCGCGTAGTAGTGCCGCTTGTCCTCCAGCCAGCGGCTGACGCCCGCCGCCGCCGCACGGAACGGCGAGGCGGCAATGCCCGCCGCGTTGTCCAGCACCGTGGACGTGGACGCAAAATAGGAGAGGACGCTGAGCCCCACCGCGATCACCGCGGCGGCAGCCAGGATCCACAGCCCGTGCTTTTCCAGAAACTCTCTCAAACAGCGCCCTCCTTCCCATGTATGTTATAGGTTCGTATCGGATTCTACGTGTAAAGGAAACTTCCCTTACAGAAGACAGACGCCGAATTCCTTCAGCGCCTCCGCCAGCGGCAGGACCGGCAGGCCCATCACGTTGAAAAAGTCGCCGTCAATGCGCTCCACCAGCAGCGAGCCGCGGCCCTGTATGCCATAGGCGCCCGCCTTGTCCATCGGTTCGCCGCAGGCGATATAGGCGCGCAGCTCCGCATCGGTCGCGCTGCGGAAATAGACGTCCGTTGACGATGTAAAGCAAACTTCCTTGTCGCCCTGCCGCACCGTCACGCCGGTGCAGACCAGATGGCGGCCGCCGGAGAGCTCCCGCAGCATCCGCAGCGCGTCCGCCTCGTCCCGCGGCTTGCCCAGCCGCTCGCCTCCGAGAAAGACCATCGTGTCCGCCGTGATAACGATGGCGTCCGGCGCGGTCAGCGCCCGCGCCGCCTCTGCTTTTTGGCGGGAGATGTGGGCGACGGTCTCCTGCGGCGTCAAGCCTGCCGGGCAGCTTTCGTCCGCCTCCGGTACGACAACGGTAAATTCCGTCAGTCCGATCCGCCGCAGCAGCTCCTGCCGCCGCGGGGAACCGGACGCCAATACGATCTGTGCCATCCTATACTCCAAATGATTGCTGATAGTAATATTTTCTAAGAATATAACGAATATGCCGCCTTTTTGCCGCCCTCACTCCACGCCGCGGTAGAAAAGGCCGTGGGTGAAGTCCTCCGGCTGCGGAACGCTGCCGGACAGGTACGCACGCAGGATCGCGGCGCATTCCGCCGGAGTTTCCGTGGTAAAACGCAGCCGCGCGAAGCTCAGGCCGAGGCCGCACCAGTCGTCCCGATCGGCGAGGCAGAGCGTCTTGGCGTTTTCGATCTCGCTGCGGCCTCCCGCCGCTTCCAGCACGGGGAAGCGTTCTCCCTTGCGGTCTGTCAGGACATTCTCCTTGCCGCCGACGCGGTTCTCCGTGATCATCAGCGGCAGCCGTCCGTAAACAACGGCCTCGCAGGGGATACATTTTTGTATGTCGCGGATCTGCTCGCGGCGCAGCTCAAAGGAAAGCATGGCGGTGTCGAGCCCCTGCTGCATCAAAAAGCGAAGCGCCGTCGAGTTGAACACGTTGAGCGACTGCTCGCCGCGCTTTTGGAGCGGCAAGTCGCGCGCCAGCGCAAAATGCCCCAGATTGCCGATCCCCACCGCGGAAACGCCGCTCGATACGGCGCGTTCCAGCAGGCGGCGCAGCTCCGCCTCATCCTGCGTGCGGTAGATGCGGGGCAGCACCGCGCAAAAGGCGGCTCTGTCTGCGAATTTGGATAAGTCGATTTTGTCGAGCTGATCAATCGACAGAGCGATCATTGCCGGCTTCTGTTCGATCAGCTCCTCCGTCAGCTGCTCCGCGCGGGCGAGGGATACCGTCATGCGCGGCGGCTCGGCGATATTGGAGAACCGGTCCTCCGGCGCAAAGGCGTTTGTCCGGCGCTCCGGCAGGGCCGTGCGCTGCTCCGCCAGCGCGGAAAGCGCGTCGCGCCGCAGCGCGTTGAGCGCCGCCGCGGAGACCGCCAGACCGTCTCCCACCGTCACGCGGCAGTCCGACACGGAAAACACGGTGCCGCCGGTCTTGCGGAGCCGCTCCTCCACCTCCGCCGCGGTGAGACTGCGCGTCCGCGCGGCCTCCGGCACGGCGCCGGTCACGGTCGTGCGGTGTCCGTCGGGGTCGGCCGCGGTCAGCGAGAGCGGCGCGCCCGCTTCGATGGCGGCGTCGAAGGCTGCGGGAATCCTGCGCGGCTCCTTTTCATAGTCTGCGCGCAGCTCGGAAAACCATTCCTCGGGCCAGCGCGCGTCCTTGGGACGAACGCCGAACATCCCGCCGCCTTTCCTATTTGTATAATAACCGTCGGTGAATCCGGAGCGTGAAAACGCCGCTTCCAGCTGCGCCTGCTCCTCGTCCGTGGCGGCGCGATGCTCCCGCAGGAGCCGCGCGTAGACGCCCGTCACCGCGGCGACGTATTCCGGGCGCTTCATGCGCCCCTCGATCTTGAGGCACGCAACGCCCATATCCTGCAGCTCCGGCACATAGGCCGCCAGATTATTGTCCTTGAGGCTCAGGGGATGCGCGCCGTTGTAGGGCAGGCGGCAGGGCTGGGCGCAGGCGCCGCGGTTGCCGCTGCGCTGGCCGATGACCGCGCTCATGGCGCACTGGCCGGACCAGCACACGCACAGCGCGCCGTGGACGAAGACCTCCACCTCAATGGGGCTTTTCTCGCAGATCGCGCGGATCTCGTCGCGAGTGAGCTCCCGCGCCAGTACCGCGCGGGTGATGCCGAGACGGGCCGCCTCCTCCACGCCCGAGAGCGTGTGCACCGTCATCTGCGTGCTGGCGTGGAGCGGCACGTCGGGAACCACGCGGCGCAGCGTGTCCAGCACGCCCCAGTCCTGCACCAGGATTGCGTCGACGCCCGCGTCGCTCGCGGCCTTCGCCGTGGCGGCGAGACGCCGCAGCTCACGGTCCGTCACCAGCGTATTGAGCGTCAGATAGACGCGGACGCCCCGCAGATGACAATAGGCGACCACGTCGCGCAGCTCCTCGGTCGTAAAGTTCCGCGCGCTGCGGCGGGCGTTGAACGCGTCAACGCCCAGATATACGGCGTCCGCGCCGCTCTGTACGGCGGCGACGAGCGCTTCCCGGGAACCCGCGGGGGCAAGCAGCTCGGTCATGCGGTCACTTGCGGTTCTGCGCCTTGAACAGCTCGCGCTTGAGCTCGGAAGCCTCGTTCTTCGCCGCGTTCGCCTCGTCCAGATACTGCTTGACCTGGGCGCGGAGCGTCTCGGAGGTCTCGCGCTCCTTGAACAGCTCGTCTGCGATGTTCACCGCGGTAAGTACGGCGGCGTCGGTGCGGCCGACCTTTGACGCCTCCATCAGCTCGGCAAGCTTGGCGTCGACGTAGCCGCCCACCTTCTGCATATAAGAGGGCGCCTCCTCGGCGACGAGCGTATAATCTTCACCGCAGATGCTGACCGTTACACGATTTTCCATGGTTGACCCAATCCTTTCTCCTTATTCGTAAGGACGCTTTTCCACCTAATGATTCGTTCTATACTATAACACAACGCCGCGGCGATGGAAAGAGGAATTTTGCCGCCGTCCGATGCGGAAACTTTCCCTTTACGAATCCCGGTTTCTATTGTAAAATAGGGTAGACTTTTATCGAAAACAGGGCGGGAAACATGGCGGACTACATGCTGCATCTGACGCAGGAAGAGAATATCGTCCTCGGCGCGGGCATCGTCCGCCGTCTCATCGAGTACGGCAGCGGCGACGCCGCGCTGCTGTATCTGTGTCTGGCCCGCCGCGGCTCGGCGGAGCCGGAGAAGCTCCGCGCAGAGCTGCGCTGGAGCGCGGAACAGTTCGCCGCCGCGGAGGCCGCGCTGCGCGCCATGGGTCTCGTCGGCGCGCCTTTGACGCCCGAGCGCCCGCAAACGCCGCCCGCTCCGCCGCCGGAAACGGCGCTGCCGGAGTACAGCCGCGAGGACGTGATGGGCAAGCTGGAGAGCGACGCCTCGTTCGCGGCGCTGCTCCGGGAGGTCGAGCGCAAGCTGGGCCGCCTCAGCGACCCGTCGGTGCGAAAGCTGCTGGGGCTCTACGACTATCTGGGTCTGCCCGCCGACGTGGTATATCTGCTGGTCAACTACTGCATCGACCGCAAGGCGCGGCAGTTCGGCGAGGGCCGGCTGCCCACCATGCGCGAGATCGAGAAGGAGGGCTACGTCTGGGCGCGGCAGGAGCTGTTCTCCACCGCCGCCGCGGACGCCTATATCCGCCGCGAGAAAACGCGGCGCGGACAGTTCCCCGAGTACATGGCGGCGCTGCGTCTCGGCGAGCGCGCGCCGTCCCCGAGCGAGGAGCGCTATCTCGGCGCATGGGCGGACATGGGCTTTCCGCCCGATACCGTCGCCCTCGCGTACGACAAGACGATCCTCAAATGCCACGAGCTCAAGTGGCCGTATCTCAACGGCATTTTGAAGCGCTGGCACGAAAAGGGCATGCACACGCCGGAGGAAGTCGGCGCGGAGAACGCGCCGCGCAAGGCCGCGCCGAAGCAGGGGAGCGGCGGGCGCAACGCGTGGATGAAGGACTACGACTGACGAAAGGCAGAGCGACGAAAGAGGGCTGTTTATGGCTTACGACGGCAAGATCCTGCGGCGCGCGCTCGCGCGCTACGACGAAGACAAGCAGCGGCGGGCGGAGCAGTTCCGCGCGCGGCAGCGCGCGTGCTACCGCGCCGAGCCCCGCATCGAGGAAATAGACTTAGAGCTTTCGCGCACGATGGGGAAGCTCATCGCCTCGGGCTTTCGCCGCGGCACGGACCCCCGCGGCGCCATCGAGGCGCTGAAAACAGAAAATCTCGCTCTCCAGCGTGAGCGGGGCGAGCTGCTGGTCGCTCTGGGTCATGAGCCGGACTATCTGGAGCCGAAGCCCGGCTGCGCCAAGTGCGGCGACACCGGCTGGGTCGGCAGCGACATGTGCTCCTGCCTGCGGGCATACTATGCCAAGGAGCAGAACGCGGAGCTCTCGCGCCTGCTGGATCTCGGCACGCAGAGCTTTGAGACGTTTTCCTTCGACTATTACTCGCAGGAGCGCGCCTTCGATCAGAACATGTCGCCCTATCAGCGCATGGAGAAGAATTACGACGCCTGCCGCGACTACGCCTACGAATTCTCAGCCAAGAGCGGCAACCTGCTGCTCTCCGGCGACCCCGGGCTCGGCAAAACCTTTCTCTCCGCCAGCATCGCCCGCGTGGTGAGCGACGCCGGCTTCTCTGTCGTCTACGACACCGCAAGCCATATCTTTGCCCGCTTTGAGGCGCAGAAGTTCCGCCGCGAGGAGGAGGGCGAGGACCCCTATGACGACGTGTCGCGCTATCTCAAATGCGATCTGCTGATCGTCGACGACCTCGGCACCGAAATGACCACCGGCTTCGTGCAGAGCGCGCTGTATCAGATCGTCAACTCACGGCTGATGGAAAACCGCAAGACCATCATTTCGACCAACCTCAATCCGGACGAGCTGGGTTCACGCTACGGTGCGGCGATCCTCTCCCGCCTCGTGGGCGAGTACCGCATCCTGCCGTTCTTCGGCGAAGATGTCCGCCGGCTGAAGCGAAAATAAGCCGTCATCCCACAGAAAGACAGCTGCCAAAGAGCAAAAGCGCCCGGTCGGCCGCTTTTGTTGAAAGGGGGTGTGCCCGTGTCTCGCATCCAATACGTGCTCCGCGGCGGCGAAGGCGCCGGCGCATCCGAAAGCCGCCTGCATCAGGCCTGCGTCGTGCTCGTGCTCATCGCGTTCGGCGCGGCGAACGGCCTTCTCGCGCTGCGCCTGGCGGCCTGCTCCTATGCGCCGCTGTGGCATCCGGCGGTCTGGGCGTCGTACTTCGCGCACCCGCCGCTGGTGCTGCTCAACGTGCTGCCGGGCGTGATCTTTGCCTTATTGGGCTATGCGCTGTTCCGCCGCGCCTGGGCGGGCTATCTCTGCTCCGCCGTGCCGGTCATCGGCTTCGCGCTGGTCAACTACTATAAAATACAGCTGCGCGGCGACCCCTTCGTCGCCGCCGATCTCCGCCTGCTGCGCACCGCGGGCGGCATCCTCTCGCACTACGATCTGACCGTCACCCGCGTCGTGCTGGTCAGCGTCGGCTGCGCGGGGCTGATGCTGCTGTTCACGATCTTCCTGCTGCCGGGCGGTTTTCGGAGCGCAAAGGTCCGGCTCGTCGGCTCGCTCCTCTGCCTCGCGCTGCTGCCGGCGCTGTATCAGTTCGTATACATGAACGACGACATCTACTACGGCACCATCAACTTCGACGCCATCGAGACGGAGTGGTCGGGGGTGGAGGTCTTTGTCTCCCGCGGGTTCTGGTATCCCTTTATCCGCAGCATCTCCAAGGCGCTGCCCTCCCCGCCGGAGGGCTACAGCGCCCGGGAGGGGGACGCCGTCCTCGCCGCCTATGAGGACGCGGATATTCCCGGGGAAAGCAAGGTCCATGTCGTCGGCGTCATGCTGGAGGCCTTCACCGACCTGACCGACTTCTCGATGCTGCGCGCACAGCCGGAGGTGGCAGCGCTCTACGAGCCGCTGCACGAGCTGGAGGCCCAAAGCGTCTCCGGCAATCTGCTCACCAACATCTTCGCCGGCGGCACGGTGGATACGGAGTGGGGCTTCCTCTCCGGCTATACGACCCACGATACCTTCCGCACCGGCGTCGACTCCTATGTGCGCTATTTCAAGTCGCAGGGCTACGATACGGTCTACTATCACCCGGGTTATGCGTGGTTCTACAACCGCAGGAACATCAACGAGTACCTCGGCTTCGACCGCAGCGTGTTCTCCGAGGACGGCTTCGGCGCGCTGGTCGACCCGGAGCAGGCGCCGCTGCGCTCCGACGCGATCCTGTTCGACTATGTGTTTTCCGAACTGACCGCGCGCACGCCGGAGCAGCCGCCGCTGTTCGCCTTCGCCATGACCTTCCAGAACCACGGCCCCTACGACGATCAGGCCGCGAACGGTATCCGTCCGGTGACGAGCGCGGCGACCGGCTTGTCGGAGTCCGCCTGCACCATCCTCAACAACTATCTGGACGGCGTCGCCGATACCATCGCGGAACTGATCCGCTTCACGCAGGAGCTGGAGAGCCTGGACGAGCCGGTGGTGCTGACGGCGTTCGGCGACCACAAGCCGTGGCTCGGCAACGACGCGTCGGTGTATCTCGAGCTGGGCGTCGATCTCGATCCCGCCACGCGGGACGGCTTTTACAACTACTATGCCACGCCGTACTTTATCTGGGCAAATTCCGCGGCCAAGGCCGCGCTGGGCCGCAGCTTTGTCGGCGAGGGCGGCGATTGCTCGCCCTGCTTCCTCATGGCGGAGCTGTTCGACCAATGCGCATGGGAAGGCCCCGGCTTCCTGCAGCTCGCCCGCGAGCTGCGCGCGATCACGCCGCTGGCGCACGAGGAAGGCTTCTTCCTCGAGGACGGTCAGCTGACCGACGCGCTGCACGGCGAGAACGCGGCGTTCTATCAGCGCTACCGCATCGCAGAGTACCGCAGGGAGACAAAGGGCGTCAAATAGATCAAAAAAAGCAGCCTTGCGGCTGCTTTTTTCTTGTTGTTTTGCGAGGATCCTTTTCGTCAGGCAGGAAAGAGAGCGCGGGCGGGCTTTCCGCCCGTCAAGGATCGATGACGCGGCATGGCGGAAAGGAGTCCGCAAAATCAGAACTTCACGCGCTCGGCGAGGTATGCCTTGACCTCCTCGATGGGCAGGCGGATCTGCTTCATCGTGTCGCGCTCGCGGATGGTGACGCTGTGGTCGGCGGGGGTGTTCTCGTCGCCGACGGTCTCGAAGTCGAAGGTGATGCAGTACGGCGTGCCGATCTCGTCCTGACGGCGATAGCGCTTGCCGATGGAGCCGGTCTCGTCGTAGTCCACCATGAAATCCTTCGAAAGCTCGCGGTACAGCTCCATAGCGGGCTTGGCGAGCACTTCCTTCTTGGAAAGCGGAAGGATCGCGGCCTTAAACGGCGCGAGATAGGGGTGCAGGTGCAGCACGGTGCGGACGTCGTCCTTGCCGTTCTTGTCCTGACCGACGACCTCCTCGTCGTAGGCGTCGCAGAGGAACGCCAGCGCCACGCGGTCGCAGCCGAGCGACGGCTCGATGACGTAGGGGATATAGTGCTCGTTGGTCTCGGGATCGAAGTAGGTGAGATCCTTGCCGCTGGCCTCCTGGTGGCGGCCGAGGTCGTAGTCCGTGCGGTCGGCGATGCCCCACAGCTCGCCCCAGTCGGTGAACGGGAAGGCATACTCGATGTCGGTGGTGGCGCGGGAGTAGAACGCCAGCTCCGCCGGCTCATGGTCGCGCAGACGCAGGTTCTCCTTCCGGATGCCGAGGCTGGTGAGCCAGCCCACGCAGTATTCTTTCCAGTAGGCGAACCACTCGAGGTCCGTGCCCGGCTTGCAGAAGAACTCGCACTCCATCTGCTCGAACTCGCGGGTGCGGAAGGTGAAGTTGCCCGGGGTGATCTCGTTGCGGAACGCCTTGCCGACCTGGCAGACGCCGAACGGCAGCTTCTTGCGCGTGGTGCGGGCGATGTTCGCGAAGTTCACGAAGATGCCCTGCGCCGTCTCCGGACGGAGGTACACGGTGCTGGAGGAATCCTCGGTGACGCCGATGGCGGTCTTGAACATGAGGTTGAACTTGCGGATGGGGGTGAAGTCATGCTTGCCGCACTGCGGGCAGACGACGTTCTCATGCTCGGCGATGAACGCGTCCATCTCGTCGAAGGTCATGGCGTCGGTGTTGACGTCGGGGAACTCCTCGCCGATGAGCTTGTCCGCGCGGTGGCGCGCCTTGCACGCCTTGCAGTCGAGCAGGGGATCGGAGAAGCTCGCGACGTGGCCCGTCGTGACCCAGGTCTGCGGGTTCATGATGATGGCGGCGTCAAGGCCGACGTTGTACTCGCTCTCCTGCACGAACTTCTTGAGCCACGCCTTTTTGACGTTGTTCTTGAACTCCACGCCCAGCGGGCCGTAGTCCCAGCTGTTGGCAAGGCCGCCGTAAACTTCGCTGCCCGGGAAGATGAAGCCGCGGTTCTTGCACAGGTTGACGATCGAATCAAAGTTCTTCTTGCTGTGTTCCATGGAAGTAGCTCCTTTTTTCTTCAATTACGCAACGGGGTTATTTTATATAGGAAGGCGCGCTTTGTCAAGCGCGACAAAAAGCACCGCCGGATGGCGGTGCTTTCGATTTGCCAGTTCAGTTCATCGCGTTGAGCTTCAGCGTCAGCGCGCTCTTCTTGTGCGCGGCGTTGTTCTTGTGCAGAATGCCCTTCGCAACAGCCTTGTCCACGGTCTTGACCGCGACCTTGTAAGCGCCCTCGGCCTCGGTGCGATTGCCCTCCGCGACAGCAGCGTCAAACTTCTTCAGCGTGGTCTTGAGCGCGCTGCGCTCCGCCTTGTTGCGGGCGTTGCGGGCCTCAGAAAGCAGGACACGCTTCTTGGCAGACTTGATATTCGGCAAACCAAACACCTCCTCCGAACGAAAAGTACTACGGTTCTCACCGTGCAGATTGGTATTTTAGCAAATAAGGCGCGGAAATGCAAGCTTTTTTTTCGGATTTTTCCCCGCTTTTTTGCATGAACCAAGCATTTGGGGCGATACTAACGCCATAACACTACATTTTGGGGAAGAAGGGCGATTCCTTGCGATACGAAAGAAGGACCGATCTGGCGCTGGAGGCGCATGAGCTGTGGCGCGGCGGGGCAAAGGAGAACGATCTGCCCGGCGTCGCGTCGTCGGAGCATGAGACGTGCGGGTATCAAGTGACCACCGTGACGGTGACGGACAATGCGTCGGCCCGCGCGCTGGGCAAGCCGAAGGGCACCTACGTCACGCTGGATCTTCGCCCCTACTGGTCGCACGGAGAGGACATGCTCGAGCGCGCCGCCGGCGCCGTCGCCGCGGAGCTGCGCTCGCTCATCGCGGACGACAGCGTGCGGACGGCGCTGGTGGTCGGTCTCGGCAACCGCGCCATGACGCCGGACGCCATCGGCCCGCAGGTGGCGGAGCATGTGCTGGTCACGCGGCATCTGATGCGCGACGAGGCCTTTGCCTCGCTGACGGCGGTGGGCGTCCTGGTGCCCGGCGTGCTGGGGCGCACGGGCATGGAGGCGGTGGAGATCATCCGCGGCGCCGTGCGCACCGTGCGTCCGGACGTACTCATCGCGGTGGACGCGCTGGCGTCGCGCTCGCTCGCCCGCGTGTGCACGACGGTGCAGCTCTCCGACACAGGCATCGTCCCCGGCTCGGGCGTCGGCAATCGGCGGCGGGCGCTGAACCGGCTGTCGCTGGGCATTCCGGTCATCGCCGTGGGCGTGCCGACGGTGGTGGACGCGGCGACGCTGGCCTGCGACATTTTGGAGGAAGCCGGCGCGGGCGACGTCGATCCCTCTGCGCTGCGGGGCCACAGCGCCGGCGTCATGGTCACGCCGCGGGACATCGACGCGCAGATCCGCGAGCTGAGCCGCGTCGTGGGCTACGGCATCGACCTCGCGCTTCAGCCGCTGGGGTACGAGGAGCTGTGCGCGCTGATGGGATAAAATGACACCGTATGTCGGCAATTTGCGCTTTTTGCCGCAAGCTGTGCTATACTGTCCGGGAAAAGAAAAGGAGGGCGTGCCATGAACAACTTCGACGCCAAAGCGCAGCTCCCAAGCCTCATCGACTGGATGCGCGCACAGATGAAAGTCTGCTATGGCAAGACCGCGGTGGTCGGCGTCTCCGGCGGCAAGGACTCCAGCGTCGTGGCGGCGCTGTGCTGCGCGGCCTACGGGAAGAAGAACGTCGTCGGCGTGCTGATGCCGGACGGCGTGCAGCCGGACATCGATTACTCCAACGGCCTGGTCGAATTCCTCGACATCCGGAGCTGCACCGTCAACATCCATGCCGCGGTGCGCGGCGTACTCGACGAGATGGAGCGGCTGGGTCTGCCGCCCACGCGTCAGACGACGGTGAACCTGCCGAGCCGCATCCGCATGTCCACGCTCTACGCCGTGGCGCAGAGCGTGGAGGGCGGCATCGTCCTCAACACGTCCAACCTCTCCGAGGACTGGGTTGGGTACTGCACGATCTACGGCGACAGCGCGGGCGCGTTCTCTCCGCTGGGCATGTACACCACCGAGGAGGTCATCGCCCTCGGCGCGGAGCTGGGCCTGCCGGAAAGGTTCCTCGTCAAGCCGCCCTCCGACGGGCTGACCGGTCTCACCGACGAGGACAATTTGGGCTTTACCTACCACGCCGTGAACGAGTACGTCCGACGCGGCGTTTGCGATCCCGCCATCCGGGAACAGATCGACGCGAAGCATCGCGCCAGCCGCTTCAAGTTCCGGACGCTGCCGGTGTATCACAACGGCCTGCCGATGGCGATCGAAGACGAGACGGACTATTATAAATGAGCAACACACAGTAAAACACCACCTTGCGGTGGTGTTTTACTGTGTGTTGTGTGTATTTTAGGAGGGAGAAAATCACATCGGGGAGTGTTCCCCTTTGCAAGTATTAAGATACCCCAGAATTATGGCGGAATCTTGAATCGAATGTAAACAAATTATGAACATATTTCACGTTTCGCCCAGGAATTTCCGACTTTCCGCCACCGCCAGCGCGTCGCAGCGGTTGTTGTACTCGTTCTCCGCGTGGCCCTTGACCCAGTGGCAGCGCACGTCGTGCTGCGCGATCAGCGGCAGCAGCCGCTCCCAGAGGTCCACGTTCAGCGCGGGCTTTTTGTCGCTCCTGATCCAGCCCTTCTTCCGCCAGCCGTAGACCCAGCCCTTCGAGAGCGCGTCGATGACGTACTTGGAGTCGGAGTACAGCTCGACGACGCAGGGCTCTTTGAGCTGCCGCAGCGCCTCGATCACGCCGGTGAGCTCCATGCGGTTGTTGGTGGTCTCCGCCGCGCCGCCGGAGAGCTCCTTCTCGTGCGCGCCGTACCGGAGCACCGCGCCCCAGCCCCCCGGCCCGGGGTTGCCGCTGCAAGCGCCGTCGGTATAGATTTCTACGGTTTTCATGCTTCTTTCCTCCGACGGCGCTTGCCGTCATCTTTCGCGGTTGCCGCGCCAGCGGCGAGCGAAAGGACATCCTTCGGATTTGCGAAGCAATATCCGCCGTCGGTGTAAATGGTGACTGTTTTCATTGGCAATGTCTCTTTTTGAAGCTAATAGCTGCTGATTTCCAGGCTCGCGTCGTCCTCGCCGGGCTCGACGGCGCGGATCTCGACCGTGTACTTCATCTCCGGGCTGACCGCGATCTCCACGCGGTCGCCGACCCGATGGCCCATCAGCGCCTTCGCCACGGGCGACTCCTTGCTGATCAGGCCCTTGAGCGCGTCCTGCCGGATCGTGGTGACGATGCGGATCGTCTGCTCCTTGCCCAGCCTTTCGTTGAACATCGTCACGCGGCTGAAGAGGCCGATCTCGTCCGCCGCGGGCTTCTTCACGTTCACGACCTTCGCCGTGGCGATCATCTTCTCAAGGTACCGCATACGGCTGTCGTTGCGGCGCTGGGCCTCCTTGGCCGCCTTGTACTCGTAGTTCTCGCTGAGGTCGCCGAAGGCCCGCGCGGTCTTGACGTCCTCCATGATCTTGGGCCGGATGTTGAGCCGCCGGTCCTCCAGCTCCGCCTTCATCTTGTCGATGTCGACCTGTGTCAGTTCGTCATACATGGTTACTGCTTCGCTTCCTTATCGCTGTTTCGAATCGCGTCCTTTTCGCTCCGATCCTGCCGGATGCCGAGCCAGATGAACACCGCTCCCGCCAGCACGATCGCCGCGCAGAGCGCCTTGTCTGCCGCGGTCGGCGCGGCCAGCACCGAGACGGCGCCGAAGAAGATCAGCGCAAGGCCGACGCCTATCTTGCCCTTTGCGTTTTTGAGGACCTTTGTCTGTCCGAATCGCATGGAACCGCCTCCCCGTTTGTTTTCAGAAGCCGCGCGGGACCTTCCGCCCCGCGCGGCTTCTACCGTATCACTCCGCCGGCGTCTCCTCCGGCGCTTCCTCCGTCGTCTCGTCCTCTTTTTCCGCGCGGGCGATGGAGATGACCTTCGCGCCGTCGGCAAGCCGCATCACGCGCACGCCCTGCGCGGCGCGGGAATAGGTGCTGATGTCGCTCACCGCCGTGCGGATGATCGTGCCGTCGTCGGCAACCAGCAGCACGTCCTCGTCGCCGTCGACCACCTTGATCGCCACCAGCTTGCCGGTCTTTTCCGTGATCTGGTAGCCCTTGAGGCCCTTGCCGCCGCGGCTTTGCGGCTCGTCGCCGCGGAGGTACTCCTCCACCTCGGTGCGCTTGCCGTAGCCGTTTTCGGTGACGCCGAGCACGGTCTTGCCCGCGTGGGCGCGCGCCGCGCCGATGACGTAGTCGCCGTCCTTGAGCCGGATGCCGCGCACGCCCACCGCGTCGCGGCCCATGACGCGCACGTCGTTCTCGTCAAAGCAGATGCTCATGCCGTCATGCGTGGCAAGGATGATGTTCTGCTGCCCGTCGGTGAGCCGGACCTCGATCAGCTCGTCGCCCTCGTCGAGCGTCAGCGCGCGGATGCCCGCCTTCATGCGGGTATTGATAGAACGCAGCACGATGCGCTTGACCGTGCCGTTCTTCGTGACGAAGAACAGGAACTTGTCGTCGTCCTCCAGCGATTTGACCGAGAGGCCGGCGGTGACGTATTCGCCGTCCTCCAGCGGCAGCACGTTGACGATGCTCGTGCCCTTCGCCGCGCGGCCCGCTTCGGGGATGAGATAGCCCTTTTTGCGGTGGACGCGGCCCTTGTTCGTGAAGAACAGGATGAAGTCGTGCGTGGACGCGGTGAACACGGCCTCCACGTAGTCCTCCTCGCGGGTGGTCATGCCGCGGACGCCCTTGCCGCCGCGGTGCTGTGCGCTGTACTCGTCCGCCGGCGTGCGCTTGATGTAGCCGTTGTGCGTCAGCGTGTAGACGCACTGCTCCTCCTCGATGAGATCCTCGATGTCGATCTCATCCTCGACCTCCTGGATCTCGGTCTTGCGCGCGTCGCCGTACTTGTCGCGGATCTCGGTCAGCTCGTCCTTGAGCACCTGCTTGAGCAGCGTCTCGGAGGAGAGCAGCTCGTTGTAGTACGCGATCTTCTTTTCCAGCTCGTCGTACTCGGCCTGGAGCTTTTCGCGGTTGAGGCCCTGCAGCGCGATGAGGCGCATGTCGCAGATGGCCTGCGCCTGCGCGTCGGAGAGATCAAATCTCGCCATCAGGTTCTCTTTGGCGTTATCATAACTTTCGCGGATGGTCTTGATGACCTCGTCGATGTGGTCCTGCGCGATGAGCAGTCCCTCCAAAATATGCGCGCGCTCCTGCGCCTTCTTGAGGTCGTAGCGCGTGCGGCGGAGGATCAGTTCCTCCTGGAACGCCAGATACTCGTCGATGATATGCCGCAGCGAGAGGATCTTCGGCTGCTTCTGGTTGTCCACCAGCGCCAGCATGTTGATGGCGAAGCTGGTCTGCATCTGCGTCTGCGCGAAGAGGCGGTTCAAGACCACCTGCGGGTTCGCGTCGCGCTTGACGTCGATGACGATACGCATGCCGCTGCGGTCGGACTGGTCGACGATGTCGCTGATGCCCTCGAGGCGCTTGTCGTTGACCTGATCGGCCATGTTCTTGATGAGCATGCGCTTGTTGACCTGATACGGAAGCTCCGTCACGATGATGCGCGTGCGGTCGTGCGGCAGCTCCTCAAACTCGGTGCGGGCGCGGAGGATGATCTTGCCGCGGCCCGTGGCATAGGCGGCGCGGATGCCGCTGCGGCCCATGATGATGCCCTTGGTCGGGAAGTCCGGGCCGGTGACGTGCTGCATGAGGTCGTAGAGCGTCGCCTCCGGGTTGTCCAGCACGCAGATGCAGGCGTTGATGACCTCGGTGAGGTTGTGCGGCGGGATGTTCGTCGCCATGCCGACGGCGATGCCGCTCGAGCCGTTCACCAGCAGGTTGGGGAAGCGCGACGGGAGCACGCGGGGCTCCTTCTTCGTCTCGTCGAAGTTGGGGTCCCAGTCGACGGTCTCCTTCTCGATGTCGCGCAGCATCTCGTTGGCCATCTTCGCCATGCGCGCCTCGGTGTAGCGGTAGGCCGCGGGCGGGTCGCCGTCCACGGAGCCGAAGTTGCCGTGCCCGTCGATGAGCGGGTAGCGCATGGAGAAGTCCTGCGCCAGGCGCACCAGCGCGTCGTACACCGACGCGTCGCCGTGCGGGTGATAGCGGCCCAGCACGTCGCCGACGGCGGTGGCGCACTTGCGGAACGCCTTGTCGGACGTGAGGCCGTCCTCGTACATCGCGTACAGGATGCGGCGATGCACGGGCTTCAGGCCGTCGCGCACGTCGGGCAGCGCGCGCCCGACGATAACCGACATCGCGTACTCGATGTAGGAGGTCTCCATCTCCCGCACCAGCTCGCTGTTGACGATCTTCTGCTCGGGATAGCGCAGGGTCTCGGGATCGTAGTCTACGTTTTTATGTGCCATGCTTTGCAAATCCTTTCTTTCGCCGAAAACCCGACGCTCTTACATGCCGGGAAGCTTTTTCAGCTGCAGCAGCTCGAACTGCTTCAGATCCTTCACGCTCTGCGCCCGGCTTTCCCAGTCCCGCGGCACCAGATACAGCGCGGACGGGGTCAGCAGATACACGCAGCCGTTGAGGCCGGGAACAAAATCGACGACCTCGCCGAAGGGGTTGTCCCTGTGCTCCTTCTGGTCGAACAGCAGCGCGGAGAGCTTGTACCATTTCCGCTCATAGAGATCGATGGCGATCCGTCCGATGTAATAGATGTTGCCGAGCTTCCACCAAAGTCCGCCCTTGTGCTGCAGGACCACCTCGTCGGTCGTGTTGCCGATCAGCCGCACCAGCTGTCCGCCGCCGCGGATCTCATAGAGGCCCATCTCCGCCGTGTCGTACACCATACCGGGACAGCTGAACACGCGCGGCCCGATGGCGGTCAGCATACCGCCCATCCTGCTGTTCTGGATCGCCGTCGCGGTGTTTTTCGGCAGATATGTGACTTTTTCCGGCTGGTCCAGCGGAAAGCGCAGCGTAAACACGGCGGCGGCGTCCAGCGAGACGTAGGCCTCGTCGTTGAGGATGGCCAGGCCGGTGTAGTCCATGCCGAAATTCGGCTCTGCGCTCTTGATGTCCACGATGCCGCGCGGCTGGATCCAGTCGTAGAGCGGCAGCTTTTTCCGCATATCGGGAAGCGGCAGGTTTTCCCAGTCGCCGCCCGGCAGCGTGACCCGCATCAGCTCCTGCTCCTCATAATTGAGCAGGTAGTACGCGCCCTTGTACAGGATGGCGCGCGCTTTGTGCTGGTCGTCGTTCAGCCGATAGTGGCAGAACAGCTCCTCGTCGCTCACCCACACCGCTTCGGCGCGGTGGGTCGTCGGATCCATCCGGTACAGACGGATCCCGTAGAGCGTGGACTGCTCATTCTGGCACTCCTGCCAGTAGTAGATGCTGCCGCCGCAGCAGCCCAGCCCGCAGAGATTGACCGCCTCGGTGCGCTGCGTCAGCGGCTGTACCTCCTGCAGCTGCTCATTCCAGAAGCACAGCTGCTTCCCGCCGGCGATGAAATAGAGCCCCCTGTCCGGGATCCGGATCATCAGCTGGTTTTTATCCGAGCATTCCTGCACGCCCGAACTGCGACCGACGCTTTTTCTTACGGGAGCGCCCGGCGCGGTGAGCCGCGTGCCGCATTTGGGACAAAATGCGGTTCCTTCCGGCAGATTCGCGCCGCATTTCATGCAATACATCGCGTTTCCTCCCTCTCGATCTCGGTAGCAATGCCGGATCAGAAATCCAGATTCACCGCGTATTTTGCGCGCTGCTCGATGAACTCCTTGCGCGGCTCGACCTTCTCGCCCATCAAAACGGTGAAGGTCTGGTCGGCGCGCATGGCGTCCTCCAGCGTGATGCGCTTGAGCGTCCGCTTTTCGGGGTCCATCGTCGTCTCCCACAGCTCATGGGGGTCCATCTCGCCGAGGCCCTTGAAGCGGGAAATGTCGATCTTCGCGTTGGGGTTGTCGCCGCGCAGCTCCGCGCTGACCGCGTCGCGCTCTTCGTCGCTGAACGCCACGCGCGTGGTCTTGCCGCGGGTCAGCTTGTAGAGCGGCGGCACGGCGGCGTAGACGTAGCCCTCCTTGATGAGCGGCTGCATATAGCGGAAGAAGAACGTCAGCAGCAGCGTGCGGATATGGCTGCCGTCCACGTCGGCATCCGCCATGATGATGACCTTGTGGTAGCGGAGCTTGTTGATATCGAAGTCCTCGCCGAGGCCGGCGCCCAGCGCCACGATGACGGGCTGGAGCTTGTCGTTGCCGTAGATCTTGTCCGCGCGGACCTTTTCCACGTTCAGCATCTTGCCCCACAGCGGCAGGATCGCCTGGAAGCGGCTGTCGCGCCCGTTGGTGGCGGAGCCGCCCGCGCTGTCGCCCTCGACGATGTAGATCTCGGTGAGCTCGGGGTTGTTCTCGTTGCAGTCGCGCAGCTTGTCCGGCATCGCCGCGCCGCCGAGGGCGCTCTTGCGGCGGATGCTCTCGCGGGCCTTCCGCGCGGCTTCGCGGGCGCGGTTGGCCATCATGGCCTTGTCGAGGATGGCGCGCGCCGCGGCGGGATTCTCCTCCAAAAACTGGTCCAGCTTGTCGGAAACCACGCTGTCCACCAGCGTGCGCATCTCGCTGTTGCCGAGCTTCTGCTTGGTCTGTCCCTCAAACTGCGCGTCCGGCAGCTTGACGGAGATCACGGCGCTGAGGCCCTCGCGGCAATCCTCGCCGCTGACCTTGTCGTCGCCCTTGATGAGACCTGTCTTGATGCCGTAGTTGTTCAGCACGCGGGTCAGCGCGGCCTTGAAGCCCGTCTCGTGCATGCCGCCCTCCGGCGTGCGCACGTCGTTGGCAAAGGAGATGATGTTCTCCTGATACCCGTCGTTGTACTGCAGCGCGACCTCGGCGAAGCTGTCGCCCTTGACGCCGCTCATGTAGATGACCTTTTCGTGCAGCGCGTCCTTCGAGCGGTTGAGATAGGTGACAAACTCGCGGATACCGCCCTCATAGCACAGCTCGTCGCTCTGCTCCTGACCGGCGCGCGCGTCGACCGTGCGGATGCGAAGCCCCGCGTTGAGGAACGCCTCCTCCCGCATGCGGGTGTGCAGCGTGTCGTAGTCGTAGACCGTGTCGTCGAACATCTCGGGATCGGGCTTGAAGGTGACGGTGGTGCCGCTGCGGTCGGTGGCCCCGACGACGGTCATCTCCTGCGTGATATTGCCGCGGGAGAATTTCATCTCATAGATGCTGCCGTCCTTGTGCACCTGCACCGTCAGCCACTCGCTCAGCGCGTTCACCACGCTGGCGCCCACGCCGTGCAGACCGCCGGAGACCTTATATCCGCCGCCGCCGAACTTGCCGCCGGCGTGCAGCACCGTGAACACGACCTCCAGCGCGGGACGGCCGGTCTGCGCCTGCACGTCCACGGGAATGCCGCGGCCGTTGTCCACGACCGTGATCGTTCCGTCGGGATTGATGGTCACGGAGATCTCCGTGCAGTAGCCGGCCAGCGCCTCGTCGATGGAGTTATCCACGATCTCGTACACCAGATGGTGCAGACCGCTGGTCGACGTCGAACCGATATACATGCCCGGGCGCTTGCGCACGGCCTCCAAGCCCTCCAAAACCTGAATTTCGGAGGCGTTGTACTCCTGTTCGACTGCGGTTACCAAGTTCTGTTCGTTGTTTTCGCTCATTTGGTTCTCTCCTGTTCCTCAGCGCGGCCCTGCAGCGTCCGGCTGTTTAGCTGTGAAAGATATACGATTTGTTTGTGATAGGGGTGGTCGCAGACCAGAAAGGATTTCGGAATATCCTCGCAGACGTCGAGGACGACGCCCGCTTCTTCCGCGTTTTTCAAAAACTGTGCCGTGATTTTCGACTGGGAGGTGATCTCCAGATCAAAGACGCCGATGATCCGCCGCATGGAGAGCAGCTGATCGTTTCCGATGCGCAGATACATATCAGCTCACCCTTCCGTTCTCGACGTGCAGCACCCTGCCGCCCAGCAGCGTTTCCAGCCGATCCTCCTCGCAGCAGGTGACGAACACCTGCCCGCCGGTGATGCGGTTGAGCACGAACTCCTGCCGCCGCGGGTCCAGCTCGGAGAGCACGTCGTCCAAAAGCAGGACCGGCATTTGTCCCGTGATCTCCTTGTAGATGTCCCGCTCCGCCAGCTTGAACGCCAGCGCCGCGGTGCGCGTCTGTCCCTGTGAGGAAAACTGCCGCGCGGCGTTTCCGCCGATCTCCACGGCGATGTCGTCCTTATGCGGTCCGGAAAGGCAGAGGCGCGAGGCAAGCTCCGCCTGTTCGTGCGCCTTCTGGTGCGCCATCAGCTGCTCCACCAGCACGCCCTGCTCGGCAAAGGGGTCCGTCACCGTGCTCACGGTCTCATAATGGAGCGACAGCTCCTCCCGTCCGCCGGAGCATTCCCGATGCGCCGGCGCCGCGTAATCGGCGAGCCGCGCGCAGAAGCGGGCGCGGTAATGGATCAATACGGCGCCGGAGAGCGCCATGCGGGCGTTGAACTCCGGAAGCGCGTCCCGCAGCGCCGGATGCTCCTCGCTGTCGCGAAGGATCCGTGTTTTGTGCTCATAAAGCCGGTTGTATTCCGCCAGCGCCGCGGCATAGCGCGGCCGCAGCTGGCAGAGGGACTGGTCCATAAACCGCCGTCTGGCTGCCGCGCCCTCGCGGATCAGCAGCAGATCCTCCGGACAGAAAAAAACCGTGCCCAGAACGCCGGTCAACTCACTTGCGCGCTTCGCGGGCACCTGGTTGATTTGTATTTTTCTTCTCTTTCCGGAAAAGAGGTCCATCTCGACGACAAACTCCCTTTCTCTGGAAAAGATCTCTCCGTGCAGCCGCGCCGTCTCTTCGCCGAAGCGGATCAGCTCCCGATCGGTGCGCGCCCGTCCGGATCGCGCACAGGAGAGGTAAACGACGGCTTCGATCAGATTGGTCTTCCCCTGCGCGTTTTCGCCGACGATCACATTGCAGTCCTCTGCAAAAGAGACTCTCTGCTCCGTATAATTGCGAAAATTCTGCAGTGTCAGCCGGTCAATTCTCATAGGCTACCGTCATCTGCCGACCGGAAAACGATACGACGTCCCCCGGCCGGATCTTTTTTCCCCGCTGCAAGCAGATTTCGTTGTTTACGGTCACTTCGCCGTCGACGATCCGGTTCTTCGCCTCGCCGCCTGTGGAGACCAGCGACGCGAGCTTCAGCAGATCCTGCAGCTTGATATATTCCGTTGTAATGGAAATTGTTTCCATGAGACCCTCTTTTATAAAATATTACGCCTTCAAACGCACGGGAAGAACCATATAAAGAAACCGATCGCTGTCGTCCACCGGAACGACGATGGCCGGCGAAATGCCGCTGTTCATCTCCAGCCGCACCGTATCCGCCGGCGCGTAGCGCAGCGCTTCGGAGAGATAGCGGTTGTTGAAGCCGATCTCCAGATCCTTGCCGTCGCCCTGCAGCTTGCAGACGTCCTTCGCCTCGCCGTTCGCCGTCTTCGCCGAGAACGTCACCTTATCCTGTCCGAACTGGCAGCGTACCGGACTTTTGAGCTTTTCGCTGATGACCACGCTGACGCGGTCCAGACTCTCCATCATCGCCTTGGTATCGACCACCAGACGGATCGGATTTTTCCGCGGGATCGCGTTCTTATAATCGAGAAATTCTCCCTCCAGACGGCGGCAGATCAGCTCCGTGTTTCCGGCTTCAAACATCACATGGCGGTCGCCCAGCGTGATCTTGACCGCTTCCTCCACGTCTTCGCAGATCTTTTCCACCTCGTTCAGCGCCGTTCCCGGAGCTACAAAGGAAAAAGCAGACGCTCCTCTCTCTTCCAGCTTCTCGCGGCGCAGCGCCAGACGAAACCCGTCCACGGAAACCACGGTGATCTGATCTTCCCCTATTTCAAACAGCGACCCCATATGTACCGGCCGCGCCTCGTTCGTCGAAACGGCAAAGCTCGTCTGCTGAATGAGCTCACGCAGCGTCTTTTCCGGCAGGGAGATCGTGTTTTTCTCCTCGACCGCGGGCAGCTCCGGAAAGTCCTCCGCCGGCAGCCCGATGATATCGAAATCGGCGTCGCCGCAGCTCACCTTCACGGTCAGCTTGTCATCCGCCGTCAGCGTGACCGTGTCGTCCGGCATACGGCGGATAATGTCGCCGAACAACCGCGCGCTGAGCACCAGCTGCCCCTCTTTCTCCACGTCGCAGGCAAGCTCCGTACGGATGCCGAGCTGCATATTATAGCCCGTTACCGTCAAAGAACCGGACGAGCATTGCAGCAGAAGACCCTCCAGCGCCGGGATGGAGCTCTTCGATGCGACTGCGCGCGCGGCAGTGGCAACGGCGTTTTGCAGAACGATCTTTTCACAGGAGAATTTCATAGTGAAGGTCCTTTCTTAAAAGAAAAGAGTGATATTTTACAGTATTCGTAGCAGAGAGACGGGAAATTGTGGAAAACGGAAAAGAAGACAGAAAACAAAGGAAAAAACAGGTTTGGAAAACCGGTGGAAAAAGAGGACGGTTTTCCACGAAAATACACAGACGAAAAAGAACGCACATGTTTTCCAACTGTAATGGTGTTGATTCTGTGGAAATCTCAGTGTTTATAATTGATGTTCAGCGTGATGTCCTTGATGGCCTGGGAATAGTTTGGATCTGCCTGCAGCTTTTCCGTGACCTGGTCGAGAGAGTGCATGGCGGTGGTGTGATCGCGGCCGAAGATCTTGCCGATCTCGATGGTGGACAGGCCGGTGATATTGCGGATGAGATACATGGCGATATTGCGCGCGTTGACGATGCCGCGGTTCCGGCTGGGTCCCTTCAGAACGGCTTCCTCATAGCCGAAGAAGCGCGCGACCTCGGCAATGATGGTGTCCGGCGTCGGGATGGACTCGTTGTTTTTGGTGACCGCTTCCTTGACGATGGCTTCGATCTCAAGATCGCTCATGTTTTTCTTGTCCAGCTCGCGGTGCGCCTTGATGGTGTTGACGATGCCTTCGATCTGGCGGACGTTGGCCGTGACGTGCTGCGCGATGAAAAAGGCGCTCTTGTCGTCGATGACGAAGCCACGCTGCGCCGCTTTGTTTTTCACGATCGCGATGCGCGTTTCATAGTCGGGCGGCTGAATGTCCACGGTCAGACCCCATTCAAAGCGGGTGCGGAGCCGGTCGTCCAGCAGCGTCATCTCGGAGGGGAGGCGATCGGAGGTCAGAACGATCTGGCGACCCGCTTCATAGAGCGTGTTGAAGGTGTGGAAAAACTCGTTCTGCGACTGCTCCTTGCCGGCGAGGAACTGCACGTCGTCGACCAGCAGCAGGTCGGCGTCGCGGTATTTCGCGCGGAACTCGTCGCCGCGGTTTGTGCGGACGAGACTGATGAACTCGTTGAGAAAGTCGTCGCCCTTGATGTAGACGATCTTTGCCTCCGGCAGCCGCAGATGGAACTGGTGGGAGATGGCGTAGATCAGATGCGTCTTGCCGAGGCCGGAATCGCCGTAGATAAAAAGCGGGTTATAATGGGAGCTGGCGCCGTCCGCGACCGCGCGGGCCGCGGCGCAGGCAAGCTTGTTCGATTCGCCGATGACGAAGGTGTCGAAGGTGAAATCGTCGATGTCGAACAAAGAGGGCTGCTTGACGGCCTCCGTCTGCGCCTGCGCCGTCGCGAGAAAGCACAGCTCAAAGTCCGAGGAAAAGAGGTCGTGCAGCGCGGCTTTGATCTGCTCGGAAAACATGCGGCTGAGCATGTCCCGCTTAAAGTCGTTGGCGCAGATGATGAAAAACGTCCTGTCCTGCAAATCGACGGAGGAGACGTCCTCAAACCAGGTGGAGATCGTCGTCTCCGAAAGCTCGCCTCTGAGCCGGTCCAGCACAGCGCTCCAGATATCGTCAACAGAATTCAACGAGGGCACCTTCTTTCTGTGGAAAAGGGATACTTATATCTGATTTAGTATAACAGAGACGAGAAAAAAAAGCAACGGTTTCTTCCTATTTTAAATATAAAGCATCATCAAAAAACGACGCGAAAAAACCGGAAATTTTGGTTGACAGAAAAAGAGAGAGCCGATATAATAGCGGATGCACTTTTTTCGGCACTTTTTTGTCTACTGCGTATCCGAGCGATCGGATGCGTCGAGTAAGTGCGGCGGAGAGAATCGCCGCCGGTATTTTAATGAAGGAGGAACATGACATGGCAACCAAACGCACCTATCAGCCCAAGAAGCTGCAGCGCTCCAAGGAACACGGCTTCCGCAAGCGCATGAAGACGGCGAACGGCCGCAAGGTCCTTGCCCGCCGCCGCGCCAGAGGCCGCGCCCGCCTGACCCATTGATCGGGACGAAGGACGCACAGAAGCAACAGGGAACATATCAGGGACGGACGCAGAGCGAAAGACGGTTCTTGCGCCGTCCCTTAGGAGCATGAGCGCAAAATTGCGCGCAGAGGCCGTCCATGAACCGGGAGACGACGTTAAAACAGAATTATGAGTTTCGCCGGGTCTACAACAAAGGAAAGTCCGGCGTTTCGCCGTTTCTGGTCGTTTATGCGCGGCCGAACCGCAGTGAAAAAAACCGCCTGGGCATTACGGTGAGCGCCAAGCTGGGGCACGCCGTCGTGCGCAACCGCGTGCGGCGCAGACTGCGCGAGATCTATCGGCTGTCGCTTCCGTCGCTCAAGCGCGGCTATGACATCGTTCTTGTCGCCCGCACACGCGCCGTGTTCGCGCAGTATGAGGAGCTGGAGCGGGCGTACCGCAGGTGCTGCAGGACGCTGGAGCTGTGGGAGAGCGAAGCATGAAGAAGCCGCTGCTCGCACTCATCCGGTTTTACCGCAGGGCGATCTCGCCGCTGCGGCCGCCGGCCTGCCGGTTCATCCCGACCTGCTCGCAGTACGCGCAGGAGGCCGTCGAAAAATACGGCGCGGTCAAGGGCGGCGTCCTTGCCGCGCAGCGGCTGGCCCGCTGCCATCCGTTTTACCGCGGCGGCAAAATTTACGATCCCGTTCCCTGAAGAAGACCCTTATTGTTTATTGGGAGGAAAACCACATGTTTTCGACACTGGGCTACTACATTTGTATTCCCTTCGCGTGGGTCCTGCGGTTTGCCTATAACCTGACGAACTCCTACGGCTGGGCGCTGATCCTCTTCACGCTGGTCGTGAAGGTGGTGCTGCTGCCCTTCCAGATCAATTCCAAAAAGAATATGATCCGGATGAACCAGTTCCAGCCCAAGATGAAGGAGATCCAGGAGAAATACGCGAACAACCAGCAGAAGATGAACGAGGAGATGCAGCTCCTGTATGCGCAGGAGGGCATCAACCCCATGAGCGGCTGCCTGTGGTCGCTGCTCCCGTTCCCCATCATCATCGCGCTGTACTCTATCATTCGGCAGCCGCTGAGCCGCTTCATGCTGCTCTCGGAGGAGACCATCGCCAACATCCGCTCCATTGCGACGGGCCTCGGCTACGTTGCCGAGCAGACGGGGAGCCGCACGGCGTTCTATGAGGAGATCCAGCTCACCCAGTTCATCAACGACCACTTTGCGAGCTTTTCCGGCATCGACGGGCTGTTCCGCGTGGACTACAGCTTCCTCGGTCTCGATCTGACGCAGATGCCGGGCGAGGTCTGGCGGCAGTTCATGACCGGCGGCTGGCCGGTGATCGGCCTCGTGCTGATCCCCATCGTCTCCGCCGCGCTGAGCTTCGTACAGATGAAGGTCTCCATGGCCGGCAACGGCCAGGGGAAGGGCGACGACGTCGCGGGCCGCCAGTCCCGCATGCTCATGTACATGTCGCCGCTGCTGTCGCTGTGGATCGGCTTTACGCTGCCGGCGGCACTGGGCGTGTACTGGATCGCGAACAGCGTGTTCCAGATCGTTCAGGACGCCGCGCTCAACAAGTTCTTCTCCACGCGCATGCAGAAGGAGGAGAGCGAGAAGGAGCGCATCAAGCGCGAGCAGCGCGTGGCCAAGATGATGGCCGCCCGCGAGCAGCAGCGCGAGATGCAGGAGCAGATCAACAAGAACAAGAGCCGCCAGCAGAGCACAAAGAAGCAGGAGAGCAAAAAACCCGAGAAAAAGGGCACCTCCACCAGCGAGGCGGGCCGCGTCGGCGACCGTCCCTATGCCCGCGGCCGTGCCTATGACCCCGAGCATTACGGTGAATAAGGAGTTATTGAAGCAATGATGCAATATATTGACGTACAGGGCAAGACCGAGGACGAGGCCATCGAAAAGGCGCTTGCTCAGCTCTCCATGGAGCGCGAGGACGTCTCGGTGGAGATCCTGGAGCGCGCCAAGTCCGGCTTTCTCGGCATCGGGGCCGCGCCGGCCACCGTGCGCGTGAGCTATGACGACGGAAAGCCCGAGCCGAAGCCGGAGAAGAAGGCCGCGCCGGCGGCCGACAGGGCGTCGAAGTTCCAGCCCGAGCAGCGCAAGTCGAAGGAGGAGCGCGAGGCGGAGGAGGCCGCCGCCAAGGCGGAGAAGGAGCGCAAGGCCGCGGAGGCGAAGAAGAACGCCCCGAAGCCGGAGCTGCCGAAGGAATTCGCGCCCGAGGTCCTGCAAAAGGACAAAAAGGCGGAGGACAGAGCCGCGCGGCAGGAAAAACGCGAGCAGAAGCGCGCCGCCGCGAAGGTCGAACTGGGCGAGGAGGTCCACGACGAGAAGTCCGAGCAGATCCGCACGTTTATCACGGGCCTGCTCACGCACATGGACAGCGAGGCCGAGGTCAGGGTCTACGAGGCGGAAAAGGGCCGCTACAAGGTCATCCTCGAGGGCGACAAGCTGGGCGCGCTGATCGGCCGCCGCGGCGAAACGCTGGACGCCATCCAGCAGCTCACCAGCTATGCGGTCAACCGCAGCGGCGATAAAAACAGGGCCCGCATTCAGGTCGACGCGGAGAACTACCGCGAGAAGCGCGAGCAGAGCCTTGAGCGGCTGGCGGACAAGGTGGCGGCGAAGGTCGTGAAGTACCGCAAGAACGTCACGCTGGAGCCGATGAACGCCTACGAGCGCCACGTCATCCACACGGCGCTGCAGGACACGAAGGACGTCTCCACGTTCTCCATCGGCACGGAGCCGAACCGCCGCGTGGTCGTGGCCTACGACCGCAACAAGCAGATGCAAAAGGGCGAGGACTAAGGGTGATTCTTGAAACCGTTTCGGGCTTCCAAAGAGAGAAAGACGCTTACGCGAGTGCCGCGTGAGCGTCTTTTTTTCTTCGCAGTACGATACGCTGTTTTGTCCGGGCGACGCATTGACTTCCCTCGACCGCCGGAGACTGTCCGGCCCCGCCGTGTGCAAGGAGGGGCCTTGTACGTCGTTCGGGTATAAAGGCTTGACAGTTCGGCAAGACGAAAAGAGAAATGGTTTCAGGTACGCCCCAGCTCCCGCCTGAGCATGTCGAACGCGGTGTTCGCCGCCTGCATGCGGATGTGGTCGCGGGAGCGCTTGCCGAACTCGCATTTTTTGCAGACCGTCCCGTCGGGAGACGCAAGGGCGATATACACCAGCCCCACGGGATTGCCGCGCTCGTCGCTGTCAGGGCCGGCGACGCCGGTGACGGAGAGCGCGTAGTCCGCGCCGGTGAGGGCGCGAACGCCCTCCGCCATGGCGGCGGCAACCGGCTCGGAGACCGCGCCGTGTTCGTCCAGCAGGGCCTGCGGCACGTTCAGCGCGTTCGCCTTGACGCCGTTGGTGTAGCTCACCACGCCGCCGAGGAACGCCGCGCTGGCGCCGGGCACGTCGGTGATGCGCTTGGCGATGAGCCCGCCGGTGCAGCTCTCCGCCGCGGCCAGCGTCGCGCCGCGCGCCTTCAGCGCCGCGAGACAGACGGATTCCAGATTGTCCACGTCGACGCCGTAGACCCACTCGCCGACGACCGCCATGACCTCGTCCACCGCGGGCTTCAGCATGGCCTCAGCCTCCTCCGCCGTGGGCGCCTTCGCCGTCACGCGGAGCATGCACTCGTCGGTCTTGGCGTAGGGCGCGACGGTGGGGTTCGTCATCTTTTCGATCTTGTCGCGCAGCAGCATCTCCATGTCGCTCTCGCCCTTGCCGTAAACGCGCAGCGTGTGGGACGCGATGACGCCCTCGCTGAGCGCGCGGAGATACGGCTCCGCGCCGGTGCGGAACATCAGCTCGCACTCGTGGGGCGGGCCGGGGAGCATCAGCACATGCACCCCGCCCTCGCAGAAGCCGCAGCCGGGCGCGGTGCCGTTGTGATTGTGGAAAACGGTGCAGTTCTCCGGCAGGTACGCCTGCTGGAGATTGTTGTCCGTCATGGGGCGCTTGCGCGCGGCGAAGAGATCGCGCAGCCACTGCTCCAGCTCCGGGTGCAGCACGTTTTTGCGCCCGAAGGTCTCGCAGATGGTCTGCTTCGTGAGGTCGTCGTAGGTGGGGCCGAGGCCGCCGGTGGTGATGATGACGTCCACCCGCGACCGCGCCAGCTCCAGCGCCTCGCGCAGCCGGCCGGGATTGTCGCCCACCACGGTGTGGTACAGCACGTTGATGCCCAGCTCCGCCAGATGCTCGGAGAGGATCTGCGCGTCGGTGTTGGCGATGTTGCCGAGCAGGATCTCCGTGCCGACGGCGATGAGCTCCGCTCTGTGTGCCATTACTTGCGCCGGAGCAGGCCCAGAAGCGCCATCACGAAGTTTGCTGCGGCGATGCCGAGCAGGGAGCAGGCAAGAACAAAGTGTACGTGTTTCATGGTTTTTCCTCCTTTTATTTTTGCGGCGGCGAACAAAACGCAGCGTCCGTTCGCGGCCGCGGGATCACAGTTTGATTTTCACAAATTCACGGCCCGCCATGGCGCGCTCACAGAGGGCGTCGACGTCGAGCGCGGCTTCGACGGCGCGCACCTCGTCGAGATGCGGCTTCGTCTTGGGATGCCGCGGCGTGAACACGGTGCAGCAGTCCTCGTAAGGCAGGATAGACGTGTCAAAGGTTCCGATTTTGCGCGAAAGGCGCACGATCTCTTCCTTATCCATGCCGATCAGCGGACGCAGGACCGGAAGCTCCGCCGCGTCCTCGGTGCAGCGCAGCGCCTCCATGGTCTGGCTCGCCACCTGCCCGAGACACTCGCCGGTGACGATGGCGCGCGCGTGCGCCTCGTCCGCGCACTGCTGCGCGAGGCGCATCATGAAGCGGCGCATGATGAGCGTGAAAAAGTCCTCCGGCGCCTTGCGGCGGATCTCCTCCTGGATCTCCGTGAACGGCACGATCTGCACCCGCAGCCGCCCGCACCAGGGCGTCAGCTCGCGGGCGAGCTGCAAGACCTTGTCCTTCGCCGCGTCCGAGGTGTAGGGCGGGGAGAAGAAATGCACCGGCTCCAGCGCCACGCCGCGCTTGGCCATCATCCAGGACGCCACGGGGCTGTCGATGCCGCCGGAGAGCAGCGTCACCGCCGTGCCGCCCATCCCCAGCGGGAGGCCGCCCGCGCCGGACACGGCGGGGCCGTGGACAAAGGCCGCGTCGTCGCGGATCTCGATAAAGACCGTCAGCTCAGGCGTATGAACGTCGACGGTCAGGTTCGGGAACGCCTGATGCAGCGCGCCGCCCACCTGCTGCGAAAGCTGGATGGAGGACAGCGGGAAGGTCTTGTCCGCGCGCTTGCTTTCCACCTTGAAGGACTTCGCCGCGGACAACGCTTCGCGCAGATAGGTCTTCGCCGTGCCGATGATGGCCTGCACGTCCTTTTCGCAGGGCAGCGCCTTGGATACGGCGACGATGCCGAACACCTGCCGGCAGGCGTCAAAGGCGGCGGCGAGGTCGCAGTCGTCGTTCGCCGGCTCGACATAGATGGTGGATTGCTTGGAATAGACGCGGAACGCGCCGCATTTGGAGACGCGGCGCCGCAGATTCGAGAGCAGCTTATCTTCAAAGCTCCGGCGGTTGAGGCCCTTGAGCACCACCTCGCCGAGCTTGCAGAGGATCATTTCGCGCATAAAGGTATCAATTTCCCTTCAAAATGTCCGTATTTCTGTACTGGATGGCCTCCGCCAGGTGAGACGCGTCGATGTCCGCCGCGCCGTCCAGATCGGCGATGGTGCGCGCCACGCGCAGCAGCCGGTCGTGACTGCGGGCCGTGAGGCCCAGACGCTCAAACGCGCCCTTGAGCAGCTTTTCGCCCGCGGCGTCCAGCTTGCAGAATTCCCCGACCATCGCGGGCGTCATCTGCGCGTTGCACAGCACGTCCGTGTCGGCAAAGCGCGCCTTTTGCCGCTCCCGCGCCGCGTTGACGCGCGCGCGGACGGCGGCGGAGGGCTCGGCGCTCTCTCGGCGGCGCATCGCCTCGTACTCGACGCTGGGAACGTTCACGTGGAGATCCATGCGGTCGAGCATCGGGCCGCTGATGCGCTGGACGTACTTTTCCACCTGCGCCTCCGTGCAGGTGCAGCGGCCGGAGGGGTGGCCGTACCAGCCGCAGCGGCAGGGGTTCATCGCGCCGACGAGCATGAACCGGCTCGGCAGCGTCACGCTGCCCGCGGCGCGGGTGATGGTCACCTCGCCCGCCTCGATGGGCGCGCGCAGCGCCTCCAGCACGTCGCGGGGGAACTCCGGCAGCTCGTCCAGAAACAGCACGCCGTTGTGCGCGAGCGAGATCTCGCCGGGGCGCGGATAGCTTCCGCCGCCCGTCATGGCGACGGAGGAGAGCGTGTGGTGCGGCGCGCGGAACGGACGGGCGGAGAGCAGGGGGCGCTTCGCGTCCGTCAGGCCCGCCACGGACCAGATCTCCGTGGCCTCCAGCGCCTCCTGCCGCGTCATATCCGGCAGGATGGACGGCAGCCGCCGCGCCAGCATGGATTTGCCGGCGCCCGGCGAGCCGATAAGCAGCAGGTTATGACTGCCGGCGGCGGCGATCTCCAATGCGCGCTTGACGTTCTCCTGTCCCATCACGTCGGCGAAGTCCAGCGTGTCCGTGCGCTCCGTGCTTTCCGCCCACTTCGGCGCGGGGTCGATGGGCGTTTCGCCCCGCAGGTGCGCCACCAGAGACGCCACGTCCTCTACGGGATAAACCGTCAGGCCGTCCGCCAGCGTCGCCTCGGCGGCGTTGACGGCGGGGACGTAGAGCGTCTTGACGCCGGCGCGCACCGCGGCCATGGCCATGGGCAGCACGCCGCTGACGCCGCGCAGGCTTCCCGTGAGCGACAGCTCGCCGACAAAGGCCGCGTCGTCCGGCAGCTCCGGCAGCGCCTCCGCGCAGCGCAGGATGCCCAGCAGGATGGGGAGGTCGTAGACCGTGCCCTCCTTGCGCTGGCCCGCCGGAGCGAGGTTGACGGTGATGCGGGAGACGGGGAACTTCGCGCCGCAGTTTTTCACCGCCGCGCGCACGCGCTCCCGCGACTCCTTGACCGCCGTATCGCCGAGACCGACGATGTCAAACGCGGGCAGACCGCCGGAGAGAAAGCACTCCACCGAAACTTCGTAGCCCGCGATGCCGTGCAGACCCAGCGAGCGCACTGTTGTGACCATAGACTGACCCCTTAAACCTTACTGCATGATCTGGAGCTCGATGACGGTCTTGGTGATGACGGCGTCCACCTCGGGGGTGAGGTCGACGAACTCGCTGCCGTACTCGTACTCCGTGCCGCGGTCGGACACGCGGCGGATCGCCACGGTCAGGGGCGGCTGCTCCTTGCCGCGGCGCAGGCGGAAGCGGATGCTCAGCTTGGCGCCCAGCTCCAGCGGCTCCGTCGTGCGGAAGCACACGCCGCCGGCGCTGGCGTTGACGACGTGGCAGGGGAGCCACGCCTCGTCGTTTGCGATCTGCACCCATGCCTGCGCCTCGATGGGCTGGCGGGAGAAGGAGCGCCCGGCGTCCTTGCCCTTGAGGTCCAGGCTCTTGACCAGCCACGCGGAGTCCTGGCCCTGCGCCAGCTTCGAGAGCACGCCCTCCATGTGGACGCCGCAGCTCTCATAGGCGTTGAAGCCGCGGACGCTGACGGGGAGCCCGTCCTCGATGCCGGAGCGCAGGAAGTCCGACGTGCGCACAAGCTCGATCATGTGCGCGTCGAGGACCTCCACGTCCGCGACGAACAGCAGCTCGTTTTCGTGGTCCAGAACCTCCACGCGCATCCCGTTGTAGACGCCGGGGATGGCCGAGGGCGCCTTGGAATAGTGACCGATGAACGAAGGGTTTTTGTTGACCGGCATGGTATTGCGCCTCCTTAAAAAATGGATTGTGAACCCCGCAAATTCCTGTCTCGATTTTAGCACACCTTTGCGCGGAAGAAAATCCCAAAAAACGAAAAAGACCGAAAAAATTCATGTCCTGCGCGGCGGACGGGCGCAGACGCAACGGTTGATTCATTTTTTGAAAATTTCCTGCACTTTCGGCGTTTACACGGCAAATTTTTTGTGCTACATTATATTTGTTATATCTTGCGCAGTAAAAAAACACAGGAGGATTCATACATGGCAAGAAAAATGAAGTCCATGGACGGCAACAACGCCGCCGCGCACGTATCGTACGCGTTCAGCGAGGTTGCGGCGATCTACCCGATCACCCCGTCGTCCCCGATGGCCGACCTCGTGGACCAGTGGTCCGCGAACGGACTGAAGAACATCTTCGGCACGAAGGTCAAGGTCGTGGAGATGCAGTCCGAGGCCGGCGCGGCCGGCGCGGTGCACGGCTCCCTCGGCGCCGGCGCGCTGACGACGACCTACACGGCGTCTCAGGGTCTGCTGCTCATGATCCCGAACATGTACAAGATCGCGGCCGAGCAGCTCCCCAGCGTGTTCCACGTCTCCGCCCGTACGGTCTCCACCCACGCGCTGAACATCTTCGGCGACCACAGCGACGTCATGGCATGTCGCCAGACCGGTTTTGCCATGCTCTGCGAAGGCAGCGTGCAGGAGGTCATGGACCTCTCGCCGGTGGCTCACCTCGCCGCGCTGACCGGCAAGGTGCCGTTCATCAACTTCTTCGACGGCTTCCGCACCTCCCATGAGATCCAGAAGGTCGCCGTGTGGGACTACAAGGATCTGACCGAGATGTGCGACATGGACGCGGTCAAGGCGTTCCGTGAGCACGCGCTCAACCCGCAGGACCCGCACATGCGCGGCTCCCACGAGAACGGCGACACGTTCTTCCAGCACCGCGAGGCGTGCAACAAGTACTACGACGCCCTCCCCGAGGTCGTTGAGAAGTACATGGACAAGATCAACGCCAAGCTCGGCACCGACTACAAGCTGTTCAATTACTACGGCGCGCCCGACGCCGACCGCGTCATCATCGCGATGGGCTCCATCTGCGACGTGGCCGAGGAAGTCATCGACTACCTCAACGCCCACGGCGAGAAGGTCGGCCTCATCAAGGTCCGCCTGTACCGTCCGTTCAAGGCCGAGCGCCTGATCGAGGCCATCCCCGCGACCGCGAAGAAGATCGCCGTCCTCGACCGCACCAAGGAGCCCGGCGCGCAGGGCGAGCCGCTCTACCTCGACGTCGTCACGGCGCTTGCCAACGCCGGCATCACCGACAAGGTCGTCACCGGCGGCCGCTACGGCCTCGGCTCCAAGGATACCCCGCCGAGCAGCGTGTTCGCCGTGTATGACGAGCTCAAGAAGGACGCGCCCAAGCGCCAGTTCACCATCGGCATCGTGGACGACGTGACCAACATGTCGCTGCCCGAGCGCGAGGACTGCCCGAACACCGCCGCGGAAGGCACCATCGAGTGCAAGTTCTGGGGTCTCGGCGGCGACGGCACCGTCGGCGCGAACAAGAACTCCATCAAGATCATCGGCGACCACACCGACAAGTACGTCCAGGCCTACTTCCAGTATGACTCGAAGAAGACCGGCGGCGTGACCGTCAGCCATCTGCGCTTCGGCGACAAGCCCATCCGCAGCCCGTACTACATCAACAAGGCCGACTTCGTGGCCTGCCACGTGCCCAGCTACATCATCAAGGCGTTCCCGATGGTGCGCGACGTCAAGCCCGGCGGCACGTTCCTCATCAACTGCCAGTGGACGCCGGAGGAGCTGGACGAGCACCTGCCCGCCGTCGCCAAGCGTTACATCGCGAAGAACAACATCCAGGTCTACACGATCAACGCCATCGACAAGGCGATCGAGATCGGTATGGGCAAGCGCACCAACACGATCCTCCAGTCCGCGTTCTTCTCCCTGGCCAAGGTCATGCCCGAGGCGGAGGCCATCGGCTACATGAAGGACGCCGCGACGCACTCCTACCTCAAGAAGGGCCAGGACATCGTCGACATGAACCACAAGGCCATCGACCTCGGCGCCACGGCCTATACCAAGATCGACGTGCCCGCCGGCTGGGCCACCGCCGAGGATAAGCCCGTCGAGCACGCGCTCAAGGGCCGTCCCGAGCTGGTCAAGCAGGTCAAGGAGCTGCTGAACCCCATCGACCGCATGGACGGCGACAGCCTGCCGGTTTCCGCGTTCATGGATCACGTCGACGGTCAGTTCGAGCTGGGCGCCGCCGCCTATGAGAAGCGCGGCGTTGCCGTCAGCGTCCCGACGTGGGACAGCACGAAGTGCATCCAGTGCAACCAGTGCTCCTACGTCTGCCCGCACGCCACCATCCGTCCCTTTGCCATGACCGAGGAGGAGGCCAAGGCCGCTCCCGCGCAGGCGAAGATCGTCGACGTCAAGGCCGGCAAGGGCAAGGGCGTCTACAAGTTCGGCATCGCCGTCTCCCCGCTGGACTGCATGGGCTGCGCGGTCTGCGTCGGCACCTGCCCGGTCGGCGCGCTGGCCATGGTCCCGCAGGAGCAGGAGCTGGCGCAGCAGGAGGTCTTCGACTACATGGTCGAGAAGGTCGCTCCCAAGGAGGACATGCAGGACAACACCGTCAAGGGCTCGCAGTTCAAGCAGCCGCTGCTTGAATTCTCGGGCTCCTGCGCTGGCTGCGCCGAGACGAGCTATGCCCGCCTTGTCACCCAGCTCTTCGGCGACCGCATGTATATCACCAACGCCACCGGCTGCTCGTCCATCTGGGGCGGCCCGGGCGCAACGTCTCCGTACACCGTCAACAAGAAGGGTCACGGCCCGGCGTGGATCAACTCCCTGTTCGAGGACAACGCCGAGCACGGCCTCGGCCTCTGGATGGGCCAGAACGCCATCCGCGAGGATCTCAAGGCCAAGACGGAAGAGCTCATCGCTCAGCCGCAGACCGTTCCCGCGCTGAAGGAAGCCGCCCAGAAGTGGCTCGACACCTATGAGGACGGCGCCGAGAACGAGAAGGCCACCGCCGCGTTTATCCAGTCGATGGAGGAGAACATCAACGACATCGACGACACCATCGCCTTCATGAGCAGCGACAAGGCCAAGGAGGTCTGCGGCGCCGAGTATGCCGCGCAGGCGCTCGAGGCCAACAAGGCCGCCAAGGCCGCCGGCGCGACGCACTGCCAGTGCTCCGCCTGCAAGCTGGTGGAGGAGATCCTCAGCAAGAAGAACTACCTCGTCAAGAAGTCCGTCTGGATCTTCGGCGGCGACGGCTGGGCCTACGACATCGGCTTCGGCGGCGTGGACCACGTCCTCGCCCAGAACCGCGACGTCAACGTCTTCGTGTTCGATACCGAGGTCTACTCCAACACCGGCGGCCAGGCGTCCAAGTCCTCCAACATCGGCCAGGTCGCGCAGTTCGCGGCGGCCGGCAAGGAGACCAAGAAGAAGAGCCTCGCCGAGATCGCGATGAGCTACGGCTACGTCTACGTGGCGCAGATCGCCATGGGCGCGAACCCGGCGCAGACCATCAAGGCCATCACCGAGGCCGAGGCCTATCACGGCCCGTCTCTCATCATCGGCTACAGCCCCTGCGAGATGCACAGCATCAAGGGCGGCATGATGAACTGCCAGAAGGAAATGAAGAAGGCCGTCGAGTGCGGCTACTGGAACCTGTTCCGCTTCAATCCCGACGCCGAGCAGAAGTTCACCCTCGACTCCAAGGCGCCCGCGGGCGGCTATCAGGAGTTCCTGATGAACGAAGCCCGTTACAGCCGCCTCACCCGCGAGTTCCCCGATCGCGCCACGACGCTGTTCGAGCGCAACGAGGAGGCCGCGAAGGAGCGCTTCGAGCACCTCACCAAGCTGGTGGAGATGTACAAGTAACACACAGCAAAAAAGAAAGACGGCGAAAGCCGTCTTTCTTTTTTGCTTTTCAGTCCTCCTCCAGCCGCTCGTGCATCTTGCGCATGGTCTTGCGCAGGAAGTAGACGGAGAGGATCAGCGAGAAGATTTCCGCGATCGGGTACGACAGCCACACCAGCTCGAGCCGCCGCGTCAGACTCAGCAGATACGCCGCCGGCAGCAGCACCAGCAGCTGGCGGCAGATGGAGACGATCAGCGAGTGCATGGGGTTGCCGATGGCCTGGAACACAGACCCCGCGATGATGCAGAAGCCCGCAAACAGATAGCTGGTCGCGATGATGCGGAACGCCGGCACGCCGTCGCGGAGCATGGCCGCGTCCGCGTCGAAGATGCGCAGCAGCTGCGCGGGGAACAGCTCGAACATCAGCACGCCGACGAGCATGATGCCCACGGCGGCGAAAATCGAGAGCCGGATGGTCTTTTTCACGCGCCCGGGCCGCCGCGCGCCGTAGTTGTAGGAGATGATGGGGATCATGCCGTTGTTGAGACCGAACACCGGCATGAAGATGAAGCTTTGCAGCTTGAAGTACGCGCCGTACACCGCCGTTGCGACGGTGGAGAACGTCAGCAGGATCTGGTTCATGCCGAACACGAGGAACGAGCCGACGCACTGCATCAGGATCGACGGGAAGCCGATCTTGTAGACCTCGGCGGCGACGTCCTTCCGCCAGCGCATCTCGGAGAGCTTCAGATGAATGTCGGGGTTGCGCCTGAGGTTGATGAAAAGGCCCATGACCGCCGCCACGATCTGCCCCAGGACGGTGGCGATCGCGGCGCCCTTGACGCCCATGGCGGGGAAGCCGAGAAGCCCGAAGATCAGAATGGGGTCCATCACGATGTTGATGACCGCGCCGCTGATCTGCGTCACCATGGAGAGCGACGTGCGGCCCGTGGCCTGCAAAAACCGCTCAAAGCAAAACTGGAAGAAGATGCCCGCCGAGAAGCCGAGACATATCGTGCAGTAGACGTCACCGGCCTCGACGATGCCGGATACGTCGGTCTGCGCCCGGAAAAACGGCCCGGAGCAGGTGAAGCCGATCACGGCGAACAGCGCCGCGCACAGCGCAAAGAGCACGATGGCGGTATTCGCCACCCGGTCGGCCGTGTCCTGCCGTTTCTCGCCGAGCGCTCGGGAGATCAGCGCGTTGACGCCGAGGCCCGTGCCCGCGCCGAGGCCGATCATCAGCGCCTGCAGCGGGAACGCCAGCGACAGCGCGTTGAACGCGTCCTGCGACACGCGGGAGACGAAGTAGCTGTCCACCACATTATATAATGCCTGCAGCAGCATCGAGATCATCATCGGGATCGCCATGCCGGCGAGGAGCTTCCCCTCGGGCATGGTGCCCATTTTATTTTCTCTGGTTTCCAATATCACACTTCCTTTTATAAAAAATGCGGCGGAAGCCGCATTTTTTATTTCTTGAGTTCCCCGTTGGCGGACTTCGTCAGATACGCGTTGATAAACCCGTCGAGATCGCCGTCCATGACCGCCTGGATGTTGCCCGTCTCATACTCGGTGCGCATGTCCTTGACGAGCTGGTACGGCATGAACACATAGGAGCGGATCTGGCTGCCCCACTCGATCTTGAGCTGCACGCCCTTGAGGTCGCTGATCTTCTCGGCGTGCTGCTGCAATTTGAGCTGTACCAGCTTGGCCTTCAGCATCTCCATGGCGTAGTCGCGGTTCTGGAACTGCGAGCGCTGGGTCTGGCAGGCCGTGACGATGCCGGTCGGCTTGTGGATGAGGCGCACGGCGGAGCTGGTCTTGTTGATGTGCTGGCCGCCCGCGCCGCTGGAACGGTAGACCTGCATTTCGATGTCCTCAGGGCGGATCTCCACCTCGATGTCCTGCGGCAGCTCCGGCATGACCTCCAGCGCCGCGAACGACGTCTGCCGCCGCGCGTTGGCGTCGAACGGCGACACGCGCACCAGACGGTGCACGCCGTGCTCGCCCTTCAGATAGCCGTAGGCGTTCTCGCCGCGGATCATCACCGTGGCGCTCTTGAGCCCCGCCTCGTCGCCGTCGAGATAGTCCAGCATCTCAAACTCGAAGCCGTGCTTGTTCGCCCACTGCATGTACATGCGGTAGAGCATCTCCGCCCAGTCCTGCGCCTCGGTGCCGCCGGCGCCGGGGTGGAACTCCAGAATGGCGTTGCAGTGGTCGTACTCGCCGGAGAGCAGCGTGGTCAGCCGCGCCGCGTCGATGGTCTTCTCCAGCGCGGCGAAGCCCTCCTCCAGCTCGGGCAGCAGGCTGTCGTCGTCCATCTCCACGCCCATGTCCACCAGCGCCAGCAGGTCGTCCCGCTCCTGCGCCAGCTTTTCGTAGCGCTGCACCTTGTTTTGCAGCTGCTTGAGCTGCGTCTGGTTTTTCTGGCTGCGCTCCACGTCGTTCCAGAAGCCCTCTTCCTCCGCCTCGGCGAGCAGGCGCTCGATCTCGTGCTTGGAGCTTTCGATCTCCAGCGCCTTGTAGAGGTTTTCAAACGTGTCGTCCATCCCGCGGAGCTTTTGCTTGTAGCTGTCGTATTCGATCACTGCCATGGTGAAACTCTCCCTTATATTGCGTTAACCGTGGAATTTTACCATACACCCATCAAAAACGCAAGCAAAAAAGGCTTGTGTTTCACGGTTTTGTCTCATATACTATGGCAGTATGAGGAAATTGAGGACATTCTGTATCATATTGCTTGTCGCCGCGCTGCTGACGGCCGCCGTCCGGTGGGACGACGCGCGCCTCGTCACGGATGAGTTTGCCTATCCCTCCGCCGACCTGCCCGCGGCCTTTGACGGCTTTCGCATCGTGCAGCTCACCGACCTGCACGGCCGGCAGTTCGGCGCGGGCAACGAGCGGCTGATCGCCGCCGTCGCCAAGGCGGAGCCCGACCTCATTGCGCTCACGGGCGACTTTGTCGACGAGGAGAGCGACGTCTCCGACATCCTCCCGCTGGTCAGGGGGCTGACGGCCGTCGCGCCCGTGTACTACGTCACCGGCAACCACGAGTGGGGCAGCGGGCAGGCGCAGACCGTGCTGCGCTCGCTGGGCGACGCAGGCGTAACGTGCCTCGAAAATCAATTCGTCGCCGTGGAGCGCGGCGGCGCGCAGATCCTCGTCGCGGGCGTCCACGACCCCAACGGCTTTGCCGACCAGAAGACGCCGGAGGAGCTGGCGGAGGAGGTCTGTGCCGCGGAGGACGACCCGTTCTGGCTGCTGCTGGCGCACCGCAACACGCTCTTTAACGGGCGCTACTGCCGCCTCGGCGCCGATCTGACGCTCAGCGGTCACTCCCACGGCGGGCTGTGGCGCCTGCCGTTTACGGACGGGCTGATCGACTCCGAAAAGACGCTGTTCCCCTCGTTCACCTCCGGCCTGTACGAGTGTGACGACGGCGGACACGAGCGCGCGACGGTGTTCGTCTCCCGCGGGCTCGGCAACTCGCCGCACTGGGTGTTCCGCCTGTTCAACCCGCCGCAGGTGGCGGTCATCATACTGAAAAAAGGATAGAGAGTCCATACCATGCACGAATTCCCTGCCGGACAATTCGATATCGCCGTCGTCGGCGCAGGACACGCGGGCATCGAGGCCGCGCTTGCCTGCGCGCGCCTCGGCATGAAGACCGTGTGCTTTACCATCAATCTCGACGCCGTGGGCAACATGCCCTGCAACCCCGCCATCGGCGGCACGGGCAAGGGCCACCTCGTCCGCGAGCTGGACGCCCTCGGCGGCGAGATGGCGAAGGCGGCGGACAAAGCCTGCATCCAGTATCGGCTGCTGAACCGAGGCAAAGGCCCCGCGGTGTGGTCGCTGCGCGCGCAGGCGGACCGCCGCCGCTATCAGGAGGTCATGAAGCACACGCTGGAGCGGCAGGAAAACCTGCTGGTGCGGCAGGCGGAGGTCGTCGACCTGCGCGTGGAAAACGGCGCGGTCAAGAGCGTCGTCACCGCCACCGGCGGCGTGTATGAGGTCAAGGCTGTGGTGCTCTCCACCGGAACCTACCTCGCCGGGCGCACCATCATCGGCGAGTGCATACAGGAAAGCGGCCCCGACGGCATGCACGCCTCTGCGGCGCTGGCGCAGCGGCTGAACGCGCTGGGTCTTCCGATGCGCCGGTTCAAGACCGGCACGCCGCCGCGCGTCAACGCCCGCAGCGTGGATTTTTCCAAGCTCGAGCGGCAGGACGGCGACGCCGTGCCCGTGCCGTTTTCGTTCGAGACCGCCGACGCGCCGCTGAATGTGGCGGTGTGCTGGCTCACCTACACCAACGCGGAGACGCACCGCATCATAAACGAAAATCTCGATCGCAGCCCCATCTACTCCGGCGTGATCGAGGGCGTCGGCCCGCGCTACTGCCCGTCGATCGAGACGAAGATCGTGCGCTTTCCCGACAAGGCGCGGCACCAGCTCTTCATCGAGCCGATGGGCCTCAATACGGAAGAGCTCTACATCCAGGGCTTTTCCTCCTCCATGCCGGAGGAGGTGCAGGTCGCGATGCTCCACACGCTGCCGGGGCTCGAGCACGCGGAGATGACCCGCCCCGCCTACGCCATCGAGTACGACTGCATCGACCCCACGGCGCTGCTGCCGACGCTGGAGACGAAAGCGATCCGGGGGCTCTACGGCGCGGGGCAGTTCAACGGCTCGTCCGGCTATGAGGAGGCCGCGGTGCAGGGCTTCGTCGCGGGCGTGAACGCCGCGCTGAAGTTAAAGGGCGAGGCGCCGCTCATCCTCGGGCGCGAGCAGAGCTATATCGGCACGCTCATCGACGATCTGGTGACCAAGGGCACCAACGAGCCGTACCGCATGATGACGTCGCGCAGCGAGTACCGCCTGCTCCTGCGGCAGGACAACGCCGACGAGCGTCTCGCCGCCGTCGGTCACCGCATCGGGCTTGTGAGCGATGAGCGTCTCGCCGCCGTGGAGGCGAAGTACGCCGCCGTGGAGCGGGAGATCCGGCGCCTCGAGCACACGGGCGTCCCGTCCTCGGACGCGCTGAACGCCCTGCTGACGGAGCGCGGCACCGCCGAGGTGCACGACGGCGCGACGCTTCTCTCGCTGCTGCGCCGCCCGCAGCTCTCCTACGACGACCTGCGCGCCTTTGACGAGACCTGCGCCGCGTTCCCCGCCGCGCTCGCGGAGAGCGTGGAGATCGCGGTCAAGTATGAGGGCTACATCAAGCGGCAAAAGGCCGAGGTCGCGGAGTTCGCGCGCCTCGAGCGCCGGGCGCTGCCGGAGGACGTCGACTACCACAGCGTCGACGGCTTGCGGCTGGAGGCCCGCGAAAAGCTCTCCGCCATCCGTCCCCGCTCGCTGGGGCAGGCGAGCCGCATCTCCGGCGTCAGTCCCGCGGACGTCGCGGCGCTGATGATCTGGCTGGAAAAGGGGAAAGCGCCGTAACGGCGCTTTCCTTTTTGCTTTCGCGTTCATAAATCGTTTACACAGGAAGGTATTGACATTGCGAAACGCGAGTGGTACACTCCGTTTAGCACTCGGAAGAAAAGAGTGCTAAACGGAGTTTTTGCGATGGAATTGAGCGAGCGCAAAAAGCAAATACTGAAAGCGGTCGTCGAGCATTACATCGAATCCGCCGAGCCGGTCGGCTCCAAGCTGCTCTCGCAGGAGCTGGGCGTCAGCTCCGCCACCGTGCGCAACGAGTTTGCGGAGCTGTGCGATCTGGGCTATCTGGAGCAGCCGCACACCTCGGCCGGCCGCGTGCCGTCGCCGCAGGGCTACCGGCTCTACGTCAACGATCTGATGGAGCGCCGCGCCGTCTCCGCGCAGGAGGCGGAGAGCATCGACGAAACGCTCCGCGGCAAGCTGGCGGACGCCGGCAGCGCGATGACGAACGCGGGCGCGCTGGTGTCGTCCATCGTCAACTACCCCGCCTACTCCGTCACCGCCGGCAACGCCGCGCTGACGGTGGAGCGCTTCGAGCTGGCGCCCGTCGACGCGACGAGCTTCATCACCGTCGTGATGACCGGCGACAAGAGCGTCAAGAGCCAGCTTCAGCGCTCCGCGCTGGAATTCGACGCGTCCCGGCTGAGCGACCTCAAAAACCTGCTCAACACGCACTTTGCGGGAAAGAGCCGCGCGGAGATGAGCGCGCACCTCATGAGCGTCAGCGAGCAGCTTTCTCCCGAGCTGTTTCTGGTGCTCTCCAAGACCGTCGAGTACGCCTCGGAGATTTTGGACGAGGCGGGCCGCCGCGACGTGGAGACCACGGGCGCGAGCCGCATTTTGAAGATGCCGGAGTACCGCGACGTGGACCGCGCCCACGAGCTGATGACCTTTCTCGTGGACAACAAGGAGCAGCTTCCCGTGCCGGAGGGCGACGAGCGGCTGCAGATCCTGATCGGACCGGAGAACGTCGACGAGGCGCTGCGCGACACCAGCGTGGTGATCGCAAGCTACGACATCGGCGACGGGATGCGCGGGCTCGTCGGCGTGGTGGGGCCCACGCGCATGGACTACGCCACCGTGACGGCGCGGCTTTCCTACTTCGCCGAGAGCCTGACGAAGATGTTCGGCAAGGGCCTGCCGAGCGCGAAGGAAGAGGAAAACACAGAAGGAGTCTGATTCGATATGTCCGAGGAAGAGAAGAGAGAAGAGCAGGCGGAGGAGATTTCCGAAGAAGCCCCGGCGGAAGCCGCCGGCGAGAGCGCGGAGACCGCGCCGGAGACCTTCACCGTCACGCGCGAGCAGATGGAGAAGATGGAGGCCGCGGCCAAGGCGCTCAGCGAGCAGCAGGACAAATTCCTGCGCCTCGCCGCGGAGTACGACAACTATCGCAAGCGCACCGCCAAGGAAAAGGAAGGCATCTACACCGACGCGAAGATCGAAACGCTGACGGCGCTGCTCCCCGTGTACGACAATCTGGAGCGGGCGCTCAGCCAGTTCGGGGACGACGATTCCCCCCACCGCAAGGGCGTGGAGATGATCTTCACGCAGTTCAAGGAGAGCCTCGCGAAGCTCGGCGTCACGACCATCGACGCGGCGGGACAGCCCTTCGACCCGGAAAAGCATAACGCCGTCATGCACGTCGAGGACGAGACCGTCGGCGAGAACACCGTGGTCGAGGTGCTGCAGCAGGGCTTTCTGCTGGGCGACAAGGTGCTGCGCTTCGCCATCGTAAAAGTAGCCAACTAGCGGATTTCGACGTGTTTTTCACGTGAAACATTTTTCATAGAAACAAAAAAATTGAGATAAGCAGGAGGCAAACATCATGTCTAAAGTAATCGGTATCGATCTGGGCACCACCAACAGCTGCGTCGCCGTCATGGAAGGCGGCGAGGCCGTCGTCATCGCCAACGCCGAGGGCAACCGCACCACGCCGAGCGTCGTCGCGTTCTCCAAGACCGGCGAGCGCATGGTCGGCCAGGTCGCGAAGCGCCAGGCCATTACGAATCCTGAGCGCACCATCAGCAGCATCAAGCGCGAGATGGGTACCGACCACCGTGTCACCATTGACGAGAAGAAGTACACCCCGCAGGAAATCAGCGCAATGATCCTGACTAAGCTCAAGACCGATGCTGAGAACTACCTCGGGAGCAAAGTCACCGAAGCGGTCATCACAGTTCCTGCATACTTCACCGACTCCCAGCGTCAGGCGACGAAGGACGCCGGCAAGATCGCGGGCCTTGATGTCAAGCGCATCATCAACGAGCCGACGGCCGCGGCGCTCGCCTACGGCGTCGACAAGGAGGGTCAGCCCCAGAAGATCATGGTCTACGACCTCGGCGGCGGCACCTTCGACGTTTCGATCCTCGACATCGACGACGGCGTCATCGAGGTGCTGGCCACGGCGGGCAACAACCGCCTCGGCGGCGACGACTTCGACGAGCGCGTGATGAAGTATCTGGTCGAGGAGTTCAAAAAGAGCGAGGGCATCGACCTCTCCGGCGACAAGGTCGCCATGCAGCGCCTCAAGGAGGCTGCCGAGAAGGCGAAGATCGAGCTCTCCGGCGTCATGACCTCGAACATCAATCTGCCGTATATCACGGCGGACGCCACCGGCCCGAAGCATCTGGACGTCACGCTGACGCGCGCGAAGTTCAACGAGCTCACGAGCGATCTGGTCGAGGCCACGATGGGCCCGGTCCGTCAGGCCATGAGCGACGCCGGCATCAAGGCGGGCGACCTCGCCAAGGTGCTGATGGTGGGCGGCTCGAGCCGTATCCCCGCCGTGCAGGAGGCCGTCAAGAGCTTCACCGGCAAGGAGCCGTTCAAGGGCATCAACCCCGACGAGTGCGTCGCCATGGGCGCCGCGCTGCAGGCGGGCGTGCTCACCGGCGACGTCAAGGGCCTGCTGCTGCTCGACGTCACCCCGCTGTCCCTCGGTATTGAGACCATGGGCGGCGTCTGCACCAAGCTCATCGACCGCAACACCACCATCCCCGTGAAGAAGAGCCAGATCTTCTCCACCGCCGCGGACAACCAGACCACCGTCGAGGTCAACGTCCTGCAGGGTGAGCGCGAGATGGCGGCCGCGAACAAGAGCCTCGGCCGCTTCCATCTGGACGGCATCGCTCCGGCGCGCCGCGGCGTGCCGCAGATCGAGGTCACCTTCGACATCGACGCCAACGGCATCGTCAACGTCAGCGCCAAGGACCTCGGCACCGGCGCGGAGCAGCACATCACCATCACCTCCAGCTCCAACATGAGCAAGGAGGACATCGAGAAGGCCGTCAAGGAGGCCGAGCAGTACGCCGCCGAGGACGCCAAGGCCAAGGAGAAGGTCGAGATCCGCAACGCCGGCGACCAGATGGTCTACCAGAGCGAAAAGACCCTCGGCGAGGTGGGCGACAAGCTGCCCGCCGACGAGAAGGCCAAGGTGCAGTCCGGCGTCGACAAGCTGAAGGAGGCGCTCAAGGGCGAGGACACCGACGCCATCAAGACCGCCACCGAGGAGCTGACGCAGCTGTTCTACGCGATGAGCGAGAAGCTGTATCAGAACTCGAACCCGCAGGGCGGCGCAGCCGGCGGCCCCGGGCCCGATATGGGCGGCGCGGAGCAGAACGCGGGCGGCCAGCAGTACTACGACGCCGACTTCAAGGAAGTCGACGAGGATAAATAAGGGAAAGACACAAATAACCATAACGGGGACGGCTTGCGGAAGCCGCCCCCGCATATGGCGTTTCAGGAGTTTTTATGGCAGCGGAAAATAAACGGGATTATTACGAGGTCCTGGGCCTGCAGAAGGGTGCGGCCGAGGAAGAGATCAAAAAAGCCTATAAGAAGCTCGCGCGCAAGTATCACCCGGACCTGAACCCCGGCGACAAGACCGCCGAGGAGAAGTTCAAGGAGTTGGGCGAGGCGTACGAGGTGCTCTCCGACCCCGAGAAGAAGGCGCGCTACGACCAGTTCGGCTTCGCCGGCGTGGACCCGAGCTACGGCGCGGGCGCCGGCGGCGGAGCTTACGGCGGGGGCATGGACTTCGACTTCGGCGACCTCGGCGACATATTCGGCAGCTTTTTCGGCGGCGGCTTCGGCGGCGGCTCGCGCGCGAACCCCAACGCGCCGACGCGCGGCGAGAGCCTGCGCACCAGCGTGAGCCTCACGTTTGAGGAGGCGGCCTTCGGCTGCGAAAAAGAGGTCATCATCGAGCGCGTCGAGCCGTGCGACGACTGCCATGGCAGCGGCTGCGAGAAGGGCACCACGGCGGAGGTCTGCCCCGAGTGCGGCGGCCGCGGCGTGGTGCAGCAGCGCCACCAGACGCCGCTGGGCTTCATGTCCACCTCCAGCCCCTGCCCGCGCTGCGGCGGCAAGGGCAAGATCATCCACAAGCCGTGCAAGGCCTGCTCCGGCCGCGGCATGGTGCGCAAGCGCAAGACGCTCAAGGTCACCATCCCCGCCGGCATCGACAACGGGCAGACGATCTCGCTGCGCGGACAGGGCAACGCCGGCAAGAACGGCGGGCCTGCCGGCGACCTGCTCATCGTCATCGCCGTGCGCCCGCACGATCTGTTCCGCCGCGAGGGCACCAGTGTGCTCTGTGAGGCGCCGATCACGTTCACGCAGGCGGCGCTGGGCGCGGAGCTGGAGATCCCGACGCTGGACGGCAAGGTGAAGTACACCATCCCCGAGGGCACGCAGTCCGGCACGACGTTCCGGCTCAAGGGCAAGGGCATCCCCGGCATGGGAGGCCGTCCCCGCGGCGACCAGTACGTCACCGTTTACATCGAGACGCCGCGCAACCTCACCAAGGAGCAGAAGGCGGCGCTCAAAAAGTTCAGCGAGCTGCTGGGCGAGAAGAATTACGAAGAGAGCAAGGGTTTTTTCGGTAAGTTCAAAAAATAATTGCTTTTTCGCGTTATTTCGAGTAAAATAGAAAATCCCCAGGGAAAAGATTGGCAGAAATGAGGGTGACGACATGCGAAACACGGGTACGCGCGGCTATTCCGGCTATCGCGGACGGCGGCCGGACGGCCGGCGCTGGCTGATCGTTGCCCTCTTACTGATCATTCTGGCGGCCGTTGCGTTCTGGGTGGTGCAGCGCTACATCGTGTACGATATGGGCGGCTATCACTTCGAGCTGCCGTGGCGCCGCGGCGCGGAAAACGTGCAGCCGGAACACCCTGCCGCGCGTTCCGATCTGGAGATCGTCATCGAGGCGGGCGACGGCGAGCAGCCGCCGGTCACGCAGCCGCTGCACGCGCAGGAGCTGGACGTCTCGACGCTGCAGGGCGGCGCCGCCCGTGCGCTGCAGGCGCTTCCCGAGAACGTCAACGCCGTGGCGATCCGACTGAAGAACTCCGGGGGCGAGCTGCTCTATCCCTCGACGCTGCCGGAGGCTCTGGAGGCCAAGGCCGTCGTCGGCAGCAGCATCGTCGGCATGTCCGTCCGGGAGCTGTGCGCCTCCGATTACTATACGGTCGCGCGGCTGAGCGCCCTGCATGACAGCATCTACTCGTTCGCGCACATGACCGACGCCGCCGTGCAGCAGCTGGCCTACAACGGCTACATCTGGTACGCGCCGGACAGCACGTTCTACCTTGCGCCGGAAAAGGAGCTGGCGCGGCAGTATCTGGTAAGCATCGCCAGAGAGGTCGCCGCGCTCGGCTTCGACGAGGTGCTCTTCGACGAGTTCACCTATCCCCCGGGCGGGCGGCTGAACAACATCCGCACCGAGGACCGCACCATGACGCAGGAGGAGGCGCTGGCGCTGCTCGCAGACGAGCTGCGCGCGGCGCTGGAGCCCACCGGCACCCGGCTGTCGCTCACGCTGGACGCGGCGACGGTGCTTGCCGGCGGGAATGAGACGACCGGACAAAGCCTCGCCGTGCTGGCCGACCGCTTCGACCGCATTTACGTTCCGACCGCGGAGGAGCAGCTCCCCGAGCTGCGCGCGGCGCTGGAGCCGTATACGGCGGAGCTGGTGCCGATCCTGGCGGAGCCGCCGGCCGACGACGTGCCGTATCTGCTGGAAAGCAATCCCTAAAACAAAAAAGGAGACCGTCTTATGCGACTGATCTCATGGAATGTCAATGGCCTGCGTGCGTGTCTCAACAAGGGCTTTCTGGAGTTTGTCGACTCCGCCGGCGCAGACGTGATCTGCCTGCAGGAGACGAAGCTCAAGGAGCATCAGGTCAACTTCGAGCTGCCCGGCTACCATCGCTACTGGAACTGCGCGGACAAGGCCGGCTATTCCGGCACGGCGATCTTCACCAAAACGGAGCCGCTCTCTGTCGCCTATGACTTCGGCGAAGACCTCCACCGCCACGAGGGCCGCGTTATCACAGCCGAGTATCCCGATTTTTACCTGGTGTGCTGCTATACGCCCAATTCGCAGGACGAGCTGCGGCGGCTCGACTACCGGATGCAGTGGGAGGACGACCTGCGGGATTATCTCTGCTCCCTCGACTTGGTCAAGCCGGTGGTCTACTGCGGCGATCTGAACGTCGCGCATGAGGAGATCGACCTCAAGAACCCCAAGACCAACCACTTCAACCCCGGCTTTTCCGACGAGGAGCGCGCCAAGATGACGGAGCTGCTGGGCAGCGGCTTTCTGGACACCTTCCGCACGCTGCACCCCGACGCGACGGACGCGTACTCGTGGTGGAGCTACCGCGCGGCGTCCCGCGAGCGGAACGTGGGGTGGCGCATCGACTACTTCATCGTCTCCGAGCGCCTGCGCGACCGCATCCAGACCGCGTCCATCCTCTCCGAGGTCATGGGCAGCGACCATTGTCCGGTTATGCTGGAGATTCAATAAAAAACAAGAAATCCCGCCCTTTTGGGCGGGATTTCTTAGTTTTTCAAAGAGCCTCGCAGAGTTTCGCGCCCGCAGGCGCGAAATGTGTTTTATCGTTTTTTCTGACGACATGCGCGTCAGAAAAAACACTTTGCGCGAAGCGTCCGTGCGCCTCCGGCGTGCGGGAAGCGAAGCGAGAACCTGCTCAAAAAAGTGCTTGCACTTTTTTGACTTCTTTCAGTTGATCTGTTTGCGGCGGCTTAGGTTCATCGTGCCGTCCTGCATGTCGCCGACGCTCTCCAGGCTCTTGCCCGTGCCCTCGGCCACGCACTGGATGGCGTTCTCCGCCACGACGGTGGGGATGCCCGTGCGCGCCGTGACCAGCTTGTCGAAGCCGCGGACCAGACTGCCGCCGCCGGTCATGACGATGCCGTTGGTGGAGATATCCGCCACCAGCTCCGGCGGCGTGCGCTCCAGCACCTGATGCACGGCCTCCATGATGCGCTCCACCGGCTCCTCGAACGCGTCCATCATCTCGGTGGACGTGACGGTGATGAGCTGCGGCAGACCGGTCAGCAGGCTGCGGCCCTTGACCTCCATGGTGGTCTCCTCCTCCGGCGGGAACACGCAGCCGATGGCGATCTTCATCTCCTCCGCCGTGCGCTCGCCGACGAGCAGGTTGTGGGTGCGGCGCATATACTTGACGACGGCCTCGTTGAACTGGTCGCCCGCGACCTTGATGGACGCGGATTCCACCACGCCGGAGAGCGAGATGACCGCGATGTCGCTGGTGCCGCCGCCGATGTCGATGACGAAGTGGCCGTCGGGCTGCGTGATGTCGATGCCCGCGCCGATGGCGGCCGCCACCGGCTCCTCGATGAGGTACACGCGGCGCGCGCCGGCCTGGATGCCCGCGTCGATGACCGCGCGCTCTTCGACTTCGGTGATGCCGGAGGGCACGCAGATGATGATGCGCGGCTTGAAGAACTGGAAGCCCGCCACCTTATGGATGAACTCCTTGAGCATGCGCTCCGTCACCTCGTAATCGGAGATGACGCCCTCGCGCAGCGGGCGGATGGCGATGATGTTGCCCGGCGTGCGGCCCAGCATGGCCTGCGCGTCCGCGCCGACCTTCAGCAGCTTGCCCGTGTTCTTGTCGATCGCGACCACGGACGGCTCGTTGAGCACGATGCCCTTGCCCTTAACATAGATCAAAACAGAAGCGGTACCGAGGTCGATACCGATGTCTTTTCCCAATGCCATGATAAATACCCCTTATTTCAAAACGGTCGTTGTTTTTTCCGGAACATTCCAATTATAGCGACTTCTTCCATGCTTTGCAATATCGGCAATGACAAAAGTTTTACCGCAGCAGGGCGTTTTTATCGCCGTTTCTGCGTTGCCTCTTTTTGGCTTTCGACGCTCGCCGCCGCAAGACAGGCGCAAACCACGCTCCGCGCGCCCGCCGTTTGCAGCACGCGAACGCACTCGCTCAGCGTCGAACCGGTCGTAATGATGTCGTCAATGAGCAAAATGCGGGCATTTTGCAACGTTTCGACAGCGATCGCCTCATAGACGCCGATGACGTTGCCCCGCCGCTCCGCCGCGCCGAGGCCGGACTGCGGCGGATTGTCCCGCGTCTTGCGCAGCAGCCGGACGGGCTTGGTTCCCCACGCCGCCGCGGCCTCCTGCGCCAGCAGCTCCGCCTGATCGTACCCGCGCTGCCGGAGCCGCCGGCGCGACACCGGCGCCCAGGTCACCAGGTCGAACTCGCCGCCCAGCTCCTCCGCCGCACACTGCGCCAGCAGCGCGCCGAAGCCCTCCGCCGCGCCCAGAGCGCCCCGGAACTTAAAGCGCAGGATCGCCTCGCGCACCGCGCCCTCGTACCGGAGCGGCACGGCGCACTTACCGTAGCCCGCGCCCTCGCGCAGCGGCTTTTCCGTCCGCGGCAGCGCCGCGGCGCAGGCGGCGCACACGCCGTGCACGCCGATGCGCCGGCAGATCGCGCATTTCGGCGGGAAAAAGAGGTCAAGGATAGCGGTTTTAATCATCAGAATCGTCATCGAACGAAAACTCGTTCAATTCCTTGAAATCCAAAAACTCTGCCAGCGTCATATTAAAGGCCAGCGCAACCTTATGCAGCGTTTTGACCCTTGGGTTTCCCGTATTTCCCTGTACGATGTTGTCAAGCGTTGATTCCCGCACGTCACTCATCATCGCCAGCTTGTTGATGGTTATTCCTCGTTCCGCACACAGTTTGCGGATCCGCTGCACATAAATGTCCGAATATTCCATTTGACGCCCTCGTGATTGGATTACCCATTTTCGGGTTAAACCAATCATACGTGGGCTGCCTTATAAAATAGCCCGAATACGGGCTATTTGCAAAAAAACAGGCTGCCCGTGGCGGCACTTCGTAAGGGTGACTCCATGTCTTCCGAGAAAGAGCACATTCAGAACGGCGGAAACCCTTGTAAAATAAGGATTTCCGCCGGTTTCTTATGTCTGTTTGTCGATTATTTGTGGCACAAAACTGCAAGCAGGCTCTCTTGATAGTTTATGCCGCTAACCATTCTGCAACGCAAGTTTGAATTTTATCATTCCAGTCGTTTTCATCGACAGCAAGCTCCTCTTGCCGCATGACTTCATCAAGGAATTGACGGATATTATGCGGGGTCGGTTGCGCGTGATAATTATAGGAGTTTTCGACAAGGCGCATGAATTGATCTAATTCAAGGGGAATAATCTTTGTCTTGCCGCCATAGTAAGAAATACCTATTTTATTCAACGCAAAAAAGTGTGCTAAACTCGCCTTGTTAATAGTTGGGGCAATAAATAGACAGTATGTGTCTTTGCCTGTTTGTTTTTTTATCTGCCCAAAATGCCGTGCTACGGATTCGCCCTCGCTTTCATACTGGCGCTGTCCCTGTTGCATGGTGACTTCTACCGACAAAACAAAATCATCATAGTCACATTCAATATCAGGCATATTTCCTGACGCCGTTGAAAGGGGTTGCCCGACATCATCAAATTTGAAATTGCCCTTTATGTTCCCTCCGTCAAGCATTGTCATAGCTCGCCATGTATTATATTCAAGCATCAGAGGCGCGTCGTAGTATCCGTCAGATATTATCTCATTGAAGGTATCAATAATCTCTGAGTACAGAGCATAAGATTTGATTTCCGTAACTTGAGCATTAATAACGGCGGCTTTTCGCTCTGCTATGATAGCGTCACGAATATCTTTCAGATCCTCGATACTTTTCCCGGAAAGTTGCCTTTGCGTATAGTCACTTATGCGCATTATATGGTCAATGACATTTTCAATACTATCAGAAAATAGTGCAGGGATTGTAGGATTAAATAAATAGGCTTTGTAACCATCCGTATCATCAACAAAAACGGGTTTACGATCAATAGTTGCGAGAATGAAGTCAACTTCTTTTATTTTGTCAGGATAGATCGCGATAGACCTATTTCTATAAGAAATAGAAACCAGACCAGTATAACGTAAATACCGGAAACAAGCGTCGGTATAATCCCTTGTGTTGCTTTTCTTCGTGTTAAGAAACTTTTTCAGGCTCTTGTCAGTCGTTTCGCGTGTTCTTGTATTGCCCGCGTCAATATCGTCTGCATATGTCCGAAAAAGAGCTTCCGTCCACTTCTCATCTACAAACTTTTTATACTGTCCCCTATGGGCTTCCCTTTCTGCACGAAAATCAAGGATAGCTTTTCTGACGGTTTCATACTGCCTAAAATCCGTCATCATAAGAGCAAAAATTTTTAATTCATCAAAAGATAGGCTTTCTAAATCTCGAATAAGCCGTATAATCTCTAAATACGGCTTTATATAGAAAGTACCCTCAATTCCGGCTGTTTCAACATGGTATGGTGACGGAAACTGAAATTTCAACAGTTGCCGCAAAAATACTTCCTGCGGGTGTTTCCCATAAACCAGCGCTTTTCCTGCGTCAGTTAATTCAATTTGTGGGGTTAGGTCAACAAACCCCAACGCTTTCGGTGCTCTGTTTATCCTGTCCCTCGCGCTAAAATCTTTATTTTTTGATGAACCACTACCCGCAAAGAAACCCGATTGCGCTAACAGGTCAATAAACGCAATCTGCGCTTGCTTGTTCCATTTTTGGCCGGAAAAATGCTCACTAAGCAACTGTATCTCCGGTATCATTTTAGACGGGGTGCGGGGTGACGTTGTGAAGAATAAGGCTTTATTTTTTAGGTATGCCATGCGTTCGCCCTCCCGGCTTAATAATTCTTTACGACAATGTGCATTTTATCGTTGTTGAAACGATTTTTGATATTTACGGCGTAGTTTTTATAATACTCGTCGAAAACATAGTCTCCGTATAGTTCCATAGTCAACGGGGTCTTTCCGATAACCATAAGCGCACGGCAGGGAAGATTTCTAAAATCAGCAGCTAAACGTCTATGCTCGGTTTCATCAAAACCGTTCATCATGTCAATATTTCCATAGTCATTGAAAACGCAATCATAGGGCGGGTCTAGGAATATAAAATCATCTTCTCCCGCCATATCAAATATGCGTTTATAATCAAGATTATACAGGCCTGCCCCATGCAATAATTGACTGTGTTGCGCTGTGACTAATTGTGTGTTAAGATTAGGATAGCGTCCAAAAGGCACATTATATTCGCCGCTGCTATTATATCTAATCATACCAGAATACGCCGTTTTGTTAATGAAAAAATATACAACTCCGTCTAAATAACTACCGTCAGGGTGATTAAAAAGCTCCCGTATTTTATAGTATAATTCTTCATTGGCGTTTGGTACACGTTCATCAGGCGCTTGTGCTTTCAGCTTTTTATATGCTGCCTGATTGGCTTCATACGCGCGTTGAAGTTCATCAAGCTGCACCCGCATTTCTGGGTAATTGTCGCGCAGTTGCCGATAGAACAACATTAGCCGTTCATTAACATCGTTTATAATTGCGACTTCGGGTTCAAGGTAAAAATAGACAGCACCGCCGCCGAAAAAAGGCTCGATATATCTATCAAAGTCGTCAGGAATGTATTGCAAAAAGCGGGGAATTTCCCGCGATTTCCCGCCTCTATATTTTAATACTGGGTTCATTCGCGGCACTCCTCCCTTCCTAGTGCTTATATCAACTCTATAATATAATAGCGCATCAAGCAACAAAATGGTAGTGCTTTTCCGAAAAAAGACAGAGTTATTTCTGCATTGTCCTGCGGATGATAAACAGGGAATACTCTCTTTGCGGCCCTCGAACGTATCAAGGCGAAAGGTTTAACCTTGTCCACAGTTATAACGAGAATCGGATTTTGCCTCACAAAATCCAAGAGACAAAACCGGTGTGACCGTGATGGTCACGCCGGTTTCATATCCTTTTGAGTCAGTAATAGTTGCCTCAAAGCAGTTTCCTTGCGAAGTGCGCCCCGTGGCAGTCTGTTTATTATTTCCAATCGCTGTTTGCAATCGACGGCGGTTTGTTATATACTGTATGCAAGCTTTTGACGGGATTGGGAGACCGGACTATGCAGGAAACATTGAGACGAAATCAGGATACGCTGTTTATCATCGGAACGGGCGTGATCGCGTTCGGCTTTTGGAGCGTCATCAAGACGTGCCTGTATTCCGCCTTTCAGACGGAAGAGGTGCTCGGCGGCGCGCCGGACCCGTCGGTGCAGGCGGCGTCCTATATCGGCACGGCGCTCTTTCTCGCCGTCGATCTCTGCATCCGCCTGTATATCGGCCTGTCTGCGCGGGCGATGGGACGGGACAAAAAGCAGGGAAGCGCATTTATCGTCCTTGCCGCGCTGCTTGCGGCGTTTTCCGCCGCGATATTCGTCGTGATCGTCCTGGTGCTGAAGACCGGCCTGGTCCGCCTGGAGGACACGGGCGTCGATCTGCTCATTTCCCTGGTCGTGGAATTCACCTCAGTCGCCACGCTGCTCGATCTGGTGTTCTCGGCGGTGCGGGTCAAGCGGCTGAAAAAGACGCTGGCGGAACAGGGGTGAAACAATGCAAAAGGATTTTCACTATTACGGCACATACTGCGCCGCCTTCCTCGCCGGCTACTCCCACGAGGACAGCCTTGCCATCTGCTACAGCGCGCAGTTTGTGGACTGGTGTACGCGGACGCTTCTGACGAAGCTGAAGGCGCCGCTCGCCGCGGCCACAACGCAGCTGCAGCTCGAGCTGATGGAGGCGCGCACAGACCCGATCGGGCTGCAGGACATCACGCGCATCTGGGCGTCGTTCCACTTCCTGCCCCGCGATCTGTACGCGGAGAAGAAGCACTGCGGCAGACGCTATCTGAACAAATACCGGCTCATCTGCGGCCCGAACGGGGCGCTGCTGGCCGACACCGTGCGGCTGGCCAAGGGCGGCAGCCTGCAGGCCGCGGGCGTGGCGATGCACGTGCTGGCCGACACATGGGCGCACCGCTACTTTGCCGGCACGCCGTCGCTGGTCATCAACAACACGAACCATCACTTTTACGAGCTGCTGAGCGACGGGACGGAGCGCCCCGTCATCTTCCGGCACAATCCCGCCGGCGGGGACGATCTGACGCAGGGGCTTTATACCGGCAGCATCTACCAAAGCAGCGAAAACTCCATCATGAACCTCGGGCACGGCCGGGCGGGGCATCTGCCGGATTACAGCTTCATCCGCTATCGCTACCTGCCCGCATGGGGCGAGTATGAAGAGATCGTCAAGGACAATCCCTCCGACTACCTCCGCGCGTTCTGCCAGATGGTCTATGCGCTGAAATACCTGCGCGGCGCGCACGAGACCTTTGAGACGGACGCCTATGACCGGGTCTCCGTCGAGCCCTGGGCGGGCGCGCTGAAAGCGATCGTCACCAAGCGCCAGTTGGACGCCTGCGAGGATTGGAAGCGCCTCGGCGAGCAGCTTTCCGGCCGTGAGATCGAGGATTTCGATCTGAAAAAATACGAGAACGAGTATCTTGACGCGCCGCAGAGCGAAAAGGATGATACCTTCCTCGGCCGGTTCTTTCTGGCGGCGCTGGCGCAAAAGAGCATGGTGACCAACAAGATATTCAAATCCGGCAGTCTGCTGGCAGGGTTCTCCGTGGACTTTGCGGAAAAAGGCTTCCGCGGCATAAAGGATTATCGGATGCTGGTGGAGCAGGCGATCAGAAGGGGCATAAAATGAGCAGCTGGCAGCGATTGAAAAACATATTGATCGGGATCGTGATGCTCCTGACGGCGGCGGCTCTGGCGGTTTTTCCGGAGGAGGGGCTGTCCGTTGTCGCGGGGCTTCTCTCGCTGTCCTTCACGATCGCCGGATTCCGCGCGCTGGGGTACTACTTCACCATGTCGCGGCACATGGTCGGCGGAAAAGCCATGCTGTTTGTCGGCATCATCGAGCTGGATATCGGCGTGGTGGCTGCCTCGCTGGTCAATCATTCCAGATTCTATATCATTCTGTATCTGATCGGCTATCACGCCTTTGCCGGCGTGATCGACGTCCTGCGCGCGCTGGAAGCGAAGCGGTTTGAAGGCTCCTGGCGGCTGAACATGGCTCTGGGCGTCGTCAATCTGCTGCTTGCGGCGGCCTGCATCGCCTTCGCCGGCTCGCCCCGCATTCTGATTTATATCTACAGCGCGGGACTGGTCTCCTCGGCCTGCGCCCGCATTGCCTCGGCGTTTGAAAAGACCGCCATTGTTTACATTCAATAATGGGCTTTTACGGGGCGTCGCAGTCCATCCCGCGGGCCTTCCAAACGTCGTCCTTCGTGATGGTCATGAGGTCCTCCTTCGTGAACGTCTCCATCCGGGCGAGCCGGTTGGCCTGCTCGGTGAGGATCTGCTCAAACAGATTGCGCACGCCGCGGGCGTTGCCGAAGGTGACGCCGCCGGCGTCGTTGGCCTCGTCGATAAACGCGCGCACCTCTTCCTCCGCGCCGTCCGCCAGCGTGTAGCAGCCCTTTTTGCACTGCATCTTGAAGATCTCCACCATCTCGTCGGTGGAGTAGTCGTCAAAGTGGAGATAGCGGTTGAAGCGGGACTCCAGACCCGGGTTGGAGTGGATGAACCGCTCCATCAGCTCGTCGTAGCCCGCCGCGATGACCACGAGGTCGTCGCGGTGATCCTCCATCGCCTTGAGGACGGTGTCGATGGCCTCCTGCCCGAAGTCGTTGTCGCTCTTGCCGTTGAGGGCGTAGGCCTCGTCGATGAACAGCACGCCGCCCAGCGCCTTCTGGATCTGCTGCTGGGTCTTGATGGCGGTCTGCCCGACGTAGCCCGCGACGAGACCGCTGCGGTCCACCTCCACCAGCTGACCCTTGGAGAGGATGCCCAGCGAGCGGTAGATGCGCGCCATGAGCCGCGCGATCATCGTCTTGCCCGTGCCGGGGTTGCCGGTGAACACCAGATGCAAAGAGAAGTCGGTGGTGGGCAGCCCCGCTTCCTGCCGCCGCTTGAACACGGTCGCCATGTTGATGAGGTTCGTGACCTCCTGCTTGACCTCGGCAAGGCCGATGTAGCTGTCCAGCTCCGCGCGGAGATCGTCGATGTTCTCCGGCGGGGGCAGCTCCTCCGCCTTTTCCGCACCGCCTTCGCCGCCGTTTGCGGCGGTGGGCGGCGTTTTTTTGCCGTCCTTCGCCGCGGCCTCGTCCGCCTTCGGCGCGTCGGCGTTTGTCGTCGCGCCGCCCGTTTTGGGCGCGCCCCAGAAGTCCGTCCCCATGCGGCGGAGGTTGTTTTCGGACATGCTGCGGATGACCTCCAGCTGCCGGAGAATGATCTCGTCTTTCTTGTCCATGGCAATCTCCCTTTCCCTGTTTTCTCCGCTCAGCGGAGCATTTTTTTGAGGTATTGCCCCGTATAGGAGCCCTTGACCTTCGCCACCTGCTCCGGCGTGCCGATCGCGACGATGGCGCCGCCGTTGCTGCCGCCCTCGGGGCCGAGGTCGATGATGTGGTCGGCGCATTTGATGACGTCGAGGTTGTGCTCGATGACCAGCACGGTGTTCCCCGTGTCCACCAGACGCTGCAGCACGTCCAGCAGCCGGCTCACGTCGTCGGCGTGCAGACCGGTGGTGGGCTCGTCGAGAATATAGATGGTGCGGCCCGTCGCGCGGCGGGACAGCTCCGTCGCCAGCTTGACGCGCTGCGCCTCGCCGCCGGAGAGCGTCGTGGACGACTGGCCCAGCTTGATATAGCCGAGGCCCACGTCGTAGAGCGTCTGGAGCTTGGCGGCGAGCTTCGGCAGGTCGCGGAAGAACTCCAGCGCCTCGTCCACCGTCATGTCCAGCACGTCCGCGATGTTCTTGCCCTTGTAGCGCACCTCCAGCGTCTCGCGGTTGTAGCGCTTGCCGTGGCAGACCTCGCAGGGGACGTAGATGTCCGGCAGGAAGTGCATCTCGATCTTGAGCTGTCCGTCGCCGGAGCAGGCCTCGCAGCGTCCGCCGCGCACGTTGAAGCTGAAGCGCCCGTTGTTATAGCCGCGCGCCTTGGCGTCGGGCGTGGAGGCGAACAGGTCGCGGATGTCGTTGAACAGGTTCGTATACGTCGCGGGGTTGGAGCGCGGCGTGCGCCCGATGGGCGTCTGGTCGATGCAGATGACCTTGTCGAGGAACTCCTCGCCCTCGATGGCCTTGTGCCGCCCGGCGTGGACCTTCATGCGGTTCAGGTCCGCGCCCAGCTTTTTGTAGATGATCTCGTTCACGAGCGAGGATTTGCCGCTGCCGCTGACGCCGGTGACGCAGGTGAGCGTGCCCAGCGGGATCGACACGTCGATGGAGCGCAGGTTGTTCTCCCGCGCGCCGCGCACGGTGAGGAACGCTCCGCTGCCCTTGCGGCGCTTTTTCGGCACGGCGATCTTTTTCTTGCCCGAGAGATACTGTCCCGTCAGCGAGCGCGGCTCCGCCATGATCTCCTCCGGCGTGCCCGCCGCGATGATCTCGCCGCCGTGGACGCCCGCGCCGGGGCCGACGTCGATGATGTAGTCGGCGGCGCGCATGGTGTCCTCGTCGTGCTCCACGACGATCAGCGTGTTGCCGAGGTCGCGCAGGCGCTTGAGCGTCGCGAGCAGCTTGTCGTTGTCGCGCTGGTGCAGCCCGATGGAGGGTTCGTCCAGAATATACAGCACGCCCATGAGGCTCGAGCCGATCTGCGTGGCGAGCCGGATGCGCTGCGCCTCGCCTCCGGAGAGCGACGCGCTGGCGCGGGAGAGGGTCAGGTATTCGAGGCCCACGGAGCGCAGGAAGCCGAGACGGGCCCTGATCTCCTTCAGGATGCGCTCGCCGATGAGGTTCTGCTGCTCGGTGAGCGTCAAGCCGTCGATAAAGGCCAGCGCGTCCACCACGGATTTGTCCGAGTAGTCGGTGATGTTGAGCCCGCCGACGGTCACCGCAAGCGCCTCCTTGCGCAGGCGCTTGCCCCGGCACGCGGGGCAGGGGCACTCGCTCATGACCTCCTCCAGCTCGTCGCGCACGCCGTCGCTCTGGGTCTCCTTATAGCGGCGCTCCAGATTGTTGATGACGCCCTCGAAGGGCTGGTACAGCACGCCCTTGCCGCGGGGCTGATCGTACTGAAGCTCCAGCTTTTCGCCCTTCGTGCCGTAGAGGATGACGTCCATGACCTCGTCCGGGAGCGTCTCGATCGGGTCGCGGAGGTTGAACTTGTACTTTTTCGCGAGCGCCTCAAAGTACATGCGGGAGATGCCGTCGCCGCGCACGTTGTTCCAGCCCGACGCCGTGATCGCGCCGTCGAGGATGGAAAGCGAGGGGTTGGGGATCACCAGCTCGGGGTCGACGCGCAGCTGGAAGCCGAGGCCCGTGCACTCGGGGCACGCGCCGAAGGGGTTGTTGAACGAGAACATGCGCGGCTGGATCTCCTCGATGGAAATGCCGCAGTCCTCGCAGGCGTAGTTTTGAGAGAACAGGATGTCCCGCTGCTCCTGAATGACGTTCACCAGCACCAGACCGCCGGAGAGCGACGCCGCCGTCTCGGCGGAGTCGGTGAGCCGGTGCACCACGTCGGGGCGCAGGATGAGGCGGTCGACGACGATCTCGATGTTGTGCTTCTGGTTTTTGTTGAGCTTGATCTCCTCGTCCAGCTCGTACATGCTGCCGTCCACGCGCACGCGGACGTAGCCGCTCTTGCGCGCGTCCTCAAAGACCTTGGTATACTCGCCCTTGCGCCCGCGGATGACCGGCGCCATGACCTGGATGCGCGTGCCCTCGGGCATCGCCATCAGCGCCTCGATGATCTGGTCGATGGACTGCTGCCGGATCTCCTTGCCGCAGTTCGGGCAGTGGGGCGTGCCGATGCGCGCCCAGAGCAGGCGCAGATAATCGTAGATCTCCGTCACCGTGCCCACCGTCGAGCGCGGGTTCTGCGACGTGGTCTTCTGGTCGATGGAGATGGCGGGGGACAGGCCGTCGATGTAGTCCACGTCCGGCTTTTCCTTCTGCCCCAGAAACATGCGGGCATAGGAAGAAAGACTCTCGACGTAGCGGCGCTGGCCCTCGGCATAGATGGTGTCGAACGCCAGCGAGGACTTGCCGCTGCCGGAAAGGCCGGTCACGACGGTGAGGGAATCCCGCGGGATCTCCACGTCGATGTTTTTTAAGTTGTTTTCTCTTGCGCCTTTGACGTAAATTTTGCTGTTCATACGCGTCATTTCCTTATTCTGTGATGATATCCGCGGTTTGCGCGCCGAGCAGCGCGAGCAGCGCGTCGGGCGCGACCTCGATCTGCGCGCCGATCTTTCCCGCGCTGACGAACACGGTTTCGCATTCTTCCACGGCGCTGTGGAACACTGTGGGGTATTGCTTCTTCATGCCGACGGGGGAGCAGCCGCCGCGAACGTAGCCCGTGAGGCCCAACAGCTCCTTCACCGCGAGCAGCTCGACGGACTTCTCGCCGACCGCCTTCGCCGCCTTCTTCAAATCCAGCGATTCCGCTACGGGGATGCAGAACACATAGAGCGCCTTGCTCGCGCCGCGCGCGACCAGCGTTTTGTAGACGCGCTCCACCGGCTGACCCAGCGTCTGCGCGATGTGCGCTCCGTATTCCCGGTCGCCCAGCGGGCTTTCGCTCTCTTCATACGTGTGCGCCGTGCAGGGGATCTTCTTCTGCTCCAAAATGCGCATCACGTTGGTCTTTTCTTCCTTATGCTTCGCCATTTTGCGGTTTATCCTCCTTCGCCAGCAGCACAACCGTACCCAGCACGCAGACGATGCCGAGCAGCACCCAGACGCTCAGGCGTTCGTGAAACAGCACCACGCCGTTCAGCGCCGCGACCACCGGCTCGACGTTCGCGAGGATGGACGCCTTGCCGCCCTCCACGCCCTCGAGACCCTTGGTGTAAAAGAGGTACGGCAGCACCGTCGCCACCAGCACCAGACCGACCGCGCCCCATACGCCGCGGGAGGCGGCGAGCACCGGCGCAAGTGTACCCCGGTCGAGAAACAGCAGCGAGCCGAGCCCCGCAAAGACGAACGTCCAGTAGATCATCGTATAGGCGTCATACCGCGCAAGGCCGTAGTGGGCGAAGATGGTGTAGGTCGCGTAGCAGAACGCCGACGCCATGCCGAAGAGCAAGCCGCGGGGCGTGCCGGTCAGCTCTCCGCCGACGACGCCGCTGACCAGCGCGCAGCCCAGCAGCGCCAGCAGCAGCGCCGCCGCCTTGCGGCGGGTGATGGGCGTCTTCCACAACGCCGCGCTCATCAGCACCACCATGGACGGCGCAAGATAGAGCAAGATCCCCGCCACCGCCAGCGAACACTCCATCTGACAGTTGAAGTACACCCACGAGAGCGTCAGGATGCTGATGAGGCCGCTGCCCATAAAAATCGGCAGGTCGCGCAGTTTCACGTGAAACACGCTGCGCCGAAATGCGGCGAACACCAGCGTCAGCAGCACAAGGCTGAAGAAATTGCGCACAAACACGCGGTTGTTCATGTCCGCGCCCGCCGAAGCCAGCAGCCGGTTGAACACGCCGATGAAGCCCCAGCACACCGCGCCGAGGATGACAAAGGCGTAGGAAACATACTTTTTCATGGATTCTCTTTTCTCAGCTCGATGATGCGGTCGCGCAGGATCGCCGCGTACTCGAACTCCAGCATACGGCTCGCCTCCTGCATCTCCTTCTCGAGCTTGCGGATCTGCTCGTCGCGCTCGCGCTCGGAGAGCTTGCGTTTGCCGCGGCGGCGGGCGGATTCCTCCTCCTTTTTGGAAATTTCCAAAACTTCCCGAATGTCTTTTCGAATCGTCTGCGGCACGATGCCGTGCGATTTGTTGTAGGCGTCCTGGATCTCGCGGCGGCGGTTCGTCTCGTCGATGGCGTGCTTCATCGACGGCGTAACGGTATCGCCGTAGAGCACGACTAAGCCGTCGACGTTTCTTGCCGCGCGGCCGATGGTCTGGATGAGCGAGGTCTCGGAGCGCAAAAAGCCCTCCTTGTCCGCGTCGAGGATCGCGACCATCGAGACCTCCGGCAGGTCGAGACCCTCGCGCAGCAGGTTGATGCCGACGAGCACGTCGAACGCGCCGAGGCGCAGGTCGCGGATCAGCTCCATGCGCTCGATGGTCTCCACGTCCGCGTGCATGTAGCGCACCTTCACGCCCACGCCCTTGAGGTATTCGGTCAGGTCCTCCGCCATCTTCTTCGTGAGCGTCGTGACCAGCACGCGCTCGTCGCGCTGGGCGCGCGCGTTGATCTCGCCCAGCAGGTCGTCGATCTGCCCCTCCACGGGCCGCACCTCGACGCGGGGATCGAGCAGTCCCGTGGGGCGGATGACCTGCTCGACGATCTGTCCCGCGCGGTCGCGCTCGTAGTCGCCGGGGGTGGCGGAGACGTAGATGCGCTGATGCACCCGCTGCTCGAACTCCTCGAACTTGAGTGGGCGGTTGTCGAACGCGCAGGGCAGGCGGAAGCCGTACTCGATGAGGCTCTGCTTGCGGGCGTGGTCGCCGTTGTACATCGCGTGCACCTGCGGCAGCGTGACGTGGCTCTCGTCCACGAACAGCAGAAAGTCCTTGGGGAAGTAGTCGATCAGCGTCATGGGCGGGGAGCCGACGGGCCGTCCGCCGATGACGCGGGAGTAGTTCTCGATGCCGGTGCAGTAGCCCAGCTCGCGCATCATTTCAATGTCGTAGCGCGTGCGCTGGTGGATGCGCTGCTCCTCGATGGCCTTGCCGCAGTCGCGGAAATACTGCTCCCGCTCGGCAAGCTCGGTCTCGATCTCGCCGATGGCGCGCTCCATCTTGTCCTTCGTCGTGACGTAGTGGGACGCGGGGTAGATGACCGTATGGGTCAGCGAGCGCAGCACCTGCCCCGTGGTGGGCTGGAACTCGGAAATGCGGTCGATCTCGTCGCCGAAGAACTCGACGCGCACCGCGCGGTCGCGGTAGTAGGCGGGATAGATCTCCACCGTGTCGCCGCGGACGCGGAAGCGGTTGCGCTCAAAGGCGACGTCGTTGCGCTCGTAGCGGTCCTCGATGAGCCGCCGCAGCAGCTCGTCGCGATCAAAGGTCTGCCCCGGGCGCATGGAGATCATCATCTTCGCGAAGTCGTCCGGCTCGCCGAGGCCGTAGATGCAGCTCACCGACGACACCACGATCACGTCCCGCCGCTCCAGCAGCGCGCAGGTGGCGGAGAGCCGCAGACGGTCGATCTCGTCGTTGGTCGAGGCGTCCTTGGCGATGTAGGTGTCGGTGTGAGGAATGTACGCCTCGGGCTGATAATAATCATAGTAGGAGACGAAGTACTCCACCGCGTTTTCGGGGAAGAACTCCTTGAACTCGGCGCACAGCTGCGCCGCGAGCGTCTTGTTGTGCGCCAGCACCAGCGTGGGGCGGTTGATCTTCTCAATGACGCTTGCCATCGTGAACGTCTTGCCCGAGCCGGTGACGCCGAGGAGCACCTGCTCGTCAAGCCCCAGCCTGACGCCGTTTACCAGCTTTTCAATGGCCTCCGGCTGGTCGCCGGTGGGCTGAAAGGGCGCGTGCAGTTTGAAATCCATAAATGCCTCGCAGAGTTTGCCGCCCGCAGGCGGCAAAGAAGTTGAATCGTTTTTTCTGACGACAGGCGCGTCAAAAAAAACTCTTTGCGCGGAGCGTCCGTGCGCGCTTGCGCGTGCGGGAAGCGCAGCGAAACCCATTCGGTGAAAGGGATGAAATCACTTTCACCGAGGAAATAACCCGTTGTCCCGCAGCGATACAAAATCGTCGTCCGCGACGATGATGTGGTCGGTCAGCGCGACGCCGACGGTGCGCAGCGCGTTGTAAACCATCAGCGTCGCAGCGTTGTCGTCCGGAGAGGGGAGCGCCACGCCGCTGGGGTGGTTGTGGGAGAGCACCACCGCGCTGGCGCCGCACTTGAGCGCGTTTTCGACGATCCGGCGCATGTTGATGTTCACCGTGTCCACGCTGCCGTCCGCCACCTTGAAGCATTGCAGCAGCTTGCCCTTTGCGTCGAGGCAGGCCTCGTAGAGCCGCTCCTCGTGCACGCCCTGAAAGAGGCCGCAGAAAAACGCGCCGACATGCTCGGCGTCGCTGAGGATGGCCGCGCCCTGCGCGGCGTCGATGCGGGCGCGGCGGCACAGCGCCGTGACCAGCGAGAGCAGCGTCGCCGCGTTCTCGCCGACGCCCTCGACCTCCGCCAGCTGCTCCGGCGTCGCGGACAGGACGCCGGCGAGCGAGCCGAAGCGCTCGATGAGCCGATGGGCGACGGGGTTCGTGTCTGTGCGCGGAATGGCGTAAAACAGCAGCAGCTCCAGCGCCTCGTGGGGCGCGAACGCGTCCAGCCCGTGCTCGCGGAACTGTTTTTTCCTGCGCGCCCTGTGTCCGTCGTGGACCGCCATATGCGCCCCTCCTTCCCGAAAACCGCAAAACTTCCTGTGCCGCAATGATGTGTGGCGAATTATTATATCGTAAATCAAACGCTTGTTCAAGTTGATTTTCTCAAATTAAATGAGAATCTTTCCCATTTTTCTCTTGACAGCCGCCGCGCGAGGGGCTAATATATGAAAACGATAATCAATTTCAATTCGGAGGCGAGGCTTCATGACCTATACCACCCGTCAGCAGAAGGCGGTTTTGGCGCATATCGAGGCGCACCGCGACGCCTGCGTCAGCGCGCAGACGCTGGCGGATGAGCTGCGCGCGGAGGGCGAGCGCGTCGGCGTCGCCACGGTCTACCGCCAGCTTGACAAGCTCGAGCGCCGCGGCAGCGTCCACAAGGCCGTGACTGAGGAGGGGGCGTTCTACCGCTTCTGCTCCGCGGGCACGCACGGCGACTGCTTCCTCATCAAATGCGAGCGCTGCGGGCGCATCGAGCACATCGACTGCGAGCGGCTCTCCCCGCTGTACCGGCATCTGGAGGAGGAGCACGGCTTTGCCGTCGACCCGCGCCGCACGATGCTCTACGGCGTGTGCGCCGCGTGCCGGGAGGCGGAACGCGCATGAAACGGCTGGTTGCGCTGCTGCTCTCGGCGCTGCTGCTCGCCGGCTGTGCCGCGCCGCAGACGGCGCCGGAGAGCGGAAAGCTCCGCATCGTGACGACGCTCTTTCCCTACTATGATTTCGCGCGCGCCGTCGCGGGCGACCGCGCGGACGTGACGCTGCTGCTCTCCCCGGGGCGGGAGGCCCACAGCTTTGAGCCGACGCCGCTGGACGCGGTGACCATCTCCCGCGCGGACGTGTTCGTCTACAACGGCGGCGAGAGCGAGGAATGGGTGGAGGACATGCTGGACGCCGCGGGAGAGCAGGTCGGAACGGTGCTGCGCATGATGGATTTCGCGGACGGGCTCGGGGAGGAGTTCGTCGAGGGCATGCAGGGCGCGGAGGAGGAGCACGAAGACGAGGACATTGACGAGATCGAATACGACGAGCACGTCTGGACCTCTCCCGCGAACGCGGCTGCGCTGTGCGAAGCGCTCTGCGGGGCGCTCTGCGCGGCCGACGCGGACCACGCGGAAGCATACCGCGCCAACTGCGCCGCCTATGTCGCGGAGCTGAACGCGCTCGACGCGCGCTTCCGCGCGCTGCGGGAGGGCGCGGAGCGCGATCTCATCGTGTTCGCCGACCGGATGCCGCTGCTTTACTTCTGCAAAGCCTACGACCTGCGCTACCGCGCGGCGTTCCACGGCTGCTCCACCGATACCGAGCCGAGCCTCGCCACGCTCAAGTTCCTCATCGACAAGGTGGCGGAGGAGAACGTTCCGGTGGTGTACACCGTCGATCTGGACAGCAAAAAGATCGCCGAGGTGGTGGCGGAGAGCACCGGCGCGGCGATCGACACGCTCTATTCCCTGCAAACGGTCTCCCGCGCGGACTTTGACGCGGGAGAGACCTATATCACGCTGATGGAGCGCAATTTGAAGGCGCTGGAAAGGGGGCTTGCGTGATGGAAGAGAATATTCTGCTTGCCTGTCGGGACGTGAGCCTCGGCTACGAGCACAAGCCGCTGCTGGAGCACCTCGATCTCACGGTGCGCGCGGGGGACTATGTGGCGGTGCTCGGCGAGAACGGCTCCGGCAAGTCGACGCTGCTCAAAAGCCTGCTGGGGCTGACGCCGCCGCTCTCCGGCGAGATCGACCGCCGCGCGCAGCGGGCGGGACAGCTGGGCTATCTCCCGCAGCAGACGCCCGCGCAGCGGGACTTTCCCGCCACGGCGGAGGAGGTCGTGCTCTCGGGCTTTCTCAACCGCAAGGGCTTTCGTCTGAGCTACTCGGGCAAGGAGCGCTCCGCCGCGCTGATGCACATGGGCAAGCTGGGCGTCTTGGAGCTGCGGGAGCGCTGCTACCGCGAGCTCTCCGGCGGGCAGCAGCAGCGCGTGCTGCTCTGCCGCGCGCTCTGCGCCGCGAACCAGCTGCTGATCCTCGACGAGCCGACGACGGGGCTGGACCCCGCCGCCTCGCAGGATCTCTATAAGACGCTGCGCTATCTCCACGACCGCGAGGGCATGGCGATTGTGATGGTCACCCACGACGTGAACGCCGCGCTGCGCGAGGCCGGGACGATCCTGCACATCGGGCAGAACCGTTGGTTCTGCGGCACGGTGGAGGAATACCTGCTCGACGAGAGCGGCAGGCGCTTCGGCGCGGCGCAGCGAAACGGAGGTGCAAAATGAGTCTGTTACTCTCCATGTTCGCCTATCCGTTCATCGTGCGGGCGTTCGTCGTCGGCGCGCTGGTGTCGCTGTGCGCGGCGCTTCTGGGCGTGCCGCTGGTCCTGAAGCGCTACTCGATGATCGGCGACGGGCTCTCCCACGTCAGCTTCGGCGCGCTGGCGGTGGCGCTGGCCTGCGGCTTTGCGCCGCTGTGGTTCTCGATCCCCGTGGTGATGCTCGCGGCGTTCTTCCTGCTGCGGGTCGCGGAAAGCTCCCGCGTCGGCGCGGACGCCGCCATCGCGGTGCTCTCCGCCTCGGCGCTGGCCATCGGCGTCATCGTCACGTCGCTGACCACCGGCATGACCACGGACGTCGACAGCTATATGTTCGGCTCCATCCTCGCCATGTCGCGCTCCGACGTGGCGCTGAGCGTCACGCTGGCGGTCTGCGTGCTGGCGCTGTTTGTGATCTTCTACCACCAGCTTTTCGCCGTCACCTTCGACGAGAGCTTCTCCCGCGCCACGGGCGTGCGGGTCGGCGCCTACAAGACGCTGCTCTCGATGCTGACGGCGCTGACCGTGGTGCTGGGCATGCGCATGATGGGCGCGCTGCTCATCTCGTCGCTGGTCATCTTTCCGGCGCTCTCGGCCATGCGCGTGTTCAAGCGGTTCCGCTCCGTGGTGATCTTCGCGGGCGTGCTGGCGGTGGTCTGCTTCTGCCTGGGCCTCACCGGCTCGTACCTCTTCTCCAGCCCCGTGGGCGCGACCGTTGTGGTGTGCGACCTTGCGGCGTTCCTGCTCTGCGCCGCCGTCGGAGCGCGTGACTGAGCGAAAAAGCACCCGTTTTCTCTGGAAAACGGGTGCTTTTGTCTGTTATTCGGCTGCCGGCGCTTCCGCCGCCTGCTCCGCGGCCGCCGGTTTTTCCTCCGCGGCCTCCGCCGCCTGCCTGCGGATGAGGATGAAGGGCGTGCACTGGTCGTCCTGTCCCGCGGGATTGTCGCGGATGATCTCGCAGAGCTGCTCGTCCGTCAGGGTGATGCCGCTGCTCTTGCCGAGGATGTCGCGGGTAAAGTCGTTGGCGTCCACGATCATCGCGGGCACGCCGGTCTTTTCGAAGATCTCGCTGCATACGCCGCCGGGGTTTTTCGGCAGCGGGATGCCGAACTCGCCGTACACGGGGAACACGTCGGGATAGAACCCGTCGAGGCCCGTGACCTCCTGTCCGACCATATCATAGAAGACGCCCTTCTTGCCGATCAGCTTGCCGAAGCCCGCGCAGACGGCGGCCCAGAACACCTTGAGCGCGCCGACCCGGTCGATGGCGTACTGCATCTTATACACGTCGCCCACGCCGATGCCCGCGCTGTTGTGCTGCGTGGCAAAGCGGCTCAGAAACTTCGCGAGCCAGCTGATCTTCATGTCCTTGCGGTAGACCACGTTCTTCTGGCACAGCGAGATGATCTTCTCGCTGATGCTGAGGAAATCGCCCTCCTGCCAGAGCGGCTTGACGTAGCGCTCCACCAGCTCGTTGTAGTCCTCGCCGATCTCGACGAAGTGGGTCTGGATGGCGTGGCGCAGATAGGTGCCGGTGCTGGTCTCGATGGCGACGTTTTTCTTCTCGTTGGCGGTAAATTCCATATCGTCTCTTCCTTACGTATAAAATGAACGCTGCTATTCTACCACAATCTTCCGAAAAAGCTACAGAAAAAACAAGATTACGCCAGAAAATCCTCGTATTGCTCCACGACCTCGTCGGCCTCGGCGCGCATCGCCGCCCACTCGGCCTCGTCCGCAGCGCCGCGCACGGCGGCGGCGCGAAAGCCCGCTTCTCTTGCGTTTCGCAGTGCGGCGAGGCGCCCGACGAACACGATGGCGTCCCGCTGCTCCGAGCGCAGGCGGCGCATGGCCCGCTCGAACATCTCCGCGCTGTCCGGCGGACAATGCGTCTCCTCTTCCGTCAATATGCCGCGGAAATATTCAGAAAGCCCGCTTTTCCGCAGCTTTTCCTCCGCGTCTTCCCGCGAAAGCCCCGTGACGGCGTACATCCAAACGCCCTCCATTTTCAAAATGGACAGCACCTTGTCCGCGCCCTCGCGGTTCAAGAGCGTGTCCTCGATCAGGAATATCGCGCTTTGCAGGCGCATGGACATCACGACCTTTCGCGCTTCAGTATAAGGCGGTTGCCGACTTCTGTCAAATGTGCTATAATCTGCCCGTGGTATTTTGCCCCTTTTTCCGGGGACTATCACGGGACAATCTTAGGAGGGCTATCTGTATGGAGTTTTTGCGGCTGTTGGAGGGCCTTCGCACGCCGGCGGTTTCGTCGTTCATGGCGGCGATCACGTATCTGGGCGACGAGACCGTGTTCATGATCCTCGCCATCACGGTTTTTTGGTGCGTCAGCAAACGGCAGGGCTACTATGTGTTTGCCGTCGGTCTCGGCGGAACGGTGGTGAACCAGTGGCTGAAGCTGATCTTCCGCATCCCGCGGCCGTGGGTGCTCGATCCGGGCTTTACCATCGTCGAGTCCGCCCGCGCGGGGGCGACGGGGTACTCGTTCCCCTCGGGCCACACGCAGAACATCGTCGGCACGCTGGGGTGCGTCGCGGTGGCAAATAAGCAGAAGTGGCTGCGGCTCCTGTGCGTCGTATTCATCGTCCTCGTGCCGTTCTCGCGCATGTACCTCGGCGTCCACACGCCGCTGGACGTGGGCGTCTCCTTTGCCTTCGCGCTGGCGCTGGTTTTTGCGCTCTGGCCCTGCTTCCGCGACGACGCGCGCTTTGACAGGACCGTCAAGGCGGTGCTGTGCGGCCTGCTGCTCCTCTCCGTTTGCTACGCGGCGTGGGTGAACGTCTCCGCATTCCCCACAGACGTGGACGCGGACAATCTGGAGCACGGCATGAAGAACGGCTGGACGCTGCTCGGCTGCGTGCTCGGTCTGTGCGTGTCGTACTATGTGGACGAGAAGAAGCTGCGCTTCGACACGAAAGCGCCGCTGTTGGGACAGGTCTGCAAGCTGCTGCTGGGCCTTGCGCTGCTGCTGGGCGTCCGCGCGGGCGTCAAGCCGGTGCTGAACGCCGTCACCGGCGGCGCGCTGTGGGCGAACGCCGTGCGCTACTTCCTGATGGTGGTGTTCGCGGGCTGCGTGTGGCCGCTCACGTTTCCGTACTTCGCGAAGCTCGGCGCCAAAAAGGCGTAACGCGCGAGTTCTGACATGGACGGGAAGGCGAAAACAGCCGACGCCGCGACGGGCCTCGCGCTGTCGCTGCTGCTCGGCGTCGCGACAACGGCGCTGGTTCTGGCCGGCATCCGCCCGCTCGCCGCGTTTCTCGGCGCCACGGGCGCGACCGTTGACGAAACCGCCGCATACCTTCGCATCATCGCGCTGGGCGCGCCGTTCGTCATGGGGCAGTTCGTGCTCAACAACCAGCTGCGCTATCAGGGCAGCGCCATGTACGCCATGGTGGGCCTGCTCTGCGGCGCTGTGCCTCATCGGCGCGCCGCAGATCATCGGCTTTTTCCGCGACGATCCCGCGGTGATCGAGGTCGGCGCGGCCGCGCTGCGCTGGCAGGCCGCGGCGCTGCCGCTGCTCCCGGCCATCGTGCTGTCCAATATGATGCTCCAGTCCATCGGCAAGGGCGTCAAGGCGTCGGTCACGGCCTCCGCCCGCAGCGGCATCTTTTTTATCCCGCTGATCCTGGCGCTGCCTCCCGCCTTCGGCCTTCTGGGTGTGGAAATGACGCAGGCCGCGGCGGACGTGCTGTCCTTCGCGCTGTGCATCCCGCTGGCGGTCTCGGAGCTCAGAAAAATGAAGTGAAGCGTTGTTTCACATGAAACAAACCGTCGAAAACAGCCCGTCCGGCTGTTTTCGACGGTTTTCTATTCGTCCGGCCGCGCCAGCCGCCACCGGAGCGCGCTGTAGCGGCGCTGCCGACGGTCGTTTTCCGCCATGCGGCGCAGCGTCGAATCGTCGCCGACGACGATGAGCAGCTCCCGCGCGCGGGTGATGGCGGTGTAGAGCACGCCGCGCACCTCCAGCGCCGCGGCGCAGGGCGCGGAGACGAAGATGACGCCGCGGTACTCGCTGCCCTGCGACTTGTGCACCGTCATGGCGTAGGCCATGTCCAGCTCGGCGAGCATGTCGACCGTGTAGGTCGCCACGCGGTCGTCGAAGGCGATGGTCAGCAGCTCGCCGCTGGGGTCGATCTGCAAAATGCGGCCCACGTCGCCGTTGAAGATGCCCGTGCCCGCCGTGCCGTCCTCCCGCTCCCAGACCACGTCGTAGTCGTTGCGGGTCTGCATGACGCGGTCGCCCTCGCGAAAGACCGTCTCGCCGAAGACGCGCTCGCGCTTGCCCTCGGCGGGGGGATTCAGCGCCGCCTGCAGCGCGCGGTTGAGCGCGGCGGTGCCGGCGGAGCCCTTGCGGGTGGGCGTGAGCACCTGGATCTCCGAGGCGGGAATGCCCATCTTGTCCGGCAGGCGCGTGCCGCACAGCTCCACCACGGTGTCCACCAGACGAGAGGGGTCGCGGCGCGGCAGGAAGAAGAAGTCGCTCGACGCGGTGTTGGTCAGCTCCGGCACGCGCCCCTCGTTCACCGCGTGGGCGCTGCGGATGATGGCGGATTGCTGCGCCTGCCGGAACACCTCCGTCAGCGCGACGACGGCGGCGCGTCCGCTGCGGATGAGGTCGGAGAACACGTTTCCCGCGCCGACGCTCGGCAGCTGGTCGGGATCGCCCACCAGCACCAGACGGCAGCCGGGGCGCAGCGCGGCGAGGAACGCCCGCATCAGCGCGAGATCGACCATGCTCGTCTCGTCCACGATGATCGCGTCCGCGGCGAGCGGGTCCTTTTCGTTTTTCGTGAATTTCACCTGTCCCGTGCGCTCGTCCCAGCTCATGCCGAGCATCCGGTGCAGCGTCTGCGCGTCCTTGCCGCAGACCTCGCCCATACGCTTGGCGGCGCGGCCCGTGGGCGCGGCCAGCAGCACGTCCAGTCCCATGCGCGCGAACAGCGCGAGGATGGCGCGGATGGTGGTCGTCTTGCCCGTGCCCGGCCCGCCGGTGAGGATCAGCAGCTCCTGCTCCGCCGCCAGCTCCACGGCGCGGCGCTGCAGCGGGGCGTATTCGATGCCGAGCTCTTTTTCGATGTCGTCGATGGCCTTTTTCGCGCCGCGCAGCCTGTCCGGCTTGTCCGCGAGCATGGCCTCCAGCCGCAGCGCAACGCAGCGCTCCGCCTCCGCGCAGCGCGCGAGGTAGCAGGCCGTCACGTTCGCCACAGGCTCCTGCACGACGCGCCCCGCGGCGATCAGATCGTCCAGCGACGTTTCCACCGCGTCCTCGGGCATGTCCAGCAGCTGCGCCGTGGCGGCGAGCAGCTTCTCCCGCGGCAGGAACACGTGCCCGCCGTTCGTCTCGTTGTGGTTCAGCTCGAACAGCAGCCCCGCCTCGGTGCGGCAGTTCGCGCTGCCGGAGAAGCCCAGCGCCAGCGCGATCTCGTCGGCGATCGAGAAGTCGATGCCGAACGGCTCGTCCGCCAGCAAATACGGATTGCGGCGCAGCGCCTCCATCGCGCCCGCGCCGAAGCGCCGGTAGAGCGGCGCCGCCAGCGCGACGGGCAGCTCGCAGCGCGCGAGGAACTCGGTCAGCCGCCGCAGGCCCATCTGCTCGCGGAAGCTCTCCGCGATCTCGCGGGCGCGCTTGTCGGTGACGCCCTTGATCTTTCGCAGCTCCTCGGGCGCGGACTCGATAACGTCCAGCGTGTCGGGGCCGAACTGCTCCACGAGCTTCTGCGCCGTGGACGGCCCGATGCCGCGGATCGCGCCGGAGGATAAGTAGTCGAGGATATTCGTCTCCGTGGTGGGCATGTGCCGCTCCACCTCGTCGGCGGCGAACTGCTCCCCGTGCTGCGGGTGGACGACGTAGGCGCCGGTGGCGGCCAGCTCCTCGCCCGGCGCGGCGCAGGGGATGCAGCCGACGACGGTGATGAGCTCGCCGTCCTCCGTGACGACGCGCACGACGGCCCAGCCGTTCTCCTCGTTCTGGAAAACGACCGCCGCCACCGTGCCGATGATGGTCTGCTGTTCGCCCATATCCCGTGTTACTCCCATTCCTTTGGCAGCGCCGCCGGTTCGCGCAGCGCCACGTCATAGCTTTCGCGGCAGAGCAGCGCCGCGATCTCTTTTTCCTCTTCGCCCATGCCGCAGTCCAGAATCACGATCCGGCAAAAGCCGCCGTACTCGTACCGCGCGCGCTCCAGCGCGCGCACCGTCTGCTCCAGCGCCGCGGCGTCTCCCGCGCGGCAGGGCACCGCCGCGAACGCCGACACGCTCGCGCAGCCGCGGGGCCGCAAAAAAGCCGAAACCGCCAGATACAGCAGCGTCATCAGCCCCAGCGCCGCCAGCGCCGCGATGATCCCATCCTCCAAAAGCTGCATGCCGTCACCTCCGCGCCATCCTATGCGCGGCGCGCGGGGCGGGTGCATGGCCGCCGTTCAGCCGACGCGCTCGAAGGCGTAGCCGCCCTCCGCCTGCGGCGCAAAGCCGTCGCAGGTGTACAGCACGCGCCCATCCTCCGTGACGAGGATCACGTCGAAGGGCATGCCCTCCGCCGCGAGCCGCTCCCGCATGGCGAGCGCATCATCCGCCCCCAGAACGCAGCAGGCCGTCGCCAGCGCGTCCGCCCAGACGCCGTCGGCGCAGATCACCGTCGCGGACACCAGACCGCTGTCCGCGGGGTATCCGGTCTTGGGGTCGAGGATGTGGTGGTAGCGCACGCCGTTTTCTTCGAAGTAACGCTCGTAGACGCCGGAGGTCATCACAAACACGTCCCCTGTCGTCTCCAGCACGCCAAGGAACGCGCCCTCGTCCGCCGGGTCCTTGACCGCGACGCGCCACGCGCCGCCGGCGGGCTTGCCGCCCAGCAGCGCCACGTCGCCGCCGAGGTCGATCACCGCGCTCGCCGCGCCGCTCCCGCGCAGGATCTGTCCCACGCGCGTCCCGGCGTAGCCCTTGGCGACGCCGCCCAAATCGAGCTGCGCGGGCAGGTCGAGAAAGACCTGCTCGCCGTCGATATGCACCTGCTTCGCGCCCACATGGGCGAGCGCCGCGGAGAGCTCCTCCGGCGTTGGGACGCGATGCTCGCCCGCGCCGCTGCCAAAGCCCCACAGCTCCAGCAGCGGTGCGACCGTGGGATCGAACGCGCCGCCGGCGGCCTCCGCGATCGTTCCGCTCACGCGCAGCAGATCAGCCGCTTCCGCGTCGATCACCGTGCCGTCGCGGTTGAGCGCGTACACCGCGCTGCCCTCCGTTCCCCGCGCCAAATGCGCGTCGAGGCGGTAAAGCTCCTCCTCCGCGGCGGCAAGCGCGGCTTCGCCGTTCTCGCCGTATACGGTGAGGTTCATCACGGTGTCCATGGCGAACACGGTGCGCGTGAGCGGCGCGGCGGCGTCCACCGCGTCGCGCCATGCGCAGCCGGTCAAAAGAGCGCCGAGCTGGACGCACAGGAATATGAGAGCAAGGCTTCGTTTCCGCATAACGGCTCTCCCGATCGCAAAATCTTACATCTATAGTATACCGGCAAGCGCGTCATTTTGCAAGCGCGCAAAGGGCGGCGCCTCTTGCACTTTGATCCGGAATGTGCGACAATGCGGTATGCGGAGGTGAGGCGCTTGCAACTGACCGATCTTTTCAGCCTGCAGGGCACGCTGTTTGCCATGATGCTCATCGGCGCGTGGCTCAAGCGCCGCGGCGTCATCGACGAGGGCGGCAAGCGCTGCCTGAGCGATCTGTGCATCAACATCGTGATCCCGTGCAATATCTTCAAGTCCTGCCTCATCGAGCTGCAGCCGGGCATCTTCAAGACCTGCGGTCTGCTGCTTCTCTCGGCGGTCATTCTGCAGGGGCTCTGCCTGCTGCTCAACCGCTTTTTGTTCAACCGCTACCCGGAGCAGCAGAAAAAAGTGCTGCAATACTGCACCATCGTCCCCATGAGCGGCTTCCTCGGCAACCCCATCGCGGAGGGCCTGTACAGCTCGCTGGGCGTGCTGTACACCTCTATCTTCCTCATCCCCATGCGGATCATCATGTGGTCCGTCGGCACGACCTACTTTGTCGCCGGCGCAGCGGTGGACCGGAAGAAGGTCCTCAAAAACGTGCTGACGCACCCCTGTCTCGTGGCGGTCTACCTCGGCCTTCTCTGCATGGCGACACAGGTGCAGCTGCCGAGGGTGCTGACGGAGACCGCGCGCTACATCGGCAGCTGCAATTCCGCGCTGACCATGTTCATCGCCGGCACCATCCTAGCGGACGTGAAGCTCCCCACCATTGCGAACCGCGACACGCTGCTCTTCAGCGTGCTGCGGCTCGTGCTGCTGCCCGCCGCGGCCTACGGCCTCGGCCTCGCGCTGGGGCTGGACGGCGTTTCCCACGGCGTCAGCGTGCTGATGACGGGCATGCCCGCGGGCGCGACCGCGGCGATCTTCGCCGCCCGCTACGGAAGCGACGCGCCCTTTGCCACCAAGTGCGTCGTGATGACGACGCTGCTGTCGATGCTGACGCTCCCGCTCTGGAGCGCGCTGGTGGGGTAGAGGACGCTGCTTAGGCAAAGCGCAAAAAAAAGGAAAGGATATGGAAACGACTATGAGTGCTCCACAACCGACTTCTTCCGCCGACAATGTTCTCCTGAAGATGGGAGATGCGTACTACGACTTTTATTGGATGAAAGCCATGCTGCAAAAAGCGAGGGCCTGCCGAACCCCGGGGTCAACGCTTATCGTGGGAAACTCGTATGGCGTCTACGATGTCCTGACACGGTTTTGGTCAAATGCGATCAACTGCTCTTCCGCCTCACAGGATCTGTACTACAGTTTTCTGTGTGTAAAAAAAGCCTGCGGCTCCGTTTCTTCCAGATATTTTTCGCGCTGCTTTATCCTTGGCGGATATTATATGTTCGGGCATGATCTGTCTCTATCAGAAACAGAATGCGAATCCCGCATTTCCTCTCTTTTCTATCCTCTTTTTCACGACGCCCACCATTGGCAAACGCCCTATGCTATGAACCATCGGGAGGACGTTCTGAAGCAGGTTCCTTCCGAAATCCGGGAAAAAGTGCAAAAGCTATTCGTCCAATTTGAGAAGGACGCAATACAGGAGTTCACAGAAACCGGCTCCTACTTTCTCCCGGCCAAATTGCGGGACACTGCTGTAGCGATCGACGATGTGAAAAACCCATGGGCGCAGGCTGCCGCAGAAGAACGTACGCGCTGGAGCGAATTTCGCACATTTGCGCATAATCGGCTCTTTTCTCACAAAGCATCTTTGGAGGAGAACCGGGAGATTTTGAACAATCTCGTGCAGTATCTATGTGAGCATCAGGTCGAGCCGATTATTGTGATTGCGCCGTTTTCCGAGGAATACAACCGGCTCATTTTGCCCGAAATGAAGGCGGATCTGACCGCACGGCTTAAAACGCTGCCGAAATCTGCCCGAATCCTTGACCTAAATGAAATGTCGTGTTTTGATTCCGGCGACTTTCTGGATCCTGACCACATGAGTGAAGCGGGCGCAGAGAAAGTCAGTCGTATTTTGGTGGAAACATTTGGTCATTGAGCTTTTGCAAAGCTTCAGCAAAAAAGAAAGAGCGGCACAGCCGCAATGTCAGGAAGATAGCAGCAGCTGAATAAAACCGAGCAAATTCAGAGCGCTGTCCTTTGTGGGGCAGCGCTCTGAATGCAGCAAAAAAGGGCGTGAAAAGGAAGCAGACGCAAGTCTGCCGAAAAAGGCTTTTCAAAACAGAGCGGTTATGCTACTCTGTAGAGGAAGCTGACAAAGCCTTTCGGGGTGAGCTTACGCGCTCTTTTTCTGTCGGGTCGGACAGGGGAAATAAAACGCGCAAGCAAGGCTTCAACATCGGGTGGATGCACATTTCCACGGAGAAAATCGCGGCAAATATGTACGGCGGCGGAAAAGTTGGCTTGGTAGGCGTGCTTTTTGCTGCCGGAGCGGATGACTGCGCAAGCGGTGATACGTTCAGCAAAGTTGTACATGGTAAGCCTTGCGAAAATTTCCTGGAGGATG